>VFQP010000414.1_pt1 | contig 88326 bp, 146 predicted proteins | sample 3512351 | NCBI WGS metagenome assembly VFQP01 (sample SAMN10412372, study PRJNA504923) | tailings metagenome | isolation source: Relicate 1 Philex TSF1 revegetated site | place: Philippines: Tuba, Benguet | collected 2017-08-29
TGTGTGTGTGTGTGTGTGTGTGTGTGTGTGTGTGTGTGTGTGTGTGTGTGTGTTATGGGATGGAATGGGATGTGATGGAATGTGTGTGTGTTGTGTTGTATCACATCATGTGTCAATATGGTTCATAATAATGATACTATGGTTGATAGTACTCCATTGTATACAGCTCTCCACACGCTCACCACCACCCATACACCCCATCCTCTCACCCCACCAACGACCCGACACACTCCCTAGGTGGAATACACAGAGGAGCAGGGCTCTTTGTATTTCTTCAAATACCCTGTCGCTGACTCAGGTGCGTACCTTGTTGCTGACTCACACAAATGCCCTGTTGTTCACTCACACAAATACCCTGACTCGCACAAACACCCTGTTGCTGACTCACCCCCCCAACCCTCCTCAGAGGAGTACCTTCCAGTAGCTACCACACGACCTGAAACCATCCTTGGTGATACTGCTGTTGCTGTCAACCCCAATGATGCACGATATCAACATCTTGTGGGCAGGGAGGTGGTGGTGCCCATGCTCAATCGGTATGTGGGTGTTGAGGGTTCTCTCTTTCTCCCTCTGTCTCTGTGTGTGTGAATATGTGTATTTGTGTGAATGTGTGTGTGTGTGTGTGTGTGTGTGTGTGATTGTGTGATTGTGTGTGTATGTGTGTGTGAATGTGTTTTTCCTACCTCCCTCTCTCCCTCCTCCCCTCTCTCTCATACACACACACTCTTTCACACACACACACACACTCTTTCACACACACACACGCTCCTTGACACACACACAGTCGCATCCGTGTGATAGCAGACGACTATGTGGATATGGAATTTGGCACTGGTGCACTGAAAATCACACCTGGTCATGACCCCAATGATTATGAAATTGGTCAACGTGTGGGACTGGACATGGTCAACATAATGAATAACGATGCGACACTGAATAGTAATGCAGGTCCATATGAGGGGCTGGAACGATTTGCTGCACGAAAACAACTGTGGGCGGATATGGAGGTGTGTTTGTGTGGGTTGTTTGTGTGGGTGTAGTGTTTTTTTTGTTATTTGTGTGGGTGCACTCCCTTTTTTTGTATATTCATGCATGTGTAGTTGGCCATATACCACCCTCATTGTCCATATACCACTCCCACTTGGTGTGCATGTTGTCGAATGTAGTGTGATGGTGTATTATACCACACGCACTGTACTGCACTGAGGATCTTCTTGTATAAAACTATGCACATGTCATATATTATTACACAAGGCAACCCTCACCTTATATTTCATGCTCACATGTCCCCCCTCAGGCAGCAGGGTTGACCATCAAGGTGGAGCCCTACACCACCAGGGTCCCTCGCAGTCAACGTGGTGGTGAAATAGTGGAACCCCTTGTGCGAGAACAGTGGTTTGTAAAGATGAAGCCTCTTGCTGAGCCTGCACTCAAGGTTGGGGTTGGCGGGTGGTGGGTGGTGGGGTGGTTGGTGTATGGGGGGGGGCAGGGGATGTGTTGTTTCTTTGGGGGCATGATGTGTTTTTTGGAGGGTTTTGTTTATGCAGGTTGATAGGCATACATCCCACTTGCTCATACCACCCCAACATTACTCACCCCCCCACCCCCACCCCCTCAGGCAGTAGACGACGGCTCCATTCGCATCATGCCAGATCGATTCGAAAAAATATACCGCTCATGGCTCGAAAACATCAAGGACTGGTGCATTAGCCGCCAACTCTGGTGGGGCCACCGCATCCCAGTGTGGTATGTCTTTGCCAACCAGGCTGCTGCTGATGCTGCAGGGGGAGTGGGGCCTGTGTATGTCGTCGCACGCAGCGAGGAAGAAGCGTATGCACAAGCCAAGAGGGAGCATGGCGATGATGTGGTGTTGGTACAGGATGGGGATGTGTTGGATACGTGGTTTTCATCGGGCTTGTGGCCGTTCAGTACCCTGGGGTGGCCGAATACACAGGCTGCTGATTATCAACGGTTTTATCCCACCCAGGTACAGGTGGTGGATGTAGTGTGTGTGTGTGCAGGGTGGATGTAGAGTGGGTGGTGGGTGGGTGAATGAAGAATAGGTGGTGGGTGCAGGGTGGGTGTAGATTGGATGTAGGTGGGGTTGGGTGGGTGTACGGTGGGGTTAGGGTGGGTGGTGGGTGGGCGGTGGGTCATCTTCATTATCATGCATGTACATGGCGTTGTGCAAATTACACACCCTCACACACACAATACAGGTGTTGGAGACAGGGCATGACATATTATTCTTCTGGGTGGCTCGTATGATCATGATGGGTATTGAATTCACAGGCAGCCCACCTTTCTCCCTTGTGTACTTGCATGGCTTGGTATGTGATGTATGTGATGTATGGTGATGTATGTGATGTATGTGATGTATGGTGTTGTATGTGATGTATGGTGTTGTATGTGATGTATGGTGTTGTATGTGTTGTATGGTGTTGTATGTGATGTATGTGTCGCATGGATACATATTCTTGCCGATTCATCCTGCTTTATACACTCACAGTATTTACAAATCTTCACGCACCACACCACCTTCATACACAGGTCCGGGATGCGCAGGGCAGGAAGATGAGTAAATCCCTGGGCAATGTGGTCGACCCAGTGGACACCATTGAACAGTATGGATGTGACTCTTTGCGTTATACACTGGCAACAGGCACTGCCGCTGGTGCAGACCTCAATTTGTCATTGGAGAAAGTGAACAGCAGTCGAAATTTTACCAACAAGTTGTGGAATGCTGGGAAGTTTATCCTTGGGAATCTAGCAACGGTATGGTTGTATGTGTGTGTGTGTCATCCACACACTTCACCCATGTTCCTCCACAACACATGTTTGACACATAGTACTACACAACACACACATGCTTCAACCATTTCCCCCCACAACACTTCACGCAACCCCCCCCCACAGCTTCCAGAAGCAGAGTGGCGTGCCTTGTGTGCTGTATCATATGCCACACCAGCAGCAATGGAGGGACTGCCACTGGTGGAGCGGTGGATACTGTCAGCATTGCATGAGGTATGGGGGAGTTTGTTTTTCTTTGTGTTGATGCTGGATTATTATGTATGTGTTGCCCTGTCTTTGTAGCATGTGTGTGTTTGTGTGTTGCCCTGTGTGTACAGCACATGCTTGTCCAACCACACACACTCCATAGTACACCCCACACACCCCACGCATCCCACCGCCCACCCCCTGCCCCACAAACACACAGAATGTCAATGCAATTACAAATGCATTGGAAAAATACGATTTCGCAGAGGCTGGTCGACTTGTGTATGACTTTTTCTGGGGTGAATTTGCCGACTGGTACATTGAAGCAGCCAAAACACGTTTGTATGGGGAAGATGAGGTGCTCAAGTCTTCCACACAGCGTGTGCTGGTGTATGCCTATGAAAGCATATTGAGGTTGGCTCATCCCTTTATGCCGTTTATAACAGAGGAGCTGTGGCAAGCCATGCCTCACACTGGTATGGGGGTGGTGGGGGTGTTGATGTGGGTGTAGTGTGGGTGATGGAGTCCATTGTGGGTGATGGTGTGGTAGAGTGGGTGATGGTACACCCCTCTCATACACACCCTTCCCATACACCCCCCTCTCATACACCCACCCGTCATACAGCCACCCCTCACACATCCTCCCCAGGTCCAGCATTGATAGTGGCATCATGGCCCACACCAGGGCTCCCTGTGGACACAGCTGCTAAAGAATCATTTGAAGCAATACAGGTATTATTATTGTTGTTGTTATTATTATTATTGTTATGGGTGTGTGTAATGTGTGATGATGATGATGATGCAGTATCAATGAGTGCACTCACCATCTACACGCTCTCTCTCTCTCTCATTCTCTCTCTTTCACACACACACACACACTCCCTCTCCCTCTCCCTCCCTCACACTGTCTCACACATACACACCTACCCACCCCCCCAGGCAGCAGTCAGATCTGTGCGCAATGCCCGTGCCGAATACAATGTGGAACCAGGGCGCCGTATTGCAGCCACAGTAGTAGTAGCAGACCCACAATTGCAAACTGCCTTTGAGACAGAGCAGGATGTAATTGCTTCCCTGGCAAAGCTTGACGCTGAGCAACTTGAGGTGCGTATGTGCTGTTGTGGTGGGTGCGCATGTTGTGCCAAATTTTGGGTGTACGAACGAGGTGATGCACAGCAGCGTGTGTGTTTCATCAATAGGAAACATACATTGAGCACAACAACACATGTTGAACAAAACACCACGAAAACACACACACAAGCACGAGTGTTGCAGAGCGTGTTGCAGAGACTATTGCAGACAAAAGCAGCAACTCATCTTTGCCCCCCCCCCTCACCCACAACCCCCCACCCAGGTCACCTCACAACAACCAGCAAGCGGCGCAGAGGGCTGCATTGAACTTGTCGTGGCTGAAGGCATTGAGGTGCTACTCCCTCTGGCCGGCCTCTTTGACGCAGCCAAGGAGCTGGCACGCCTGACCAAGCAGGAGGCAAAGCTCGTCAAGGAGCTGTCGCAGCTGGAGGGACGGTTGAGCAACAAGAGCTTTGTGGACAAGGCCCCAGAGGCAGTGGTGGCGGAAGTAAGGGAGCAGGCGGCAGAGCTACGGGGGAAATTGGAGGCTGTGCAAGCAAAAATGCAGCAGCTGCAGTGATGTTTTTGTTTGCAGTAATGTTTCTGTTTCATTATACATGTGACTGCAGTGTGGCAACAAGGGAAAAGGCATGCATGTGAAAACGAAATAGGAGTCGCACGTGAAACAGTATACAACACAATAGTATCAACACGCACGAGCAATAAGTTTTCAGAGGAAAATACAAAGAGGGGGGAAACCAACGCAGCCTGCTCCAATCATGCTCACACATTTTACATCTTTCGCACTCGTGCACTCTGCTCAAAATCCTCCTCCTCAGCGCCAGATGGCCCAGACGCAGCCGAACGAACAGACCTGATGGAATTACGTGCCAAATTGGCCGACGTGCGTGCCAAATTGGCCGACGAGCGCGCCAAGGTGAGCGACGTGCGCGCCAGCCCCAGCACCTGTCCCACCAGGGGCTTTGGTCGCTCCTCGGGCATCATCCATGGCCCCCCCTGCAGTGAGGGACCCGCCTCTGGATCAGTTGTCGTCGATGAACATGTCGTATGTTCATCCTCCTCCTCAATACTACATGCCTCCTCCTGGACTTCTTCATCCTGCGCACTAGACTGCGCCTTGCGTAGCTCCTCCATGGCGTCCTCACTTGCCTCTTGTGCATGGTCTCGTGGCTTGTTTGTCAACTTGGCTGCCACGGCAGCGGCCCCCAGGCCCCCGACCGCCACGGCCCCTGCGGCTGCCGCCGCCGCGGTGACCCCGCCCACAACGGCGGCCCCTGTGGCTGTGGCTGCTGCAGCACCCAGGTTTTCTGCCTTGTGTGTGCTTCTACTAAACCGCACGAGGCGATGTTTGCTTAATTTTTTACGAGCTGCTTTCTCCTCTTGTTCTTTGCGCACCACGCTCAGGGAGCCCACCAAGCTTGGTGCTGCATCCACAGGAGGTGGATTGTTGTTGTTGTTGTTGTTGTTGTTATCATCGTTAGGTTGGGTTGCTTGGGTGGATGATGCTTGGGTTAACGATGCTTCTGATCGCAGTGATTTACTGATGCCCAATTGTTTCTTTGCATAGTGAGCCACACGTGCAGTGGTGTTCATGTCCTTGACCACACGTTTTTTAGCCTGAGGTGTGATGATGGTGGTGAGGTGTGATGATGGTGGTGGTACAACACCAGTGTGTGCTGGAACAATGGTGCACACATCTGGAATGAACATGTTACTGAAAAATTGGGGGGTGTACACCATCATTGGCACACGAGCACCACCATCATCATCGTCTCATAAAGTACCATCAACGACAACACAAAACCCCCCAAGCAACAGCAGCCTACCCGTTTACTCCATGCCAACAGCTCACTACCCACAGTGGCAGGCAGCAGGTGGTGGCGGTGGGTGCTGCCCATTTGCACACCCAGGGCATACAGGGGTAGGGTCAACACTCCCAGAACAAAAAATTGACCAATTGCCAGGAGGCTGTCCACCTGGAAGCAGTTGATGTGGGTGATCAAGTGGTAAGTCATGTGTGTGGGGGTATGTGTAATGTGAGTACTGTGTGTGTGCGTTGACTTATGTGTATGGGTGTTGACTCGTGTGTGTGGGTATGAAGCGTGTGTGGGTGTGTTGACTTATCTGTGTGTGTGTGTATGAATCATGCAAGTGGGTATGTATCATGTGTGTGGGTATTGTATCCATTGCATCATGTGTCATGTGCTGCACAACATGTGTACATCACCACTGCACAACAAACCACTGCACAACACACCACTGTACACCAATATGTATATATATATATATATATATATATATACACACACATACCCAGTATGGCCATGCAGCATAGGCACGGAAACCTGCATTGTGAAAATAACAACTACCAGTACCAAACTCCCATGCAAAGAATATCTGTGTGGGATATTCGTTTGCTTGTTTGTGTGTTGTGTACTTGTTTCTATACTTGTGCATATATCAACACACCCATACATCAACAAACACATACATTAACAAACACACCCACCATCCCCCTACACCTACCCTCCATCCGTAAACACACACCCACTATCCTCTCACCCCACTCCCCCCCCTACCTGTGAGGAGAACTCAAAGCTGGCTGAAAACAACACCAATCGTATCCAGGGCAACAGTAGTTCAGGTCTCCTAAACCAAAACGCCTTGTGATTCAACTTGTTCACCTGTCAAGGGGAGAAATGTTGTTGTTTTGTATGTTGGGAGAGTTTTTTTCGCTAGGTATGTTGTGTGTGTAAGTTGGGAGAGTTTTTTCCCCTAGGTGTGTTTGGTGTGTATGTTGGGAGAAAGCCTTTTTTTTTTGCGTATGTTGGGCGTGTATGTTGGGAGAAAGATTATTCTTCCTCTTGTGTGTGCATGTGTGTGTGGGTATTGATTGTGGGGTGCATATAGGGAATGTTGATATAACTACATCACACTAGCATTCATCTTGAATCGACCCCAACATTCACAGAAACAGCAACAATCATCATGCACACAGTACGCAATCATCATGTACACAGCATACCGCGGCATTGCGTGTGGCATAGCGAATCACATATATCAGTTGTGTATTGAGCAAGGTGAGGCTGGCAGCAAATGCCAAATTGAGCCAACTAGCCAACCAGCCACCAATACCACCGAAAAAGATAACCAAGATGACATACAACCTGTTATGTAGGTGTGTGTGTGTGTATTTGTGCTTGCACACCCTCACCTTATATATACACACTCACGATACACACATTCACATACATACCCGCAATACACATACACAATACAGGTTCACATACCAGCACCCCAGTGTCAGACCAACCATGTCTGCATAATCAGCCTCCATTGATTTCTCAATATACCTGGGCATGTTGTATGATGGTGTTGGTGATTTCTCAATATATCTGTGCATGTGTGTAGTATGATGGTGTTGGTGTGTATGTGGTATGGTGGCGTATCCACACCCATCACCACCCATCACCACCCATCACATCCCCCCGCTTCTCCCCCCCCCAAATCACCCCACATACGCAACAAAGTCAAAAGAACTGTTTAGCTTGTGTGTATAAATAAAGGAAGCAGTCATGAGGTGGAAATCATGTTGGCGTATGGGGTTGGTTACGAATTGACTAGCAAAGCAAATAGCAATCTCAGTGGCCAGCTGATGGGGCTTGATATCCTGAAAACTTGCCTTGCTGTGTGTGTGAAAGGGGGGGGAAGCGTGTGTGTGATTTTGATGTTTGTGATTTCGGGGTGTGTGTGTGTGATTTTGGTGTGTGTGTGTGATTTTGGTGTGTGTGTGATTTTGGTGTGAGTATTGTCATGATGCATGAGAGTGCACCTATTGTAGGGCTCACTGCCATACATGCACACAGAAGCCCAAACATGCCATCCACCAGCCCCCCTGGACACCACACACCACCACCACTGCCACAACACCACAGATCACCACCACCGCACCGTTGCAACATGCTCTTGCGCGCAAGCCCATTGTTGACCCGCAGCTGTGCAGGGAGTGTATCTTGACGCCGCAGTGCCATACCAGAGGACCGTTTGGGCAATCCCCTTGCACCTGCTGCTGAACCCTTGCTTTCCAATGACTTTCCATTTGAGAAGGAGGTTTTCTCTTGTGATACAGTTTTCCCCTCTTGTGCTTTCCCATTCCCTGTTTTCCCATTGGCAGGGTCCTCATTCCCTGGTCGCATGAATGCCATTGCAAACGCAGAGGGGGGGCTCTCCTCAACAGCGTCCCCGGAGGGACCCGCTGATGTGGACTGCCCAGTATGACCACCACCCAGTCCCTTTTCAATATCCACTGCTGAGTCAGGATCATCTGGAATATGCTGATCTGTACGTACAGGCTGCTTCTGTGATGTTGTATTTGATGCTGATGCTCCTGCTGCTGTTGTTCCTGCAGCTGCTCCTCCTCCTGCTGTTGCTGCAGTTAGTTCTCTCTGTGCATCAGCATGGGCGCTGCGGTTGATCATTTCTGTGGTTGCCCCCCCATTGGTTCGCCCATTTGTTTCTTCTGTTGGGGTATCATGGTCGGTCTGCTGTTGATGTCGCAATCTGGCGACCATATGCCGAATGCTGTGGTGGCGGCTCTTCATGTTTTGGTGATTGGATACTGCATTTGCCGCACTGTGAGTGGGTCGGTGAGGGGGGGCATATGAGGAGGGGGATGAGGGCATGTGTAAGGGGAGGGGTGAGGGCGTGTGAGAAGGGGAGGAGGTAGTGTGCGAGGGGAGGGGACGAATGCGTGTGAGAGTGCAATGCACGTTAAACATGAATGAAGATGATGTGATGGTAATGTGATGCTGGTGTTATACAAAACACATATATGCATTGACAGTACAATACACCCATGTGTGTACTCTCTGTCACAGCTGTGTCTGCACTCTCCACACCCACACCCACACCCACCCTCTCTCGACACATACATTTCTTTGTACACATTTTCCTTGTTTTGCCACCGCCGCCACACACGTGTACGTGCATAGGCCAGCAATATGAGGCAAATGGTGGTGGTGATGTGAATCATTGCCAGAAGAAACAGCAAAATGTGTACCTGAGAGTGTTTGTGTGTTTTTGTGTGGATGTGCTGTGTCTGTGTTTGTATGAATGTGCTTGCATGTGTTGGTGCATTTGTTTGTATGCATGTGCATGTGCATGTGTGTTTGTATTTGTATTTGTTTGAATGTGCATGTGTGCGTGCAAAACATGCCCGAGGACATCACCCCCTTCACAAACCTGTTCCAGTGTCTTGTATGTCAACATGGGTTCCTGTCCATCAGTACAAGTCCCCACCCGTATGGGCGTGGGCCCATTACACGCCACCTCACTGGTCACTGCACTCGCCGCCCCACCTGCCAACAACTCCCGAGCAGCACCCCGCCATCCCATGGATGCCATCCCAGATGCCTTCCCATCCCCATACCCCATGTCGTTGTAATACCCATTGCTGTAATACCCATGGTAATACCCCCCCATGCTGGGATCTATGTGTGATCCATCCATGGGATAGCCATGGAGTGCATCAGACTGCAAGAGTGTTCTGCGTCTGAGGGGGTTTTCCACTGGACATTGTTGATACTTGAGGTAACACTGTGTGAGGCCGTCTGTTTCAGGGAGACATGAGGGGCATGGCTCGCCAGACACGGTGTTGATGATCCACCAGCTTGTACGGATGTCCACTATGTGAGTGTGTGTGTGTGTATAACATCATGGTGCCCCCCATGCTTTGCAAACATGCGCCATACCGCAGCGTGCTTCAATGTAGGAGCTGAGGGTGGTGAGCAACAGGGAAATGAATCCCAAAATGAGCAGTTCAGACTTGATGCTTTCCACGGCAGCCTGGGGGGGTGGATGTATGTGGTGAGATGCGCATGCACAATACCACCAAGCCTAAACATACCAGCAAGCCATTCTTTTTCCGTTGACGTAGCATCTTGGTCGCAAAATGTAGGATGAGCTCGATCAAGAGGGAAATGGCAAGAAACACCAGGAAAAGTATTGTCAAAATCCATGATGGCGTGCTCACAAAGTTGGCCCCGTTTACAACAGCCCCACCCGCCATATGGTGACTGCAAGAGCTGTGATGTTGCTGTTTACACAAATTATATGGCTATTGAGGTCCACGAACCATCATGTGGCCAGGGTTTTGTTGCCACCTGAGGTGATGGAATCTTAAACTTTGTGTACAAAGGCCGTTGTATATATGTGGGAGGAGAAAGCAGTGCGCAGAAATGATTATAGATTAGTTGAATGTAGCGGTTGAGGAAACAAACGTTGAAAACCAATACCAAGGCACATCAAAACAGCATCAAAACAAACACTCGACCCCCACATCACTCCACTAAATGTGAGCGATACACGCACCCCTTGCTGCTGTAACATGCGTGGGCGCTGTTGAGTGGCTGCTCTACCTCTGTCCACAGCTACTTCATCATGGTGCGCCCTCATCCATGGAGCCGCCCGTGCCACGTTGACCACCGTCTCATCAAGCACCTCGTGGTCTCCGCTGTCCACACCATGCAGGCACGCTGTGTAGGCTTGTGAATGCAAGCAGGCTCCCGGTTGGGAGCACCACAGAGCAGGACGGGCGTGCTGCACGTGCTTCACCGTCCCCTTCCTTGGCATGAAAGCGCATCACAGCTGGTGCGCCTAGTGATAGGATGGCCACCCGGGCAACGTATGCTGGGCCATCTTCATGCGGCTGTGGTTGTTTGGTTGATTGTACAACATGCAATGTACATATGCGCAGACACCACCACCCCATGTCTCACAACAAACCAAGATGCCACCATCCGGCTCGTGCACATTGACAAGCACATGGTTGCAAGCGGCATCTGCTGGGAACAACCATTGGTTTGCCACCTGCTCGAGTGTTGCATGCAGCCACTGCAGGAGTGGTGCGGCGATGAGTCGTGTTCCAGCAACCAGACCACCAAGTTGCAACACACGTCTGCCTCTGAGCTGTGAATGTGTGTGATCATGCCAGATCCCCAAAACGCATGCCAATGATCACACCGACCTGTTTACCTGTTTTTTGCAGCCTTTGATCGATACCACCGACAGAAACAAATGCTCTTGCTCTTTTTGGCTGATGAAATCGGGTATGAGATAGATATTGGGCACGTTGCAAGGATTTGATGGTTTGCAATGAGTTGCATCAATGTGTGGCGTCTACGTGTGCAAGCATTATATCTGGCGTGGCATCAAATATTGACAATAAATACTGTAAAACAACATGCTCACATATCACCGACACCATCTGCCCATGCTCTCCCCACACTCAACACGCTCAACGCAGCAGTCTCAACACGCAACCGCAGCTCCCCAAGACCCTATGTAGGATGAGCACATCCTATGGTATCCGTGACCACAATGCAGCGTGCACCACCGTCACACATACCACTGGCAACGCCCCCGCGCCCACCATCGCCTCCTTTTCCTCATCTGTAAAGTCCCCCTCTGGTCCCACCAACAGCACCCCCCGGGCATCCCCTTGTGGCCGCTCCATTGAGCCCAACACAGAAAGCACAGGTGGTGCACCCCCTGTTGCAAGCAACGCCAAGGTGGGATGCTGTGTGAGCGTTGTGAGCAATGTGTCCATGGACGCTGGTTCTTCAATACGCATGCCATGCACACGCAGGCTCTGCTTTGCTGCTGCAACTGCCAGCCGCTGCCATCGCTGCACACGACCACCCCTGGGTGTTGCCCGTGTGCGCTTGGTGGGGTGCACGTCTGTTGGGATGATGGGTCATGTATGATGCCAACTGCCACAGGTAATCCACCCCACATCCACCCCCACATATTAATACCATCAGCATCGCCACTGCATACAGGTGATCGTGCTGTGAGCAATGGCACCAGTGCTGTTGCCCCCAATTCCACACATTTTTCCACGAGCCAATCCGCTCGCCCTCCCTTGAGTGAGCCACATGCTACCCACACTTCCCACTGCATGCCCCGTACAGGTTGTGTTACGGGTGCTTCGGTGAGTTGAATGCATACACTGGCATCTGTGGTGGCATTGCGTCGTCGCTTGGTGTCTGTGGTGGTGGGGAGGGCCAGGGCGGTTTGCAGCACGCCTCGGCCCAGGGTGCCTTGCAAGTCACACACTTCTGCAGGGTCACCCTGTTGTGTGTGGGTGTTGAGTGGTGGTGCAGTGGTGTTGGAAACACCGCAAATGTTTCACATAGTCTGTACTTGTCTGAATGCAACACTTGTCTGAATGCAACCAGTCAACATACATCACGTAGGCGTAATACACGTGTGGCATGACGTGCCTCCTCCTTTGACAGCTGTACCAAATGACCTGCCTCTGCTCGGGCGAGCTGGGTGGTCGTGGTGTCTGCGTAAAACCGGGGAGGCGTTGCTGCGTGGGTTTCAGGGGCTTGGGTGGCCTGGCATCGCACTGTAATTGCACGGTGAGTATTGCAGTGATGATGGTAGGATGAAACATGCAGCAAGAGCACGCGTGTGGTGGTGGAACATGGTGGTCGCATCCATAGTCCCATCATCATATGTGGTGGCGGTGGCAGTGGTGCTTTCAATCACGCTATATAATGGGTAATGCCATTGAGCTATTAATAAACAACGCAAGCAGCGTGGTGAAAAATATGATTCGTGTATACAAATTTCCACTTGAAAAAGTAAGTTCACCCACGACACACACAAACAACGAAATAGTCACTAGTATCGTGCAGCATGGCTTCGCAAAGTGCAGGTGTGCAAAGCATGGCGCCCAACAGGAACAATCCGCATCCATCACAAGCTATAGCACACCGACTACACTCGTTTCCCCCACACAGCATCATCAGAGCCCCTGGGGCTACACCAAGATGATGAAATGATGCAGGATGATGCAGCAGGTTGGTAGTTTGCAGCAGCATCAGTGCACAATCAACAGCCATCATCATACACCATACAAACCATACAAACCATACACACCTAGGTGGTGCATCTCCTGGATCGAGGTTGGGATCAAGGCTGCAACCAACAGCATCGCTCCCCCCTGTGTCACTGCAGCAAACCGACTCTCGCATGCAATCCGTGGGCAGCCCCGGCCGCAGCTTTGGTGGCGTTGCACCCTCAGGCACCACCATGACCCCTGCACTGGGAGGCCGCAGTGCACTTGGACACACGACACCACTGCTGCGTGTACCTGCTGGTCGTTCAGAGGTGTGGCGGGGTTTGCGTGTGTTTACGGTGCCATGTGTGTTGGCAGTACCGTGTGTTTGTTGGCACACCTCTTGTTTGCACACCACCGCACAGCTCAACACATCAGATGCACCCATTGACTACTCTACCGACGACGGGGGTGCTGATGGCACCATGTACATTTGGGGCACCAATGTGTCCATTGCCACTGTGCGTCGTTCCTTTCGTCGCTTTATTCGCACCTTTAGTGAGCCACCAGAGGACATACCCAAGTACATGCAGCTTTTACAGCAGGTATGTTGTGTATGCACACACACACAAAGGGCATTGATACCCCCCATCAGATCGTTCTGTCTTTGATAACCCCGCCCTCCCCACTTGCCAACAGGCAATTGAGTTTATGGAAATGGCAATCAACATTGATGGTGTAGACCTCGCGTCCTTTGATGCAGGCCTCTACAGTCAAGTGGTCAACTACCCCAAAGATGTCATCCCCATTCTTGATGATGAGCTCCGTGAGCTGGCCATCGACACCCTGGGCTTTGATCGGGCAGATGTGCCAGTGTCTCTCATGGTGCGTCTGTACAACTTGACTGATCGACGCAGCATCCGGGAATTGGATCCCACTGACATTGACAAGTTGGTGAGTGTGTCGGGCATGGTGACTCGCACCAGCAACATTATTCCAGAGATGCGGTATGATTGGGTAGTGTGTTATGATGATGGATGACTGTGTGTTGATGATGGATTTACTCCTTTGACATGTACATGATGTACCACGCACACACCCACAAACCACCCACACTATAGTGGCGCATTATACGAATGTGAGCACTGCAAAAACGATGAGTATGTGGTCAACGTTCGCGGTCAAATCGTCGAACCAGAAACATGCAGTGGCTGTGGTTCAAAATTCAGCATGCGCCTCATCCACAACCGCTCCCTGTTTGACAATAAACAGCTGGTCAAATTGCAAGAGTCTCCCAATGAGGTGCCCGAGGGTGAAACACCACAGGCACTCAACCTGTTTGCGTTTGATGAATTGACCGACTTTGCCAAACCTGGTGATCGCATTACTGTGACTGGTATGTGGGGCGTGATGTGGTGATGATGATGTGGTTGTTGTGTATGAGCGTGTGTGTGTATGTGTGTGGGGGGGTCGCATACCTACTATTGCCTCTCCGAGAAAGTGTGGTGTACATGCAACCCCCCCTCTCCTCAAACAAAAATTATCTCGTGAAGGCGTATATCGAGCAGCACCCATCCGTGCGGCCCCTCGAGCCAATCGTCGAGAGCTCAAGGCAATCTACAAAACCCACATCGACATTGTGCACATCCGCCGGGAGGAGCATGGTCGTCTCTTTACCGTGTTTGGTGATGGTGGCAAGGAGCAAACACCTTCTTCAGGCAGCCAGCAGGGGTCCCAGGGTGGTGGTGGGGAACGTGGGACGCAGGATGTGGAGGGAGAGGAGGGGTTGCAGATTATGGATAATACCTTGCAGCAACAAGTGCGCGCCAAAGAGCAGGCACTAAAGGTTTGGGTTGTGGGGTGTATGTTGTTTGATAGTATGTAGTTGGAGGAGGAGGAGGAGTATATTTGTGGAGGATGTGTTTATAGGGATGTTTGTATCTCCTCTTGCTATGCACACTCCCATCATGTGTACGCCCATCCCCTGCACATGTACACTCATGCTCCATTCATATCACACACGCATCCCTCCCCCTCTTACTACAGGAATTGGCACGTGACCCTCAGATATATGAAAAGCTGGTGGCATCCTTGGCGCCCAGCATTTGGCAGATGGATGATGTGAAAAAGGGCGTCTTATGTCAGCTGTTTGGTGGGGTGAGCAAGGTGTGTCGTTGTCGTTGTGCATGATTCTACCACCAATGCTCTTGTTCTCATTCTGCAATGCTCTTCTTTACACACACACGGCTGTGCAGAAACACATCCTATGACCAATAGCACACGCGACTCCCCCCAAACCACACACAAACACCCAGGCTGTCTCAAGCAGTCGCACCCGAGGCGACATCCACGTCCTCCTGGTTGGTGACCCTGGTGTTTCCAAATCCCAACTCCTGACCTATGTCCACAAACTGGCACCCCGAGGCATCTATACCAGTGGTCGTGGTAGTAGTGCCGTGGGTCTAACTGCCTATGTGAGCAAGGATCCTGAGACGAGGGATATGGTGCTGGAGAGTGGTGCGCTGGTGTTGTCAGACCAGGGTGTATGCTGTATTGATGAGTTTGACAAGATGAGTGACAGTGCACGAAGCATGGTACGTGGTGGGGTGGTTGGAGTGGGGAGGGGGGGTATGGTGTATGCATGTGTGTTGCACAATGATTGTGTATATGTGTACATACACAATGCACATACATGTACCATGTACATCCCCCCTCAGCTGCATGAGGTCATGGAGCAGCAAACCGTGTCGGTTGCTAAGGCAGGCATCATTGCCACCCTCAATGCCCGCACCAGTGTTCTCGCGTCTGCCAACCCTGTACAGAGCCGATACAACCCACGACTGAGTGTCATTGAAAACATCATGCTGCCACCCACACTGCTGTCCCGTTTTGACCTCATCTACCTGGTGCTGGACAAGGCTGATGAGTCAAGGGATCGACGACTGGCCAAGCATTTGGTGTCCTTGCATGGTGACCGTGCAGAAGCCACACAACAGGTTGGGGTGTGGTGGTTGTTGTTTTTGGGGAGGGGTGCGTTTTTTAGGGGGATAGGTGAGGGTAATCACGCTTGGCGATTTGTGTGTCATTGAAAGTCAGGCATACATCACCAACGTGCACCCTGTCCTACACCCACGCCTACCATACACACACACAATATACACCCACAAAATTTACACAGCCGCCCATCCCGTTGGAGACGTTGCGTGAGTATGTGGCATACGCACGCACCAAGTGTCAACCTGTACTGAGTGATGAGGCGCTGAAGGCATTGGTGGATGGATACTTGGATATGCGACGTATGGGGTCGAGCCGAAATGTACGATTTGTGAAAGGAGTGTTTGATCATGTGTGCCATTGCGTGTGACACGATTGTGAAGAGTGCCTGTCATCATCATCGTCATCGTAGTAGTGTATATCAACAGGATTCCCCCCTTACCCCAGGTCATTTCTGCAACGGCACGTCAGCTAGAGTCCCTCATTCGCCTCTCTGAAGCACTTGCACGCATGAAATTGGCAGAATTTGTGACCGGAGATGATGTTGCAGAAGCAATTCGCCTGATGCGTGTGGCCACCATGCAAAGTGCCATTGACGCGTCCACAGGGTTGATCGACATGGAAGCCATCACCACAGGTGTTACCATGGGGCAACGTGCAGCACGTGCACAGCTGGCAGAGGAGATTAAAAAGTTGCTGTCTGGACGACAGGGTGGTGTGTCGGTACTGGAGTTGGTGCAAATGCTGCAGGGTCAGAGCAGTGTGCGTGTGGCAGAGCGGGACGTCAAGGCTGCGTTGACATCCATGGCCGATGTGGTGGATTGGAACCGGGATACGGGGCGTGTGGTCATTGCATAGAATATGATTGTGTTGGGTGCCCACACACACAGCTATGTAAAACCAAGTGTTACAACTGTGTTCCAACCGCAAACACATCCCTACATCAATCCCACATTCTACACCAACTCAATCACTGCCATGGGGGCGCAGTCCCCCCGTCGAGGTCGGTCCTCCTTGACCACACGGCAGTAGCCACCCTGGCGTTCTCCATAGCGCTTGGGTGCCTCGTCAAACAGTGCCCGCACCACTGCCTCGTCGTATACAAACCCGAGCGCCTGGCGACGTGCGTGCAGGCTGCCATCCTTGGCCAAGGTGATCATTTTGTCGACATATTTGCGGATGGCCTTGGCACGTACGGTGGTGGTGGTGATGCGGCCATGGCGCAGGACCTCGGTGGTGAGGGAACGAATGAGTGCTTTGCGCTGGTCGGCAGGGCGACCCAAGCGAGGCACCCGCTTTTGGTGACGCATGGCAAACACCTGAGGGGTGTGTGAGAGTATGTATAACAACACAGTATGTATGCAGAGGGAAACACACAACAACAAATACACCAGTCAAACTCGACATGCCACCGACGAGATTGTGTGCGTGCCTTGATTCCGTTTTGTGGGGCGTCCAATGTTGCCTCGAGTGCTGGTGTATGAATCTGCAATCTGTTGCTGGTCGACAAACCATCAAATGAAGCCATTCGCAGGCTGCAGGGCTGTGCTGGCTGTGCGGCATGCGAAAGTGGGCGAGGACGCACCCCCACTGTTGGCAGGCTGCTGCGCATGGACGTCATGTTGAAGGTTGCCATGGTATTTGACAAAAAATGGACTGAGAATCAAGGTGGGTGTGTTATATTTGCAGTGTATGCAATGTGGCAGCCACCACTCGCTTGTTCAGGGTGTTAAAGGTGTGTTTGTGCTGTGTTCTTCGCTGTGTATCTGCGTGGTTGTGTTGTGCCTGCTGTTGTTGCGATGTGTGCGTTTGTTTTGGTGGTATATGGAGAGGAGCAACACCGATAGAGAGGAGCAACCAGAGCGGCAGGGGCCCTCCTTTGACCCGCTGCACCGTTGCACCGGCAAGCCACTCCCTGCATACACTCACCTATACACCCGCTCCCTTTACACCCGATCCCTTTACACCCGCGCCCTTTACACCCGCTCCCTTTACACCTTTAGCAAATCGGATCAAAATCCAATCGAATCAAAAATCGTCTACGTGACCGGTGATGTGATTCGAGACTCGATTTCATTTCTTCGGCCGCAAGTCATTTTCATAAATACCAGTTCGTTCTGTCTACCATTGCCCTCTACTCGTTGCAAAATCATCTCCCTGTTATTCCACTATGATTTCCGACCTGGAAACACAGCTGCTGGAAGTTCCAGAAATGCTACGATGCCTCTGCGCAACCCTTGAATCATCGGTGTCGACACCGTTGCCATCGTCTGTATCTCCCTTTGAGGGTAAGGCGTGTCCAGTGTTTTGTGTTGCGTTTGTTGATGTTGACCGTTCCACATGCATCGGCATCTGGACAGGTGTCAGCAGACAGTCATCCATGACATCTGAGACCAACGTTCCACATGCATACATGCCATCCTGCAAATAAGTAAGGCGTTCCAAGGGGCAGCACAGGCGCACATGGCACAGACGCCAGATGCAAGCACTCATGGGAGCCGCAGCACAGACCCCTTGTCAGGGAGCCCCTCAATCGCACACGCAGCAGCAGCATGCTGTGTTGTGCAGCCAAGTTGCTGTGCTCCAGCGACAACTTGCAGAGCGTGACGTTGAGCTGCATCTCCTGCGTGACACATTGACACTGTTCTTGTCCAAGAAGTTGCATGCCTGAGAGCATGTGTTTTTTACTTTCACGCCTGGAATTCCTCCAGCTGTTCATATTTCCATGCAATTCACTTGCGTATTGAAAACTTCTTGACCACAGTCTGTGTACTGCGGTTGGTGCCGTATTTCACCGTATTTGTGCAACATGATGTATACATTTTGCTCCAATTTTTGCACCGGTTTCGTATTGCACATCATGTTGCACACCACTGTTGTCTTCTTCACACTCACAATATCATTGTACACTGTGCTGTACTGTGTGAGTTTTTGGTGTAACCTCAAGCCATCAAAATCCATTGGTGTACACCAGGGCTACGTGCCACATCACGTGCGCTGGCGGCCCGATTTTCCGCCGATCCGTTTGGATGACTTTCAAAACAGATATTCATTTTCTTCCAGCATTCCGCTGGCTCCAACCCCACTAGTTCACACATCGTTCGTAGTTCAGTTCACAAGTCACTGCCAAAATGCTCGACACACAGCCGGAACAACAGCAGCCTGACGTCTCCCAGTTGCTCAATGCTTTGAGTGCGCTTGTAGCCAACCAGGCCTCCGTTGCGATTCCCGCATGCGGTATGTGCGCCTTCGTGACTGTCGCGGGTTGTGTTGGCCAGCAAACTACTTGGCAAAAGGCCAAGTTGGTTCCATGCCCTGCCTGAAAGTCTGTTGTTATTTCAACCACCTGTATACACCCTAAAACAGGAACAACTGCGCTGACACCATGCGACATATTGACTGCGAATATGGCGTTGACGCACGGTAGCGAAATCACGTCATCGCAAGGTTACCCGTCGATGCCTGGTGTAAAGCGGCGCAAGGGTCAGCACAGGCGCACTTGGAAGCGCCAAATGTTGCTCATGCAGAAGCCAACACAACAACAGCAGCCAACAACACAACCACTGCAGCAACCATTACCACAGCAGTGTGTGCAAGATCAGGTTGCCGCACTGCAGTGGCAGATTGCGCAACGCGATGTGGAGCTGCTCTTGTTGCGTGACACATTGTCACTGTTGCTTGCCAAGGAATTCAAGTAGGTCCTAGGTTCTTCCAAGGTCTGGGTGCGTGCTGCAACCCTATGATTTTCCGAATAATTGCTTGGTACTTGCTTGCGTTCAGGCGCTCAACATCACATGCTGTGATGTTTACCTCTTGATAAAGGGATTGGTGCACATACACACACTTGAAATTGCCTTTGTGCCAAAGCCTGCGTGCTGTAGGCGTTACACTTGAAATCTTGTTGTATTTGGCCGGTGAACTCACCTTTTGCTGCACATTTTTCCTTGTCACCTGTGCTCTTTCCTCCCGTGGTTCTAAATCTCGTACTCAGCTGCAACACTTGTGTATGTTGACATCATTGTTGTTGTACACAGCAAGGTAACATTATGTACACCACAAGCCAGCATCAGGTGCGATCTCATGCGCAACACTGATGTTCCCGATCCCTCCTTGTTATCCAAGTGCAACACCCTGTTACGAAAAGGTTGCACCACACACCCAACATTAATGACTGTAATGCACTCGCTCTACGCATGGTGTTGGCGGTTCGATTCCCTGGGATTCACCCTGTAAGTTCGCAAGAACAGGGCAAGGTGCGAATGAGCGTTGGAGGTTTCTCGCTCTCGAGCAAAGTATCCGCTGACGCCCGCTTCAAGGTTGCTGTGCAAGTCCTGATTTCGTGGAAACGATATCATTACTCGCAGAATTGACCAGTACCGCGTGAGGCCAGAAATGGAGCAACGTGATGGTCAACAGTAATCGGTGGATGCGGATAGCGCCTGCGATTTGTTCGAGGATCACTTGAATTCTCAACGTATCAGACCAGCCTTTTTGTTTTTTTACAATTGACACAGTACTCATTGGATCCCAGTCAACTGCAGCCCCCCACGCTGCTGCTTCACCACCTCATACCCTACACCCACAGTCGAGTACGGTGCATCTTGTGCGCCCGATTCCATGTGCGATCGATCCAACAGCTTGCCAAGCACATCATCGCTCACCATGCCGCTCTGCGCCTCGTCAGCCAGGCTCACATCCTCCTTGAGCAGCGCAAGCAGCTCCTCAGCCCCCAGCTTTTTCTTTCCCACCTCTTCGGCAACCTCGGTGACATCTGCAAACTCACCCTTTTTCATGACCAGGCGCTCGAGTGCCATTTTGTCCGCGGCACGCTTGAGCATGCGCCCCTCAAAGCTGTGCGCCGTGGCCAGGCGAAACACGAGCACAGGACGCTGCTGCCCCAGACGGTGGCACCGATCCATGGCCTGCAGGTCCTGCTGGGGGTTCCAGTCACTATCGTACAGGATGACCGTGTCGGCCGAGGTCAGGTTGATGCCGAGGCCGCCAGCGCGTGTGGAGAGCAGGAAAATCCAGCGTGTGGGGTCACTGTTGAATGCATCAATGTTTGCCTGACGGTCCTGCCAGGAGGTGCTGCCATCCAAACGGCACACCGATTCGCCCCGCTGTGAAAGAAAGGATTCGAGCAGGTCGAGCAGCTTGGTCATCTGTGGATGGTGTGGTGGTGGTGGATGGTGGCAACGGGGGCTCGGTGTCCTCCCCCGGTGAATCATACCTGTGAAAAAATCAACACCTTGTGGCCCCCAGCTTTGAGCCCCGCCAGCAGCTTGTCCAGCAACTGAAACTTGCCACACTGTTCAATGAGCACATCTGGCTCTGGGTACATATAGTCCCCATCTGTTCCCCCCGTGATCAAGTCTGGGTGGTTGCAGTTTTTGCGCATCTGCATCATCACGTTGTTGAGGCTGCCCACCGACACGCCAGCATTGCGGCTGCTCGTGACCTCAGCGAGCGTCTTGTCACGGATTTGGCTGTTGAGCTGCTTTTGCAGTGCGCTCATGGGTGCGTAGAGGATGATCTCTGTCTTTCCTGGCATGGATTGCACCACCTCTGATTTCAAACGGCGCAGCACAAAGGGTTTGAGCAGGCGGTGCAGCTTGCTGACAACCTGTGTTTGGTGTGGGGAGGTGATGTGTGTGGGTTTCCCAACCCATGGTCTCCCACCAACCCGTTACCTGATCACGCTGTTCCATGGCGGCAAGCTTTTCCTTGCCACCCTCCTGTCCCACCATGCCCTCAAAGTCAAACCAGGCCTCAAACTCTGCAGCATCCCGAAACACATCCGGCAGCATGAAATTGAGCAGGCTCCACAACTCGGATAAATTGTTTTGCAGCGGTGTACCTGGTTGGTCGTGGTTGGTCAAGTGTACTTCAAGTGTACTTGAAGCCCCCACAAATCACCCTTTACCAGTTACACACCTGTCAAGAGCAGCTTGTTGGCGGCAGGTACGCATCGCAGCTCACGGATGAGCTTGCAGTTGGTGTTTTTCAGACGGTGGCCCTCATCCACAATGATGTACTTGAATTGGGGAAACCGCTCGAAAAACTTGCGATCAGCCATGACAATCTCATACGAGGTGCAGATGATGGGAAACTTGGAAGACACGCCCACACCATCTGTGTGATTGTGTGGTTGTGTGGAGTGTATCAATCCCGCATCCTCCTCCTCGTCAACATACGTGTAAAACGCAGGTCACGCTGTCGAAGGTTGGCGCGATCCTCCTTGGAGCCATGGTAGAGGCACACAGGGATGTCAGGCGTCCAACGGTGAAACTCGTTGACCCAGTTGGGCAGTGTCGACAAGGGGCCCACCACCATGTAAGGCCCATGCACGCCCTTGGACTTTAAATGTGCCAAAAAGGCAATGGTTTGCACCGTCTTGCCCAGGCCCATCTCGTCTGCCAAAATGCCACTGAGCCCATTCTGGTAGAGGCTGATCAACCAGCGCACACCCTTGAGTTGGTAGTCACGCAGCTCACCGACGAACCCAGGACACAAAGCCTGGGGGGGCGGGTGTACCATCATCATCTGTACCACAATGTATACCACCACCATGTATACCCACCACCGCAATATACCTGCACTGCGGCTTGAATGGCTTTGTTTTCCTCGTCCTCATCAGCCTGTTTCTTGCCCTTGGCAGTCTTGCGCTTTTTGTTGACATTGGTGTCTGTGGCAATCTCGTTCAGGGTCTGCTCCTCGACATACTGCATCTGCTCCCCAAGAAATGCGCTGTACTGGGTAGCACGGAAGATGAGGCGCTCGAGGCGGCTAAACTTGTTCTTGTCCATCACCGCTTCCGTTGTGTGCACCTGTGGTTGGTGGGAAATGGCCATGGGTTGCGCACGGATGTACATCCACCGCAACACTACCTCGTTGGCCTCTGCAGCTTCACGCTCTGCACGCAAACGGTGCTCCTCCTTGACAGCGCTGTCTGGCGCCATCTGCTCCTGCAAGTCGTCCTCCTGATGGTGATCGTATACATGAAGATTTGCATACATGAACCCTTGCATGTTGTATACATTCAGCAATCACAATACATACCGTAACAGAAGACTTTTCTACAACAGCAGAGGGCGCCACGCTAGAGCTCCGACTGATGTTGTTGATGAGCATCACGTCGGTGTATGTACTAGCGTCCTCGTTGGATGCGTTGGTTGGTGATGTACTCGATGCTTTACTGGCTTTGGTGGCCTTGCGTTTGGCTGGCATGACGAAAGTATGGCTGTTCACAACAATGAAGATGGCGGTGCACAAACAACAACGGTCAGCATGGATCAGTAGGTGGTGTGGTGGTACAAGAATGATACACAGTGGGAGGATGTACAGCGTTGTAAAATTGGAATGCAACGGTCAGAAATTCATGTGCAAATTTGTACTTGGAGTATACTTGACACTCGAGTTGCACCTGCCAAACATGCATCCATCAATGATGATGCTTCCACGAAATGTGCTGTATGCAACAGACAATAGCGTTGGTGTCTGGGGTTCATCAGGCAATGGCATCATGCCAAAACCCTGCATCCGAGCATCACGCCCCCAACAACGTAGCGTGTGTGCCCATGCAGGCTATGTAGCTAGCATGGGGGAAGCCCTGTATGGTACGTGGATTGGAGTGGTTACTGACTAAACACATGCCGCCACGTGATCGCCTGCACAACCAGATTGTTTGGCGGATCAGCTGGGCGTCCCTAGGGAACAAGTAGAGACATGGTATGGGGTTGTGTGTGATCACATTGAATTGTTTTAAATGGCGCTCAACAACATGCCCAACATGCCCAGGACGCCCTACCCTGGTGGTGCCCCTGCCAATGTTGCGTGTGCGCTTGCGCAGCTTGGCGATTCTGTGTTGTTCTTGAGCGCTATTGGCACGGACGACCTGGGTCAGCAGTTTCGAGATTTGCTGACTGGTGCGTGTAGTGGTGTTGGTATGCATGCCCATGTGTTGGATCACCTGTGTACCAACCCCACACAGAGCGTGGGGTGGATGTTTCAGCAATACAAGATGTACCACAACCCACTCGGTATGTGTTGCTGTTTGTACCATACCCACCCTTTAGTCCGCAACACACATCCCTCACGGTGGCCCAGGGACGTGTTGGTGGTGCGTTCACTTGACGGTGACAGGGAGTTTTCTGGGTTTGGCAAAGCAGAAACGACCGCGTATGCAGATTGCTTTGTGGATGCATCCAAGCTTCCCATTGACAAAATTGAGGTTTGTTTGTGTGCACATGCACACGTACACAAGAGCTTTGCAGGACCCACAACACCCCATACACAGGCAGCGCAGGTGCTCATCACGGGCACACTGGGGTTGGCATACCCGGCCACTGCAGAGGCAATGCGCACAGCAGTGGCAGCAGCAAAAAAGGGCACAGGCTTGGTGATTGTCGACGTAAACTGGCGCCCTGTGTTTTGGAGCGACACCAAGGTTGTGGTGTGTGGCTGCCCAAGGGGAAAAGTCCATGCATATCAATCAATACACGCCACCAACGCACACCACCAACACAGGCAGCAGTTGGCATTATTCAAGAATACATTCAAGCAGCAGACATTATCAAAGTAACCGATGAAGAAGCAGAGTGGCTGCTTGGCATCCCTGCAACCACTGCCCTGCAGTCACCGGAGACGGTGCTGGCAGCATGTCCCAATGCACGCGGGGTGCTTGTGAGTGCGGGGGAAAAGGGGAGTAGCTACGCATGGCGTGGCACGGCTGGCAAGACAGATGCATCTGGTAGGATGGGTGGGTGGTGCTGCTGCTGCAAGACATACCAACACCAATTAAACCGCACCAGGTATCGTGCCCGTGTTTTCCGTCAATGTGGTGGACACCACAGGTGCAGGGGACGCGTATTTGGCAGGGTTTGTGCACAAGCTGCTTGAGGACCCGGGCGTGCCTGCGGGCGATGCAGCGTCCCTCAAGGAGGCTGTGTATTTTGCAACGGCGTGTGGGGCCTACACCACAACGGGGGCGGGGGCCATTGCCGCGCAACCCACACTTGCACAAGCAGAGGCACTGTTGGCCGCAGAGAGGGCTGGCAAGGAAGCATAGTGGTACCCGTGTATGATGGCATGGTGATGGTCCACATGTGCCTGGATGCTACACACTTTTTCCAAACCACCAACATTTTTATTTCCTCCATATGCGCCGCGTACAATGCACGCGTGCAGATGTCAGTTGCAAACCCATGTTCCAACAGACGTAACTATGACGCAATAGATTGAAGATGATGGTGATCGCGAGCCCCTCAGAAGTTCCGCAGCCCTCTGTGGATTCTGCTAGCATGTGTGGCTCAACCACAAGTTCATCCGTTCGTCTTGTGCAGATGCCAGTACGTATCAGCGTGAACGGGCCTCTGCATTGCCAAATCTACCACGCACATGCCTGCCCGCATCTCATCGTTCTTGCCGCTACCTTTGTGCACACATTGCATATCCTTGCATACTATGCATTGCACCGCAGTCATCGTGCTGGGTTGTGGAACGACGACTGCGCAGTGACGGAATGGTCCACCTCCAACCCAACTATCTACAGGCTAACGAGAATAGACGCCCATACTGCATCATTACCGAACCTAAATCATGTAGCAATGCGTACAAGGAGCTCATGTGGCCAACAACTGAACAAAATGCTGGATGGGATGCACTGCAGCATCTCCGTCAGGGCAACCTTCGGTGTGCACACGTATGTCGTGGGGTGTGACATGCATCGTGTTTTCCCAATCCACACACGCTCCCAACAAACCACCACAGGGACGCCCGCGCCGTCCCTCGCTCGACCAGTGGCTGGTCCCTGTGCGTCGACGAGGCCCCCTGGCTGTTGTCGTGTGTTCCACAGACGGTTGCTTGCAGCCATACAAAGTGTTTGACCTAGAAGACACTGACATTGTCGAAGTGCGCGTTGACGGTGGGGTGGTGTCGGACGCTGCCTTGGCATCCATCCTCATGGCCGTCGAGGTGCAGGGCGCACGGTTGGTGCTCAACCTCGCCAACGACCGTGACGCTGTGTGCCGCATGGCAGTTGAGGAGGCTGTGCAGTCGGGAACATACGTCATGCACCGCAACAGCACAGACAGTGGGGATCGGGCGCCGTTGGGCAACGTCACCCCCAGTAGTGGTGGTGGTGGGTCGTCCAGGGAGTTGTCAGTGTTGGCACGCTGCCGAACGTCTTCAGAAGCCACAGGGCAGCAACACCCACTGTTGGGGTTGGTGGAAAACATCAAGCCAGCAGTGCGGTATGTCGCAGAACGACGCTATGGGGAGTTGCAAGCACGGCGTGCGATGGTTGCCAATAATGCACCCCTGTTGCAGTGCGACCAGCACACATTGCATGACGTGTGCAAGGTAGGTGGTAGTGGTGTGGTTGATGGTATGCTGTGTGTGGTTGCCCACCAATATTTGCTCCCCTGTAATAATGTCCTCCCCAGGCTCATGCAGCGTTTGGTGCAGAGATTATTAAATCCCAACTTCTCAAGTGGCTGTCCCCCGAGGTTGCATCAGAGCTCTGTGTGACGTCGGGGATGCTCGAGTGTGACAAGGCGCTCGTGCACTTTCATCACTAACCAATGTATGTTTTGACTGATCACCTCTTGCTGCCATAATTGTGGCATCCTATTATTTTGCTGTTACTATAGTACTTGTGTGAATGCTGGGGGCCTCGGTCGCTCATTTGGGGCGTCACGGCCTTGAACAATTGTTGCTATTGTTGCTGCTACAATATATGTAAAACAACAATTCAAGTCGATGATGGTGACGATGGTGATGAGACTGAGCACAACGCAGATGGTAACAAGGAGTTGAGATCTGTGCCATGCCGACGCCAGCAGAGAGCACCTCGCGGAGGGCTCGATGGAAAAAGGGGCTCAAGAATCACGTTCCCTCGAAAGGTAACGCACCATGCAAAGCGACTTTGGCAACAAAACGGGTACGCTCATCATCAAACAGCACGTACGTTGAACCCAGCATTTCCCACCCCAGATATCATATTGGCAGCTACTGGATATTGTATGCTGTTTGGACTTGTGTATGCAGGTATGCTGAGACGAGCACGTGTGGATGTGTTTACACTGGACACACCATTGATCAACCGCACCCAGCGCTCTTTTTGGCGTGTGGCGAGCCTTTTGCATATGGTGGTGCAGTATTTACCACTGTGGTCATCTATCTTGTTGCTCAAATAGCAGGCTTTCTGTTTCAGCTGGTACGATGTGTTGGTTGAGGTTGGCAGCATTGCACAACATCCCATACACACAACACCCCCATACACAGGTTCGCCTGCCAGCCTTGCTGGGCATGCTCTTGTCCGGCATGCTCCTGCAAAATGCACTCCCATCATTGGTCGCAGGATTGCCAGCCGGCTGGAGCTCTGGATTCCGGTACGTAGACTAATGAGGTGGTACACACATGCTGTGGGTAGCACGGCTGTGGGTAGCATGCTGTTGCACACACCACCAACATACATACAGTGCAATGGCATTGGGTACTATATTTCTTCGTTCTGGGCTAGAGCTCGATTTAAAAGTATGTTGGGGGCTGCAGGGTTGGTTGATGGTACACAATGGTACTGATACACCGTGGTATCGATACACTGTGACATGGCAGTGTTGCAACCAACCTGTGTGGTGTGCATGCACTGTACAGCATACATTGGCGCACCATATTAGCCGCATGTACAACAAGCAGTACAGCATTTCGATCATGGCAGTGTCCCATGCACCACTACCATCAGCATTATTGACATTGTCATTAGTCTCTAATGATTATTAGTCTATAATCTGATAACTATTATCATCATCACACCCACCCCTCATCATCATTACCCTCATCATCACAACCCTCAGGTATTTCGAAGGGTGGGTCCTGTAGCAACACGACTGTTGCTTATTCCAGGGCTAGTGGAAGCATGTGCTGATGCTGGCATGGCCATGGCGGTGTTTAGCATGCCTGTGTTTTATTCGTTTACACTTGGTATGCGTGTCGTGCTGTATGTGTGTACTCTCATGTAGTACACTGTAGTGCAATGTATAGTAATGTATAGTAATGTAGTGCAATGTAGTGCAATGTACTGTAATGTAGTGCAATGTAGTGGATGTGTACACATTGGCAACATGTGTACTGTCGTTGATTCACAGCATGGCATCACGGGTATTACATTTGCACCGTACACACCACACACATCACCCACCACACACCACACACATGACCCACCACACATGACCCACATACCCCACCACACACACCACCCACCACACATCACACCCACCGCACACCACACACACATCCCCCCCCCAAGGTTTCATCCTCAAGGCAGTGGGCCCTGCCATTGTGATCCAAACCATGTTCGACTTGCAGAAAACAGGGTGGGGTGTTGCCAAAGGAATCCCATCCACTGTGGTTGCTGCAGCAAGCTTTGATGACATGGTGGCAATCACTGGGTACAGTTTGTTTAGCAATTTGGCAATTCGTGACCCAGAGTCGTCCCTTGTGTGGCAGGTATGAGGGGTATTAAGGGTATGAGGGGGAATGGCTGGGTGCACAACAAGTACAGCAAGTACAAGCAGAACAAAGACAAGCAGAACAAGCACAAAAACAAAAACAAGCACAACAACAAAAACGCTTACAAACAGTAATACCACCACCACCACAGTTGCTGCATGGGCCACTTGACATCCTGTTTGGCCTCGTTGCTGGGTTGCTGGGGGCCATGTTTTGCTCATGTACACGACTGTGGAATACCAAGCTCAAGCTGGTGCTTGTGGTGTTTTTCACAGGTATGATTGATTGAGGTCATTGTTGTTATTGCTGTTGTTTTTGTTGATGATACCCAACACACCCCAACACACCCCACACCCCAACACCCGCCGCCTCCCCCCCATCACACAGCCCAAGGCTTGTTATTCTTCCTTTACAACTTCAGTTTCAAAGCAGGTGGAGCCCTCAGTGCCCTTGTGCTCGGCCTCGTAGCCAACCTCCTCTGGCAACAGGGACGCAACCTGATCTGGCCCCTCCATAAATTCATCCCCTCGCTGCTCTCCTCTGGTCCCAATGAAAAACACAGCCACCAGGTGGAACATGTTATAGGAATTTACTGGCGTTGGGTGGCGCAGCCGTTGCTGTTTGGTATCATAGGCACGATGATGAATTTTCGCAAGCCTGGGTTTGTCTTTAGTTATATTCCCAAGGCGTTGGCGATTATTGCAGTGGGGCTGGCTGTGCGCATGCCCACTACGTTTGTGTGTATGGCCAAGGCGGGGCTCACATGGAAGGAGCGGCTGTTTGTGGCGTTTGCATGGACACCCAAGGTGGGAGCGTGTGGGTGGGGTGGGGTGGGGGGGAATGGTGTGCATGCATGATTTGTTTGGGTATGCATGGTTGATTGCTGCTGCTGTGTGTACTCGGTGCGTATGTGCAGCCCCCCATCATATGACACACTTGTGGACATGGACATACCCCTCAACACGATGTACATACCCATACACACACATCATCCTACCCAATTTTATCAACCAATTTTACTTTTTGTTTGTCCATATTCCCTACCGCATCAACTCCATATGCTCACCCATATATCAACAGGCCACTGTTCAAGCTGCCCTGGGTGCCCTGCCACTCAACTCCATCATTGAAGTGTATGGCCCAGACAGCCCTGATGTGGTGTATGGTGACATGATACTGACCACATCCATATTTGCCATACTCGTGTGTGCTCCATTGGGTGTGTTGTTGATTCAGTTTTCACACAAACGTCTGCTGCAACAGGTAGGGAGGGAGAGGGGTGTGATGGTTGCTGATGATGGGTGTGATTGATGGTGTGCATGACTGTTTCATTGTGAAGTTGGTATGAATGCACCTATATGAATGCACCTATATGAATGCACCTATATGAATGCACCTATATGAATGCACCTATATGAATGCACCTATATGAATGCACCTATATGAATGCACCTATACGCACACTCCTGTATGCACAGACACACAGACACACACACAGACACAGACACACAGACACACACACACACACAGATGCCTGTGGTTATTGCAGAATCACCCCAACCCAACACCCCACCACGACTGACAAGCTCCACCGACGACACCACCACCAACAACAACAATGATAACAATGGTCAACATGATGCCCTGGTACGCTACCCCACCCAGGGCAGCAATGGTCAACAGACGGAAGAACTCAAACCAGAAGAAGCGTTGAGGAGGCGCATGTTGTCAGACTCACTGGCACGCAGGAGGGCTGCACGACAGCGACGAGGGGGGGGAGATGGGGCTGCTGTTGTGAGTAGTGGTATGTGGGTGGGTAGTGGTGTCTGACTGATTGGGGAGGAAGACCATTTGGCTTGTATGACACACTGCACACACACTGCACACACACCGCACATACACTGCACACACGCTGCACACACACCGCACATACACAATGCACATATGCAAAACACCCACCTCATCAAACACACACACACAGGCACATCACGCTCACTGCACAGTGGTGGTATTCGATCATCAGGGCCCTCTTCAGCCAGCCTTACACAAGTGCATGTGGAGGAAACAGTGGGGACAGTGGGGACAGGGGGGACAGGGGAAACAGCAAGCAAGCCTGGTGTATTAAGCAACCCCGGTGGTGTGTCAAGCAACCCTGGTGGTGTAGGAGAGGAAGCATCACACCATGGCTTGCAGGGGGCCACAGCAGTGCATGATGGAGTGGGGGGAGAGGATACTGGTATCACTGAGAACAGGACAAACACTACAGAGGGACATGACAGTACACAGACGCAGCATATGAATAACAACAACAGTGACGACACTACTGCGATGACAACAACAACACCAAGCATGACGACAGTAAGCAATTCAAAATTGACGGGACGAGAAGGCAGTGTGACAACTGTACGTACAGGCTTGTCACACGACCACGCGACGCCACCTGCTGGTGATGTGGCAACACATCACATACCCCCTGGTCCTACACCACCTGTGCACACAGCAGCAACTGCGCCTCCATCATCAGCCTTGTCAGAGATACAACCTGCAGGTCAACCTATATCTGGTGAGCATGATGCACAAGTGATACAGCCTGCAGTGCAACCTACTGGTGAGCATGATGCACAAGTCAGTGTTGTTATGGAGGACCCACACCAGACCCTCATTCGCCATTGTACCATGCAGGTGCGCTGTTGGGGATGTGGGTGTATGGTTGGGGATGTGGGTGCAATGTTGTGTATGTGGGTGTATGGTTGGGGATGTGGGTGTCTGGTTAAGGATGTGGATGTATGAAACACGTATATGAGTATCATGCTACCACTCTCTACATACACAATAACACCACCACACACACACATCCCCCCCCCTTCCATAGGATTTGGTGGATGATACAACAGCGACACTGCCTGGCATGGATGACATGCTTAAACAGTTTTTGAGTCACAGTGAGGCCATACAGGGTCTGGTGGCCACTGGACAGGTCAGCCCGGGGCAAGAGATGGAAATGACAACGTCACTGAGGCAAAACATGCAGCTGCTGTGCAAGGTGCGTGGTTGGGTTGCATTGGTTTGCAAAGTGTGTGGCTTACATGTGGTGGTAGTGTGCATAAGTCACTACACACCGCACAGCGTGCACTGCTGCATAGTGAGTCGCAAGATACCCTGGGAGAGGATTCAGAGCTGGCAACCACATTCTTTCGCATGGCTGATCGTATTGTGGTGCCTGAGGACGCCACCAGCTCACAGGAATTACAGCAGGCCTCCAGTGTGGAACTGTCCAGTGTGGCGGTCGCTCGGGCAAGTTGAGCCCGAGTCCTGAGTGCAAAAGTGAGAATTTTGTTTCACAACATACATCGTTTTCATTCGTGCATTTTTCTTTTATATTATTGCATAGCTATCTGCAAGCTTCTTTGGCAACACCACCAAGCGTGCATATTAAACACAACCCCATCATCGAGTTTGGACTGTGGTTGACAAAGCCAGCACCCCCAACCCAGCATATCGCAACTGCATGTGCAGAGGCATGTGATCTTGTGTACATTGTTGGGGTGGCTAGTGTACCGGCAAGTGAGAGGCATCAATAGTCCTGAGGCATCAATAGTTCTGGTAGCAACATGCCTCCTACCGTGCCCAAGAAACAGGTGCTACATGCAAATAGCTCTCATTTGTATTGCTTTGGTGCTTTGATCCTACGCATTGCTTTGTGGTTTGCATCTGTTGTTGTCAACATCTCTGTTGTGTCAACAGCACCTCCCTCAAACCACAGTTTAAGATAGAGCCATTCAAACATCCAATAAAACGGGATCCACAATGGGCAGGTATGTCGTGGGCAACAGGCAGGCTTAGTGGCTGATCAAGACTGAGCGACAATCTTTCACCCCTGCACAGATACCACATGGAAGATGTTGCAAAAGGCCATACATGAAATAAACAATCACAATGAGAGTCAGCTTAGTTTTGAGGAGCTGTACAGGTATGCGACGAGATGGGGGGACGACGAGATGGGTGCACGACGGATGATGTGGCACACAACTCGAAACCTGCACCACCACCCACCACCACAGGAACGGGTACAACATGGTCATCAACAAGTTTGGGGATCGCCTCTATTCTGGCTTGGAGGAGACACAGCGACAGCATCTTCGCAACGTGGCGTTGCTCATCAGCGATGCACAAGGTGGGGAGGGTTTGCTACGTGAGCTCAAGCTGCGATGGGACAACCACAACAAATCCATGCAGATGATCCGTGATGTGCTCATGGTACGGGTTGATGTATTTTTGGAGGTGACAATGACACCATCACCACCAACAACAACAAAATCATCACATGTTCCACATACCCTTTGTAACCCACACCCTTTGTACACCCACACCAACACCCACACCCACATCACACCAACAACAGTATATGGACCGAATATACGTCCCCCAATGGAACAAAGCCCCCGTACACCAACTGGGCCTCGACCTGTGGCGTGACGTCATCGTGCGATTCGACCCAGTCGTTCAACACAACATCCCCGAGCGCCTCCTCATGACCCTACTCAGCATGATTGCCTCAGAACGCAACGGGGAGAAGATTGACCGCACCCTCATGAAGGCCATGACCACGATGCTCATCGACCTGGGTGTGCCAGTGTATGAAGAGGATTTCGAGGGGCCGTTTTTAGCAGCCACGACGGAATTTTACCAGGCAGAAGCTCAGGCAAATATTGCCAGTTGTGATTGCCCGGAATATTTGCGGCGGGCAGAGCTTCGCCTGGCCCAGGAGGTGGATCGGGTGCAGGGGTATTTGGACGCGCGCACGGAGCCAAAATTAACCAAGGTGGTGGAGACAGAGTTGTTGCTGAAGCAGATGCATGCGCTGGTGGAGATGGATAATAGTGGGCTGGTGCCGTTGCTGGAGGCTGATCGGTATGAGGACTTGTCACGCATGTATCACTTGCTGAAGCGCGTAAAGGGGGGGTTGGAGCTCATACGCAAGGTGTGGTGGTGTTTTGGGGGGTGTTTCGGGGGGTGGGGAGGGTGTATTGAAAGGATGGTGGTGTTTAATGCAGGTGATTGTGTACATCTTCTTGCCATTGGGCATGTGTGTACATACACACACACACACACACTCTCTCACACACAAACAAACACACAGGGTATGCACAATCATGTCAAGGAAATTGGACGTGCACTGGTGCGTGACCCAGAACGAACCAAAGAGCCCATTGGTTTTGTACAGCGTCTATTGGATGAAAAGGCAAAATATGATGCATTTATTACACATGCATTTGCTTATGATCGTACCTTTCAGAATGCACTCAACCAGGTGCGTGTGTAATATAGGGGTGGTTGGTGTATTGGGGGGTGGTTGCTGTGGGGTTATCACACCATACACACTGATGCCACACATGCAAGGTCCATTATACACACACACACATATGCACATACCTCCATTACACACACACACACACAATCATCCCACTTAGGCATTTGATCATTTCGTCAATGAGTTTGCGAGGTCACCAGAGTACATATCCTTGTTTATGGATGACTTATTGCGGAAGGGGATAAAGGTGTGATGGTGGTGTTGGGGGTTGTGCTATAATAATGGTGGTGGCTGTGAGATAATCATGGTGGTGGTGGTTATGTGCTACGCACACACACATGCCCCTTGGCACACACTCAACACACTCATTCTCTTTCTCTCTCTTTCTCTCACACCCTCACCAACACCCTACACCACAGTCAATGAAGGAGGAGGAGGTAGACGCCTTGCTTGACAAGGTGATGATGTTGTTTAGGTACCTCAAGGATAAAGACGTGTTTGAGAAGTACTACAAGCAGCACCTTGCCAAACGTTTGCTCAGTGGACGAACGGTATGGGTGTGTATGGTGTGTGTATGGTGTGTGTATGTGGGTGGATGAGCAGGTGGGGGAATGTCTGTGTGTGAATGTGATTAGGTTGTATCAATTATGCTTACACCTTGAACGCATGCTGTCACACTCCATGACACCACCATCACCACCCCAATTCCCTAACACACACACACACACACACCAAGTAATTCCTCCCTCTCTCTCTCTCTCTCACACACACACACCAAGTAATTCCTCCCTCTCTCTCTCTCTCACACACACACACACACAACACCTCCTCCCCGCTCCCCGCTCCCCTCTCTCCCAGGTATCAGAGGATGCTGAACGCACCATGCTTGTCAAGCTCAAAACCGAATGTGGCTACCAATTCACAAGCAAGTTGGAATCCATGTTTAACGACATCAAAATCAGTCGAGAAAGCATGGGTGAATTCAAACACGCCATGACAGCCAAGGGGTTGCAGCTAGAGGCAGACATCACAGTGCAGGTGTTGACGACTGGGTCATGGCCGACACAAGCAGTGGTCAAATGCACGCTGCCCAGGGAATTGGAACGGGCGTGTGATGCGTTTCAGCAGCATTACTTGTCAGCACATACAAATAGGAAATTGACGTGGCAGACCAACATGGGGAACGCAGATATCAAGGTGCGTTGTTTTGTGTGGGGAGGGGTGGGAGTTATTTTGGGTGGGTGGATGGGGTCTGAGGGTGTGAAGGCAAGCGTGCCGGGGTTGGTGGGGTTGTGTTGGGGTTGTGTGGGGGTTGTGTGGGGTTGCGTTGGTGGCGGCTGCAAACCCACCTCAACACACCACACCGTAACGTTACAATACACACAGTTGACCTTTGCAGATGGTCGCAAGCATGAGCTGAATGTGAGTACCTATCAAATGGCTATACTCTTGCTATTTAATGAAGTGGACAGCTTGAGGTACACTGATATTGCAGAAGCCACACAAATTCCTGCTGCAGACCTCAAACGCAGCCTCCAGTCACTTGCGTGTGTCAAGGTAAAGAGTGTGGGTGCTTGATGGTTGGTGTGTGGGTGTTTGGGTGTGTGTACAAATCATGGTCGGTGTGTACAAGATGGTTGGTGTGTACAAATCATGGTCAGTGTGTACAAGATGGTTGGTGTCCTCCCAATGAACACATCCACCACCCTCAATCAGCATATCCATTACCCCCAATCAACACTCTGTCACACACACCAAACAGGGTAAAAACGTCTTGCGCAAGGAGCCCATGAGCAAGGAAATAGACGAGCAAGACGTGTTTTCATTCAATGAACATTTCACCTCCAAGCTGTACAAGGTCAAAATTGGAACAGTCGCTGCGCAAAAGGAAAGCGAACCGGAGAAACAAGAAACAAGGGCCCGGGTGGAGGAGGACCGCAAACCCGAGGTGGAGGCTGCAATTGTGCGCATCATGAAGGCGCGGCGGGTGCTCGACCACAACGGCATCGTGGCAGAAGTGACACAGCAGCTGTCATCACGGTTTGTGCCCACGCCGGCGCTGATCAAAAAGCGCATCGAGTCGCTGATCGAGCGCGAGTTTTTGGAGCGTGATGCGAGTGATCGCAAGGTTTACAAGTACCTCGCATAGCAACATTGCATACGCAACACATGATGATGGGTGTTGGTTTATGATTGGTGGTTTATGATGTAAATGGAGTGCTACCCCAATGGAGTGCTACTCTGGGTGCAGCAACCTTGACCCGTGTGTGTGATAAAAGAAACACACACACAACACACAGTTCAATCACATATAATCTTTTGACGTCATCATCCCCATGAAACAGAATAGAATAATACCCCACTCGCACAATGACAACTACATAGTGGTGTACACTAGAAAACAAGCCAGCCGCAAGAGAAGAGCAAAACAACATGGCACAACAACAAAAACAAAGGTACAGACAGCTGGTTGAGGGTCTTGGCAGAAATCAAAAAGCCAACAACAATTTTTATTCACCACTCATATAACAAGTGTCTCAAACAACATGTTCAAGGTGTGTGCACTGTCAGCAATGTGTGCACTGTGTTCCATATCTACAACGCAAGGCATCAAATTTGCAAGGCGTCCTTGTCTCCATCATCCTTGTCATCATATTCGTCACCATATTAGTCGTCATCTTTGTCATCATCATCGTCATCATCTTTGTCAAAGTCAAAGCTTATGTTGTCTGACATGAAATACTTGTAAATATCTAATCAAACATTTCGGATGGCCCATAGCCCAACACAGCCCCTCCATCCACCCCACCAAGTGGCGCATCTAATTTTCCCCACAGGTCCTCATCAGGTAATGATGGGGGAGGGCCACCGCTACGAGCAAGACCCCCCAGTGGTGAAGGGGTGAGGCCCACCAAGGGCATACTTAGGGCAGCGCCTGGTGGAGAGTTGAAGGCAGTGGGGAGGAGCAAGTCATGGGCTGGGATTGCTGGGGGGTGTGGCATGGATGTGGTACCTGTGGTTGTGAAGGAGAGAGGGTGGAGGGTGGGGGGCTGTGAAGCACAGGCGTCAAGGCATATGGTGTGTGTGTGTATGTTGAAACATGGTGTGTGTATGTGTATATGTCAAACTTGGTGTGTTCAAGGTATGCAGCAATCACCAACACCCCCAAAACGCAACCACCACCACTAAACACGATCACCAACAATACACTACAGCACCAACGCATACCAACAGCAGCATGTGTCACGGTCATGACAGTGGATGGTTGGGGTAGTGCGCCAGCTGCAGCGGGCACAGCAGCTGCTTCTGCACCTTCCTCCACAGGCGCACGAACAATCCACAGGTCAACAGGATTGTTCCCACCCAGCGCACGCACCCTAATGGTGTGTTGTTGGTTTGTGATTATATGCCCAAATATAGTGCATGTTGGGTGTGTTGATTCCTGTGTAAAATACAACATGCACCACACAAGACACACACGCAATACTACACAGCAACCCTTACCGCAACTGTTGGTTGCCATCCTGCACAGCACCAGGGTCTTCCACTGGTTCATCATGTTCATTCAACACATGCAAATTTGCACAGCGCAGTGCAATGTACGTGCTGCTGGTCGTGTCTAGGGAGGCCAAATCCTCTGCAGTAACATACAAGTGAGGATGCAGTGCTGGCTGCTGCAGCAACTCGACCAATTGAGCGGTCAGGGCACGCGATTGGGTGTCGAGCAGCGCATGGGCTTGTGTCAATTCTGCAATGTCTGCCTCGAGTTGCTGCTGCTCGCCTGCATGTGTGGGACTGCCACTCCCCGCTGCCTCACCGGGGCACCATTTGACATTATTTTTGCCTTCCTTGCGGATGACACCCACGCCTTCGAGGACGTTGGTGATGTCATACACACGACGCTTGGCCACTTGGAGTGAAGCGGCCACATCGTTGAGGTCAATCAACCCGCCTGGTGCATCTTGGAGTTGCTGCAGGAAGAGCTTGGTCAAGTCGGTGAGCTTTTGGGTCTTAGCTGTTGGTGTAGCGTTGCGACCTGTGTTTTGTGTGAGGGCTTGGTGATGCAGCTGGCAGTATGATGCCGCAAGATACTTTTTGGAAAATGTCTACCATTGGGCAATGCAGTGCGCTTGACACGTCTGCTGGGGGAGTCTTCATCATCATACTCGTCATCGTCATAAAGGCGCCCCTGGACGAGGAGAGAGGGTTGCATGTGTGCATCTGCTGGCAGTGACTATTCCCCGCACGCTCTGTGCTAGCAATGCGTCTCAAACTGCTAGCACTTCCATACCACGTGTGCAGCCTTGCGGGTGCTGCGAACGGGGCGTGACATATGTGTACAATTAAGATCTCTCAAGAGTGCCTACTTGCTGTGCGTAGCCATCTCTGCGATGAACATTGACGTGGGATTGACTGGTTGATGATGTGGTGCGATGAGGTAGAATAATGGGGTGCAATAGCAATGGGGTACAATATCAGTGAGTAAAATGTGGCGCAAGATGTCAACGCAGTCAATATCTCAGCTGCCACGTTGTGTTACCAAACATACTTGGCACAAAAAAGAGGTCGGCGGGAAACGTTTGGATCACGCACACACATGCAGACACGCCCCAGCAACAGGGACGGCAACACGTGTAAACAATCACGTGTGTATACAGGAGCACACTTTTTCACAAGCAATGTTATTCTCTTGGAAGCAACGACTGTCCATTTACAGAGAGAATGCAGCCACATCCACAGGGCCAGTAGTGCACGAGGCAGCACCCTGTTGTGGTGGTGGTGGAAGATACATGTCATGCTGAGTACACACACCTCGACATGACACCCCCCACCCCAACACACATACCGAGGTTGCGGTCTGGCAAGTACCAGCACCAATGGTCACCTTGGATGCACCCTGCAGCTTGCCAGTCACCTTGAGACCAGGTGACCCCTTGGTTGCCAGGGTGGCGGGCCCATCTGCCAAGTTGATGGTGATGCTGGACAGCACTTCTTCGATGTAAACCTTGGAAAGGCCGTTCATCTGTGTCACAACCACCTTGTCAACAGTGCCAGCAATAAATTGAGACGATGCGCCGTTGGCAAAGAGGGTGAGGGATTCGATCATGTTGTCCTCATCGGGCAGGTTGATCTTGCCAGGACTGTTGTTGTCGGATTGGGGTTGTGGGTGGGTTGTGGGTGGGTGTGGGAGAGAGAGAAAGAGAGAACAAACACCCATGGTGATGGCATGTGGGTGAGGTACCACCACAGCAATACCATCATGGCAACATGCGCACAAAAAAATAACAAAAACATTCAGCCAAATACACACACGTACCCGTCGCTAAACAGGTTCAAAGAGTCGAGGTCCAATGCGTCGTTGGAGTAGACAGTGCCACCACCGTTGGCCTTGAGTGTCAAGGAAGTGCCATTGACAGCAAAGCCCAGACGTGCACCGGAATCAGCAAAGAGCTGCAAGAGAGGAAAGCCCACAGGCAGCAAGAGCTCTGCGCATGCCCCATTGGGAACGTCGAACTTGGCAGTGACAGTTGGGTCACCGCCCTCGCCCGACAGAAATTCAGGTGCAGAAGTGGACCTGTGTGCATGAGAAGAACAATCGATATTAGCACACATGATTGTCGACATGTAACCCCCCGGTCGTGTGTCGGCTTGCATTAATACGTACTGGCCAAAGGAGTTGAGGGTGGGTACCGAGACTGAGCTGGAGGTCTTGACAATGAGGAGAGATTCGCCCACGGTGGTTGTAACGTTGTTGAATGCCTGGGAGATCACTGTCGAAGTGGAGGAACTGCCGGGGCATGCGGGAGCAGCATGTGCCACTGCGGCGGCGAGTAGCACGGCGAGCAACAGGTTAGACCCTGGCATCAAACGCATGGTGACAGCAAGTTGGCGTGCCGTTGTGTGTGTTTCGAGAGTGTTGTTCTATTGTTCTTTTGATAGGCGTGGGATTTTGTAGTGGCGCTTTAGTTTTTAGGATGCTGAAGCTGTACTGGTTGCTGCTGGTGAGGAAGCTAGTGATCTTCAGGTTTTTGTGTTGCAAGAGACTCTACGCAGTCATGGCACCACACAGCCCCGTAAAGGCATCCGACCCGTGTTCAGCACACAGCATCCTATATGACTCACACAGCTTGTCAAACCCTGGGTTGCCTGTTGTTGGAGGATACTATGTGGATTCTGGTGCACACAGACACATACCCACACCCACACGAACCAGTGCCCTGGGGCTTGATGGAGCACAACCCAGCAATGCTCAACAGGGGGCCATCGGGACAGTCACGGGGCAGAGTGGCAGGATCGGTTGACGTCTTCAAGCACTGTGTGGGAGTGAAGCAACACACACAGTTGTTTGAGATTGCCAGCCAACTTTGCTACTTTGTGCCACCCATCCTCATACCGCAGCACAGTATTCGTGAGCAGACTCTGTGTGGGGCACACCCGTGTTGTTGAGTGCACCACTGCTCATGGTCATGTTCACACCACCTTTCCCCGTGGAACTACTGTGGTCTTCACCATTGTGAAGCAACGAGCGCCTTCGTCGAGCTGCAGGGTCGATCGTTGATACACCGGTGGTCAGGTTGTAGATGCGGCCCAAATGTGCAGCATGGTAGGCACACAGGCCCTGCAGGGTATCCCATGCCTGGTACCTGTGTAAGGCATTTTTTTGCAAGACATGTTTCGTTTGTGTGATCCACAAGGTCACGTACCAAATGCAAACTAAATGCCAACACATGCATACGTACGTGGTCAAGTTGTAGTCCTCCAAGGGGATTGTCTCAACAGCTTCACAGAGAGGGTCGGTGCCATTGCCTGTGACACACAACGTCCTGAATGCGCCACAGGCTGGGTTGCGGATGGATGCAGGGTCATTGCATGTTGCAGCATATAGGGCCGTGGCCTTGCACTCGGTGGCGTTACGGGGGGTGGGGAGTTCAGTGCCAACAGACGAGGCTGCGAGCAGGCCATCGGAAGAAGTGGTGATTTGGCGTGTGCAGTCATCCAGCAATGTGCAACCGACACTGAAAGGTGTGCTGGTGGCATTGTCGCTGCACAAGGTGGCAAGGGACGAGTTCATTTGTGCCGAGGGTATTGCCGAATGCGCATGGCCGGCGTGCTGGTGCGACAGCTGCACAAGCTGGGCGAGCAAGAGGACACTAAGATACATCATGGCTAGTGCTTGGTGGTGCTTTTCGGTAAAAATGTTGAGAAAAAGTGTGTTTTAGGGTGGTGATAATCTTTTTTGGGCGTGTGCCGCCCTGGCTGGCCCTTGACCAGCACTTGGCTGGCCCTTACGGCTACACACACTCAGATTCTGCAGCATTGGCACACCCTTGCTCGCAGCACACTGCCCCACATGCAGCAGTATCCAAAGGACACTGTTTTGGGTGAGGGTATATGCTAGTTGAACCACGATGTTTCCACCACCAGCACCACCTACCATTTCGCAGCCGCCGCGAACAAGGTTGCAATACTCTCCAAGCTGCAAGTCACACACCTCCTCACCACATCCAATTGCTATCATCTCTGTGTTATTGTACAAGGCCTCCACCTGAAGAGAGGCATGTGTCAGATGGGCAAGATGACAGGAACAACACCTTTCCCACAACACGCAAACGTACGCAGCGGGGAGTAGAATCAGGAACCAAATTGGGTGCACATATGAAATCCTCCTCAGCACATGTGGGTCCAGCAGTACATGCTTCTCCCACGGTGTCACATGCTGACCCTACACACTGTGATGAAGCGGGGTGGGTTGTGTTGTTTTTGACTTGTGTGTACCCAGCACCACCTTGTTTCCATACGTTGCTACAGTAAAAGCTGTCGCAGTATTGATCTGCCCTGCAACAGTCCCAGCCACATGCAAACGCACTGGATGCCTCACACTGTAAGAATGTGTGGTCACGTGTGATCTAGCATGAAAACACACATGAACAACAACAACAGCATCGTACACATCTGCTGGGCTGGGGGTCGTCTGTTTCATGGTTGGCACGGCACATGTATGCACTGCATGTGCCTGCAGTGCTTGTATTGCTTCCCCCTACGTGTGCAGCCTGGTTGCAAGGTGTGTCTATCCCAGTACATGGTGTGCTTAAACACTGCGGTTATTAGAAGGATTTCTACGTGCCCTCAACGTATTTGCTAGGCGTAGGCACACATGTATTCTCTCTCCCACACACACACCATACCTCGGCACACTGTCCCTGGTTGCAAAATGTTTCATCCGAATCACAGCAAATCGACCCACATGCGTAATCTGTCTGCATACACTACAAAGATGGGGGGGGTGGGGGTGGGAGGGTATGTGTCGTGTGGGCAGTACTACCCCCTGTTGTGCACACATACACAGAGTGGCGGGGTATTGGTCAGTAAGTTGCGTCTGCACACCACATCGCCGTCCCCACACATGCATGGGCTATCTTCATAGGCACATTCAGCTGTCAAGCACTGTGGACCAGCCATGGGGTGTTGAGAACGTGGTGGACCAATACACCCACGTTGCAGCCAATCCATACCAGATTCAATAGCAAATTTCGATGTGCTTCTAGTGCAATCACAAGGCTCGCCAACACAAAGAGGCAGGCGGTTTCAAACCTGCCCGAGCCCATCTTGATGATATAGATTTCAACAGCTTGAAAACGGCTACATGTGGCACAATACGGTTACATGTGGCACAATATGTCGCGCAATGTCACGCTTTATTAGTCGCTGCTAATTTCTGGTACATAAACCAGATGGGAAACGTCGGATATGTCAAGAAAAAACAAATCGTGTACAACAGTGCTGGTGCAAAAAGCCACAATGCAGGCAAGCAACCCAAGTTTCAAACAGAAGCTATGTACAACACAACGAATCACATTGCATCCTGTGTGCAACAACCACCTGCACCCAGATTCTTGGCGTGCCATGACCCCGCCCCCCAGTCATTGGGCCGGGCTACAACATACGCACACCGCTCATAAAATGCACTCGCCTGTGGGTTGGCAGTTAATGCCTCCACACGATGAAAGCCGTGTTGTGCCGCCCATTCTTCCACCGCTGTGACAAGTGCCCGTGCAATCCCTTTCTTTCTATGTGTCTCTGCAACCGAGAGCCTCCATAATGAACACCGCGTGTCCTGTGCATCGCTTTCTGTCCATTTCAATGTTGCACCTGCCTTGACGCCCACACACCCCACAATGTCGGTCCCTGTTTGGATGGTTCCGGGGGGGTGCATTAGGTGTTGTACGCAAATGTTGAACGTTGGACATCGCAAAGCACATCACCTAGCCACACCTTGTGCTGCTACGAAAAACTCGCTCTTCCCAGGTGTGCTTTGCCAGTGGTTGACCTGCTTGGTCCCCAGGTCTCCATGCTCCGGGTCGGCTGCATTGACAGCTTCTTGTGAGAATACGGCCTTCCAAAGCTCCTGCTCTTCTTCATCTTGTAAATGCTGATATGTCTGAGATAATCCAGATCGCCACACCTGGCAGGAGAATGGTTTGACATGGTGGTGAGCAGTTTGTGAAGAGCAGTAATGTACAAACGCCGCCATACATCCAATACTGCTTCTGCATCGTTTGCTGTTGCTCTGCGTATATGCACTGCGCCAATATCCATCGTGGCTACACGATTGTCGACAAAGATGGACAGTTCACGTGTGTACACTTTGTGCAAGATGTGCATATGCTGCTTTATTCCATGCTTTTTTATGCGTGGTATTTACTAAATATATACTGAGATCAATTACACAGCCATGCGTTCCAACTCCAGTAGTTGCTGTGTGTGTGTGTGTGTGCGTGTGTGTGGGGGGGTGTATTTAGTGTGAACAATCCCAACCTTTTCCGCTTCCCATACCCACACACCTGCAGTTCTGTTGGCGCAAAACAATCAAACATGCGTGGTCCATCTGCATCTGCAGCCAGCCCCACCAGCTCTTGCCCCAGCGACGCATCCCCACCAACCAGCAGCAATGCCCTCCGCACCTCTGCGGCTGCAAGGCACAGTGATGGGTAGAGCATACATCGAAGCAGTGCTGCATGTGCCGGGGGGGGCGCCTCCACATTGACCACCTGTGGGGGGGGGGATCACCCCTCATTCACCATCCAATCACCCTGCATCATCATCATCATCACCCTCCTCATAATGATAATGAACAACAATTACAACAATAATAATACCTGCAACGGTGTCCCTTCCCCCAGCACACCCTTGAGCACCGCCGCCACCAGCCGCACCACTGGAAATACATCCCTATCCTCTGCACATGCCACTGCTATTCTAAGTGTCCCCCCCATGTCCCCATCACACACCAGCGCCACCGACCCCTCTACTGGTGTACCCGTCAGTGTGCTCCTTGTTGTACTACTTGCGGTGTTCATACTTGTGGAGTGGATCCTCGTGGAGTTGTAGGCATCAATGGCGGACTGTAGTGCAGTGTTGAGGGAAGATTCTAGAGCAGCTCCTGTTGCTTGGGTGTCGGGAGTGTCGAGTGGGAGGAGATTGTAGTGGTTGGCATCCTGTGTGTGCATGGGGGGGGATGTGGACACGGGGGGGAGGGGGGGGGGGACACGATGGTGTGTGGTTGAATTGAGAATGATGGTGTGTGATGTGATGCTGAGCACACAGCATACCAACAACACATGAGCATACCAAAATACACATGAGCAACAACACACCACGTCCATGCCATCTCCCCACACACAACACCACGAAAAAACACCTACCGCAGCAGCAGGGTCCTCCCCCCCCAGCATGGGCACTGCCCACACCAACACCTCTGTCCCCTCCCCCCCCACCCCTGCTTCCTCACATGCACACACACAATCGAGCGCCGCCGATTGCAGCATCTGCACCACCGATTGCAACAGGGGGGTGGTTGCCTCCACCACACCCTGTTGTTCTTCGGGTGACAGTGGTCGCCATGTGTGGGGGGCTGCTAGGATGGGTGTAAGGGGGGGGTCGGGTCCCACAGGGGGTGTTTCGGTGTCGATAACAGTGGCGGCATAGTATGCCCTCCATTCTACTAGTTGACGTTGTATGTGGAAGTACTCAACCCACATACTGTTTAAGGGGTAGATGTCGGATGACAAGGGTGGCAGCCCATCGGTACACTAGACATAGCGAGCATGAAGCAACCAAAAACACCCCACTCCCCTACAAAAGCATCATCACACATATACACAAAAGACGTAGACAGACATAGAAAGAAGTAGGAAGACGTAGTATCATCTCACACAGACATCATCCCATCCCACCACAACCCCCCCCACACACCGCAACTCCTCCACGAGCAAGGCATCAGCAGATGTGAGCGACATCCCCCCCACCACATCAGCACTATGGAGCGCCTCTGGTGCCTCTATGTTGAACAACTCCCATGCAGCAACCACCCCGGGAAGGCCACCCAGGGCAAATGCACGAGCCAGGCGAGCCACATGCAAGCCTGCCTGCCTATGGAGGCCGTCTTCAAGCAGAAGCCACACTGCTGACTGTGCGCGGGCCCGGGGGCCCCCCGTTGCGCGTTGGAGGGATTCTTCGGCAACACGCAGTACAATGATTGTGCTCTCCTCCTGAAGGAGGTTGGGGATTGTTGGGGGTTTCATGGGGGAAGTGTATTGGCCAGGGTGTATTGAATGTTGTGTGCATTACATCAACTCCGCTCCCACCCACACCCACAAAAACACAAAAACACACCTGTGGCTCCACATCCCCACTCTGCCAGTCTCTAAAGGTGCTATCCATCAATGCATACACACGTGCACATGTCTCCACATCAGCTGTGTGGGATAACCCATCCAAAAACACACCGAGTGTGAGCCGACGCAAACTTGCCCTGTGAGGAATGGTGGGGGGATGTGCTTGTGTGTATCCAAGGAGGCATAATGACGTGTACGTGGAGGTCATGATGATGATGAGGAGTTTGATGGCAAAACAGCATATCAATACAGTATACAATCAATGCAGTAATTCATACAGCTGTACATGTATCCTCCAATAATAGTAAAATACCACCACACCCTCTTACTCATTGCATATCTCATGCCATTCCCCCCCATCCCTCCCGGTGTACTACATCATACCGCAAAAAACAGCAATACATGGCAATACCCTCATATTGCGCAGTATCCATCAAATGCACCACATACGCCTGTATGAGTCTATGAATGGCATCATGCACAGGGTCAAGGGGGCCCTCTGGGTCATGGGGCCCCTCCCTCTCGGGGGCCCCGGGAGTGGGACTGTCCATGCCAATGGTGTGTGTGGGGGGTGGGGTGTCAGGGGTGGGGATGACCTCCAGGGCTTGCAGGGCTATGCCCAAGTGTGCAGCAAAACGCAGGAGTGCTGGGGAGCAGCGAGGTGGGCCTGTGGGTGGTGTACAATAAGAGGGGGATGTTGTTTAGGGGGGACGGGAGTATACTAATACATGTGGGAGTGTGGTACTATGCTCATGTGTTCAGGTGGTAGTGAGGGCATGTGGAGCAGTCTCTCAACATGAATACATACAGCGTGTACACATATCTCCCAAAACAATCCTACGACAACCAATCTAGCAAAATCTTACAAAACACACCTGCTCCACCACCTTCTGTGCCAACCACCCCTGCCACCCACTGCTGAAGGTGTTTTGTGAGCAATGCATCACAATACTCATCCGCAAGAATCACGTGGCTTTGTACTATGTGATACCGTGTTGCAATATCAAGTGGTGTTGTGTCGTCAGTGTAGGGGTTGTGGCCATCTGCTGTTGCAAGTTGGGTAAAGACATCTTCCAATGTGGCGGGGATGGCATCTCGTAACCTGGGTGGTTGTGTTGGTGAATGGTGGGTGCTGTGTTGGTGATGATGGGATGTGATAGGGATGCCAATATATACATGATGGGGGGTTGTGCAGTGGACCGCATCATGTGCAACCTTGTCTGTACTGATGTGCATGATACACTGTACACCACACAAACCTCCAACATACACACACACCCTCAGCACACCCTCAGCGTACCGTGCAACAGGCCATGCACCCAGCACTGCGGACATGCCCTCTTGTATCACATGTGTATGTGCACCATGCACTGCACCCGCCACCGCATCCACTGCCACCTGTGTGTGGGAGGGTAGGCGATCACAACAGGGTGTACGTAACCGTGGGTGTATGCCATAGCAGCTCTATAATACAGCGTATTATACTACATGCGGAATGATACGTAGGGAGACTACAGGGTCTCTATGATTCAGTGTATTATACTTCATTGGCTGCAATACATACAGAGAATACAACAGGGAATACATCAACACGAGGTACTCAACATACACACACACACTCTCACAAACACACCTGATCCTGATCCTGTTCTGCCTCAAGCTGCATCGCAACACTGAGGTCCAACCACGCCCTGAAATACGCCCACGCCACATCCTCCCACCCCCCACACACTGGCAGCACCCGCGCCACATGCCCACATAACGCTGCATACACCGCCGCCTCATGTGCCCCCCCTCCACTCCCCCCCCCTGTGCGCTCCAGCGCCCCCGCGGCTGCTTCCGCTGCTTGGTAGGTCGCCCACAACCACAGGGTGCGGTGGGTCCCTGAGCCACACACCACTTCGGAAGACAGCTCAGCATCAACTGCTGCTGCTGCTTCACTCGCATCCACTGCCTCTGCCGCCACCCCCACGGGGACAGGCCCCCCATGCCCCCCCCCATCAAGGGAGGCTGCTCTCCAGCTTTGCCCACAGTCAACACAGAGCTGTCGGGCAGCATCAAGCTTGCCTGCACGCACGAGGCGCCATATGTATTGCATGATGCGCTGTTCGTCACGGGCGTTGTCGCGTTGCAGGGCACGGTGTTGGCGGGTGGGTGCATCTGGGTCGAGCTCCGTGACGAGATCACCTTTCGTGTGTTTTTTGAAAAGGGGGGGATATGGATGTGGTGTTTTGTGTGTGTTGGGTGACAGAGCATTGTGTGTCGCTCTGGGCGTGCTTGCTGTAATCAAAACATCTCATCTCATCATCAAGACACATAATGGTGGTGCAGACACACATGATGGTGATGCACACACACACACAACACACCCTAAAACATCCCCTTGTACAAACACATCCACACAACACCAATATACCTGCACCAGGCATGCCAGCAGCAGATGCAGCCCCCACACGTGCTCGCGTTTCCCTCCATACACCATCATTGGGTCCAAACCTATCACTAGAGCCCTGTGCCTCTGCCCTGTCTAGTCGCTGCGCAGCAAGGTGCTCCAACCATGCCACCACACGTGCAACCCTGTCGGCATGTGGAGCATGTGGGGCATGTGGGGTTCATGGGGTAGATGATGGGGGGTTGCGTAGGAAACATGGCATTGTTGCACATGAAAAACATATCCCAACAGTACCCACAGTCAGTACCATACCGATTCAACACATCATCTTGCGCAAGCAGATCAGCAGCCTTTTGTTGGTAGGTGCGTGCATCCCCACATCCAGCGGCAGCAGGCCCACCCAACCCACCAGGAAAGGAGCGATCTGGTACACCATACAAAAAGTACAACAACTGCCAGGTGGAAGCTTCCAGCTCGAGTTCCTTGGCAGCATCTTGCAGCCGAACATAGCGGGCACCTGCATGCAATTGTCCCGCTGCCTCCTCATGCAGCTGCTGTGCACGGTCGGCTGCGATGCTCGCAAACTGGAGCATGGTGTCTGCGGCGGATCGTGTACCAGTCACGAGCTGTGAGACTGCGTGTCCAAAGTCGGATTCCTCTGGACGCACCGCTGTGCGATGATGATGATGATGGGGGTGATCAAGATGTGAAGCAATATGATATCACTTACAGCTGTCCTTACGGTATCAATGCACATCAATACCTGCTGGTGCAGCAAGTTGATGGGGGGCAGCAGCCATCGCGGTTGTTTGTGGCAGCAGCAATGGATCTGCACTGTCCCATACTGGATTTACGTTTTGGCCACCTGGGCTGCGTCCGCTTTCAAACAGTGCATTGGTGTGACGACGTGAAAACGTTGGTGACGAGGGAAACGAGTCCATTGTGTTGGATGATGTGGACTTTGATGTGGACTTGCTGCTCTTTGCTAGCTAATACATGATACAGGTAATCAACATAGTAGTTGCCGTATATCAATAATATCTTAGTAAACAATAAGTACACATCTCAAAAACAACAACAATCTCTCGAGGCACAACATCTCTTCAAGTGGCTTTGACAATGTACATCCTCCCAGCGTGGAAAAACTGCAGCTCACCAGACTCTGTGTCCAGCTGGGGAGTCTGTGGGCGTGGCAAACCATTCCATCCCAGATCCAGCAACACTGGGGCCCTCTTTTGCTGCGCGTTGGTTTGCTTGAAGCCGCCCTTGACTGCCCCCTGCACTCCCAAGGCAAACACTGTCAGTGCCATTGCAATCGTGGCCGCCTGCAAGATTGGTGTGGCAGACGAGAGGGCGGTGGTGCTGAGTGAGCCAAAAGCGACAGGGGAAGCTGCCACGCGTGTGGTTGAAGGGGCAGAGGCAATGGCGGGGGTGGGGCTGATCATCATGGATGCTCCTCCAATGGCGATGGGGGTGATAACAGCCAAGGTAGCCTGCGGTCATGGGTTTTGAGATTATCTGATGCAAGTTGTTGAGGACCAAGCATGCATCGACGGGAATCCCAGGCCACCAAAATCACACATACCGCGCGCTTCATCATCTGGACAGCCGCATGATCGCCAGGGGCAGCTTTGTTGTCAGGGGTGGCTTGTGCGCGCACAGTAGTGCGTTGCGCAACCGTACGATGGGCGAGCATCATCAGCATCTTGTGGTTTTGAGTAGGCAGGCTGATGAGTAACAAAACTAGGACGAAAGTGGAAACAATTTCTGTGATCGGCGAGATGAAAAAACAGCAAATTAAGAATGCAAAATCACCAACAGTCATTGTTGGTTTGGAAGGATTCCAGGGGAAGCCGACCCCTGCTTGGAAGGAAGCCACACGTGTTGGGGGGGTTTAGGAGCACTCCCTTCTATGCCAGAGCCTCAAACTCCTGCAGTGGCGTTTTCTGAAACTCATTCCTCAACTGTCCACATGCTGCTGCTGCTTCCAAGCCTCGGGTGACACGTACACTGACAGGGATGCCTGCCTCATCCAACACGCGCTGAAACCGCATAACCTTGTATTGGGGAATGACCATCAGAGGTCAGCAAGGGGTGATTCCAAGTTTTCACCACACGCATCATACCGCATTTCGACTGGGTCGCTCAAAGTCACTCTCACCGACAGGGTTCCATGGGATGATGTTCACATGCCCACGCAGGTCAAAATCTTTCAACAGTGTTGCCAGTTCTGTTGCGTGCTTTGGTGTATCATTCACACCTGCAGGGAGATGCAATGGAGTACACAAAGGGGAGATGTACTACACAACACATGGTGGTCACCCTCAAGCACGCCCTCAACACACCCGCACCTGCCAATAGTGTATACTCGAATGTCACACGCCTGCCACTGATACGAAAATAGTCTTGACAGTCCTTCATCAGTGCAGATATTGGATACGCCTTGGCACTGTGTTTGTGTAGTGAACCCACCATGACACACCATGATAATACTTTCATGAAAGCAAATGTGTGCTTTTCCCCCACATTATGTGAAGGAATTTCATGCCGTCAATACAACCCCCATGTAATACAACCCCCCCATGTTTATACCTTGGCACAATTTGCCTTCGCAGATGCTGATTGGGTGCATGAATAGACACTGCCAGTGTGCACTGCATCTTGTACGCTGCCAGCTTGACAATGGCATTTTGTACCCCCACTGTGGATATGGTAATGTGCCGTGCACCTATTCCCAAATCCTTGTTGATGCTCTGAACTGCACAGATGACGGATGGCAGGTTGAGCAATGGTTCTCCCTGACCCATAAACACTGTGAGGTGTGGGGTGTAGGTGCTGGATGATGAGTTGGATGATGTGCTTTGTGCATGCTTTGTGCATGTGTTGCAGATGACGTGCTGTACATATAATACCACAGTGTGCTTGCACATAATACCCCCCCCTACCAAACCACGTACCAACGTTGCTCACACGGGTCCCACCAAATTCCTCCTGCACGGTCAACACTTGGTCAACAATTTCATGTGGCGCCAAATTGCGGGCATACCCACCCTTGCCCGTGGCGCAAAAGGTGCAGCGCATGGGACACCCCACCTGGCTGCTGACACACACTGTCAAGCGCCCCGACTTGGTGTCTGGGATACCCACCGTCTCCACAACATACCCATCGTGGAGCTGTAGGAGAAACTTGCGTGTCCCATCGGCAGCAGTCACAGAGTGGTGCACCTTGGAGCGGCCTGTTCGTACACCAAACGATTTCAGTGCTGCACGCATGGGTTTTGGGATGTTGGCGATGGCATCAATGTCGCGCACGCCATGCAAGATTGCATCTCGCAGCTGCTTGGCACGATAGGCGGGGACTGTCCCCGGTTGCTCTCCAGTGGTAGCTGCCCCAATGGCCTGGGTGAGCATTGTATGCAGCTCTTCATCTGTGGAGCACAGCAACACCGGGCCATGCTTGGCGGCATGCTTTTTGTTTGCCAGAGCACGGGCGTCGGCAAGGGCCTCTTCCACAGCACGGCGATCCTGGTCATCCCAGGGACCGTCTGTGACGCCTGGTTTGCGTGGGACTGGGGTTGGCTGGAGAGGGGCTGCTGTGCTTGCTGTGGCACGTACAAGGAGGGAGACAATGCGGTTGGGTGTTGTGCATCTGAGTTGCATTGGACTGGAAAGTTTTGTTGTTGGAAAGAGGAAGTTTTGGTGGGGGTTTGTGAAGTGGTGCATGCTGTTGGAGGCACACGTTGATTGCGAGTCAATCAATTGCCGCCGTTGCACATGTCGTGGTTGCGTCGAGTGTGCGTGTGTTGTAAATTATGCTAATACGCTTATGGGAATTGCTGGGAATGAATTGGATTCTTTGAACAAACCCATTTCTTACACTCCCCACAGCTTGCCCACCACGATGGACGTATACACAATTGCTCCAAAATACTTGTTGGACACAAACGTGTTCAAGCACGACACCGGCTTGTCCAGATCCACCGTCCGCAGCTGGTGCACGAGATGCAAGGCAGCCCCTGCTGTACCAACATAAAACGGTGCCCCCAACCCTGCAGCCCATCCCGCAGTGGTTATCCCAGCAATACAACACGCCCCAAACGCCCCACAAATCTCCTTGGTGCGCTCCCCAAAGAGCAGGGCAGTGCTGCGGACACCCACTGCCACGTCGTCCTGTTTATCCTGGTGCGCATAGATGGTATCGTACACCAGCGTCCATGCCACACCACTGGCATACAGGGGGCCCACCACCCAGGGGTCGAGGGTGCCATGCACTGCACAGTAGCCCAGCAGGGACCCCCAGTTGAATGTCAAGCCGAGCACCGCCTGGGGCTGTGGTGGTGACAAGGGGGGGATTACCAGAGGGTAGAGCACACTATCAGTGTAGTGTAGTGTACAACAATGGACCATGTGCACAACAAACAACATGGGGCAGGATGATGTACATGCACAATGATAACAACAACAAGAAGAAGAAAAAGAAGAAGAGAACAAAAAAAAAAACAGCAACAACAACAACAATAACACCACAATCAGCATACCCAGTGTGTAATTCGCTTCATGAGGGGATAGGTCACCACCAGGACCAGTGATGATGCACCTAACAGTATACTTGGGGTATTGAGCTGCACCAATACACCCAAACCAGCTGTGAGTTGTGCACCGAGTAGTGTTAATGCGGCAGGGACTGACACTGTGCCTGTGTGTTGTGTGGTGTGGTGTCTATGTGTTGTGTTGTGTTTGGTAGTGTCTGTGCAATGTGTGGTTGGTTGCGAGTGTGCACATGGTGGTGTATACACAAACGCGTGCATGTGTATACATGCATGGCGCCACACACACAATAAAACACACACATTGTGCTGCATTCTGCACACAGCATCAGTATCATCCACACAGCAACAGCATTATTATTCACCATCATCCCCACCCAACCACTCAAACAAACATTACCTGCAGCCAGTGGACGTGTTTTTGTACGTGCCACCTGCTTGTCCAAGTCCCTATCCCACAAATCATTAATAGTACACCCTGCCCCACGCAACAACACCGACCCCACGCCAAACAGTGCAGTGGTGTACAGGTCAGGCAGGTGTCCAGCAGGTGCAGCGAGTGCAATAGACCAAAAGCATGGCCATGCCAGCAGCCATGTGCCGATGGGTTTGTCTAAACGCATGAGTTGCAGATAGGGGTGGAGGCGTGCGGGCGTCCATCGCAGCAGCCATGGGGTAGATGTTGTTGTGCCTGGGATGGTGTTGAGATTGGTGTGCAACGCGATTGGGTTACCTAGAGGGGGACTGCATACCTTCAGGCTGTTGTGTGGGGATGTGGATGGTGCGGTGATGATGTGGCGTTTTGTTCCATGTATTTGGTGGCACTATGAGGCTGCTGTATGCAGCTCTGTGGGCTATGTTGAGGGCTTCATGCACCGTTGCTTGGGATGTGCACACACGATGCAAGATGGACACAAGATCAGAGAGCTGCTTTTTGTTAGTACGAGTTCTGCACCACATTTTGTGGTGTTGAGATTATGATGAAACGTATTGGCAATGAAATACGTGCACATTTTGTTTGGTTGATTTTTGTAGAATTGTATCACGCACGGCTTGCATAATGGTCCCAATTTAGTTTGTGCCTACAACCATGCACATATAACCGCAGTGAAATGCGGATGCAGCATGGGCTGCTCATGCGGCAACAACAGCGGAGAAGTGACTTTGTTGTATGTGGCACTGCAATGCACCAGTCGTCCACGACAGTACGTGCACCAATTTTGTATAGGTATGCTCCTAAATGCATGAGCTGGTTGAATACAATTTAACCCAAATGTTGTTCTACACCCCAGGTATACCCACAACCTGGACGCTCGACAAGTTGCTGCGCTGCTGCTCCTTGAGCGTGCCCAATGCACCAGGTATCAATGGGCACGCCACTGTTTCTTCTTCATGATGGTACCTCGATCCCAACACCTCGATCCCTACACATCAATCCCGACACCGCCTCTCAGGCTGCACGCTGTGCATGCTGTGCATGGCCTCCCCCCAGCAGAGCAACTCGCACGATTGCAGCCCCGTGTGGCTATGGCCCTTCGCACCAGTGTTGCTGTGGTCTCTGCGTTTGCTTCCACAGACATGGCACCAGCAGATCAGTGGCTACAGTATGGTAGGGATGCACATGTATTGTCTGAGGCGTCAAGTGATGCAGGTGCTGAGGTGTCAAATGGTGAAGTGTTGACTGGAAACACACTGGCAGGTGTACAGAAACAGCAGCAGCAACAGCATTTGGTTGGTAATAGGAAACAGCAGCAGCAGCAGCATTTGGTGGGTATAGCATGGGCATATGGAGACGCGTCACTTGTCGCGACAGTGGCAGCAGTGCTGGCATGCAGTACGCTGCCTGGAGGAGGGAAGGGTGTTGCATTGGCGCTGCTCCAGCAGCTGTGCTTGCAGGTGAGGGATGGGGAAGGTGCTGTGTTTACATGCATGTGTATACGTACAACATCAAGGTGACAATACATGTGTGTGACAATAGTCTGACAATAGATGTGTGCACCCCATGACATTATGTGGTATAAACATGTGCACATATCGAAGCTGCCTGGTCCATCCCCCACCGTGTGCACCGCTCCCCCCCACCGTAGGTCCGTCGAAAAGGTGGAGTGACAGATGTAGGGACATTAGCAGCACCCATGCAGCAGCCATTGTTTGATGCGTGTATGTTCGGGCCAGATCCGGAAGGGTCCACTGCAATGGCACTGCCCGTGTATGGTACAAGGTGTGGTTATGGTGTTTGATGAGGTGATGATGTCTTGATGAAGGAGATGTCTTGTGTAGGTAGGAATACCATGCATGCAATACCATGCACAGTGTGCTGCTGGAGGACATGTATACACCACAGCACATTGCAAGGCATCTGGACCTTCAGCAACTGGAGCAGCGCCTGCATGCATGGCGGTGATGTGATTTTTACTAAATTTTTGTACTTTGTTCTACCTCAATTTGTACCTCAATAAATTGGGTAAACCAATCAATTGCGTACAATGGCTCGGCAACCAAGCACAGTGAGCACATCCTACTTGATCGTGTATAATCTGGTGCAAACCGCTGGATGGGCGCTGATTCTCTACAACACGATCTTGTATATAGTTCAACATCCACAAGAGCCATTCAAAGGAGTGTATGAAGCCAATGCAGGCTTGCTACGTGCGTATGGTGGTGTCAGATTGTGATTGTGATCGTGGTGATCCCACGGTGCTCATCCTCAGCACACACACACAGGTAGCTTTCAACTAGCAGCATTCCTGGAGATTGTGCACGCAGCAATAGGTATGGGTGTATGGGCAATCATCACAAGGTGCACTCGGTACTCTGTACTGTTTCCTCCACATGCCATACATCAGGTGCTCACAATGGTTACACCCCCCCACACACACACCAACAGGCATCGTACGAGGCGCCCCAACAATGGCTGCAATGCAGTGGACAGGTCGCAGTCATGTATTATTTGCAGTACTGGGCTCCATCCCAGAGGTGTGTGTGGAGAGGAGTTCTGTGTTTTTAGTGTGTTTATTGTGTATGTAATGTGTGTGTTTATTGTGTATGTAATGTGTGTTTTTCAGTTGGGGGCATGTGTAGTGTTTTTGTGGGGGGCATGTGTAGTGTTTTTCAGTTGGAGGCATGTGTAGTGTTTTTGTGGGAGGCATGTGTAGTGTTTTTCAGTTGGAGGCATGTGTAGTGTTTTTGTGGGAGGCATGTGTAGTGTTTTTCAGTTGGAGGCATGTCATCATGTATAACGTCCTGCACAGTTGTGGCAAACGCCAGCAGCAGGTGTTTTAACACTGGCATGGGCTGCTATTGAGGTGCGTGGTGCACGAAGATATGTGCGCGTATGGGGATTTTTTTGTTGGTTGCGGTTCTGGGAGCTTGTGTGTGTAGGTGTAATAGTAGCACATGGGGACTGTCGTTACACCCAGTAATGCAGTGTACAGCAATATTGCAAGCATATTGACGTACAGATGCAATGGTTCAGCACACATGCAACATGCATTGACACACACATGTTCTATAACACACACATGTTTTAGGTTGTGCGGTACCCCTGGTATACTGGCATGTTGGTGGGATGGTGTCCCTCATGGCTGACATGGCTACGGTATGATGGTCTGTTTTTCCGATATTTGCGTTGTATACGTTGTTATTTAAAAGTATCTCTGTGTTCAACTGCATCTTTGTGTGGGTTTTATGTGTGACAAAAGGCTGTTGCATGAATGTGTATTTAATCCAATGCCTCTGTGCATTACCACATGTGTATCAATACATCTTCCTACAGCTTGCTCTACAGCAGCAACGTTTCTTCTACCACATGAACACACAGGTATACAGCATTCATCCCCCTCTACCCATTGGGTGTGTGGGCGGAGTTGATGCTCATGTACACCGGCCTGCCATACATGGCCAAACGCAATGTACATAGCGTGCAGTTGCCCAACATGCTCAACTTTGGCTTCAACTACGTGTGGTTTATCAAGGTGGGTGGTGGTGGGTGAGATGGGTAGTGGTGTCTGTGGTGCCGCATATACCCATATGGCTGTCCCTGTGTCTTCAGCAGTGTCATGGTAGTAGCCTTGGTGTGTACACATTCATTCCCAAAAACAACAACAGGGGTTGATGTGTGTCTATCCATTCTTGTGGTTGCAGCTCTACCTATTTATGTGGCGCCAACGTGCCAAGCGATTGTCAAGTGGAGAGCGTGTTTCTAAAACCACCAAAACTTCATAACCATTTTGAGACCATTTTGAGGGTTTGAATAGATGATTGTGGTCAACGAATTGTAAATTGTGGTTTCTGTGACGTGCAGATCCTGATGATGATCTCATACATGTGCGCACTTGATGCACAAAACACACGATGCTATCTGAAATGGCACCAGAATACTCATCACAGTACATGTTTGTCTCTCACACGGCAAATCCTGCAAGTTGATATCCTCAACCCTTGATTGGCATTGAAACATACACGATGCAAGCTGAAACTGCCACAATGAGCGCCAGTCAGGCTCTGGAAGCAGCTGAAACATGCTTTCAGAATGCAGACATCAAGCCAGTTGCTGCAGCACAGGTGTGTAAACACGTTGAGGAGGATGTGATGGGGATGTGCACGCATCCTCAACGACGTTCACCACCACCACCTCGTATCCTAGGTGGTCAAGTGCCTACCAGCTGTCAAGGGCAATACCAGCCTGCCCAAGGTGCGCAATTGTCGCCTTGAAACAGCTTGCGTATTGTACCATAACTGTCGTGTACTGTTCCCTCGTATCCTAAACAGACCACTCCTCATCTCAATCTATTCTACACACAGTCTACTGGCAAGAGCATGATTTTGTGCATAACTGTAGGCCATCGAGTAAGTACGCAGGGCATGAAGGCGTCCCTACAGATCCTCAAGAAATCCATCCTGTATGGTTTAGAGGTATGTGTGATGTGGATGTGGGTATGGGCGTGGGTGGGTGAATGGGTGTAACGGGGTGAAAAAGTGCTGCAGTGCTGCTGGTATACTCCATACTGATGCAGGAGGTTGATACACACTTGTACACCCACTACACACACAAACACACACACCCTCATTACCACAGGCTACCAAGTCATTCAGGTTGTCACGCTTGAGGTATATAGAACTACTACGAGCACCACCCACTGGTCCACAGTATGTTGACCTGCGTATTGCCCCTTCAGGTTGGTGTGAGGGTTTGATGCATGTGGTGTGAACAAGTGGTGTATGTCTATGTGTGTGTCAGTAGGGTACAATTGCCCAGCCAAACATCCTCCCATCATACCAACACCCCCCCCCCCCAACAATTACAGGCTATGTCACAACAGAAACACGCCTCATGGTGGAATTTGACTCAAAACAAGCAGCCATTGCCTTTCTCACACCCCTGCAGCAAGTGCTTCTCACTGTAGAGCGCCACACACCCACCTATGTAGGGCTGGAGGGGCTCCTGGTGCCCCGAGACAAGGCCACACCCCTCACAGGGCCCCGTCAGGATGGTGAGCCCCCCGGTGGAGACATGACGGAGCTGTTGTACATAGAAGATGATGGTGCACGTCAGGGTGAGGATGCCCAGTTGGGTAGCCTGGCTGCGGCATTGAGTGCTGCAGAGGAGGCTGATTTGCGTGTGTTGCTGGAGCATTTGTTGGGTGGGAGTGGTGGGGACATGCAGGAGTTTGTATCGAGTTTGCAAGCAGAGCTGGATGCACTAGAGGTGTGTTGTGGGGGTTGTTGTTGTGGGGATTGGTGATGATCATGATAAATACCAATGGTGCTGTGCTGATAGATTGCTATATCATGTTTTTGTTGTTCGTGAGTGCACATCGTTGCCTCCCCCCACACACACCCTGCACCACACACCCCTTACACCACACACATCCCACACCAGCAAGCCAATGTGCATTCCCTCATGAGTTCAGTAGAACTCGGTCAAGAAATTGGTCAACGCCTTTCAACAGCAGCCCAATCCCTCGACGACCTCGACCTCAGCTTGCAAGTGTTTGATGCCAAATTACGACACATGCGAGATGACATAGCATCTATAGAGTATCGCAACAACAGATTAGAGGTGACAGCAAGGAATGACAGTAAGCTGTTGCGAGTAATGGAAGAGCTGTTGGATAAATTGCACACGCCTGCAGATCAGGTGGAGTTGTTGATGAGTACAAATGCTATAGAGCAACGAGGGTAGGTGGGGGGGGGGGACCACCAAGAGGGTGTGTGGCTGTTGGGTTGTTGGTTGTTGTAAAGGTTGGGGGAAACGGGTGGGGGAAGGGGTAAATGGTGATGGTATGGTTGTTTGTTTTGTGGACGATGCGCATAAGTGTGTATGGTTGTTTTTCACATGGTTGATTTTTTGTAGATGAATACCCCACCATCACCACCACCATGACAACACAGGCTCAGCACATGTGTCACTGCTGCATGGGACCTGTCTCATCGACTCAACATGCTGGGACCCCCTGCAGGTGCCACACACCCTGGAGCACACGACAGCACTAGTGGGACCAGCATCACTGCAGCAGCCCAACAACGCCCGGGACCAACAGATTGGTTGGCAAACATGGATGCTGTGCAATTGAGGCGCACACAGCTACAGGATGTGCGGTAGGTGGTGTGGGGTTGGTGTGGAGGTGGTGTGGCGATTGTGTGTGGGGTATTGGTTGATGTGATGGATTTGTACTGGTGGGTATGGAGATACGCATGTGCTTCCTTTGTGTACACAAAACAGCAACAATCAATACCCACACAAAACAACACAACCAATACCCACACAAAACAGCAACCAATACCCACACATACCAACACCACCACCTCAGAGATGTGTTCATAAGCAAGAGTCAATTATACGTCAGCCGCCAACTCGAAATCATTGCCGAGCAAACAGCACAAGCCATCAATTTACAAATATCAAAAGCAGGCCTCAACATGCCCAATCACAACACCATGCGTAGTAGGCTTGATGCATTGGCACCACTATTAGAGGTTATGGAGGCACTTAATAGTCAAGCACTGGTGCCCATTCGACTCAAGTATTCGAGCCTTATGCAGAAATTACTCAACAAGGTGGTTGTGTGGGGTGGTGGGGTGGTGGGGTGGGGTAGGGGGGTGGGGGGTGGGCATAGTATTGGGTGTGCGTATACACATGGTTTTGCATTACACATGTCTTTGCACCCACACATGTTTTTGCACATGATCACAACCACCACACATGTGCTCTCTCTCTCTCTCTCTCACACACACACACACACACACACGCATCCTCACACACACACGCACATGTTCACCACCCCCCACTCGCCCCCCCCCTCCCCTACACCCACACCCACACCACTCCAACAATAGGAACTGGGTGCATACGTACCTGAGCTAGAACGTTCCGTCCTAGGCAACATAGGCAACAAGCGCACGGATGTGGATGCTGCCACATTTGCCGACACACAGGGCATGCCTGAACGTGCTGGTGGGTTTGCTGCTAGAGAAGCGGATGTGAGGGTGGATTGGAACTTTCAGTTGGGGAAATATGCTGCATCTGGGTTGACATCAGCACATAGGGCGTACAAGTATGTTTTGTTGGTGTTGTAGTGGTGGTGATGGTGGTGGTGGTGGTGGTGGTGTTTGTGCACCCATTATTGTTCTTCCTGCGTATACACACAAGCTACAACATGTCTTTGACACACACACACACACACATGATATAAACATCAACACCACCCCACACACCCTCACACACACCCTCACACACACACACACACTCACTGGCACACTCTCACTAAACCACGTATAGGTTGTTCCTTGACTCCTTTCTCCCGTTCCTAATGGATGAGGCAACATTTGCTGCTGACTTCCTCCAACTGTGGGAAATAGAACCACGTGGCACATCGGTCAACAGTCAACACAACAGTCAACACATTAGTCAACATGGAAGTGGGAAACAGGCAGGGGCAGCTGGGCGTGCACTTGGTGCATTACTGGAAGAGGGGGGGGGGTCATTACATGGTGCAAGTACAAGTGGTGGTGGTGGTCAAACAAGTGGCGTGGGTTCCTCTAGACGGTTGACCAAGGAAGGGACGGTGTATATACACACCATGCTTGAGGGGGTGGGACAGCAATGTGTCGTCATGGTGTGTGTGTTGGTGTGTGTGTTGGTGTGTGTGTTGGTGGTGGCCTCATGTGCATGACAATCATACACATACACCCCCGCATGCACCCCCACATGCACCCCTCCAACATACCCCCCCCCCATGCATGCACCCCCACACCTCACCTCAGGCATCCATGGCACAGCGTGCACAGCAGCCCCTGTCCATCATCCCTATGCTGGACAGCACCCTGTCATGGATGGAACAACTCAAACAGGCAACACAAGTGGGGCGTGCATCAGCTGGGGTGTTGGTCAACGCCATGCAGGAATGCAAGACACAGCTGGTCAACAATTTCAAGGTTGGGGTGTGTCATGTGTGTCGGTGTGTGTTGGTGTGCATGGGGGGGTATGTTTGCACTCACACCTCATCACACACCTCAACACACACCTCATCACACACCTCATCACACACCTCATTACACACCTCATTACACACCTCATTACACACCTCACCCCCCACCCCACCCCACCCCCAGCGCTATGTCGACCAATGGGAACAAGGCGTTGCCAAGTACCACGGGGCGTATCGTATGACAGGTGCAAAGACAGTCAAATCACTACACGTGTTGGCATTTGTAACCGACCTATTGCAGCTGGTAACCAACATGCAGGACCTTGTTCATGAGAGTAGAATGATAAATGCTGTTGCTGGGAGGTCCCCACGGGGAGGGGAGGGGGGGAGACGAGGGGCACGCGGGTATGCTGCTGATGGTGTGGGGGGATTCGTTATCTTGTGTGTGTGGGGGGGGGGGGGGGGGGGGGGGGGGTGTGGTTGTAGGTGTATGAACACAGATGTATAGAAAAAGTGAAAACAAAAAACGTGAACACAACACCATGCACCATGTCACCCCCAACCCCACATACGCACATACACACACACACACAGTCATGACACCCACACCCACATACACAGTCACCTCCTCCCCCCTCCCATACAGTTCTGTCAGTCAGGAGGAGGGTTTGTTTGAGGATGATGACAGTTTTGATGAGCTGGTCGTGACTAATGATGCCAACACAGCCAACAGTGATGTACTGGGGAGGGTCACTGCTCTACCATCAGCGTCACATATTTCTGATGCACGGTAGGTTGTTTGCATTGTGTAGGGTGCTTGTATTGTGTAGGGTGCTTGTACTGTTGTTTGTATTGTAGGTTGTACTGTATTGTAGGTTGTATTGTATTGTTGTTTGTGTTGCAAACCCATGCACACACACCCCCACATATACACACACATACACAATCTCACAGACACACAATCACGCCATCACACAATCACACAGGCAACTCGTGGATGCAGCATACGTCATCATGCTACAACACGTATTTGATCATGTAGAGTACCTCGCATCTATTGATGCAAAACATGGTACACGGTTGCGTATGGAAAATTACCTTGCCCTGCAACAGGGGATACAGGTGCTACTGTGTGTACTATATGTACTATGTGTAATGTGGTTGGGCTGTATATGTAGTGTGTATGTGCTGTATATGTGCTGTATATAAACAATTCACTCTACCCAATGCAGTACATATACACCACACACACACACACACACTCTTATCCCCCCCCCCCCCCCACACACACACAAACATACAAACAAACACAAAAAACACAGCGTTTACAATCCAAGCCCCCTGTGTTGGAGGGCTATCAAAACAAGGCTGAGAGCATGCAGCAAAATGCCCTGGGTAGTTATGTGAAGCAACAATTAGAGTATGCTGGGTTTTGGCCGCTTGCCAAGCTTGCACAGGTATGCTGGTGACTCTGTGGTGTGTGTTGCGGTACTTGTGGGCTTGTTGGGTTATGTGTGAGGTTATGTGTGAAAACGCTGTTGTGGGCGTGTTGGGTTTCTTGTGGGTGGGTGTTTGTGAGCACCACCACCTACTCGGTGGTGTGTGCAATGTACACCCTTGTTCCTATCACACCATCCTCCCCACCTGCCATATCCACAACCCCACTTCCCATATCCACCTCCCCACCCACAATCCCCCGTTACAGGAGCTGCAGCATATGCGTGATGATCAAATAGAAGTGGCACTCATGGTATCTGTGGTGCAGGTTCGTGATACAGTCACCACATGCACACGAGATGCAGACCGCAAGTTGGTGCGTATAAATGAACGAATACGTAAGCATCTTGATGGTAGTTCACCTCAATTGGTGGCAATGGTGTGGAGCAGGTACGGGAGTTGCAATCCATTTTTTTAAGGAGCAAAAGCGGGAGGGGTTGTGTGCGTGTGAGGGAGGGGTTGTGTGCGTGTGGGGGGTTGGGGGGCGGGGGTTGAGGGTGAGTGCATGTCATGTAGGAAAAACACAAGGAATAAGATACACAATGACCATGCAACCATATCACACTCTTTCATGTCTCAAACGCCCCCACCATCATGTCTCAAATACTCTCCACCCCCCCTGCAGGTTGGTGCATGAGCTCATACAATGGTATCGCAAGCTGGACCAATTGGTCAAGCAGTGCTACCCTCCCCACAGTATCACATTGACACCCACACCAGATCAGTTGGCACACCAATGCCAACAGGCACTACAGGGCTCTTGAAATTGAGAGCGTTCTTGGCTCGTGAAGCCGTGTATTCTTGTCGAGGTGGAAAATTCACAGGCTGTATGGAGAGAGCATGGATGATGTTTTTTTATTTCTATGGAGTGGGGCTGTTTGTGCATTTGTCAAGTGTACTGTATTATAATGTGAACACATCGCCATTGGCTGCAACATCAAGCTTCATTGTCAGACACTGTCAGCGTTACCATACAAGGACCAAGAAAGGCCATCATTAAAACACGTCATTTGCAAAAACACATCAAGGCTTGTATGCACTTTATTATGTACAAGAAAGTATTTCCGCTCGTCTGCGCACCACACAGCATCATCCCTCTCTCTGAACCCTTTGCATGGCTCCCCTCTCCCTTTCCTGTCTCCATCCACCCTCCATGCATTCATGTCTCCACCCTCCCATGCATTCATTGAGCACCCCATTCATTAGACACCCTCCTCCATGCATTCATTGAGAGAAAATGTATGCATGAGAGAAAATGTATGCATGAGAGAGAACGCATACATGACAGAGCATGTGTGCATTCAATGCTCAACCCTCCTCCTGCCCATCATCATCATCATCACCAGTCATATCAGTGGAGGCACCCCCTCCTGATGGTTGCCCGCTGTATTGCTGCTGCGCACGTCTCTGCTGTGTTCCACCTCCACCACCAGCAGAGCCAGCATGGGGGTTGTTGGCTGCATCTTGACTCAAAAATGTGAGGGCATCTTTTGGCAAGATGGCACACACACTGTGGGTGGTGAGTTTTGGGTTTGTTGGGGTGGGGTTGAAGGGCATGCGTGCAATGTACACAGTGAATATACACGCATGAGGGAGTGTATGCAAGTGGGAGTGTACGTGAGTGCATAAATCATGATGTACACACATGCAGCACACTCACAATATACGCACAGCACGCAGCACATAGCACACAGCACACAACACACATACTTGGATACGCGTGCTTGATGTGAAACACCATACACTTTATCTGCGACTTGAACGAATTGGGGGTGGAATGTTGTCAAAATGAATTGTGCTGGGTTGCGTGGATCATCCGCCTAGGTGTTGTGATAAGCAAAAGGGTGTATGTGTGTGGGTGTTGTAGAATGTGACCCATGTTGGTGTTGTATTGACACAAGCATGATTTGACTGATCATGTGACACAACAAAACACATCAACATGTGACATGTACTCCATGTATGGGTATGCACAGCACACCCACACATAAACACATCCTCACCCACACACCCACATTCCCACATACACACCGCAAAACACCACCACCATCACGCAACACCCCAAACATACACCACAAACCTGTTTACGTAGTAATTTGGCTACTGATGTACGATATGCAGGGTCGAGTGCAGCATCAATCTCATCAAACAGATAAAATGGTGCTGGGTCACACCGTTGAATGGCAAATATGAGCGTGAGGGCTGTGAGTGTCTTTTGCCCACCACTGAGTTGCTTCATGAGCATTGTTTCATTGGTGCCAAATGATACCTGTGTTGTTGTGTATTTGTGGGTGTGTGGGGTGTGTGGGTGTTTTTGTGGGTGTCTTTGTGTGGGTGTTGTTGTCTGGGTGTTGTTGTGTATCATGGTACAGTGCGGAAAAAAAGGTTGGATGTGAAATGAGAGGGTACTCTCAACACGCACACATCACCAAGCACAACACCCCCCACGTGCACAATACCCCCCCAAAAAAAACAATCCACATCAAAATCACCTTTACAACTACACACGCACCTTGACTTTGACCCCCACATACTTGTCCAATCGCCCACCATCCCCAGCACCATCCACCCCCATGTTTTCCTGGTCTGCATGACGTACTTGTGCACTGGTTTGCATTACTAATTCCCCACGACCACCAGGTACAAGTTCAGCAAACACGTCTTTGAAATGCTTTGCCACTTGCTGTGTGTGTGAGTTGTGTAGGTTGTGGGTGGGTGGTGTGCGTGTTGTATGTTGTGCGTGTGTGGTATGTGTGTGTGATGGAGGTGGGTTGTGTGTGAACATGGAAAGGTATGCACAGACATCATCAAATACATACAAGGGTACACATACATCACACATGCACATGAACATACATACATTTTCACACACAAATATATACATACACATGAACACATACACGTACACGTACGCACACACAACGACACCACGTATGTGTTAATACACCAACCATACCTTGAAGGTGCGTTCTATACACTCATCCTTGTGCATGTCCAGTGTCTCTATCAACTGATTGATCTTTGTTTCAGCCCTATTAATCGATTGTGTGTGTGTGAGTGTATTTGATGTGTGTGTGTGTGTGTGTGTGTGTGTGTGTGTGTGTGTGTGTGTAAAATACATGACACACATGAAACATTTCATGTCTGCATCAATTCACACCATTCCATGCACATTACCCACCCACACCCCACACCCACACCACCCATCACTACTACTGCTACCACCATCCTACCACAACAATACACCCCCATACTTTTTATTTTCCACACGTCGCAGCTCCAAATCCCTTCGTTGTTCCTTGAATGTGTTGTATTGGTCAAGTGCCTTTTGATTCACACCGCCCAGGGCTTTCAATTCCTTGTTGACCTTGGCCAGCAGCTGATGCAGTGCCTGAGAATGGGTGTGTGAGTTGTAGGTGTGTATATTTGTGTATAAAGAGTGTGCAAGGAGTGTATAAAGAATGTGCAAAGAGTGTAAAAGGAGTTTGTATGTGTTTATAATGAGCGTGTATGTGTGCATAAGGAGTGTAAAAGGAGTGTGTAAATGGAGGAGAATTGTGGGATCGTGGGTGTGAATGAGGAGGGATGTGGGGTTGTGTGCGAGAGGGGGCGGCATTGCCTCTCTCTCTCACACACACACATACACACACACACAGAGAGAGAGAGAGACTCACACAAGCACACCTACACACACACACACCTACACACACACACACACTCTCACAAACAAACACACCTTGGCTCCACTGTTCCTGTACTTGTCAAATACATCCCTAGGCAGGCTCCCCAAGTCCTTGATGCGTTTCTCATAGTCACTTTGCTTTTGCCTGGCGGTGGCGACCTTGGTTGTGATATCACCACGCATACCATCCTCATCCTGTGGTTTGTGTGTGAGAGGCACAGTGGTGGGGAGATAGTGTACAGTGTGTGTATTGTGGTGTATGTGTATTGTGGTGTGTATTGTATTATGGTGTGTATTGTATTGTGGTGTGTATTGTATTGTGGTGGGTCTTGTACTGCAGATACATAATAAATTGCTCTTAATTACTGGGTACTTATTGTGGCAATTCATGTACCAGGATCTCTCTCTCTCTCTCTCTCACACACACACACACAAACAAATACACACCTGCTCGAGCTGTGCCTCCTTTGCCAGGGCATCCCTCAACCCCTCCAACTGCTCTTTCAGCACCCCCTGTCGCTGCTCTGTTTCCACCAACAACTCAGATAGACGTGTGGTCTCTGTGGATGCTGCTTGCAGGGCTGCTGCTGCTGTTTGGAGTGCTTGTTGTGCATCATGGAGTTGGGTACTGTGTGGGGAGGGGGAAGGTGTGTGTGTTGTGGGGAAAGTGTGTGTTTGAATGTTGCGTGTGTTGGGGGGGCAAGGTGTGTGCATGCGTCTGCACACACAACCAACCAACCCACAATCCATACACACACATCCCACATACCGGAGCACCCCTGCATCCTCCTGCTGCATCGCCTCCCGCAGGGCCCCCCGCAGAGTCCCCTCCAGCTGCTCCTCCAGCTGCGCAACCAACGCCTGGGCATCTGCATGTGCTGCTTCCACTGCCGACACCTCCCCCCCCAGTTGCTGTACCTGCATGTTGAGTGTCTGCAGTGTCTGCTGCTCCTTGGCACTCAACTGCCCACCAAACTCAGTGGCCATCTCGGCTCGCAGTGCTTGGATTTGTTTCTCCAAGTCGTTGCGTTTGTCCAGGAGTTGTTGGGATTGCTGCTGGGTGCGTGTGCGTTGTTTTTCGAGGGTTGGGAGGCGGGTGGTGAGTGAGTGGAGCTCCTTGGTGGCGTCTGCAGCTGCAGCTCTGTGTAGGGGTGTGGGGGGGGGTAATGTGGTGGTATGTAGGGTGTAGTGTGGTGGTATGTAAGGTGTGGGGTGGCATGTGGGGTATTGAGAGTGGGAATGGTGCTGCTGTGTAGCAACGTGATGCAATACACAGACCACGACAATATACTGGGCATACTGATACATATACACACAACATATACACACACAACATATACACACACAACATATACACACACAACACATCACACCCACACAAAACCCACACAAAACCCACACAAAACCCACAAAAAAGAGTGCTTGGCATGTTGACACGTCCCCCCCCCCCACACACACACACCACACACACACAAACAACCACACAACCACACAAGCAAACACATACTTGGCATATTGATATGCAGCATCTGCCTTTTGCAGTTGAGACTCTAGTGGTCCACTTTGTTGCTCCAGGGTAGCAAGCTGTGCAGCAATGGACTTGCGCTCCTCCTCTGCTGCTGCATGTGCTTCAGCAGCTGCCTGGGAAAATGAAGAGGAGAAGAAAAAGTAAGGGGGGGGTGGAGTTTGTGGTGGGTGCATTGGCGGTAAACGTGAGTGAGGGTTGGGGTTGAGATATACGCATGTATGCATGCAGGTCGCATGTCAAACCCCCGAATACACAATGCCTCACAAAAAAAAACACATACCGGAAACACCTTCACATACAACCAAACACACATACCGAAAACTCCTTCCACGCCTGCAGCTTGAGTGTCAAGTTCCCTGTGTACCCACCAGTCAGCGTCCCCTTACGATTTGCCTCATCACCATCCAATGTAATGCAATTGAGCTGTGTGCTGCGTGCAAACTCGGCTGCTGTGTCGAGGTCGGGGCACAGTAGGGTACGGGCAAACACCTGCTGCACTGCAGGGGCCACTTCTGGGGTGTATTTGAGTTTGCGTAAGAGGGGAAAGGCGCGGTCAGTGTCGGTTGGGTAGGTTATGGTGGGGGGGCGTAGTCTGTGTGGTGTGGGTGGGTGTGGTATTGGTGTGGGTGTGGTATTGGTGGGGGGAGAGGTGTGGGTGGGAGTGTGGGTGTGCATGGCTGTGTATGGTACACACACACACGAACACACACAAACACCAACAAACCCACACAAAAAACCCACACACAAACAAACCTATTGAGTGGCATAAATGTGGCTCGACCAGCTTGTTGCTTCCTCAACTCCTCAGTGATGCTCAATGCTGTCTCCTCATTGTCACACACAATGTGAAACAGGGATGCCCCTGCTGTCACCTCCACAGCACGCATGAGCTTGTCATCTACCTGGAACACCTCAAGCAATGCACCATAGACACCCCTGTGTGTTGGTAGTGTGTTGGGGTGTTGGTAGTATTGTGGTGCTGGTAATATTGTGGTGTTGGTAGTATTGTGGTGTGGAGGGTGCAAGAGGGATGGTGTGGGGGGATATTGGTGTGTGGGTGGGTTGTGTGAGCTGTGATTGGTCATTGCAATACTACACAAACGATGTACTTCACATACAACATACGACATACAATATACAAAGCAGCACAAAAGCAACATACACAACAGCACAAGGACAACACACACAACAGCACAAGAGCAACACACCCAAAACAGCAACACACACAACAGCACAACACCAACATACACAACAGCACAAAGACAACACACACAACAACAACAAAACAACAACAAAACAACAACACATACTGGATTCCCTTCTCCTGCACTATGCGCTTGACACTGTTGAGTCCCCTGTTGACATCCCTAGGCACTGCACGCTCCATGTGCCGCTGCTGTCGCTGTAGCAGTGTGCGTGCCTCATTGGATGACCTGATGAAGTGTATAGTGTATAGTGTACAGTGTACAGTGTATAGGGTGCATTATGTGTAGACCGGTATACATACTGCAGTGTGCACATAACAACAATACAACAAACATGATGATGCGCAATGATACAACACAACCCCACCAACCACCACAGCACCATCCAACACAACAATCCAACAATCCAACATCCCCAACAACAACAACATACTGTGTACGCTGGCTCTCCTCTCGAAACAAGCGTCGTCTGTCTGCAACAAGAGCAGTACGCTGTTCCTGTAACACCTTGAGTTGCTGCTGCCGTGTTGCTGCGTCTTGCTGATGACGCTGTACCTCAGCTTCTTTACTGCGCACTGCCTGTGTGTGTGGTATTGTGTGTGGATGTTGTGTGTGGATGGTGGTGTGTTTGTGGTGCTCCTATGTGTGTATATGCTACGAAAGTATGTACAAATGCAAACCATGTGTGCGGTATACGTCCATGTGTACCCACCAACACACGACACATCCCACACCACACACTATATATCCAACACATCCCACACCACACACTACCTACCTCATGCAAGTCTTCCACTTCCTTCTCCAACTGCTCCTGCCGCTGCTGTGCATCCCCCACCGCCCTATTACTCTCCTCAAGCGCCGCCCTCAATTTCCCCACCTCCCCCTTGAGCCATGTATCCCTTGCTGCTTTACTAGCAAACTGTGCCTGAGCACCCTGTTTCTGATACAGGGCCTGCAGCTGCAGCTCCTTGTCCCTCTTTTCATGTGTGAGTGCTTCCAGTCGCTGTGTGGTGCTTTCTGCAGCAATACGTGCTTCTGACAGACGCTGTTCAGTGTCGGTGACTTGTGCCTGAAGGGATGCTGCCTCACTGGTGCCTGTGCCTGTCCCTGCTTGTTGTTGTAGGGCGCGGGTGTGGCGCTGCTGGAGCTCTGCGACGTCCAGTTCACGGGCGGCGTGTTGTTGGATGGCCTCTTGCTCTGCTCGCTCGGCCGCCGCTGGGAGAGGGTGGTTTGGGAAGGGTGTGGGTGGGGTGTGGGTGGGGTGTAGGTGTCCCCCATGGTTGGGTGTAGATGGTTGGGTGTACCAATGGTGTGTGGGATGAGGGACAACCGATGTGGAAGGCACATTTCACATTGTGGGAGGGAATTGGGTATCATCACGTACCATGTTGTGCACGAAGGTCAGGGAGTGATGCACGTATACGAAATGCTTCCTCTTCCACCTGGAGAAGGGTATTTGAGGTGTTGGGTGGTTGAAACCCATGGACACATGCATGGACTGGACAACAGTTACATGACAGACACAGAATTGCTCATGACAACAGAAATATTCACAACCAGAATATTGGAACCAACACCAGTATACAGGAGAACAACAACAGTACAGTGGATAACAACAGTATACAGGATAACAACAATACACCCCCAACCGGTGCTCCTGTCAGACCCAAACAGGTCAACATTAGCACACAGGTCAACAGTACCTCAAGCAGCTTGGAGCGGGCTGCATCAGCCTCCTGCTGCACTTGTGCTGCTGCTGCATCTGCTGCCTCCTGCTGCTTTGCCAACTGTGTTTGTATATAGGTGTGTGTTTGTAGGTGTGTGTTTGTGCGTGTGTGATGTTGTGAATGTGTGCATGATAGCTGCATGCACATGATGTGTGTGTGTTGTGGTTGTGGTGGTTGTTCTTACACATATGCATGCACAGATGCAAAATGCACAGATGTAGTATGCTTACTACAATACCATTACTGTCCAACAACAATCACTCATACACCAACACACCACACCCCCCACCTTGTCAACCCAACCCACACACCCCTTACATACACAACCCCTTATATATGTATATATATATATATATATTTGTATGTATGTATGTATGTATGTATGTATAAGGTTTATGTATACACCACAGCATACCTCTTCCAGTTGTTTCTTCACAGCTGTGAGCTCACGGTCATAAATTGCATATTCTATACCTCGCCGTTGTTTATCTGCCTCTTGATACTTGGTGAGTTCTGCCCTTTCCTCATCCAACTCCTTCATCTTGCTGTCCAAGTCAGCCAACTGTGATTGGTTTGTTTTGTGTATGGGTGGGAGAGGGTATGTGGGTGGGAGAGGGTATGTGGGTGGGAGAGGGTATGAGATACAACAAATCAGCCAACTGTGGTTGTTTTGTGTGTATGGGGGTTGTGTGTGGAAGAGGATGTGGGTAGGAGGGTGTGTGGGTAGGAGGGTGTATGGGATACAAGGTGTGGCGTACGCATGTGGTTTTGGTAATGTGAGTAGTCCTAGTGCATGCTGGATATGGTCCACAAGGATACACACGTAGCACAAACACGCAGAAGGAGAGGTATACAGCAAGATAACTAGTCCAACAATGTACAACACGTATCTACACACATATCTATACATCTGCAGCATGTCTACACCACCTACACCTTCTTCACAAAAACACACAAAAGCACATACCACAGACTCAATTTCCCTCAGTTTGCGGGTGGTGTCATCCAGAATCTTCTTACTCTCTGCACGTCGCTCTTCATATGTCTTTGTTCCCCCCACCTCCTTGAGGAGCTCTAGGCGTTGTGCATCCTTCATCGTGCTCAGGTGTACAATCTGTGTTGTGTGTATAGGGGTTGTGTGTGTATGAGGGAAAGTGTGCATGGGGGTTGTGTGTCTGGGTTGTGTGTATGAGGATTGTGCGTATGGAGGTTGTGCGTATGGGGGTTGTGTGTACTCTCATACCACAGCAGGGGACACCTTTGCATTAAGATGCACGTGTTCAGATGCATGTGTTCAGATGCATGTGTTAAGATGCATGCACAATTTCAACACACGACACCCAAGAAACACAACAAACATAGAGCATGATGTGTGGTGCCATGCTCACTCAAAACAACCAACGCACCTTGCCCTGCTGCACAACATAATAGGGGTTGGCACGTGAAAAGCCAGCACTCTCAAGCAAGTTTTGCACCTCTGTCTTGCTGTGTGTGATGGGATGTGGTGATGTGGAATGATTCAACCCCACACAACAGCAACCCCACACAGCAATAACCCCATACGTGATGGTCTTGCGGTCGAGTGAGAACTCGTCACGCTTCAGGCCAATGGTACGCCTCAAGCGAACCTCCTTGTTGTCCGTCTGTTGTCAGAGGTATTGGGTTGTTGAGTATTTGGGTTGTTGAGTATTTGGGTACAAAGACATGGCACACATACACCAGTCCAACCATACCGGCAAGCGTCCATCAGAGTTGTCAAACACAATTTCCACGTATGCATGATTGACTGCCTGCCCCGTGCCCTCCTGTGTGTGGTGGACAAACATGTGTGTGTCTCTCAACGGGTGGTGGTGTTTGCACGTGACGTGTGTGCACAACTCACGCACATGCAGCAGCTTCTTCTTCTCATCGGCCTTGCCAGTGTTGAAGCAACCATCCAGTACAAAGCGAATGGCAGAGAAAAAGTTGGATTTGCCCGACCCGTTGGCGCCGACTGTGTGGTGGTGATCATCATCGTGGACACCACTGTTGCCCACTCAACCATCGTCATCATGTGACGTACCAACAACATTGATCTTGGGACTAAATGGTTCTGGAGTGATTTGGTCCTTGTAGGACTTGAAGCCCTCAATGGTAATCTGTGTTTACAGAGATGGGTGGTGGTGTTATTCTGTGTTGTTCATGATGCGTTGCCTATATCGAGTGACTTCAAATACGGATACCTGCTTGATATGCATAGCTCGGCTGCTATTTCACACGACTCGTGCTATTCATCTTGGTGGATGATCATCAACAGCCGTTGTGCGTGCTGCGTTTGCTACATCCCCAAGCTACCACCTCAGAAGCTGCATGGGGTTGTGTTGTTTCGTTTGGTGCGGTGTTGAGATGCAGGAGTGAAACTGTGAACTGATGTTGGATTGAGAGCCAATCAACACTTTGCGGAGTGGTGTGGTGTGGTTTGATGCGTTGTGTTGTGTAAAGGATAGAGAGAAATTACAGTACAGGAAAAAGATTGTGCAAACCTGCAACAAAAAACCACACCCAAGACACCCACCCAAGAAACACCAACACCCTGTTGTCACTTGCCAGTCATCAACCCTTTGCGCAACGCTGCAACACGAGCAGCCACCTCCTCCTCGAGCTCCTCCTCGTCCTCGTCGCGTGTCATGCGCTTTCGTGTGGGTGGTGGGGGTTCCTCCACGCCAGGCTGTGCCCACTTGGCACGGTGCTCCTCTGCTGCGGCTTCGTCATCCTCCAACGGCGTATTCCACCTATGTGGAACATGAACGTACAATGTTAAGAAGGACAAGAGATGTCCATTGCCATGCACTCCCCATACCAGATGGGCCCACCAAATCGACCGTCGCCCGATGCACAGCTGATGCACCCAGTCTCCACCGAGGGTGTGGCACGCTGCTGTGGCGCCCGCTGACGTAATGGAACACGGCACAGGCTCGTGGTTTTAAAGTTGTGGCCGCCTTTTTGAATGGCAAGCATGCTGCACAGGATCTCATATCCCGGTTTGCGCCATTTGGCGATGAGTGGGCCATCTGCAATTTTTTCCCGCACCAGATAATCAAACTGTAGAGGGGGTGGGGGAAATGATGTGTCGGTGGAAGGATGCTGATGATGCAATAATTGTACAACACCCCAACAACACACATACCAGCTCCTTGGTCATGACCTTGCGCACGTACATCAGGTCGTAGATGAATCGATTCTTTTCCCAGTGGATCCTGTGAATCTTCCAGTTGAGCTCTGCTCTGCGTTTGCCCAGGTGATCCTCGTTGACTGCTTCCTGTCGATGATGATGATTATGGTGTTGATGGGCAACACACTGTGTTGCATGTATGTTTAAACAAGTGGTACCTTCATCTGCTGCTCAAAGTCCTCAATAACTTCCTCAATCAAGTCCCAGCCTTCAGGTGGCTTTTTGCCTTTGAGTTTGCGTCGCAATGACATGCTGTGTGATGTGTTTTGCTATTTTGTGGGGCTATACGCGGGGACTAGGTGGTTGCTGAAATGTTGTCACAGACAATGGTTGGCTTGTACTGCTGGTTGGCTTGTACAGGAGCAGCAGTTGTGTGTGATGCGAGCTTGTATCCTAGGTATACGTAAACTGACAGGCAACCACTTGGAGTGTGATGCAGGGAGACAATTACAGATTTGTAGCTGTTTTATTTTCACGCTTGTAAATAAACGAGCTGATGGACACAACCAGTCACACGACCAAAAATCAGCACACACAACCACTATAAGGATGGCGTATGCACGACGTGCTAGTGGCCTGCTCCTCAACAGGATCATTGCTGGTTTGGATAGTTGCATACAATACGATGCCAGCAAATCTGCTGCCATCACTGCCGTCGCATGTGGCATGCAGCATATGCAGTGCAGATGGAAGAGACACAGCAGGTTTTCTCGACGTGGTACGTGGCTGGACATGAGCTGTAAGCCAAGCTGGAAGCACACATGCCTTCTTGATCACCCACATCCACCCATCACAGAAAACCGCCCCCCCCCGGAGATGCACATCCCCGAGATTGAAATGCCAGACATGAACACACTCAAGGAGGACCACCCAGAGCTGTACAAGCTCATTGCTGGGCACTTGAGCTTTGCGCATGCAACATCCGATGCTGCAGCTGTGTCTGCCATGTATGTGTGGTGGGTGTGGTGAACTTGTGTGTTATGCCTGCTCATGGGAACATACTTGTCTTTTCCTTTGCACATGCACGTTGCTCCCCTCACACATACACAGCGAGGACCTGCGTGCACGGTTAACGGATCGCCTACGTCAATTGTTTCCTGGCAGACCACAGACACACCTTATTGCCCGATCCTCCCTGATGAAGCTCAAGGTATGCCGTTATGTATGATGTGCTTGCATTATGTATGGTGTGCTTGCATTATGTATGATGATGATGTGCTTTGCGTTGTCTTACTTGGTAGCTTTCCACAACACCCCGCACATATGCACCCCCCCACACATTGTTTCCAACAACACCCCACGTACTCCTCTTTTCACCCCACCCACCTCACAACACAAAGCTTGCCGAACTGCGTGCCGAATGCACCACCATGGGTCTCTCCACGGAGGGATTCAAAGAGGCCCTGGTTGCCCGCCTCCTTTCCCTCCTCGACAGCACCCCCTCCACCACCGACACCTCCGACACAACCAGCCTCTCCCTCCCCAACGCCCCCACCATCCAACTCCCCACGCTGCCGGATGGGGCGGCACCTATAGACATCACGGAGCTGTTTCATGCGCGGGTGGGGGCGGAGAGTGAGGATGAGGAAGGGGATATTCTCTACGCACAGACCCACATGTCGCCACGTCAGCAAAAGTTTGGAAAGATGATTATACCCAAGGGGAAAGCGATCAAGCCTGTGGGCACGTGGGATGGCAAGACGAATGTGGTAGAGGTGGTGGAGGGGGCTCAGGAGGCGTTTGCACATGTGTTTACAGTGAATGAGGTTAGTGTGGTTGGTTGGATGGTGTATGGGTATGGTGGTGCATGCGTAATTGCATGTGTGATGACACAATGATGGTTGTGGTGTGCCTCCCTGTACCATACACACATACACACACACACATCGTTGTACGCTTCACAAACACATACATCCGCGTTCACACACATACACATCCTTATCCCATACACACACACACACATCCCTGTACCACACACATACCTACACACAACCCCCAACACACATACACCCCCATACCTCCTCAGGTTGTTGATCTGCTCACACAGTCTCGTGTGGGGGACATCGCTGTGCTTGATGTGTCTGGCAAGTGTAACTGGGCTGATACCATGGTGGTGGCAACATGTCGCTCACGTCGTCATGTACACGCAACCGGTGCCGCAGTTATGCATCAGGTAGGTTGTGTAATGTATTTTATGTCACATGTAGTTTGGTGGTCTTTTACTGGTACTTTTATGAATGGTTGTTATTTTTCTATGTATTTTCATGTTGTTTTCGTTGTTTTTTTATGTATTTTCATGTTTTTTTGGTGGTTTTTTAATGTATTTTCATGTTTTTTTGGTGGTTTTTTAATGTATTTTTATGTAGTCACATGGATTCTCCTGTCACATGTGTATGAATCCTACAATATGCACACACACACCCACACACAGGTAAAGCAGCGTGTACGTGAAGTGGCTCCTGGTGTAAAATCTGTGTTGGATGGTGCAGCTGACAGTGAATGGGCTGTGGTGGATGCAGGTACTGTGTGTGTGCTGTGCTGTATGGAGTATGTGTGATACTGCTGTTGCATGCGCATGATGTATGTGCATGACAAGCATGTGTATGTGCATGACAAGCATGTGTATGTGCATGGCAAGCATGTGTATATGCATGGCAAGCATGTGTATAAGCATGACAAGGATTTGTACGTACGCCCCCATCCCCACACAACACAACACCCATCACACAACACAACACAACACCACACCCATCACACAACACCCATCACACAACACCCATCACACAAACCCACGCCCATAACAGGGAGCATGGTGGTGCACTTGATGACTGCAGAACAACGCAAGGCCGTTGATTTAGAGGGGTTGTGGACTGCAGGTGAGCCTCACAGGGTGCGGCGTATTGTGGCTGGTGAGGGGATGCCATTGACACTGGACACTATCACTGCTGAGGATGTGTGAGGATGAGAGCAGTGCTGTCAGTGTGAATGAGAGCAGTGCTGTGTTTTTGTTTTTGGAGATAGTGCTGTTTTTTTTTCTGTGTTGTCATAACACAGCATGCAGAGCATGACATGCTGTTATCATAAAACAGCATGCAGAGCATGACGTGCTGTTGTTGAACCTATTTTTCGTTACACTTGTAATTGACAGTACCTTGTGTTGCTTACTGAATGATGTGGGATGTTGTGTGGGTTATTTCACAGATGGTTTGTTGGGCAAGTATAACAAAAAGGAAAAAAGATTCTTGATAAATACATAATATATCATTGTGAGAGCATCAACAAATACACACCACTCGTGCACAGCAAATGAATGCAGCAACAAAAACACGACAACTGTCACCACACCCAGTATGTTGCAACACCCACAAGAGCATGGACACATAAGTAGGTACTTGCACATACACCTACTCCCCTTCCTCTTCACTACAACAACACGCCCTCCTTCCTCTTCACCACAACAACACGCCCTCCTTCCTCTTCACTACAACAACACCCCACCACCACCACCACCACCCCACCACCTACAACACCACCCCACCACCTACAACACCACCCCACCACCTACAACACCATCCCCCCCCCGTGAAATCATGCAACACCGAAATCATGCAACACCGACACCATGGTATGCACTGCAAGGCAATGCACAGGCAAGTGTGCAAGGGGACCAGCATACCCAGCCAACCCCACACCCATCCCATTGGCCGCCATTGGTTGCTTCAACACCAACCCCTGATACACCATACTCACTGTGGATAGGGCGTGCAGTTGGCGTGCAGTGTGGAGGAGGGAGATGGTGGGGGGGGGGAATGCTGCGTGGTGGAGGGCGGTGGGAAGGGGCGGACGGGGTGGGTTCTGTGTGGGACATTGGGGGGGGGGAGCACATAGTGGGGGTCTATGTATAGTGCGTATGTCTGACATACAAGTGCAGGCAAGATACCCACAACAAACAAACAAACAAATACAACCCCACTGTTCCACCCCATTGCCACACCACCGTCCACCAGCATACCTGTCCTTGACCACCACCACCATTGCAATACCCCACATGCACCAGTCCGACATGCAGTTGCCTCACCACTTCAATTTCCCCAGGCAACAGTGCATCCCATGGGTGTTGGGGGGGTGTCCACACCAGACTGACATGCGAACAAGAGGGTGGATGGGAAGAGGGAGGGGCACTAGAAAGAGGGGCCTGCAGGGACCCAGTGGTAGTTTGAGTGGGTGTAGGCGTGGGTGTAGGTGGGTGTATAGTAATGTAGGTGCCTTGACAGGTGGTCCATGGGTTGCCAAGCCTGCGGTGTTTTGTGTGTAGTGTAGTGTGTGGGTGTTGGGTTTGTAGTGTAGTGTGTGGATTTTCGTCTTGGTAGATTGCACGGGGTGTATGCTTGTGCGCGTGTTGTAAAAATAATAATCATCATCATAATGATTGTGCTGCATGGTTGTTGAGGGATGTGCCAAACAAGAAACAAAAACCACAGACACAAAAACACAAAAACACAAAAAAACACTAATACAAACACAAAGACACAAACACACAAAAACACAACAAAAAACCACAAAAACACAGAAACACAGAAACACAAACACAAACACACGTGAATAAAAACACAAAAACCACACCTACCTTTGCAGTGGGGGTGATGACACATCCACCACCACCACCTCTGACAAGTTCTCCCACAGCATCTGTGTGTGACCATCCAACACCCCCATGTAACCACCAACACCACCACCACCATCACTACAAACAACACCCCACTGCACTCGCTCATCCTCCGGCATCACACCCAACCTCGACACCCTCAAACTCAACCTCCCCATGAATGGTGCACCTTCACCCCCACCCCCGACCCCACCCCCCTGTGAAATACCATCCCCTGCTGCCTCTCCCACAACACTCCCCCTTTCCCCCACGCTCTCCCTCCCCCTTGTTATTTTTGTTGAGCCAAGCGCCTTGTGCACCAGCAGTGACAGCCGCACGACAGCCTCTGCAAGCCCCACCCCTTGCCCTGAGGGCTCTGAGGGCCCTGTGGGCATGGGGCCCCTTGCGTGGCCCCCACCCAAAAGCGCATCGTCTGGCACAAAGGGTCCTTGTATTGACTCATATGGGAGATTGGACCCTGCCGTGTTTGGGGGACCATGATGATTATCTTGGGGGGCGGACAGCATATGCGCCGGTGGTTGCTGCTGCTGCTGCTGCTGTCGTTGTACTTGTACTTGTTGTTGTTGTTGGGCAGGGGGGTGAATCATGCACCCAGCAGGTACACAGTGTGTGCACAACACATGTCCACGTGTGTCTGTCCATGACAACACGAGCCACCCACATCGAAGAGCAAGTGGGTGTGTAGGTGGGTGTGTAGGTGGGTGAGTGGGTGGGTGGGTCGTGGGTGGGTCGGGTGGGTACCATGGTTGGGGGGGGCCTAGTATGAGTGAATAACAGCAATGCAGGGTGGTGGTGGTGGTGGTGGGACTGTGGTGGTGATGTGGGGGGTGGGGGTGATGAATCATGGGATACGCCTATGTGTATGTATACGTGTGTATATGTGTACAAGTATGTGCGTGTGTGTGTATGAGTGTGTATATATAGTGCCACTGTATATGCCGCCTTGACTAGAATATTTGGATAATGTCATCCAAACACACCATATCAACACACAAATGCCCACCATACCATGCATCCCCAGCATCACCACCCCCTTTCCCCCCTTGATTTCCTTCCCCCCGAACCCCCTCCTCCTCCTCCTCCTCTGCAAGCACCAGGGCTGGCCTACACATGGCCATCATCATCTCTGGCACACCCTGGAGCACCATTGGCTGGCACTTGAGATACACAGCATGGGCAGTCGAGTACAAACTCACACCACTCATATCATCCAACTGTGTGTGTCCTATCAACTGCAGAAACAGCGCAATGGGGGGGGACGACGTCGCGGGGTGTGTGGGGGATGGGTTGGCATGTGTTGTGCTATCATCATGCATGGTGCTGTTGTGGGTCGCTGGTGTTGTGGTGGGTGGGTGTGGGTGTACTCGTGGGGTGGTGTCTGCATGACCGTGGGGTGTTGGGGTGTTGTTGACGGTGGTGGTGGGCGTTGCGGTCAACATGGTGTATGCTTGTTGTGCAGCATCACCATATTTGTGCATGGCCAGTGATGATGCTTGACTGGGTGCCTGGGGGTGGGTTGTGCATGTGTATGAAGGGTGAATGAAGGGTGAATGAAGGGTGTGTGAAGGGTGTGTGAAGGGTGTGTGAAGGGTGTTTTGCGAGCATATTGTGCGTGTATTGTGTGTGTGTGAAGGGTGTTTTGCGAGTGTATTGTGTGTACATGTGGTGATGTGAAGGCAATATCATGATCACCAAAAACAACATTTACCAGACACTGCTTGAAGACCAAACAACCACACACATTCAACAGAAACACACACACCCCACCTACACAAACACACCTTGCCCACACCATCTGCAACCACGACCGCAGTACCACCCCCCTCCCCACCCACACTTGCAGGTGGCGTGTGCATGGTACCCACCCCCGACAATGATGTTGACCGACCCAAGCCCGGGGTGTTGACCAACCCTAATGGTGTGTTGACCATGGGAGAGGGCATGAAACCGGGGCTAAAGGGGTCAGGGGAGGGGTGCACGGCACTGGGACTGGGAGGGTATGCCTGAAAAGGGGGAGGGAATTATGTGTGGATGAGGTTGTGTACATGTATGGGTGTTGTTTTACACATGTATGGGTGTTGTTGTACACATGTACAACACCATGCCGTACACGTGTAGAATACAATGGTAGTTGCATATCCACCACCACATATCCACCACCACATAAACACCACCACATAAACACCACCACATAAACACCACCACAAAGATACTCAACAACGCACCTGCCCATGTCCACCACACCCCAATGGTTGTAGCAATGGTGCAAGGTGTGTTACAAGTGTAGACAATGTATCTCGTACATCATGTGGGTGATCAGATGGTGGGATGATATACACCACCACACTGGGCATGGTACATCCTGATGCCAGTGCCTGTGTGTGTACCAATGGTGTTTTGTATGTATTCATTGCACAGGAATGCTTGTCTGTGTGTTGTGAGTGACCTACAACACAACAACACACAATGTCCGGTATGCAAACAATGCATGTCCATGCTTCTTTCTCATCATACACACACAAACAAACACACACAAACAAACACACACCGTGTGGTATTGCATCATGGGAGGGTTGACCAGGAGTAATTGCTGTATACGAATTGCTACCTCGGTCAAACTCAACCCCACCCCGGATCCATGTAATGCCCCACCACCACCACCACCATCCCCAGTCCCGTCCCCACCACCACCACCATCAGCAGGGGACGCAGCCATGGATGAGGGGGACCGACTGGGGCGATAGGGTGGTGGGGTTGCTCGGGGGGAACCCCCCGGCCCCCCCTGGGGGGGCGGGGTCCCTGCCAATGCCCCCCTCATGGGTGTCGATGCACGGGGACCCCGTGCAGCCCCCCCCCCACCAGCGGGGCCCTGCTGCCGCAAGCCCCCCCCACTTGATGCGCCAATGTTCCCCCCTTGCGCCAGCGGGGGGTGGTGCCCCACCATCCCGCCCCCCTCCCCTTCATCTGCAGCCCATGGCACATACTCCCATATCGCATAAGGGGGCTGCTGTCCATCACATGCAACATGCACACCAAGGCCCGACCCCTCAAACACGTGTTGAAGCTGTTGCATGTAGCGGCGCACACGTAACTGTTGTCCCTCGGGTGCTACCACAATGTAGTGGATGCCCTTGGGTGGGGCGTATGGTTGCAAGCCTGCCTTGTCCCATAGTTGTACACATGGTGGGGGGATGTCGAGCCATTGGTTCTGTGTGCGGGTGGGGGTATGTGTGTGGGGGGTGAAGATTGTTGCATTCCATTGTTGCATTCATATTGGAAGAAGCAGCAAATAAAGCAAGGCAGTCGAGTGCTTCAGGGCATACACACCCTATACACACACCCTGTATACACACACACCCTATACATACACACAACCAATACACACACACTCTATACATACCCTATACACACACTCCATACCCACACACTATACACACACACACAACCACCTCGAACCTGGTACCCAACACGGATGGAAGGTTCTGGCAGCTGCACACTGTACACGTGTCCCTCCACACCACTGTGTACACCACTTCCCACATCACCCTGCACACCAGTACTGTCCACAATGGTGCCCAACACTTGTGTGGCATCAAACACATGCTGCGCTGCTGGATTTGTGAGATGGGGTAACATTGCAGGTGGATCTGCGATACGTCTGCGCTTTGATGATGATGATGATGATGCAAAAGTGTGCTGTGCAGAAAATCCAGCAAGCCCTCCTCTGTGTTGGTGCACTTGGATGGTGGTGTCGCATGGGGGTGCAACCATGGCAGCGAGCATGGCACGAAATGTGGCATCATGCATTGTCGCCAACCGTGGTTGATAGCTGAAATGCAACTTGGGTGGTTGTATGGTGGACGCAGGGTGAAGGAGTGTCTTGGGGGGAGTGGCACGGCCTGCTGGTAGACCAAGGTGATGCTTGGCATCCACGACCGCTTTCACCCAATGCTGCAGGTAGTGCGTGGTGCGCTGGTCCTCAGGTATGAGCTCTGCTGCCAGGCTGATTGCAGGGGGTGCATTGGGTTTGTACACGACATAGGGGGATGCCACTGCTGCAGAGGGGAGGGGTGCACCAGCAAACGATGGGGCGGTGAATGATGATGTGCTTGGGCCATTGGGTTGATGATCCACCTCCATCGTGGATTGTTAGTGTATGATGTGTGTGTTGTCATAGGCTACCACCAACACAATGTGGGGGGTGATAGGAGAGGGTTGAAGGATTTTGCATGTCATATAGATTGTACTTGCTGCTGTTTTGTATGTTGGTGGTCGGTTGTGCAAGCAATGGAGTATTTTCGCATCACGGGTGTTGTGTGTTAGGGGTTGCTCTAGTTTTCCCATCTCGAAAACACACAACAAAAATACGTACGAAAAAAAAGTCCCACGTAGCAACCATCCATTCATCACGGTAGTGCCTTTTTTACGATTGCACAAGCATGGATTCAATCAAGCCAACTCGACTTGGTGCATGGTGTTTGCATCATCTTATGAAATAGTTGCAAAAGCAGCTTGCAGTATACGACACCATGGCAGACGTATGTGTAACGGAACGTCCTGTGTTGCTCCTTACCACCGTCGATGTGGGCAATGGGCAGCAGGAAACTATACGCATCCATGAGGGTGACCACCCCGAGGTATGTGTTTGTGCTTGGCAGTGTGGTGGTGGTGGTGATACACATTGCATACACACGTCCAGCACATGATTACAGCATCTATGTTTTGCATATGTACACAGCAACGCATACCCACACTCACTCATCTTGTACACTTGCATGCCGTCAACACACACAGGATGTGGCACATGCATTTTGCAGTCAGCACGCCCTCCCTGATGCAGTACTGGGTGCGCTCATTGATCACCTGTATGACAACTTGCACCACGAAGGATGGATGGACGAGCCATCGGTAGTGCAGCAGGTAATGGATGACTTGTCAGTATACCTACATATTTTCTAATGATAATGCCCTGTTAACAAGTCAGCATAGTTGCACCCTGCAAGAGCCAGTACAATAGTCACACAATGTGTATTACATTACACATGACCAACCTACACACACTACACACAGGGCTCCCCCATTGACCGTCCATGGCAGGGTCCCTCTTACTCTGATGGTGCCGCAGACGGGGTCACCCAGCGCGCATGGACATACAGCGACGTCTCTACATCCCCACAGCAGTACAGCACAGCAGCATATGATGAGACCAGGGATGCGCATGACGCAGCATGTCCATCCTCATCAACCCATCATCATCATCATCACCAGCATGATCAGCATGGTGCAGTACAGGTGCCTTCCCCACCATCTTCGTATGAGCATTCCATACCAGCACATGGATTCATGAGTGCAGGGGATCGTTTGTATGTGGAGGGGTTGCAAAGCAAACAACGAAAGCAGCAACTGGTGTGTGTCTATGTGGTAGTGGTGATGTGTACACGGTGTGCTCGTATTGTGTGCTATTGTGTAGTCTTGTGTGTGCTCTAGGTAATTTTGCTTCCCTTGCTTTCCATCCTTGTGTAGATTTTTCACTCTTATGTTGATCCCCCCCTCCCCCAATTGTTTTCCCCTCTCATTTCATGCTCACCCCCATGCTCATTCACTTGCTCACCCACATGCTCACCCCCATGCTCACCCAGGCGGATCACATACAAGCAGCAAAAGCAGTAGCAGAATTAGAGGGGGTTACATTCAAACCACGCATATCTGCTATGGCTGCAAAATTGAAAAGGGGCCCTGCTGCTGCTCCATGGTGTGTGTGCATATATGGTGTGAAATGAGAGGGGGGGGGCATATGTGGTGTGGGTGTGTGCATATGTGTTGCTCATGAGTACAGGCTGCATATGCTGTTCATGAGTACAGGTTGCATACATGTGGATAATTGTCAACCCATCAAACCATGTGGATGATTGCGTGTCATGGGTGCTCGTGCACATGAACAATGTGGATGCTTGTGTACTATGGGTGCACATGAAACACACATACCACACACACACAACACACACACACACAACACACATTCCATACACCCACATACAACACACATCACCCACCCCACCCACCCACACCCCACCCACATCCCACACCCCACCCATACAGGACAAGGCTACACAGAACACTCTCTGATCGCACCCAAGCCCGCATGGACGCACTACGTGCAGAAGAACAAGCAAAAGAAACCCAGGGATGTACATTCGTCCCCCAAGTAAACCCCACCAGTGTGCGCATGGTGTTGGAAAAGCAGGCACTGGCAGGTGTGGGCGAGGGGGGGCCTGTGAGTCGATATGAGCGGCTGTATGTGGATGCACAGCGACGCCTGGAGAAGCAACAGGTTGCGTGTGTGTGTGTGTGTGTGTTGGGGCAGGGTTATGGGGGTTGCTTGTGGGGGCGGGGGAGTCGCATGGTGGGGGATGTTGAGAGGGAGGAAATCAACGGGATTTTTTGCGAAGACATACACAAACTCGACACGCACAAAAAAAACACATGTGCAAGTTCATACACATTTACACAAAATACATTCATATACAAACACCCAAACAGCAACACGCACCCCAAACCCACCCGTAAAACACCCACAACCCCCCCCCACACACAGGTCATGTCACGTATGCTCCCAGAAGAGGTGACCTTTCACCCACAACTGATCACTGCCCACTACCCCAACAAGAATAAACAACAACACAAGAGTGGTGGTGGTGGTGGTGGTACTGGTGGTGGTGGTGGTACTGGTGGTGGCAAGCCATTATCACAAAGTCATGATGGTACACTACAGCATCATACTCGTGGGAGTGGGAGTGAAGGTGGTGGTAACAGCAAGACTGCTGGTCAGCGGTATGCGTTTCGCGGTCATGATGGTTGTTTTGTTTGGCTGTATGTGGTTGTATGTGGTTGTGTTGAGTTGTGTTTGGTAGTACAAAACGCTCTACAGACCATGCATGCTCCTCCCTCAGTTCTCCTTTGGTTCCCTCATTTCACTATCCATACCTGCATACTTTGCTTGCACTTCCCTACATGTATATATTTGCACTATCCATACTCCCCCTAACCTACGCACACACTGCTCCATGAAGCCACCTTCCCCCACACAACAGTCTGTACGAACGATGGGGCGAACGACAACAGCGTCTAGAACACGCGCGCCGTCTCGCAGAGGGCCCCCGGGACCCCTCCACCGGCCGCCTGCGCTTCCGTCCCACCACCGGCCGCCAACCCACCTTTGCGCGCAACTACGACAACCTCCCTGTGGGGGAATACCTCTACCTACAAGGGGTGGAGGCCACCATGCGGCGGGAGCAGACCCTCCGCAGCATCCAGGAAGCACAGCATCGCGAATCAAGCAGCAGCAAAATGACCGGTGCCTCTGAAACCATGCTGAGACGACTCAAAGCACGTCGTTTTCGTGCAATCTTCGACTACCTCGACACCGCGGGGGTCGGGGTGGTTGATTTGCCGTTGATCATACGCCAGCAGTCGGTGATGGACTCGTTGGAGAAGGCAGTGCGAGAGGATGTAGAGCGGGCTGCTGCGTTGGTGATGACACGGGCAGCCCGGGGTGGGGAGGGGGCCCCTGTGTTGTTGGATGTGTCTGGGTTTAGCTCAGTGATGGAGGAGGTGTTGGGGAAATACAGGGGCCCGAGGGGGTACTTGGTACCCACACCCACACCCAAGCAGGTGGATGATGCGTGTACGTTTCGACCTGCTGTGCTGCGTGCCTCTGCGGTAAGTGTCGGTTGTGCAAAACAGAGTGTGGGTGTGTTGAAAGGGTGGAAAAGCGTGTATGGCAGCGCACATGCTTGTATGCATCATTGTGGGTTTTGTATTGCTCTGTTATTGTTTCCTTAAGTCTCTCTCACACACATTCACTATTGTATGTACAAGTTGGCATACAACACCCGATGTACAAGTTGGCATACAGCACATACAACACTACACTACAACACACACAACACATATACAGGAAATGGTGGGTGCACGTCGTTCCTTTCGTCGCGTGTATGATGCCCTATATGCCGATGCTGATGAGAGGTTGAGGCAACAGGCACGTAAACGTGATGAGCAACAAGCTGCTGCAATGAAGGTATGAGCATGTCTATGAGTATGTGTATGAGTATGTGTATGTGTATGAGTAGGTATGAGTGTATGCATGCGGGGGGGGGCTGGGAATAAAAGGGGGGGCGGGGGTGCCACATACACACACACACACGAACACACACACACACTATCTCAACACATGTACGTCATTGTCCTCCTCCTCCTCATCATCATCATCATCTTCTTCATCGTCATCATAACAATATTCACAGGCATGTACGTTCAAGCCAAAACTAGACTCAAGTAAGCTCCCAGCAGAGGGCAAGGCAATGCGTCTGACTGAGGCACTCATTGCTACAGGTAGGGTGCTACAGGGACAGACATGCAACAGGGGATGACATGCAACGGGTTAGACAATCCCCCACCCCAACCCCTTTCTCTATGCAAACACACACACACACACACCGTGTGCTTTATGCAACCACACACTCACCCCTCACAAACAAACACAGGCGTCCCTGATATTGAAGCATTTACCCAAATGCAATACGCAACCAGTCACACCACCTCGTGCACTCCATCTCCACGTCCTCCCAACCCCTCCGAGCTATGGGGGGGTTCTTCCAGTACCCGATCGAATTTCAATGCTGCCCAGGTGGACGCGCAGGTGCAGCGGGTGCTAGGGAAGCTACTGGGACCGGCCCCTGCTGCTGCTGGAGGAGGAAAGAGCGCGCGCGAGAGCGCACAGCATGGTGGGGCCCTGTGTGGGGCCCTGTGGCTGTCGAACGAGGGGCCGGGGAGTGAAGCGGAGCACCCACAGGGAGGTGGGAACAAGGAAGGAGCGTACGGAGGGGCCACGACAGGGGCCCTGGAGCCCCTTGCGTGGGAGCTCGACAGGGAGGGAGACGTGGTGGTGGTGCTTGATCGTGCATCGTTGGGAGACGTGGAGAAGAGCTGAAGGGGGACTATCAGCAGCCATGTCGTGTTGCGAAAACACACATGATGTTGGTGCACGGTTTGTTTTCACAATCACATTGTTTGTTACACATTGCGTGCAATCCACAACGTGCTATGCAAAAAAACAATGGCTCCCCGCATCGCTCTCTGCTCTCTTCCAAACACACACATGCGTTGCTCTCCACACATACACCCCTGTTACCATCAGCACTGTCACTACCATTGCCACAACAAAAATCACCCTTAGGCCTCTTTAGCTGCAGGCAATGTGCTCATGGCTTTTTCCAGTCGCTGCATGCGTGCATCCAGGGGTACATATGCCTCCCCAGCCACCAGGTCACCCTCATCTTTACTCAGCAGCTCAAGAATGTCACCTACATCAGGACCCTGTGTGGGGGGGGGGGGGGGAAGGGGGAGGCAAAACGCATGTGTTGGAAGATGTTGTGCGTGTGTGTCTCCATGATACACAAGAAACACTGGTCAGTACACGACCATGTCCCCTACCCACCCACACAACACACCACCACCTACCGCCATGCGCCCTGTAATCGCAACCCGCAGCGGCATAAACAACCGCTTCCCCTTGCGTTTCTGCGCTTTTCCCACCCCCTTAACCCAGGCCTTGAATCCCTCGGCACCCCCCTCTTGTACAGCCTGCTGCAGACTGCCATCCTTCCACGCATCCACCACAGTAGATGCCACCTGTGCAAAGTCATCCTCCACCACACCAGCACATGCCTCAGAAGCCAAGGTCTCCTCCAGAGGGTAGCTCAGCACAGCGCGCAGCTCCTTGTCGGCGTCGGCTACGAGTTCGAGGTTTTGTTTAAAGAGGGCGGCTGCGGCGTGGACAAAGGGGCTAGTGGGTTTGCTGAGGGTGCCCGATGCAACCTGTGTGTGTAAGAAAAGGGGGGGGGGGGAGGAAATGGGGGGGTGATATGTGTGAAGAGAGGGGGAGGAAGGGGAGGGGAGAGTGAGGTGAGAGCACATATGATGTGGAGACATTGCTGTCATAACACTCACACACAGC
>VFQP010000415.1_pt1 | contig 88165 bp, 82 predicted proteins | sample 3512351 | NCBI WGS metagenome assembly VFQP01 (sample SAMN10412372, study PRJNA504923) | tailings metagenome | isolation source: Relicate 1 Philex TSF1 revegetated site | place: Philippines: Tuba, Benguet | collected 2017-08-29
GCCGAGCAGGCCCACCTGCACGTCGCTCGCCTGCGGCTGATCGCGCAGGTCGATCCACTTCTTCTCGCGCTGGAAGCCGTCATAGGTGCGCACGCGGCGCAGCGCCATCAGGCAGTGCATCACGACATATTCGGACATGCGGGTGGTGAGGTCGGGATCGACCACGCGCACCACGGGCACGCCTTCCGGCAGGCGCGTATCCTTGAACAGGTGGTCGACGCCCGCGCCCAGCGAAAAGATCGCTTCCAGATCCGGCAGGCCGGCGAAGGTGCCTTCGGGCTGCTTCCACGCCGCGGCGTAATGGATCGCGCGGCGGTCGAACGGCTCGGTGTGCAGCACGATGTCCCAGTCCGGCAGGACGGCCTTGAAGCGGGCGCGCCAGGGTTCCGGGTCCCAGGCGCCGATGCCGAGCAGGAGCGTATTCACGGGGCGGTTCTTCCGGTGACGGTGTCGAGGTCGAAGGCGGCGGCGAACAGGGCCTTCGTGTAGTTGTTCTCCGGGGCCTTGAAAACCCGCTCCGCCGCACCGCTCTCCACCACCTTGCCGTGGCGCATGACGATGATGTCGTCGGCGAGCGCCGAGACCACTTTCAGGTCGTGGGAGATGAACAGGTAGGTGAGGTTGCGCTGCGCCTGAAGCTCGCGCAGCAGGTCGACGATCTGCGCCTGCACGATGCGGTCGAGCGCCGAGGTCGGCTCGTCCAGCAGCACGAAGCTCGGCTCCAGCACCATGGCGCGCGCGATGGCGATACGCTGGCGCTGGCCGCCGGAAAATTCGTGCGGGTAGCGGTGGCGGGTCGCGGGGTCGAGGCCGACCTCCTGCAACGCCTTGACAACCCGCGCATCCCGTTCCTCGGCGTCGAGCTTCGGGTGGTGAACCGCCAGCCCCTCCGCGACGATCTCGGCCACCGACATGCGCGGCGACAGCGAGCCGTAGGGGTCCTGGAACACCACCTGCATGAAGCGCCGGTTCGGCCGCATCGCCTTGAAGCCGAGATCCTGGATCGGCTTGCCCATGAAGACGATCGGGCCGTCCGAGGAGATGAGCCGCAGCAGCGCGAGGCCGAGCGTCGTCTTGCCCGAGCCGGACTCGCCGACGATGCCGAGCGTATGCCCCTCGCGGACGGAGACCGAGATGCCGTCGACCGCCTTGATGTGCCCGACCGTGCGGCGGAGCAGGCCGCGCTTCACCGGGAACCAGACCTTGAGGTCGTCGGCCTGCATCACGGTCGTCGCGCCCGCGCGCAGGGTGCGCGCCATGGGCTTCGGCTCGGCGGCCATCAACTCGATCGTATAGGGGTGCTGCGGCCGTTCGAAAATGTCGGCGACCGGCCCCTGCTCGACGATCTTGCCGTGGCGCATCACGCAGACCCGGTCGGCCAGTTTCCTGACGATGCCGAGGTCGTGGGTGATGAACAGGATCGCCATGCCGCTTTCGCGCTGGAGGCCCTTGAGCAAGGCGAGGATCTGCGCCTGCACGGTCACGTCCAGCGCCGTCGTCGGCTCGTCGGCGATGAGCAGGTCCGGCTCGTTGGCGAGCGCCATGGCGATCATCACGCGCTGGCGCTGGCCGCCGGAGAGCTGGTGCGGATAGCTGTCGAGGCGGCTGGCGGGGTCTGGAATGCCGACCTTGCCGAGCAGTTCCACCGCCCGCGCCCGCGCGGCCTGTTCGTTCATGCCCCGGTGCAGGACCAGCGTCTCCGCCACCTGCCTGCCGACCGTATGCAGCGGGTTGAGGGAGGTCATCGGCTCCTGGAAGACGATGGTGATGTCGTCGCCGCGCACGGCGCGCATGGTGGCATCATCCGCGGCCAGGATGTCGTTGCCCTTGAACAGGATGCGCCCCGAGGGGTGCGAGGCTGCCGGATAGGGCAGCAGCTTCATCACCGACAGGGCCGAGACCGACTTGCCGGAGCCGGATTCGCCAACGAGGGCGACCGTTTCCCCGCGCCGCACGTCGAAGGAGATGCGGTCGACCGCGAGGCTCTCCTTGCCGCCCTGCCGGAAGGCGACGGAGAGGTCCTGAACGGAGAGGAGGGGAGCGTCGTCGGTCATGGGGCCTCGGACAGGCGCGCGATGAGATCGGCCAGCGTCTCGTCGAAGGGCGTGACGATGCGCAGGCCTGACACTGCAGGAAGTCGGGTGTCGTTGGTCACGAACCAGCTGACCTCGGCAGTCTGAGCAGTGGCAAGATGGATGGCGTCCGGCAGCTTCAGGCGCGGGTGCTTCGCGCGAAGCCGCGCCGCCGCTTCCAGTGTGTCAGCCTCGATCCCCTTGACGATGACACCGGGAAAGCCGCCGCCGAGGAGATTGCGGTAGCTTCCGATAGTGGCTTCCTGCCCAAAGCGCAGGGGAACGACGAGCGTTTCGCCCAGCGTCAGGAGGCTCGTGACGGCGGTGCAGCGCTCGTCCATCGCCGCATTCAGCAGAGACCCCGCCGCGCCGATGCTATCGGCATGTCCCTCGACCGCCATGATGAAAACATTGGCGTCGCAATAGAAGCGACGAGCCATCAAGGGCGCGCCCACCGCGCCGGCGGCTCGCCTTCCGCGTCGCGAATCCAGCGAACCATCTCGACCGCCTCTTCGGCGGTCTCGTAGGGCCGGAAGCCCGGCTGGGCGAGGATGCGCGCCCGCATCTCCGCGAGCGTTTCGCGCTTGGAGGCGGCCTCGGCTTCGATGCGCAGCGTCACGTGCGTCGCGTCGCCGACTTCCTTCTGCAGGTCTTCCGGAAGCTGGCTCACCGGATAGTGGGGCTTCACGATCTCGTTCATGCGCCAAGCCTACCACAGGGTCACGCAAACGTCTTGCGCGGGTCGAAGGCGTCACGCACCGCCTCGCCCACGAAGATCAGCAGCGACAGCATCAGCGCCACCGTGCAGAAGCCGGCGAGCGCCAGCCAGGGCGCCTGCAGGTTCGATTTGCCCTGTTGCAGCAACTCGCCGAGCGAGGGCGAGCCGACCGGCAGGCCGAAGCCGAGGAAGTCGAGCGCGGTCAGCGTCATCACTGAGCCGGACAGGACGAAGGGCATGAAGGTGATGGTGGCGACCATGGCGTTCGGCAGGAGGTGCCGCGTCATGATGGTGGGTGCGGAGACGCCGAGGGCGCGCGCCGCGTTGACATATTCGAAGTTGCGGGCGCGCAGGAATTCCGCGCGCACGACATGGACCAGCGACACCCACGAGAAGAGCAGCAGGATGCCGAGCAGCACGAAGAAGCTCGGGATCAGCACGGACGAGATGATCAGCAGCAGGTAGAGCGAGGGGATCGCCGTCCAGATCTCGATGAAGCGCTGGAACAGCAGGTCGGTCCAGCCGCCGAAATAGCCCTGCACCGCGCCGGCCGCGACGCCGATGACCGAGGAGACCAGCGTCAGCGCCAGGCCGAACAGCACGGAGATGCGGAAGCCGTAGACGATGCGCGCGACCACGTCGCGGCCCTGGTCGTCGGTGCCGAGCCAGTTCCAGTTGCCGAGCGCGCAGTAGCTTGCCCCCTGCGGCCGCTGTCCCCTGGGCATGGCCTCGGCCGCCGCGCAGTCGGGCAGCTTGCCCTGCTGCATCCATGTCGGCGCGGAGGGGAAGGGCGTCAGCGGATCCTTCACCGTCGCCGACGAATTGTAGCGGATCGGCGGCCAGACGACGGCCGCCTTCCGCTCCTCGAAATGGTCGAGCAGGAAGGCGTCCTTGTAGTCGGCCGGCGTCTCGAACTCGCCACCGAGCTGCTTCTCCGAATAGTTGAACAGGACGGGGTAGAAATTCTGCCCGTCGAGCCGGATGAACAGCGGCCGGTCATTGACCAGAACCTCGGCGAACATCGTCACGGCGAACAGGACGAGGAAGATCCAGAGGCTCCAGGAACCGCGCCGGTTGGCCTTGAAATTGGCCCAGCGGCGCTGGTTGAGCGGCGAGAGCCGGGGCCGCCGCGCGGCGGACGCGTCGGCAAGGCGGGCGGTGGTCGCATCCATCTCTCAGACCTCCCGCGCCTCGAAGTCGATGCGCGGATCGACCCAGGTGTACATGAGGTCGGAGATGAGGTTCACCACCAGCCCGACCAGCGAGAAGATGAACAGCGTCGCGAAGACCACGGGGTAGTCGCGGTTCAGCACGCTCTCGAAGCCGAGCAGCCCGAGCCCGTCCAGCGAGAAGATCGTCTCGATCAGCAGCGATCCCGTGAAGAAGGCATGGACGAAGGCGCCGGGAAAGCCGGCGATGACGATGAGCATGGCGTTGCGGAAGACGTGGCCGTAGAGCACGCCGCGCTCGTCGAGGCCCTTGGCGCGCGCCGTCATCACATACTGCTTGCGCACTTCCTCGAGGAACGAGTTCTTTGTCAGCAGCGTCATGGTGGCGAAGGCGCCGAGCGCCATGGCGGTGAGCGGCAGCGCGAGGTGCCAGAGATAGTCGACGGCCTTCTGCCACAGGTTCATCTGCGCCCAGTTGTCGGACCAGAGTCCGCGCAGCGGAAACCAGTCGAGGAACGAGCCGCCGGCGAAGAGGACGATCAGCAGGATGGCGAACAGGAAGCCCGGCACCGCATAGCCGATGATGATGACCCACGAGGTCCAGACGTCGAAGCGCGAGCCGTCGCGCATGGCCTTGGCGATGCCGAGCGGGATCGAGATGACGTAAGTCAGAAGCGTCAGCCAGAGGCCGAGCGAGATCGAGACCGGCAGCTTCTCCTTGATGAGCTGGATCACCGACACGTCGCGGAAATAGCTCTTGCCGAAATCGAACCGCGCATAGTTCCAGATCATCAGGAGGAAGCGCTCATGCGCCGGCTTGTCGAAGCCGAACTGCTTTTCGAGCTGGGCGATGAATTGCGGGTCGAGCCCCTGCGCGCCGCGATAGCCGGTGGCGCCCGCTTCGCCTGCCGCGGCGGCGGTCGCGGCCGAATCGGCGCCGCCGCCCGAAACGCGCTGCGTCGCCGACACGTCGTTGCCGGTAAGCTGGGCGATGACGCGCTCGACGGGGCCGCCCGGCGCGAACTGCACCACCAGGAAGGAAATGAGCATGATGCCGAGGATGGTCGGCACCATCAGCAGGATGCGCCGGATGATGTAGCTGAGCATGGTGCCCCACGTTCGGGTGCCGGGACTCCCGCGTCAATAGGGGCCTGCCGCGGCGGAATGACGGCGGGGATTGCCCCCGCCGCCGTTCGCTCAGTTGTGCCGCTGCTCGCAGAAGCGGATGCGGTTGCCGAAGGGGTCGTGAACCGTCACTTCCAGCCCCCAGTCGGCCTTTTCGAGGCCGGGCCGGTTGTTCTTGTAATTCTTGGCCAGCAACGCCGCGTGAAAGGCCTCGATCCCCTCCATCCGGCAGAAGCAGTTCGCGCCGGGGCTGGCATCGCCGTGGTGCTCGGACAGGTGGATCAGCAGGTCGCCGCGCGAGAGCTGCATGTAGAGCGGCGCGCCGGGATGGAATCGGTGCTCCCAGTCCACCGCGAAGCCGAGGAAATCGAGATAGAACTCGCGTGCCTTGGCTTCGTCGAAGAAGCGGATGATCGGGATGGCCGGCTTGAAGCGGGTGCCCGTCCCCCCTGTGGCCTCCGCCTCTTCAGCGGCGATCCGCGCCGCATGGGTGTTCCAGTCGGCAAAGCCGAACATGTGGGCGACGAGTTCGAGGGCTTGGCTATGGCTGATGTCGAGCGATTGGGCCGCCAGCTCCTCGCGCAGGGTCTTGGCCATGGTCTTGGCATTGTGAAACGAGCGCATGAATGCCGATCCTTCATCGGTTCCGGCGACGTATCGATCAGGGCCCGCATTGCTGACGCTGTCGCCTGTCCGGTGAGGGAGTCGGTGATGAGCGCTTGTGTGCCGATACGTTCACCAAGCCTTCCGGAGAAGGCGCGGGCGGCAGGCCGTATCAGCCTTCGCTCATTCTACGGCGGGCAAGGCAAAGTGCAACGCACGAGACCTGCATCGATGAATTGCGTCCTTCGAGGCTCGCTTTCGCTCGCACCTCAGGATGAGGGGGGCTGGTGACTGACATCAGCGCCCGATGAAGCGCTGCCGTCGTGCTTCGTTCAACAGCCGTGCAATCCGCTTTCTCCCTCATCCTGAGGTGCGAGGGCTTCAGCCCGAGCCTCGAAGGACGCACTTGCCAGATGCAATGCGGTCCGCACCGCTCGTCTCACTCCACCGCGATCGTGCCGATGGCCATGGTGACGGCCGCCTGCGTCGGGTCGATCACCGGGATGCCCAGTGCCTCTTCCAGCGGCTTCCTGTGCCGCGCCATGCCGGCGCAGCCCATGACGATGGCGCCGGCGCCATCCTGTTCCTTCAACTGGCGGCCGATCTCGATCATCCGCCCGAGCGTGCCCTCGCCCGAGGCGCTCTCGGCCACCGACATTTCCAGCGCGCGCTCGCCCGCGAGCCGGTCCATCAGCCCCATCTGCCGGAGGTAGCGGATATGGCGCGGGATCGACCGCGACTTGATGGCGATGACGCCGAACCGCTCGGCGCGCGCCAGCGCCGTCAGCACGCCGGATTCGGCGATGCCGAAGACCGGCCGGCTCGTGCCCTCGCGCGCCACATGCAGGCCGGGGTCGGAGTAGCAGGCGATGACGAAGGCACCGGCCTCGTTGTTCGCCTCGATCTTGCGGCGCAGCGGGATCGCCACGCTTTCCACGTGTTCCTGTGTCTCGATGCCGAACGGCCCCTCGGCCAGCGTCTCGCAGACGATCTCCGGCCCTTCCGCATAGGTCAGCGGCTTGACCGCCTGCCGGAGGCCCTCGGTGACCGCTTCGTTGGAGTTCGGGTTGATGACGAGGATACGAGGTCTGCGCGACATGGAATTCCGCCCGAAGCTGGTGTGTGTCTATTGTCCGCGCCTTCACGACCCCCGTCCAGCCGGAGACACACATGTCAGCCTCGCCCTATGATCTCGTCATCCGCGGCGGCACCGTCGGCACGGCGGGCGGCAGTTACCTGGCCGATGTCGCGGTGAAAGGCGAGACCATCGTCGCCATCGGGCAGGGCCTGCCGCAGGGTGCTCGCGAGATCGACGCCACCGGCAAGTTGGTCCTGCCCGGCGGCATCGATACCCACACCCATATCGAGCAGGTTTCGGCCGGCGGCCTCCTGAATGCCGACACGTTCGAGAGCGCCACCACGTCCGCGGCCTTCGGCGGCAACACGACGGTCGTGTCCTTCGCCGCCCAGCATCGCGGCCTCGACCTGCGCAAGGTCGTCGACGATTACGCGAAGCTCGCCGACCGCGGCGCGCTGATCGACTACGCCTTCCACATGATCGTCGCCAACCCCGATCAGAAGACCATCGAGACCGACCTGCCGGCACTGATCAGGGAGGGCCATGCCTCGATCAAGGTCTTCATGACCTACGACCTCATCAAGGTCGACGACGAGCCGCTGCTCGACGTGCTGCTCACCGCCCGCGAGAACCGGGCGCTGGTCTGCGTCCATGCCGAGAACCACGGCATGATCTCGTGGATGGGCAAGCGCCTCGTGAAGAAGGGCTATGTCGCGCCGAAATACCACGCGATCAGCCATCCCCGGGGCTCGGAGGCGGAGGCCTTCACCCGGCTCATCGCGCTGTCCGCGCTGATCGACCAGCCGATCATGATCTTCCACGTCTCCACCGCCGAAGGCGCGCAGGTCATCCGCGACGCGCGCGCGCAGGGGCTGAAGGTCTTCGCCGAGACCTGCCCGCAATACCTGTTCATGACGAAGCACGACCTCGACAAGCCGGGCATGGAGGGCGCCAAGTGGATGTGCTCGCCGCCGCCGCGCGAGGCTTCCGATCAGGAGGCGCTCTGGCGCGCTCTGGCGCTCGGCGACCTGCAGACCGTCACCTCGGACCACGCGCCCTATCGCTTCGACGAGACCGGCAAGCTCTCGGCCGGCCCCAATGCCAATTTCAAGCAGATCGCCAACGGCCTGCCGGGCCTCGAAGTGCGCCTGCCGCTGATGTTCGACGCGATGGTCTCGAAGGGCCGTCCCGAATTCGAAGGCCGCGGCCTCGAAGCCTTCGTCAATCTGACGGCGACCCAGCCCGCGCAGATCTACAACCTGCCGAAGAAGGGCCAGATCGCGCCCGGGTTCGATGCCGACATCGCCATCTGGGACCCGAACAGGCAGGTGACGATCACCGACGAGGCCATGCACGACCTGACCGGATTCACGCCATTTGCGGGCACCACGGTCACCGGCTGGCCGGTCACCGTTGTCAGGCGCGGCACGGAGGTCGTCGCAAACGGCAATCTGGTCGCCAAGGCCGGTTCGGGCCGCTGGCTGAAGCGCACCGGTGGCTGGGCTGCCGAGCCGACCGGCCGGCTCACCGCCGACATGGACCCCAACGCGAATTTCGGTGCGAAGATTCTGTAGGGAAGGCACGGGGCGCATCGGGCTTGCTGCATCAAGCAAGTGCGTCCTTCGAGGCTCGCCCTTCGGGCTCGCACCTCAGGATGAGGAAGTTTGCACTTTGCATCCGGGCGGCGAAACACGAACTCCAACGCTTCAATGCCCCGGATGCAAGCCTCAGTTCCCCTCATCCTGAGGTGCGAGCGGCAGCGAGCCTCGAAGGACGCATTTCGATGATGCCAGGCGGCGTTCACATGCGGTTTGGCATTCGGCGAACCCGGTCTTGAGCCCGTCGCCTTCGCCCTCCACATTGGCCCCATGACGACAAGCACCGAGAATCCCTTCTTCCGCCCCTGGACCACGCCGTTCAGGATCGCGCCCTTCCCCGAAATCGCCATCGAGCACTATCGCCCCGCCTTCGACCGGGCGCTGGCCGAGCATCGCGCCGAGGTCGAGGCCATCGCGACCAATCCGGACGCGGCGACCTTCGCCAACACGATCGACGCGCTGGAGACCGGCGGCCACGCGCTCGACCGCGTCTGCGGCGTGTTCTTCAACCTCGCGGGATCGGACGCGACCGACGCCATCCAGGCGATCCAGCGCGAGATCGCGCCGGTTCTGGCCCAGCATTCCAACGCGATCACTCTCGATCCCCGCCTCTTCGCGCGCATCCGGGCGCTGCATGACAGGCGCGACCACCTGCACCTGACCCACGAGCAGGTCCGGGTGCTGGAGAAGACCTACAAGAACTTCGTGCGCGGCGGCGCCGCGCTGGACGAGACCGCCAAGGAGCGCATGCGCGCGGTCACCGAGCGGCTCGCCGTGCTCGGCACGTCCTTCTCGCAGAACGTGCTGAAGGACGAATCCACCTGGACGCTCGCCCTGTCCGAGGCCGACCTAGAGGGCCTGCCGGACTTCCTCAAGTCAGCGTTGGCGCAGGCCGCCAAGGATCGCGGCAAGGACGGCCACGTCATGACGCTCGGCCGCTCCATGGTCGAGCCCTTCCTGACGCTGTCGCCACGCCGCGACCTCCGCGAAACCGTGTTCAGGGCATGGGTGAAGCGCGGCGAGACCGGCGGCGAGACCGACAACACCGCCATCGTCGCCGAGACCGTGAAGCTGCGCATCGAGCGCGCCAACCTGCTGGGCTATCCGACCTTCGCCGCCTTCAAGCTCGACGAGACCATGGCCAAGACGCCTGAATCCGTCCGCTCGCTGCTCGACCGCGTCTGGGGCAAGGCGGTGATCCGGGCCGCCAGGGAGCGCGCAGACCTCGCCGAGATCGCCCGCGCCGAGGGCATGAACGAGGCCATCGAGCCCTGGGACTACCGCTTCTATGCCGAACAGCTGCGCCAGCAGCGCCATTCCCTCGATGAAGCCGCGCTGAAGCCCTACTTCCAGCTCGACCGGATCATCGAGGCGTCCTTCGAGGTGGCCCGCCGCCTGTTCGGCGTCGAGTTCCGCCCGCGGCCGGACGTGCCGGTCTATCACCCCGATGTCCGCGCCTTCGAGATGGTGCGCGGCGGCGAGAGCCTCGGCCTGTTCCTCGGCGACTATTTCGCCCGCACCACCAAGCGCTCCGGCGCCTGGATGAGCGCCTTCCGCAGTCAGGAGAAACTGTCCGGCCCGGTCCTGCCGATCATCGTCAACGTCATGAACTTCGCGAAGCCCGCCGAGGGCAGGCCGGCGCTGCTCTCCTTCGACGATGCCCGCACCCTGTTCCACGAATTCGGCCACGGCCTGCACGGCCTCCTGTCCGACGTGACCTATCCGCTGCTGTCGGGCACCTCGGTCGCGCGCGACTTCGTCGAGTTCCCCTCGCAGCTCTACGAACACTGGCTGGAGCGGCCGGAAATCCTCGGAACCTATGCGGTGCATGCCGAAACCGGCGCGCCCATGCCGCAGGAGCTGATCGACCGGCTGATCGCCGCGCGCACCTTCAATCAGGGCTACGCGACCGTCGAATATACCTCGTCTGCGCTGGTCGACATGGCCTTCCACACGCTGGAAAGCGCCGAGGGCATCGACCCCATCGCCTTCGAGAAGGCCGAACTCGCCCGCATCGGCATGCCCGAGGGCATGGTCATGCGCCATCGCACGCCGCATTTCACCCACGTCTTCTCGGGCGACGGCTATTCCGCCGGCTATTACAGCTACATGTGGTCGGAAGTGCTGGACGCCGACGGCTTCGCCGCTTTCGAGCAGGCCGGCGACGTCTTCGATCCGAAGCTCGCCCAGCGCCTCGGCCTCTACGTCTATTCCGCCGGCAATATGCGCGATCCGCTGGAGGCTTATGTCGCATTCCGCGGCCGCGAGCCGGACCCGGAGGCGCTGCTGGTCAAGCGGGGGCTGGCGGACGCGGCGTAGAGGTTGTCGCACCCCTCGGCCAGTTCCAGTGCGTCATGGCCGGCACAAGGCCGGCCCTGACGGAACACGCAAGCCTTGATTAAGCAGGGTTCGGGATCGGAAGCCCTACTGCCGCATCTCCACCGCGCCGGTGACGCCGATGGTCGAGCTCCAGCCGGCCGCCGTCTGGCGCAGCCAGCCGACATAGTCGCGCACCGGCACGAAGATCGGCGTCGAGGTGCATTCGCGGCCCGGATCGGTTGTGCCGCCCTTCAGGATGCCGATGACGGTGAAGGTGCGGCCCTCGCGGCGATAGACCGGCCCGCCGGAATCGCCGACGCACATGCCCGTGCGGTTCTGGCCCTCGCCGCCGGTGAGGCCGGCAAAGCCGCGGCCGGGCACGCTCGGCTGTGCCGTGCGCATCAGCGTCTCGCGCAGGATGCCGTCGCGGGCGCGCGAGCGCTCGGTCGAGCCGAAGCCGGCAATGATCAGTTCCTCGCCGGTCGACCCGCCGCCGAACCACGACACGCCCCAGCCGCCCGAGGGCAGGGTGGCGGGGCGCGCATCCGGGCCGAACGGCCGGGCGATCTGGATCAGGCCGACATCGTCGGAGGCAAAGCCGTGGGCGGGATCGAAGCCCGGATGGGCGGCGGTGCGCAGCACCGCGACATTGACCCTCCGGAACGAGCGGTCGAGATAGCGGACGCGATAGCGGCCGCGGGCCGAGACGCAGTGTCCTGCCGTCAGAACGAGGTCCGGCCCGACGATGGCTCCGGTGCAGATGCCCTCCGGCGTCTCGATGAGCACCGTGGAGCGCCGCGTGCCGTTCGGATCGCGCGCCGGCTCGCCGCGCATCACGGCTTCCGCGCTGCTCGCGCCGCCGATCAGAACGGCCAGGGCCAGGGGAAGAAGAGCCTGTCGCGCCACTGTGTGCCTTGCGAAAGCGAGCCGGTGGGGCCCAGTCGCCCCGGATGAAACCTAGCAGAACCTTGCGGCCGCCTGCTGTCAATCGTCGTGGCCGGGCTCGGGTTCCATCGCGCCGATGGCGTGACATTCCTGCCGATGTCGACGCGATCGCGGCTTTTCCGGTCGATGTGCGTCTAATCTCTTGTGCGCACTTGTCTTGTTCGCTGCGAGCGGGGACAATTCCGCCAACCGGCCCACAGGAATCGAAAGCCAAGAGCCGGAGGGGAAACGTCAGGGGCAGGCAGATTTGGACACGAACGCATCCTTCAGGATCGTCATCGCCGACGATCATCCCCTGTTCCGGGGCGCGCTGCGCGAGGCGGTCTCCGGCCTGCCGGCGCGCCTTGCCATCGCCGAGGCCGGTTCCTTCGCCGAGATGTCCGAGCTGATCGGCGCCGATCCCGACATCGACCTTGTGCTGCTCGACCTCGCCATGCCCGGCGTCAAGGGCTTTTCGGGCCTCATGTACCTGCGCGCCCAGCATCCCGGCGTGCCCGTCGTCATCGTCTCGGCCACCGAGGATACCGAGGTGATCCGCCGCTGCTTCGAGTTCGGCGCCTCCGGCTTCATCGGCAAGACGCTCGGCACCGAGGCCATGCGCGCCGCGATCCAGGCGGTGCTCGACGGCGGCACCTATGTTCCGCCCGACATCGACCTCGCCTCCGGCGATTCGGAGAGCGCGCGGCTCGCGGCCCGGCTCGCCAGCCTCACCCCGCAGCAGGTGCGCGTGCTGATGATGCTGTCGGAAGGCCTGCTCAACAAGCAGATCGCCTACGAGCTGACCGTCTCCGAGGCGACGGTGAAGGCCCACGTCTCGGCCATCCTCACCAAGCTCGGCGTCGACAGCCGCACCCAGGCGGTCATCGCCGCCTCGAAGATCGCCGCCGAAGGCTGGCCGGGGCAGAGCCTGAACGGGTAGAGCGGTCGCCGCGCCGTCTCAGCCCTCCCGGCGCGCGCGACATCGAAGCGAATCCGGACCGAAACGGACCTCATTCATGACCACCCCTCTCGTCATCATTGCCGGCGGCGGCATAGGCGGCCTTGCGACCGGGCTGACCCTGCATCAGATCGGCGTGCCCTGCCTCGTGCTCGAATCGGCGCAGGAGATGCGCCCGCTCGGCGTCGGCATCAACCTCCAGCCCAATGCCGTGCGCGAGCTCGCCGATCTCGGCATCGGCGAGGCGGAGCTGGACCGCGTCGGCGTTCCCGCGCGGGAATGGGCGCTGGTCGGCCTCAACGGCCGCGACATCTGGTCCGAGCCGCGCGGCCGCCTCGCCGGCTATCGCTGGCCGCAATATTCCGTTCATCGCGGCCGGCTCCACATGCTGCTCTACCGCACGCTGATCGAACGCGCAGGCCCCGGCTCGGTCCGTCTCGGCAGCCGCGTCACCGGCTACCGGATCGAGGGCGGCGCGGTGGTGGTCGCGGTCGAGGAGGCCGGCGCGGTTTCCGAACTGCGCGCGACCCTGCTCGTCGGCGCCGACGGCATCCATTCCGCGGTGCGCGCGCAGATGCACCCCGCGCAGCCGCCGATCCATTGGGGCGGCGCGCTCATGTGGCGCGGCACGACCATGGCGAAGCCGATTCGATCAGGCGCATCCTTCGTCGGGCTCGGCACCCACCGCCAGCGCGTCGTCTTCTACCCGATCTCGCATCCCGACCCGGCAACGGGCCTCGCCATGATCAACTGGATCGCCGAGGTCACCGTCGACAATGCCGAGGGCTGGAGGCAGCAGGGCTGGTTCCGCCAGGTCGGCACCGGCGATTTCATCCACCATTTCGACGGCTGGACCTGGGACTGGCTGGACGTGCCCGCGCTGATCCGCGGCGCGGACGGCGCCTACGAGAACCCGATGATCGACCGCGACCCCGTGCCGACATGGGTGGATGGGCCGGTGGCCCTCATCGGCGATGCCGCCCACGCCATGTATCCGACCGGCTCCAACGGCGCGAGCCAGGCCATCGTCGATGCGCGCGTGCTGGGTGCGTCCATGGTCGCCCATGGCGTCACGCCGGCAGCGCTCGCCGCCTACGACGCGGCTTTGTGCGGGCCCATCTCGCAGCTCGTCCTGCGCAACCGGGGCGCTGGTCCCTTCGGGCTCCTGAACCTCGTGGACGAGCGCTGCGGCGGCGTGTTCGAGACGATAGACGATGTGATCCCGGCGCAGGAGCGCGCCGGCTTCATGGCCGGCTACAAGGCCGCGGCTGGTTTTGCCGTCGAGCAGCTCAACGCCGCCCCGCCGACCATTCTGGCGGGCGCGCGGGCGGCGTTGGTGTAGCTCCTGGAGACTGCCAAAAGTCGGATTGGACGCCTTGCATCCCGTAAGTGCGCCGTTCGAAGCTCGCTTACGCTCGCACCTCAGGATGAGGAGGATCGTTGATTGCAGCGAGGCCGATGAGGCGAAAGCCGCTGCGCTTCAAATGGCGTGGATGCAGGCCATGCCCTCCTCATCCTGAGGTGCGAGCCCGGAACGGGCGAGCCTCGAAGGACGCACGTCATAGATGCAGGGCCCTTCATCCTTGCCGGGTTTCCCTGCCGGCGCCAGATTGACGCTGCCAACAATCTCTTACAGCTCCCGCGCCTGGAACGTGTTGCAGCTCGAAATCTGCCCACTTCTCAGACCGGTCGTGAACCAGCGCTGGCGCTGCGCCGACGAGCCGTGGGTGAAGCTGTCGGGCACCACGTAGCCCTGCGAGCGCCGCTGGAGCATGTCGTCGCCGATGGCGGCGGCCGTCTGGAGCGCGGCGCGCACGTCGTTCTCGTCGATGAAGCGGTAGCGCTGCTGGGTGTGATAGGCCCAGACGCCCGCGAAACAGTCGGCCTGCAACTCGACCCGCACCTGCAGCGCATTGCTCTCGGTCTCGCTGCCGGCGGCGCGCTGGGCCTGCTGCACGCGCTGGAGCACGCCCATCTGGTTCTGCACGTGATGGCCGACCTCGTGGGCGACGACATAGGCATAGGCGAAGCGGCAGGCGTTCTCGTCGCCGGTGCAGCCGCGGAAGCGCGTCGAGATCTCGCGGAAGAACGAGGTGTCGAGATAGACCTTGTTGTCGTTGGGGCAATAGAACGGCCCCATCGCCGACTGGGCCGCGCCGCAGCCGGAGCGCGTGGCGCGCTGGAACATGACGAGGCCGGGCGCCTGATAGCGGCGGCCCGCCTCCTGGAAGATCTTCTGCCAGGCGTCCTCGGTGGAGCCGAGCACGGCGGCGACGAAATCGCCCATCTGGTCGTTGGGCCGCTCGCCGGGGCGGCTCTGCGGCGCCTGCTGCTCGACGCGGCGCTGGCTGCCGCCGGTCACCGCGTCATAGCCGCCGATCAGGATCGCCGGGTTGATGCCGGTGATGTAGGAGATCAGGCCGACGACGATCATGCCGCCGATGCCGAGGCCGGCGACGCCGCCGGGCACGGGCCCGCCGCCGCCCCCGCCGCCACGGCGATCCTCGACATTGTCCGAGCGTCGCAGGTCTTCCCAGCGCATGGCCATTCCCTCGTCTGCCGCAGCCGATCATGCCGTTGCCGGTCGGACCCTTCAACTCCCATCGCGAGACTAAGTTTCATGCCGTATTCATATTTACGGGTTCTTCATATTTACCTTTCGATGACAGAATAAATTCAGAGAAAATTGAAGCGCTTAAGTCGCCGTTTACTCTGCCCGGCCAATCTCGCGATTGCGTATCGACGGTCTTGTTCTGCGTTCTCGGTGCCACTTCATGTCGTTGAGTTTGAACGGAATCGCCCGATCAGGTGCCCGCGTGCGGGCGGTCCGTTCGCCCTCGCTCGCCCCTGACATGGGCCTCGGCCTTTCGGGCCGCGTCATCCTCGGCGACTGCGTCGCGGCGCTCGATGCGCTGCCGGCCGCCTCGGTCGACCTCGTCTTCGCCGACCCGCCCTACAACCTCCAGCTCCAGGGCGACCTGCACCGGCCCGACGACAGCCTCGTCGATGCGGTCGACAACGACTGGGACCAGTTCGAGAGCTTCGCGGCCTATGACGCCTTCACGCGCGCCTGGCTGAAGGCCGCGCGGCGGGTGCTGAAGCCCGACGGCGCGCTCTGGGTCATCGGCTCCTACCACAACATCTTCCGCGTCGGCACGGCGCTTCAGGACCTCGGCTTCTGGGTGCTGAACGACGTGATCTGGCGCAAGGCGAACCCGATGCCGAACTTCCGCGGCCGCCGGTTCACCAATGCGCACGAGACGCTGATCTGGGCCTCGCGCGACGCCAAGGCCCGCTACACCTTCAACTACGAGGCGCTGAAGGCCGGCAACGAGGATGTGCAGGTCCGCTCGGACTGGTTCATCCCGCTCTGCACCGGCGAGGAGCGCCTGAAGGACGAGGCGGGCCGCAAGGTCCACCCGACGCAGAAGCCCGAGGCGCTCATCGCCCGCGTTCTGTTGTCCTCGTCCAAGCCCGGGGACGTCGTCCTCGATCCGTTCTTCGGCTCCGGTACGACCGGGGCCGTCGCGAAGCGCCTCGGCCGCCGGTTCATCGGGATCGAACGCGATCCTGCCTATGCTGCAGCGGCCGAGGCGCGCATCGCCTCCGTGGAACCCTTGGCCGAAGCTTCGCTCGCCGCCTTCACGACGGCGCGCGAGGCGCCGCGCGTCGCCTTCGCCTCGCTGATCGAGCGCGGCATGATCGCGCCCGGCACGGTACTCACCGACGACAAGCGCCGCTACGAGGCGACGGTTCGTCCTGACGGCTCGCTGATGGCCGGCCCGCAGGTCGGGTCGATCCACAAGATCGGCGCGCTGGTTCAGGGCGCGCAGGCCTGCAACGGCTGGACCTTCTGGCACCTCAACGACAACGGCCGCCTGTCGCCGATCGACGCCCTGCGCGCGCGCATCCGCGAGGAAATGGGCGCGGCCTGATCGCCGCCGCGCCCACTTCTTTCGTCAGGCCCGCTTCTGCCCGTCCACCGACCAGAGGCCCGGCCCCGTCGCGAAGACCTGCAGGAAGCCGCCGGCGATCGCCAGGTTCTTCATGAAGTGGATCATCTGGCCCTGATTGCCGAACTGCATGTGAAACAGGATGCCGGAAAGCAGGGTGAACCCCGCGAGGACCAGCGCCGCGAGGCGGGTCTGATAGCCGACCAGCAGCATGATGCCGCCGGCAAGCTCGACGAGGATCACCAGCGGCAGCAGCGCGCCGGGCACACCCATCGAGGCCATGTAGGCCGATGTTCCCGCATAGCCGGTGATCTTGCCGAAGCCGCTGACGAGAAAAATGATCGAAAGCAGCACGCGCGCCGCGAGCTTGGCGGCATTGTTCAGCGGCGGGCTGTCGAAGATGCTGTCCATGGCTGTTCCCCTCCTTGGCAACGGGCGGGTTGAATCCCTGCTCATCGCAGGTTCACTCTGGCACGGCTCGAATGGTTTCGCGCCCTGCGGCGAACGTTATCCACTCTGTAGCGGAGTGCCGCATGTCGACCGCTTCGATACAGCGCCCATGTCGGGGGCGCGGACCTGGCCCACCTGTCACAGGGAGTTCGCCCGATGATCCACCGCCCCTTGCTTGGCATTCTGTCTTTGGCTGGGATGCTCGCCTTTGCAGGGCCGGCCGCGGCGCAGCCGCGCCCCGACTTCTCGGGCGGAATGCGCAACTGCCAGCGGGTGCTGCCGGTCGCGCGCCGTTTCGTCGGCCTGCCCGAGCGCGCGGTGCGCGCCCGGTTCCGGGCTCCGCGCGGCGTGATCGTGCGCTACTGCCAGATGTGCACGCGCGACTATCGGCCGAACCGTCTCACCTTCGGGCTCGACGGGGCGAATATCGTCCGCTCGGCCTCCTGCGGTTGAGGCGTCAGCGGTACAGCACGCCCGGCAGCCAGAGCGCGATGCCGGGGAAGACATAGACCAGCGCCATTGCGCCGACGACGATGAAGATGAACGGCATCACCCCGGAGAATATCTGATTGATCGTCACGTGCTTCGGCGCGACGCCCTTGAGGTAGAACGGGGCCATTGCAACGGGTGGCGACAGGAACGAGGTCTGGATGTTGAGCGCGATCAGGATGCCGAAGAACAGCGGGTCGATATTGAAGGCCTGAAGCAGCGGCAGGAAGATCGGCACGAAGATCACGATGATCTCGGTCCATTCCAGCGGCCAGCCCAGCACGAAGATAATGACCTGGGCCAGGATCATGAACATGGTCGGCGACAGGTTGAGCATCTCGACGAAATTCTTGATCGGTTCGTGGCCGCCGAGGATCGCGAAGATCGATGAGAAAATGAACGAGCCGACGAACAGCCAGCAGACCATGGCGGAGGTGCGGGCCGTCAGGAATACGGATTCCTTGAGCTTGCCGAAATCGATCGAGCGGTAGGCGGCGGCGAGCAGCACCGAGCCGAGCGCGCCGACGGCGGCGGCCTCCGTCGGGGTCGCGATGCCGAAGAAGATCGCCCCGAGCACCGACATGATGAGCAGGGTCAGCGGGAAGAAGCTGCGGGCGAGTTCCTTGAATACAGCCTTGCCGAGGATCAGGAGCAGGACGAGGCCGATGGCGCCGGCGCCGAGCACGGCGTAGATCACGGAACGCGACACTTCGTAGTCGATCTCCCGGCGCGGCGCTCCGGCGGGTGTCGTCAGCCCCCGGATGGCGTTCAACAGCCATTCCAGGCCGTAGACCGCCGCATAGATCGTCGGCACGGCGAGGATCACGATGGCGACGTATTTGACCAGCGCCATCTTGTCCTTGTCGAAATCGAAGCCGAGCGGCATGCGCTGTTCCTTCGGCAGCTTCGGCGCCAGCGCGGGGTTCAGCATGCAGCGGACGATCACGTAGATCATGTAGAGGCTGGCGAGCAGCAGGCCGGGGAAGAAGGCCCCGGCATAGAGCTTCGGCACCGAGACGCCGGCCGTCGCGCCGTAGAGGATCAGCATGACGCTGGGCGGGATGAGGATGCCGAGACAGCCGCCGGCGCAGACCACGCCGGCCGATAGTTTCTCGTCGTAGCCGGCGCGCAGCATCGCGGGAAAGGCGAGCAGCCCCATCAGCGTCACCACCGCGCCGACAATGCCGGTGGCCGTGGCGAAGATCGTGCAGGTGATCAGCGTCGTCACCGCCAGCGATCCGGGCAGGCCGCCGATGGCGAGCTGCACGGAATTGAACAGGCGGTCGAGGATGTTCGCCCGCTCGATGATGTAGCCCATGAAGATGAAGAGCGGGATGGCGACCAGCACGTCGTTGGTCATCACCGAATAGGAGCGCTGGACCACCAGCGCGAAGACGATGTCGCCCTGCGCCATGTAGCCGAACATCACGCCGAGGGCCATCAGCGTGAAGGCGATGGGAAAGCCCAGCATGATGAAGACGATGAACAGGACGAGCATGAGCACGCCGAGCTCGGGATTGCCGATGGTGATGCCGAACATCAGGCGGCCCTTTCCGTCTTGGCCGCCTCGGCCTGTTCGAGGATGATCTTCTCGGTCTCCTCCACGTCGTGCAGGCGCGGCGGCCATTCGCCGGTGCGGATGCACAGGATGCAGCGCACCACTTCAGCCAGGCCCTGGATGACCATGAGTCCCCCGACCAGAGGGATCAGCGATTTGAAGGGGAAGACGTAGGGGCCGTTCGGCGAGTTGGCGGAACGCTCGAAGATGAACCAGGAGAAGTTCGCGAAGGTGAAGCCGGCATAGCAGAGCGCCAGGATGCCGGGGAAATAGAACAGGAAGTAGAGAACGAGATCGAGCCGCGCCTGCGTCACCGGCGACCATCCACGATAGAGGAAGTCGCCGCGGACATGGGCGTTGCGGGCCAGCGCATAGGGGCCGGCCAGCATGAACAGCACGCCGTAGAGCATGTAGCTGACGTCGAAGGCCCACATGGTCGGGGCCTGCAGGATGTATCGGGAAAAGACCTCGTAGCAGATGGCGACGGTGAGGGCGACGATCGCCCAGGCGGCGCCCTTGCCGATGAAGGTGGAGACCTCGTCGACCGCGAAGAGCAGCGCCATCAGGCGGCTGTTGTCGGTCCGGCGGATCATCACGACGACGATGGCCGCGATCGTCAGTGCGAAGGCGCCGAGGAGCAGGGCGAGAAAGAGGGGATTTGGCGCCATCGGGCAATTCCATCGGGCATGTCGGGCATGGAACGGAATGCGCGGAGGCGGCGGACCTGCCCGCCGCCTCCGCCGTTGCGCCGGTCAGGACGCGCCGAAGAAGTGGTTGAACGACATGTCGCGCGAGGGGGTGTTCAGCCGCTCGAAGCCGACCGTCCGCTGCGCCCAGGCCCGCTGGCTCTCGATGACCTTCTTAAAGAAGGCGTTCTCGGCCGACAGCCGGGCAACCACCTTGTCCCAGGCTTCCAGCTGCGCCTTGAGGATGGCGTCGGGGGTCTTGACCACGTTGACGCCGCGCCCGCGCAGGGCCGCGAGATCCTTGGAGTAGCGGTCGAGCGCCTTCCAGTACATGTCGGAGGAAGCCGATTCCGCCGCATATTTCAGGATCGCCTTCTGCTCGGCGCTCATCGCGTCGTACTTCGTCTTGTTGAACAGCACCTCGAAGGCTTCCGCCGACTGGTGGTAGCTCTGCAGCATGTAGATCTTCGACACGTCCGCGAAACCGAGGATCGAGTCCGAGCTGGGATTGTTGAACTCCGCGCCGTCGATCAGACCGCGTTCCAGCGCCGGAACGATCTCGCCGCCGGCGAGAATGGTCACCGCCGAGCCGAGTTCGTTGAAGAGGTCCGCGGCAAGGCCCACGGTCCGGTACTTCAGCCCGCGCAGGTCGCTCGCCTGGGTCAGCTCGCGTTTGAACCAGCCGAGTGGCTGGCAGGGCATCGGGCCGGTCAGGAAGCCGACGACATTGACGCGGGTGATCTGGGTCAGCAGCTCGTTGTAGAGATCGTAGCCGCCGCCATAGTTCATCCAGCCGAGGAAGTTGTGGGCGTCCCAGCCATAGGCGGGCGGGGTGCCGAACAGCGAGTAGGCCTTGTTCTTGCCGAACCAGTAGGCCGTCACGCCGTGTCCGCCGTCGAGGATGCCGGCATGGACCGCATCCTGAAGCTGGAAGGCGGGAACTACCGCGCCGGAAGCCAGCACTTCGAGCCGGAGGCGTCCGCCCGACAGGGCGTTCACGCGCATGGCGTAGTCGTTGCAGAACTCGTGGAAGATGTCGCGCTGCGGCCAGGTGGACTGGAAGCGCAGCGTCGCCGTCTGGGCATTCGAGACATTGGGGGCGGCGACAGTCGCCGCGGCCGTCGCGCCCGCGAGCGCAAGGAAACGACGGCGATCGGACTTCGGCTTGGCCGAAGCGGTGTTCTCAGTCATGGGCGTCTCCTCTGGCGACAGGGGCGGCCCTTGCTTTCGGGCTCATGGCGTCGCTGGGAAGAGACTGGGGCACTGCCCCGAAACGTCAAGTAGGTTGCGGCTGTAACCATTCGCCGAAGCTTCGCCCCGCCGGAACAGCACTTGTGTCGAAACAGAACAAGATGCCCATGCCCCGCCACTCCCGCAGGCACTTGGAAGTTCGTGTGGCCTGCCAGCTCGCGCCACGTCGAGTGACGGGCGGCCAAAACAAAAGGGGCGCCCGGGGGCGCCCCTTCCGTATGCGTATGGAGGATGGGTCAGAAGTCCATGCCGCCTGCACGTGCCGGGCTTGCCCGGCTCGCGCCGCGTCAAGTGATGGGCGGCCAAAATAAAAAGGGGCGCCCGGGGGCGCCCCTTCCGTATGCGTATGGAGGATGGATTAGAAGTCCATGCCGCCTGCGCGTGCCGGGCTTGCCCGGCTCGCGCCGCGTCAAGTGATGGGCGGCCAAAACAAAAAGGGGCGCCCGGGGGCGCCCCTTCCGTATGCGTATGGAGGATGGGTCAGAAGTCCATGCCGCCCATGCCGCCGCCGCCCGGCATCGCCGGCATCGGCGAGTCCTTCTTCGGGGCCTCGGCGATCATCGCGCCGGTGGTGATCAGCAGCGACGACACCGAAGCGGCGTTCTGCAGGGCGGTGCGAACCACCTTCACCGGGTCGACGATGCCGGCATCGAACATGTCGACATACTCTTCCGTCTGGGCGTTGAAGCCGAACGTGGCCGACTTCGACTCCATGATCTTGTTGACCACGATCGAGCCTTCGACACCGGCGTTCTCGACGATCTGACGGATCGGGGCCTCGATGGCCTTGAGAACGATGTTGATGCCGGCCTGGACGTCCGGGTTCTCCGACTTCAGCTTCAGCACGTTGGCCTTGGCGCGCAGGAGAGCGACGCCGCCGCCGGGGACGATGCCTTCCAGCACGGCCGCGCGGGTGGCGTTGAGCGCGTCGTCAACGCGGTCCTTCTTCTCCTTGACCTCGACCTCGGTGGCACCGCCGACCTTGATCACGGCCACGCCGCCGGCCAGCTTCGCCAGACGCTCCTGGAGCTTCTCGCGGTCGTAGTCCGAGGTGGTCTCCTCGATCTGCGCCTTGATCTGGCCGATGCGGGCCTCGATGTCCTTCTTCTTGCCGGCGCCGTCGACGACCGTGGTCTTCTCCTTCTCGATCAGCACCTTCTTGGCGCGGCCGAGCATGGCGAGGGTCACGTTCTCGAGCTTGATGCCGAGGTCTTCGGAGATGACCTGGCCGCCGGTGAGGATCGCGATGTCCTCGAGCATCGCCTTGCGGCGATCGCCGAAGCCCGGAGCCTTCACGGCCGCGACCTTCAGGCCGCCGCGCAGCTTGTTGACGACGAGGGTGGCGAGAGCCTCGCCCTCAACGTCCTCGGCGACGATGATCAGCGGCTTGCCGGTCTGCACCACGGCCTCGAGGACCGGGAGCATGGCCTGGAGGCCGGCCAGCTTCTTCTCGTGGATGAGGATGTAGGCGTCCTCGAGGTCCGCGATCATCTTGTCGGCGTTGGTGATGAAGTAGGGCGACAGGTAGCCGCGGTCGAACTGCATGCCCTCGACGATGTCCACCTCGGTATCCAGCGACTTGGCTTCCTCGACGGTGATGACGCCCTCGTTGCCGACCTTCTGCATCGCGTTGGCGATCATCTCGCCGATCAGCGCGTCGCCGTTGGCGGAGATGGTGCCGACCTGGGCGACCTCGGCGGAGGACTTCACCTTCTTGGCGGCCTTCTCGAGGGTGCGGACGACTTCGAGAACGGCGAGATCGACGCCGCGCTTCAGGTCCATCGGGTTCATGCCGGCGGCGACGAACTTGGCGCCTTCCTTCACGATCGACTGGGCGAGAACGGTGGCGGTGGTGGTGCCGTCGCCGCCGAGGTCGTTGGTCTTGGAAGCGACCTCACGGACCATCTGGGCGCCCATGTTCTCGAACTTGTCGGCGAGCTCGATCTCCTTGGCGACGGTGACGCCGTCCTTGGTGATGCGCGGCGCGCCGAACGACTTCTCGATGACGACGTTGCGACCCTTCGGGCCGAGCGTGACCTTCACGGCCTCGGCGAGGATGTCGACGCCGCGCAGCATTTTCTCGCGCGCGTCCTGGGCGAATTTCACGTCCTTGGCAGCCATTGTGGCTTACTCCTTCGGAAAGAATGGGATGGGTGGAGGGAGCGGTTCGCGCTTACTTCGCGATCACGCCCATGATGTCGCTCTCCTTCATGATGAGGAGGTCGACGCCGTCGATCTTTACTTCGGTGCCCGACCACTTGCCGAACAGCACCTTGTCGCCCTTCTTCACGTCGAGCGGGACGAGCTTGCCGGCCTCGTCGCGGCCGCCCGGGCCAACCGCCAGGATCTCGCCCTCCTGGGGCTTTTCCTTCGCGGTATCCGGAATGATGATGCCACCTTTGGTCTTCTCCTCGCCCTCGAGGCGGCGAACGACCACGCGGTCGTGCAGCGGACGGAACTTCATGGGTTTCTGGTCCCTGACATGAGCGGCAAGAGAGCCGCGAAATACTGGATTGGCCTGTCGGCCCGGCTGTTAGCACTCGATGGTTGTGACTGCTAACGGGCCGGCGGTGAGATAGGCTGGCCTTGCGGAAGAGTCAAGAAAGGCTCGCGGGGTGGTTAATCCGGCCGGGCGTCCCCACATTGCGGATACCCGGGCCTCGGCCTTGACGCGGGCCTTGTCCCGCCGGATCGTGACGCCATGACGACGCCCTCGACTTCCCTCGCTCCGAACGCCGATGCGGACCGCCCGCCGGCGGGAGCGGGCATGGGCCTGCCCGACCAGTCGACGCTGGTCCGGATCGGCCGCTCGTGCATCTGCTACCAGACCCGGATGACCGCCCATGCGGTCACGCGCGCCTACAACCGCGCGCTTGCTCCGCTGGGCGTCGAGGTCACCCAGTTCAACATTCTGGCGGCGCTCGCAGCGGCCAGGACCGGTTCGGTCACCGCGCTGTCCGACGCGCTGGCCCTCGACCGCACGACCATGACGCGCAACCTCAAGCGGCTGGAAGCTCTCGATCTCGTGCGCGTGTCGACCGGGCCGGGCCGGGCCGTGCGTCCCGAACTGACCCCGAACGGCATCAGCCTGCTTTCCGCAGCCATCCCGCTCTGGGAGGCCGAGCACGCCAAGATGGAAAGCGCGGTCGGCGTGCAGGTCTGGACCGAGACCCGCGAGGGCCTGCGCACCATCCGCCGCGCGCTGAAGGACTGCGAAGCCTGAGAATCGGCCCGGAACTGGCAAGCCCACCCTTACCCTCCCCTGTCTCGCTTCGCTCGAGGGAGAGGGGGACGATGACGTTGCCTCGACCCTTCCGCCGTTGCGCCTGGCACGACGCCTGGAGCCATCCGCGACGCCATAGTCCCCTCTCTTCGCACAAGCGAGGGAAGGGGGAGGGTGGGGCGCTCCGGGATAGCCGCTGAGGCCCTTGCATCGGGCTTGACGCCATTCTGCTGACATCTCCGAGGTTCTGGCGTGTTGACTGCATGTGAGACCGACAGATATCGTGCAGATACACGATATAGCGCCTTCCGGAGCTGACCATGACCGACGGACCCGCCAGCCCCGCCATCCGCTACGGTGTCGTCGATGCCGCCGAAGCCACCGGGCAGGACGGCATCGATTTCCTGTACGGCATGCTGTCGGGCAAGTACCCGGCGCCGCCGATCGCGAAGTCCATGGGCTTCATCCTGACCGAGGCCGAGCCCGGCCGCGCCGTCTTCGAGGGCACGCCGACCGCCGATTTCTTCAACCCGCTCGGCACGATCCACGGCGGCTGGACCGCGACCATCCTCGATTCCGCCCTCGGCTGCTGCGTCCACACCATCGTCAGGAAGGGGCAGGCCTATACGACCGTCGAGATGAAGGTGAACTACGTCCGCGCCCTGATGCCGAATACCGGCCTCGTGCGCTGCGAGGGCAAGGTGGTGCATGCCGGCGGCCGCATCGCCACCTCCGAGGCGCGACTCGTGGACAGCAAAGGCCGGCTGATCGCCCATGCCACCGAGACCTGCCTGATCTTCGACGCCCGCCCGCCGGCCTGACGCGGGCGCAGATCCGGCGTGTGGCGTGTCACGCCGCTGCCCGCAGCCCCGCGACGATCCGCGCGACGGCGGTGTCGAGCGGAACGCTGCCGCGCCGCAGTTCCTTGCCCGCCTCGTGCGCGACCTGTCCGTCGGCGATGCCGTCGTACATGCCGAGAAGCGCAGCCGCGACTTCGCCGGGCACGCCGGCTCCGGCGAGCATGGCCGCGCGCTGCTCCGGCGGAACAAAGACGGGCGTGACCGAACGGCCGAGCGCACCGGCGAATGCAGCCGCCACGTCGCTCGCGCTCCAGTCGTCCGGCCCCGAGAGCTCGACGATGCGCTTGCCGGTCCAGTCCTCGCGGAGGAGCTGCGCGGCGGTCCGGCCGACATCGATCGTGCTGACCATCGGGATCTTCTGCGCTGGTTCGAGAAAGGTCGGCAACACGCCCTCGGCCATCGCGGCCTCCGCCACTTCGCTCCAGGTCTCGACATAGTAGCCGGGCCGCAGAAAGGTGGTTGCCGTTGCCGCCCCGTCGAGCAGGGCTTCCAGCCGGTGCAGCGTCGCGATGACACCCGTGCCCGAAGCGTGCTGCGCGCCGATCGACGACAGCACCACCGCCTTGGGCAGCCGCGCCCGTCGCGCGCTTTCGGCGAGCGCCGTGCCGATCTCCTCCGTCCGCGCGTAGGGGTCGCCGCTGACCGGCGGCGGGTTGAGCAGGAACGCGCCCGCCGCGCCGTCCAGCGCCGCCGCCACGGCGCCGGCATCGTCGATGCTCGCGATGGCGACCTCTGCTCCCATCGCCGTCCAGGCCGCGGCCTGCTCCGCGCGGCGCAGCACGACGCGGACCGCTTCGCCCTGCGCGATCAGGGCGCGCGCCGTCTCGCCGCCCGCCCGTCCGTTGGCTCCAAACACCACAAGCATGATCGTTCTCCCTTGCCGATGTGATCGTGGCGCAAGGGGTAGCGGCAGGCTTCTCATGCGTCTAATGCATGAGATATATACTCCTCATGCGTGAAGTGGATTTACGACGGATCGACCTCAACCTCCTCGTGGCGCTCGACGCGCTGCTGGACGAGAGGAACGTCACCCGCGCCGCCGTGCGCCTCGGCATGAGCCAGCCGGCGGCGAGCCGCGCGCTCGGGCGGCTTCGCGCGCTGTTCTCGGATGCTCTGCTGGTCGACGGGCCGAAGGGCTACATGCTCAGCGCCCGCGCCGAGGAGGTTCGGCCGGCGCTGCGGCAGGCGCTCGCGGGGATCGGCACGTTGCTGGAGGCCAATTCCTTCGATCCGGCAGGCGCGACGGGCTCCGTGCGGCTGCTGATGACCGACCTGCACGCCGCGGTGCTCGCGCCGCAACTGCTTGCCCGCCTCGCCGTGGAGGCGCCGGGTCTCGACCTCGACATCCTGCCTCCCGGCCCTGCCCTGATGGACGCGCTCGAGAACGACGCCGCGGACGCCGTGGTGGGCGTCATCGACGAGGCGCCCGCGGGTATCCGCCGGCGCAAGCTGCTCGATGACCGCCTCGTCACGTTCATGCGCAAGGAGCACCCCGCCGCGGCGCAAGAACTCACTCTCGAACGCTATCTGGCGCTCGACCATATCGTGGTGAGCATCACCGGCAGGGGCGCGGCGCCGGTCGACGAACTGTTGTCGGGCATGGGCCTGAGACGGCGGGTGCGGGTGCGCGTCCCGAATTTCTTCGCTGCCGTCGAAATCGCCGCGGACTCGGATCTGGTGATGACTCTGCCGGCGAGCCTCGCCCGGACGGCGGCCGGCGCGGCGCGGTTCATCATGCTGCCGCCGCCGGTCGATCCGGGTCGCTTCGCGCTCAGTCTCGTCTGGCACGCCCGGCAGCAGGACGCGCCTCGTCACGTCTGGCTGAGAAGGCTCATCGTGGCGGTCGCGCAGCCCTTCGCGGCCGTCGATGGTTCAGCGCAGGAACAGAGCGCTCGGCGGTAACGCCTACCGCCTCATCACCGCGAGGCAGGCCGCGACGATGAGCGCGGCGCCGGCCCATGTCGTCCAGGCCGGAACCTCCGCGAAGAACAGGTAGCCGAGGCCGGCGCTCCAGATCAGCGCGGTATATTCCAGCACGCCCAGCGGTCCGGCATTGGCGTGCCGGAAGGCCCAGGCCATGCACAGGTGCCCGGCGAGGCCGAAGCCGCCGATGCCCAGGAAGATCAGCCAGGACCGCAGCTCCGGCGTCTCCCAGACGGCCCAGGCGAAGGGCGTGATGATGATCAGCGGAAACAGGTTCTGGAACAGGATGATCAGGCCGAACGGGTCGGTCTGCGCGCGCTTCCTCAAGAGGACGAGATTGGCCGCATAGGCGAGCGCCGAGGAGACCGCCGCGCCGATGCCGAGCACGCGCACGAGATCGAAGTCGCCGCCGCCGACCTTGCCCGCGACGATGACGGTCATGCCGACGAAGCCGACGACGATGGCGATCAGCACGGCCGGCGGGATCGGCTCTTTCAGGATGATCGACGCCAGCACCGCGAGGAACAGGGGCGACAGGAAAGTGAGGGTGATCGCTTCGGCGAGCGGCAGCGTCGCCAGCGCGTAGAAGAACAGGAAGGCGGTGATCACCACCAGCACGCCGCGCAGCACATGGGCGCGCACCATCTCGGCCGACGGGGCCGGCGGCCGCGCGATGGCGAAGAACAGCAGCGCCCAGGGCAGGCCGCAGGCATAGCGCATGAACACGATCTGCGCGGTCGGATGCGCGGCCGCCACGCCCTTGATCAGCGCATCCATGGCCGAGAGCAGGAAGATGCCGAGGGCCGCGACCACGAAGGGCATCGGCGAGCGCGCTGCGAGCGTCGCGAGATTGGCGAGCAAATGGGTCATGCGGTCAGCAGAGCGCGCGTGGCGTCCCAGAGCAGTTTCAGGCCGGCAAGGCCGACGAGCACATAGCAGAGCGCGAAGAGCCGCTGCTGCGGCAGGCGGTCGTGCAGCCTGCGGCCGATCAGCACGCCGACGGGCACGATGGGGCTGAGCGCCAGCGCCTTGGCGAAGACGCCGGGCTCGCTGAGGCCGGACCAGATGTAGCCGGGCAGTTTGAACAGATTGCCGACCGTGAAGAACACGACGGTCGTCGCGGCATAGGCGGTCTTGTTGAGGCCCCGGCGCAGCATGTAGAGCGCCAGCGGCGGGTTGCCGGCATGGGCGATATAGGTGGTGAAGCCCGACCCGGCGCTGGCCGCGAGCGCCAGCGGTGGAGACACCGGAATCGGTGTCATGGGTGCGCCGCGCCGGGCGAAATAATGGGCCGTGAAGATCAGCGTGACGATGGCGATGGCCAGCGCCACCAGCCGCCGGTCGACATATTCGAAGACGAGGAAGCCGGCGAACAGGCCCGCCAGCAGGCCCGGTATGAGCCAGACCAGATCCGGCTTCGACCAGGCGCTGCGCGGAAACGAGCCGAGCGCGAAAATGTCCATGAAGGCGACCAGCAGCGCCGTGACGATGGCCGCCTGGATCGGGTCCATGACCAGCGCCAGCAGGGGGATGCCGAGAATGGCGAGCCCGCCTCCGAAAGCGCCCTTGCCGAGGCCCATGAGGAAGGTCGCCGTGAAGCCGACGGCGTAGAAGAGGGGATCGGTCGGCAGGGCCGGCAGCATCATGGTCTCCGCTCTAGCCGGTTGCGGCCGGAGTCGATAGAGCCGCGCGGCTTCGCAACCATGCGTTGCCGCTGAACCCGGCTTCTTTCGATATGCCCCACCCTTCCCCTCCCTTCGCTACGCGAGGAGAGGGGGACTTCGACGCTCCCGTCTTTCTTGTCTCCGTCGTGCCAGGCGCAACGGGCTCGAAGACGCCGCGACGCCGTAGTCCCCCTCTCCTTGGAGCGGAGCGACAAGGGGAGGGTGAGGGTGGGGCATGCTACCGATGGGGCAGACATGGCCATCGGCGGGCAGCCGGCCGAAAAAAAAGCCGCCGCGGAGGGCCGCGGCGGCTGGAGGGGTCCCGGGCGTCGAGCGAGGGGACGGCCTTGCCCGGGACAGGCTGTGCGGGACGCGGGAAAGTGCCCCGCAAAGAGGTGTCAGCTGCAGGCAGCGGGCTGCTGGCGCAGGCCCGCGGCCATGTCCGGGACGAGCGACGGCCCGGTCAGCGTCTTGGCGGCGGTGGTCCTTCGGCCCTGGCGCTCCTGCGCGCGGGCGGCGACGATCACGGTCGGGTCGCCGAAAAGGCCGGCCGCCGTGGCGTCTCGAAGATCGCTCCGCGTCAGGCCGAGATCGGCCAGCGTCCGGCTGTCCATCTCGCAGAGCGTGCGGTAGCTCAGTCGCGCCTCGCGCCAGTTGCGGAGCACCTCGGCCTGACGGCGCACGACGGCGACCACCGAGAGGACGGCGGAAGAAAACGTGGTGGCGAGCATCGGCATGGGACTTCTCCTTTTCGGTCAGCGGGCGCGGCACACAGCTTCCCTGGCGCGCGCCGTGAGACGCGTGCGGCCGGGTCGGGACCCGGTTTTTCAGAGGCAGTTGCCGATGGGGAAAGAATGTCACAGACCAATTGATCATTGAAGCGAATGTTTTTAATGTGAGACATCACAACTGATGATGCGATGCTGTCAGGGGATCGCCATGGCCATTCTGCTCGACATCGACCAGCTCCGGACCTTCATGGCGATTGCCGATACCGGCAGCTTCACGCGCGCCGCCGACGTGGTCTTCAAGACCCAGTCGGCCGTCTCCATGCAGATGAAGCGGCTGGAGGAACGCATCGGCAAGCCGCTGTTCGAGCGCGACGGCCGCGCCTCGCGCCTCACCGAGGACGGCGAGCGGCTGCTCGACTATGCCCGCCGCATCGTCAAGCTGAACATGGAGGCGGTCTCGGCCTTCACCAATGCCGAACTGACCGGCCGCGTGCGCCTCGGCGTGCCCGACGACTATGCCGACCGCTACCTGCCGGAGATCCTCGCCCGTTTCTCGCGCTCGAATCCGCGCGCCGAGGTGACGGTCATCTGCGAGCCTTCATCGATGCTGGCCGAGCGCATCCAGTCCAACGAGCTCGACATCGCCATCATCACCCACCGGGCCGAGAAGGGGCCGGCCCTGGTGTTCCGCCGCGAGCAGCTTCTCTGGGTGTCGTCGGCCCGCGTCGCGGTCCATTGCGACGACCCCGTGCCGCTCGCCGTCGGCCGGCCGACCTGCGACTGGCGGCGTGCCGCCACCGAGCGGCTGGAGGCGGCCGGGCGCGCCTACCGCATCCTCTATGCGAGCTGGAACTCGACCGCCGTGGGCGCCGCCGTCATGGCCGGCCTCGCCGTGTCGGTCCTGCCGGAATCGGCGCTGCGTCCCGGCATGCGCGTGCTCCAGCCCTCGGACGGCTTCCCGGCTCTGCCGTCGGTCTCGGTCGCGCTGCTGCGCAACCCGCACGAGATGTCGGCGCTGGCGGAAGCGCTCGCCGACCACGTCGTCTCCAGTCTCGACAACCTGACGGAGCACGTTCAGGCGGCGGAGTGAGGCGGGGCAGTCGGGACTGGGCAGTCGGCAGTCGGGCTGAAGTGCTTCGACTGCCTATTGCCAACTGCCCATTGCCTAATACGCCTGTTCCTCGAACACCCGGTCCACCTGCCCCTGCCACGGCCCGAGATATTTCTCGATCAGCACCTCGGCCGGCGTGCGCCCGTCGTCGACGATCGCCTGGATCGGGTCGAGATAGCGCGTCTCGTCGCAGCCGTGCTCGTCGAGCCTGTCGCGGCGGCGCAGGCCCGCGCGCGCCAGCGTCAGCATCTGCCGTGCGAGTTCGCCGACCGTCAGGCCGCGGATCTCGGCCTTGAAGCCGAGCCTCGGCACGTCCTCGCGCAGCTTCTGCCGCTCCTCCGCCGTCCAGTCCTTGACGATGTCGAAGGCCGCGTCCAGCGCGCCGTCGTCGTAGAGCAGCCCCACGAAAAGGGCCGGCAACGCGACGATGCGCGACAGCGGCCCCGAATCCGCGCCCCGCATTTCGAGGTAGCGCTTCAGCCGCACCTCCGGGAAGATCGTGCCGACATGGTTCACCCAGTCGGAGAGCACGGCGCGCTCGCCCGGCATGGCGGCGTTCCTGCCCGCCAGCAGGTCGCGGAACGAGGAGCCGGCGACGTCGTGATAGGTGTCGCCGCGCTTGATGAAATACATGGGAACGTCGAGCGCATAATCCACATAGCGCTCGAAGCCCATGCCGTCCTCGAAGGCGAAGGGCAGCATGCCCGCCCGGTCGTTGTCGGTGTCCGTCCACACCGCCGAGCGGAACGACTGGAAGCCGTTGAGCTTGCCTTCGGTGAACGGCGAATTGGCGAAGATGGCGGTCGCCACCGGCTGCCAGGCCAGCGACACCCTGAGCTTCTTGACCATGTCGGCTTCCGACGCGAAGTCGAGGTTCGCCTGCACGGTCGAGGTCCGGTACATCATGTCGAGGCCGAGATTGCCGACCTTCGGCATGTAGCGCGTCATGATCTGGTAGCGCGACTTGGGCATGGCCGGCGTTTCGGCGCGCGTCCATTTCGGGCTCATGCCGAGCCCGAGAAAGCCGATGCCCAGCGGATCGGCGATCTGCTTCACCTGCGCGAAATGGGCGTTCGCCTCGCGGCAGGTCTGGTGGATCGTCTCCAGCGGCGCGCCGGACAGCTCGAACTGCCCGCCCGGCTCCAGCGAGATCGCGCCGCCGCCGGTCACGTCGGCAAGCCCGATGATGTTGCCGTCGTCGAGGATCGGTTCCCAGCCGAGCAGCCCCTCCATGCCGGCGAGGATCGCGCGGATGCCGCGCGGACCCTCATAGGGGACGGGTGTATTGTCTTTTCGGTAGAAGCCGAACTTCTCGTGTTCGGTGCCGACGCGGAACCGCTCCTTCGGCTTCACGCCTTTCTCGATCCAGGCCACCAGTTCGTCGCGGGATTCGATCGGCGTGAGGTCGACGGTATCGCGGGCCATAGAGCGGTCCTGATGCGGCTGCTGCAACGAGGGGCGGGGAGATAAGCATGGCTCGCCCCGGCCCGGATAGAGCGGGGACATAACGATCGCTTTGCGGTTTCGGAAGGGGCATCGCCGCCTTTGTGCCACCGCGCGGACACAATGCTGCCGCTGCCGGCGCCACGGAAACAGGCGAAAGGGCAGGGCATTCAATCGCTTGACGGTATCATGGCGCGGCAAGGCGCTACCTCGGCAGGCAGGCCGCGCGTGCTATCTTGAATGCGCGATTCGACCGGAGGCCCGATCCGCCCATGCATCCGACCGCCCTCCTTTCCGCCGCCTGCGCAAGCCTTCTGGCCGCAACTCTTCTGGCATCCCCCGGCGCGCTTGCGCAGGCGACGCAGCAGGTCACCCCCACCCAGCAGGCCCCCGACCGCGTCGCACCCGCGCCCATCGGGCCGACGCCGGTGGAGATTTCCGCCGAGACCCGCCGCGCGCAGGAGGCGGCGAGCGCTGGCCGCGCCGTCGAGGCGCTGGACGCGCTGGACGAAGCGGCTGCACTCGTTGCCGAGAAGATGCCGCTCACCATCCGCCGCGCCACCTTCGTCGCCGAGGAGCCGCAGGGCTACGGCGTGTTCAATCCGCGCGATTCCACCAGCTTCGCCGCGCGCCAGCCGCTGCTGGTCTATGCCGAACTCGCGGGGCAGGGCTGGCGGCAGTCCGGCGACATCTTCCGCACCGACCTCGTGCTGGATTTCGAGCTGCGCCGCGCCGACGGCCAGTCCCTGGTGGCCCAGCAGGCCTTCAACACCATCGCCACCGCCAGCCGTCGCAAGAACCGCGAGTTCTTTCTCTACGTGACCTATTCCTTCACCGGCATCGAGCCGGGGGAGTATGTGGTGCGGACCACCGTGCGCGACCGGGTGGGGGCCAAGCAGAGCTCCTTCGATCTGGCCTTCTCGATCAGGCAGTAGAGCCGGCGCCTGAGCCTTGAGAAGTGGCACCGCCGCGCTTCTCACCTCTCCCCGGCGGGGAGAGGTCGGCCGAAGGCCGGGAGAGGGGGACAAGCCTCACCGGCAACCACTCTCCTCCTCAGATTGAGGGCGATCCCGCCGCGCTTCTCACCTCTCCCCGGCGGGGAGAGGTCGGCCGAAGGCCGGGAGAGGGGGTAAGAACTGGTCCCTATCGCACTCTCCCCCTCTCCCGATCCTCGCCGTGCTCGGATCGACCTCTCCCCGCCGGGGAGAGGTGAAGCTCCGGAGCCTCTCGATTCCCTTCCCCCCGCTTGCGGTGGGGAGCGCAGGGTGGGGGGCTCCATCAGGCAGGAGGTTGGTTTGCCACGCTCTGCATCAGGCAAGTCCGTCCTTCGAGGCTCGCGCTGTCGCGCTCGCACCTCAGGATGAGGAAGGTAGAGAATTGCACGGCGGAGGAGGCTCGCAGCCCTGCTATCCTGATGCAGGTCATCACCCTCCCTCATCCTGAGGTGCGAGCCGCACAGCGAGATGCGAACGCATCTCGCGTTCGCTCGATGCTATGGCGAGCCTCGAAGGACGCACTTCCTCAGTGCAACGCGCCCATAGTCGACATCCTTCCCCCCGTGCGGTAGCAAGCGCGCCTGTCATTTTGCCGGATTGCTACCCATGTCGGACGCCCCGAAGAAAAAGGCCGCCGCGCTGGCCCGCCTGCCGCGCGGCTTCGTCGACCGCGACGCGGCCGAGATCGCCGGCGTCGACGCCATGTTGCGGACGATCCGGCAGGTCTATGAGCTTTACGGCTTCGACGCCGTCGAGACCCCGGCGATAGAGTTCACCGACGCGCTCGGCAAGTTCCTGCCCGATCAGGATCGCCCCAACGAGGGCGTCTTCTCGTTCCAGGACGACGACGAGCAGTGGCTGTCGCTGCGCTACGACCTGACCGCGCCGCTCGCCCGCTACGTCGCCGAAAACTTCGACGCACTGCCCAAGCCCTACCGCAGCTATCGCGCGGGCTACGTCTTCCGCAACGAGAAGCCCGGCCCCGGCCGCTTCCGCCAGTTCATGCAGTTCGACGCCGACACCGTGGGCTCGGCGTCTCCGGCCGCCGATGCCGAAATCTGCATGATGGCCGCCGACACGATGGAGCGCCTCGGGATCAAGCGCGGCGACTACGTGGTGAAGGTCAACAACCGCAAGGTGCTCGACGGTGTCATGGAAGCCATCGGCCTCGGTGGCGACGAAAATGCCGGCCGGCGGCTGACGGTGCTGCGCGCCATCGACAAGCTCGACAAGTTCGGCCCCGAGGGCGTGAAACTGCTGCTGGGCGAGGGCCGCAAGGACGAGAGCGGCGATTTTACGAAGGGTGCCGGGCTAGAGGCGGAACAGATCGATGTCGTTCTGGCCTTCACGGAGGCCGACGTTTCTCACAATCCCAGCGCTGCCCTGGTTCCACGTGACAATCCTGCTTTGGCCGACATGAAGGGCGGCATCATGTTTCGCATCCCGGAGGCCATCGCCCGCAGTGTGAAGTATGGTCCTGCTGTTATGCAGAACACTCGCATCAACGAAGGCCTGTCCGAACTAGATCAGATGCGCATTCTGGTTGAGAACGCCGGTTACGGCATTGATCGCATTGAGACGAATTTCTCCGTCGTCCGCGGCCTCGAATATTACACCGGCCCCGTCTACGAGGTGGAACTGACCTTCCAAATCCCCGGCGAGAACGGCCAGCCCGTCCGCTTCGGCTCGGTCGCCGGCGGCGGCCGCTATGACGGCCTCGTCGCCCGTTTCCGTGGCGAGGAGGTGCCGGCCACCGGCTTCTCCATCGGCGTGTCCCGCCTCGCCGCCGCCCTCAAGTCCCTCGGCAAGCTCGGCGCGGAAAAGCCCGTCGGCCCGGTGGTGGTCCTCGTCATGGACCGCGACCGCATCGCCGACTACCAGCAGATGGTCTCCGAACTGCGTAACGCCGGCATCCGCGCCGAGATGTATCTCGGCTCCTCCGGCATGAAGCCGCAGATGAAATATGCCGACCGCCGCAACGCCCCGGCCGTGATCATCCAGGGCTCCAACGAGCGCGAGGCCGGCGAGGTCATGATCAAGGACCTCGTCGCCGGCGCCGAGGCCGCCAAGACCATCACCGACAATGCCGAATGGCGCGCCGCCCGGCCCGCCCAGTTCGCGGTGAAGCGCGGCGAAATGGTCGAGAAAATCAGGGAACTGCTGGCGGGGAGGTGATCGCCGGGCGCACTTGCCGAACGTGCCTGAAACCTACCAGACCAGCGTTACGCTGTCAAGGACAAAAATCCTAACAACGGACCGCCCCACGCCTGCCGCAATCGCCGCCGATTGAACCGGCCCCGACAGAAGGACCCTTCAGCCGCATGACCCGAATTCGCGACCTCGCCAATACCGTCATCGGCGCGCTGGTCATCGTCGTGGTGCTCCGGTCCTTCGCCTTCGCCACCTACCACATCCCCTCCGAGAGCATGGTGCCGACGCTGGAGGTGGGCGACCGCGTCGCAGCCCTCAAGTTCCCGCTCGGCTTCTCGCGCTATTCGCTGATGGGCGGCGAGTACCTGCCGCGCTTTCCCGGCGAGAACGGCCGCATTCCCGGCTCCATGCCGGCCCGCGGCGATGTCGTCGTCTTCCGCCATCCCCGCACCGGGGAGGACTTCATCAAGCGCGTCGCCGGCCTGCCCGGCGACCGCGTGGCGATCCGCGACGGCCGGCTCTGGCTGAACGGCGAGGAAGTGCCGCTGCAGGATGCCGGCCGCTGGAGCTATCGCGATGCGGAAGGCCGCGTCGTCTCCGTCGCGGCCTTCCGCGAGACCTTCCCCGGCGCGCAGCCGCATACCATTCTGCTGCGTGAGCGCCGCTCGGCGGGCGGCGACATGGCCGAACAGGTGGTGCCGGAGGGCCGGCTGTTCATGCTTGGCGACAACCGCGACAATTCCTCCGACAGCCGCTTCGCGGGCATGGGCTTCGTGCCGGTCGAGAACCTCATCGGCAAGGCCGGCGCGATCCTCTATTCCTTCGCGAGCTGCGAACAGGAGGCGGGCCTGCGCTGTGCGCCCCGCCGCCTCCTCGAAAAGGTCGAGTAATCCTTACGCGCCTTCGGACGTGGCAGCCTGCGGCGCGGCCTTCGGACCGCCGGTGGAGACGCCGACCAGCGCCGGACGCAGCACGCGCTCGCCGATGACGAAGCCGGCCTGCACGGTCTGGACCACGGTGCCCTTGGGCAATTCGGCGTTCGGCACCTCAAACATGGCCTGATGCAGGTTCGGATCGAACTTCTGCCCGTCCGGCTCGATCTTCTTCACGCCGTGCTTTTCCAGTGTCTTGAGCAGCTCGCGCTCGGTCAGGTCGATGCCCTCGAAAAAGGCTTTCAGCGGGCCGTCGGCGGGCCGTGCTTCGGCCGGCAGGCTGTCGAAGGCGCGGCGCATGTTGTCGGCGACGGCCAGCATGTCGCGGGCAAAGGAGGTCACGCCGTAGGTGCGGGCGTCGGCCACCTCGCGCTCGGTGCGCTTCCGGAGGTTCTCCATCTCGGCCAGCGTGCGCAGGGTGCGGTCCTTCATGTCGCGCGCCTCGGCCCGCGCCGCCTCCAGCAGCGCTTCGGGAGCCGGAGCCGCTTCCTCGTGCTGGGGCACGTCGGTCGCCGGATCGGTGCCGATCGGGTTTTCGTGGAGATCGTCGGCCGGCATAGCGTCGTGCCCGTTCTTCGGGTTGGTCATGGCAACTCGCCTGTGATGAATTTGGTTGGCCCGCATATCGAGCCTTGGAGCGGCAAAATCAAGGTTCCGTGATGCCGGTCAAGGCTTCACACAGCCTCGACCAGCCGCCTGAGTGTCGGCCCGTCGATCCGCTCGCCGCGCCGATGCCGGCGGATAAGGCCGGCAATGGCGGCATTCTTCGGCGCTTTTGCGCCGTTCGCCTCGGCCAGCCGGACGATCGCGCCGCAGAGATCGTCGATCTCGGTCTGGCGGCCGGCCTGCACGTCGTCCCACATCGACGAGCGGGCCCTCTCGTCGATCGCCAGCATGCTGGCGGCTATGCGCGAGAAGGCCCAGCCCGGCAGGCGCAGGATGTGCGGGATGACCCATGGCGGCGCGGCGCCCGCCTTGCCCGGCTGGATGCCGGCCGCGCGCATCACGGCCATGGCCTCGGTCTGGAGCGCGGCGAGCACGCGCCGGTAGTCGCGGTCGAGCAGTTCCTCGCGCAGCGTCAGGTCCGAGAGCGCGTTGACGGGGTTGTTGAGGTTCAAGAGCAGCTTGCCCCACTGGATCGCCGCCATGTCGGCCGTGAGCGTCACGGGCAGGCCGGCCTTGGCGAAATCCGGCAGCACCGTGCGCATGGCGGGCAGGTCTTCGGCATGCAGCGCGCCGGACGTGGCACGATGGGCTGACATCCCGCCATCTCCGCCGCGATCCAGCGTCACGTTGAACGGTACCATGCCAGCAATCGGTGCCAGGGCCGGGGCGGCGGCCTTGATCCGCGCGACGTTCTCGACGCCGTTCTGCAGCGACAGGATAGGCGTGCCGGCGGGAAAGACCGCGCCGAGTTCGGTTGCGGCGGTGGCGGTCGCGCCACCCTTGGTGCAGAGCAGGAGGAACGGGTCGCCGTCGATGAGGCTGGCGGCCTCTGCCGCCGTCTCGGCGACCTTCGCCCGGTCCGGGGCGATCTCCGCCCGGAACCCGTCGAGATCGCTGACGATAAGGCCGTGCTCTCTCAGGCTGTCCGCCGTCGCGCCGCGCGCCACGAAGACGACCGAAGCGCCGCTCGCGGCCAGCCGCCCGCCGACATGGCACCCGATGGCGCCCGATCCCATGACGACGAAACCTGTCGCCATGGCCGGCCTCAGGCGGAGAAGATCGGGCGCGGCAGGCCCTCGCGCAGATGCGCCGCCGCTACCGTATTGGCCATCAGGAGCGCGATGGTCATGGGGCCGACGCCGCCTGGCACGGGCGTAATGGCGCTGGCCCGTTCCGCCGCTTCCGCCGTCGCGACATCGCCGACGAGGCGGGTCTTGCCCTCGCCGCGCTCGGGCGCGGGAATGCGGTTGATGCCGACATCGATGACCACGGCCCCCTCCTTCACCCAGTCGCCCCGGATCATTTCGGGGCGGCCGACGGCGGCGATCAGGATATCAGCATGGCGACAGACGGCGGGCAGGTCCGCCGTGCGCGAATGGGCGATGGTCACCGTCGCATCGCGTTGCAGCAGCAGCTGCGCGATCGGCTTGCCGACGATGTTGGAGCGGCCGACCACGACGGCGCTCTTGCCCGCGAGCGAGCGGCCGAGCACGCTCTCGATCAGGATCAGCGAGCCGGCCGGGGTGCAGGGCACCAGCGCCTTGGCCGTCGCGCCGCTGCCGAGCAGGCCGACATTGACCGGGTGGAAGCCGTCGACATCCTTGGCCGGATCGACCGCCATCAGCACGCGCTCGGTATCGATGGCTTTCGGCAGCGGAAGCTGCACCAGAATGCCGTCGATGCCGGGATCGGCATTGAGCTTGCCGATCAGCGCGAGCAGGGCGGTTTCCGTCGTCGCCCCGGCGAGGCTGTGCTGCTCGGACCGGAAGCCGGCGGCCTCGGCCTCGCGGCTCTTGTTGCGGACATAGACCTGGCTCGCGGGGTCTTCGCCCACCAGCACGACCGCAAGGCCGGGCGGACGTCCCTTCGTCGCCGTGAAGGCGCCGGCGACTGTCTTGACCTGCGCCAGCACCGCCTGGGCGGCGGCCTTGCCGTCGATGATGCGGGCGGCCATGGGCCTCAGACCCGCATCGGCATCAGCACGTATAGCGCGCCGGGGCCTGCGGGGTCATGGATCAGCGTCGGCGAGCCGGGATCGGCGAGCTTCAGCTCCACCGTGTCGCCGTCCACCTGGCTGGCAATGTCGAGGAGGTAGCGGGAGTTGAAGCCGATATCGAGCGCATCCGCCTCGTAGGAGACCTCGATCTCCTCCGTCGCGCTGCCCGAATCCGGATTGGTCACCGAGAGCGTCAGGCGGCCGTCCGATGCCGACAGCTTAACGGCGCGGCCGCGCTCGGACGAGACGGTCGACACGCGGTCGACGGCGGCGGTGAAATCGCCCTTCTCGACGGTGAGAATCTTGTCGTTGGCGGCGGGGATGACACGGGCATAGTCGGGGAACGTGCCGTCGATCAGCTTGGAGGTCAGCACCGTCTCGCCGAAGCGGAAGCGCACCTTGGCGGTCGAGAGCTCGACCGAGACCGCCGCCTCCGGGTCGTCGGCGAGCCGCTGCACCTCGGCCACCGTCTTGCGCGGCACGATCACGCCCGGCATGCCGGCAGAACCCTCCGGCGCCTCGAACTCGACCTGCGCGAGGCGGTGGCCGTCGGTGGCGACCGCGCGCAGCAGGCTCTGGCCGCCCTTGTCCACGACATGCAGGAAGATGCCGTTGAGATAATAGCGCGTCTCCTCGGTGGAGATCGCGAACTGGGTCTTGTCGATCAGCCGCTTGAGGTTTTTCGCCGGCACCTTGAACGAATGGCTCATCTCGCCGGCCGCGATATCCGGGAAGTCGCTTTCGGGGATCGTCTGGAGGGTGAAGCGCGAGCGGCCCGCGCGCACCGTCAGCGTGCCCTTGTCGCCGGCCATTTCGAGCTGGACCTGCGACCCGTCCTGCAGCTTGCGGACGATGTCGTGGATCATGTGGGCGGGAACGGTCGTGCCGCCGGGAGCGGCGACTTCCGCCGGCAGGCTCTCGACGATGTCGATATCGAGATCGGTGGCCTTCAGGCGCAGCGTCGAGCCTTCCGCCTTCATCAGCACGTTGGACAGGACGGGGATCGTATTGCGGCGCTCGACCACGCGATGGACGTGGCCGAGGGATTTCAGGAGCTGGGCCCGCTCGACGGTGACCTTCATCAATGCTGCTCCGATACGCTGGGCAGGGCCGCCGGCCGGCAGCCCGGAATTGGGGGCCGACAGTCAACCCCGCGGCGCAGCATGTTTCAAGGGTGGCGGGGCCGGAGGGCCGCTTTTTCCCGCGTTTTCGCGGCCTAAGCGACGGTCGGCATGCGGAAATGCGCGCTGCGCGCCCCGCTGACCCAAGCGCACGCAACCCTCTGCAACCCGCTGCAATGCCTCCGCTGCCGCCTCGCCGCTACTCACCGGCAGGTCAATGGCATGGGAGGTCCGTCATGACGGGCGAGGTTTCGATCTGCGGCAGGGTGGAGACGTTGCGCGAGAGCGCGTTCGATCCGTTTCTCAACACATCGCGCCAGCCGGTGCTCGTGGTGCTGTCCACCGACTGGTCGCCGGCCTGCCGGCTGCTCCGCCCCGTCGTTGCGCGGCTGGCGCTTGCCTTTTCGGGCGCGGTCGCCGTTGTCGCGCTGGACGGTGAGGAGGCGCTCGGCTTCCGGCAGCGCTACGGCGTCGAGGCCGTTCCGCAGCTCCTGGCCTTCGAAAAGCGCCGCCTGATCGGCCGGCTCACCATGCCGGACGATGCGCGGGCGGTGGAGCAATGGGCCGCGGCGACGTTTCGGCAGAGTGCGGCGGCAACGCCCGCCGATGCGGCTTTCGAGGCCGCCTGGTCGCGCGCGCGCCGCAGCTATGACGAGATCATCGCGCCCGCGAAGCACGCGGTTGCGCCGCATCTCGACGCGGCCGCGCGCCGGATGGAAGCCTTCGAGCGCGGTCTGGCCGAGGATCGCCGTGCCGGGGCGATCTCCGACGAGCAGGAGATGGAACGGCGCAGCGTCGAGTCCGAGCGGATATTCGCCCCGTTTCGCGTCGAAATGGATGCGCTGGAGGCGGCGGAGACGGCGGCGCTGGCCGCCTACGAGGATCTGATGCTGGAGGCGCTCGACGAATATTGCGCTCATCGCGGCAGGTGCAGGCTGCCCGAGCCCCTGACCTGACTTGAGCTGACCTGACTTGGGCTGACCTGACTTCAACCGCCCTGACGCGATGCGCCCGCTGCATGCCGGGCCGGTCGGCGCGGCCTCTGGCAGGCGACCGGGCCGCGGCCTACATTAGGGATCGGCGGATCGAGACCGCCATCATCGGGGGCGATGAAGGTTCTTGCGCTGGAAATGGTCGCGCTCGAGGAGAAGCCCATGACGAACGCTCGCAAACACACGTTTCTTGCCGCCGCGGTGGCGGCCTTCGCCCTGTCGGCGCCCGCATTCGCGCAATGGTCGGGTGGTGTCGACCATGGCGGCGGCCCGGTCCCGCAGCTGGAAGACCCGCTCAACCGTGCGACGGTGTCGATCCGCACGGTGCCGTTCGGCGAGTTCTGCCTCCGCGCGGTCGAGGCGGTCGGCTACGACCCGCGGCTGAACCAGCGGCTCTATCGCGTGGGCTTCGATTCCGGGCCGATGACGCCCCTCGGCGTCACGGCCTACGAGAACGCCTTCGCGAGCGCACGCACGCAAGGGGACGCCGCGCGCGCCCTCGCGGCCGCGCGCGCGGATTCGCGCTCGTTCCTGCGCGCGCGCGGCCAGTGCTGACCGGCCCCGCGCGGTGCCGCCTCAGTCGTTGAGGCGGCGCTTCAGCATTTCCACTTCCTCGTTGAGGCCCTGGTCCTGTCCGACCAGGCCCTCGATCTTGCGGACGGCGTGAAGAACGGTCGTGTGATCGCGGCCGCCGAACCGCCGGCCGATTTCCGGAAGCGAGCGCAGCGTCATGGTCTTGGCGAGATACATGGCGATCTGGCGCGGCCGGACGACGGTCGCGGTGCGCCGCGATGACAGGATGTCCGAGCGGCTGACATTGTAGTGCTGCGCCACGATCTTCTGGATGTCCTCGATCTTGACGCGGCGCGGCTCGGCGACCCGAACGAGGTCGCGGATCGACCGCTCGGCCATCTCCACGGTCACCGCCTGATTGGTCAGGCGATTGGTGGCGATGAGCCGGTTGAAGGCGCCGTCCAGGTCGCGGCCGTTCTGCGTGACGTTGCGCGCCACATAGGTCATCACCGCCGCCGGCACGTCGAAGCCGGGATGCTGGGCCTGCGCCTGGGCAAGCTTCTGCTTGAGAATGTCGAAGCGCAGGTTCTCGTCCAGCGCGCCGATCTCGACGGTGAGGCCGCCGGCAAGGCGCGAGCGTACCCGCTCGTCGAGGTTTTCGAGGTCGGAGGGCGGACGGTCGCCGGCCACCACCACCTGCCGGCCGGCATCGATCAGCGCGTTCAGCGTGTGGCAGAACTCGGCCTGCGTCTGCTTGCCCTGCAGGAACTGGAGGTCATCGATCACCAGCAGGTCGATGCTGCGCAGCGCCTCCTTGAAGGCGATGGCGGTCTGGTTCTTCAGCGCGGCGACGAAGCCGAAGGTGAATTTCTCCGCCGTCAGATAGAGCACGCGCCGGCCGGCCGCCTGGGCCGCGCCCGCAATGGCCTGCAGGAGGTGTGTCTTGCCGAGGCCGACGCCCGCATGGATGTAGAGCGGGTTGAACAGGACGGGGTCGGTGACCCGCGACTGCGCGACCTGCAGCGCCGCCGCGCGGGCGAGCGTGTTGGAGCGGCCCTGCACGAAGCTGTCGAAGGTCAGGCGCGGATCGAGCGGCGAGCCGCCGAGCGCCTCGTGGCCGGTCGTCGCCATGGGCGGCGCGGCGGGCCTGCCGACAGGGGTGGACACGGCCTGACGGGGTTCCTCGGCGGTCTTCGGGCGCACGGCCTGCCGCACGCTGGCGGAACGCACGGTCAGTTCGATCTGCACCGGGTTGTCGGCCTCCTCGGACCAGCGCCCCGCGATCCTGTCCTTGTAGTGGTTCTCGATCCAGCTCTTCAGGAAGCGGGTCGGAACCGACAGGCGGATGGCGCTGCCGTCCGCGTGGTCGATCTCGATGCTCTTGAACCAGCTCGAAAAGACGTCCTCGCCGAGCTCGGCGCGCAGCCGGCGCCTGACGCGCTCCCAGACAGCACGGGCGCGCATCGAGTCATCCATGGCTTCTGCTCTTTCATCGGTCGTTTCGCGGACGAGTTCGGATGTGGCGAACACGACGGTCTCCATCAAAGGCTCTGGAGGAAAGGGAACTGGGTGAGACGCAAGAAAACGGAGGTGCGGGCGCGTCGCGGTCAGGACTGGGTCCAGGCGAGCCCTTCGGCCTTCCACCCGGATGTCCGGCCGCGGTGGCCGTCTCCATCGGGGGGGCCCTCGAAGCCGCCCGCTACATTGTAGCAGCGGCTATATCCGGCGGCGGTCATGGCAATGGCGGCTGCCTTGGAGCGCACGCCGGAGCGGCAGAGGAAATAGATCGGCGCGTCCTTCGGGGTGCCGGCCGCGTCGAGCTTGCCGGCAAGTTTGGCCGCGAAATCGGTATCGACATTCATGGCGGGGAAAACCTGCCATTCGAGGCGGATCGCCTCCTTGCCGGCAGACCGGATGTCGGGAGATCCGACATAGGCCCACTCGGCCGTCGTGCGGACATCGACGAGCTGGGCGGAGGCATCGCTGCCGATCACGGTCCAACACTCCGCGGGCGGCACGTCACCGGCATAAGTGGGGTCGATTGCAGACGACATATCGTTTCGCGCGGATGTCGTTGCACCCGTGCGCCTCATTCCAGAACCAAGTTGTCAGCTCGTTTGTTCGGCTTCCGCGTGGTCAATCGACCATCGCGGTCCCCGATCCATCTCCGGCGGCACCGTCGAATACAGACACTCTCCGTCGCTACACTTTACATCCTGAGAGGCAAAGCTTCGCTTCACCCGTCTTTCGCGGGTTCGGCATGTCGGGCTCTTCGATGAAACCGGGGTGGCTCCCCCCGAGTGCTTAGATTGATACACAGGGCCTCCGAGCCCGGCAATCGGTTTCCATTAATAAATGGTTAAGGCGGCGCGCTTGACTCAAGATCGCTTTTGCGACTCCACCGCGCGCAATTTCAACCCACTGATGAATCGGCATATTCCGAATCACTCCCTGTGCGGGGCCAGCCAGGCTGCGGGGCTGGGGGGTAGGGCGGGATGGTAGTCCGCGACCACCCCAGCTTCTGTTTCGGATATGCAACAAACTGTCGTCCGGCTAAGCATCTGATTCACGTCCCGTTTTCCTGCCAGATGGTGAGCCGGATGAAGACCTCCTTACGTGGCACGGAGGGTGGGTCGAAGAAATATTTGGGTTGACGCGCCCCTGTTGCGGATTCGCCACGGCTCCGTAACGGCACCCGCAGGGGTAGGCGTGCCGCTTCCGCCACAAGCAAAAAGCCCGGCCATGGGCCGGGCTTTTCGAAGCTGTGAGGCAGTCGCGCGAGCGGCGGCTCAGGCGCCGATCTTGGCGATCCGGCCGGCGAGGCGCGAGACCTTGCGCGAGGCGGTGTTCTTGTGGATCACGCCCTTCTGCGACGCGCGCATGATCTCCGGCTCGGCGGCCTTGAGAGCGGCGGTGGCGGCGGTCTTGTCGCCGGTGGCGATGGCCTCTTCCAGCTTGCGCAGGAAGGTGCGGACGCGCGAGCGGCGGGCCTGGTTGACAGCGGTGCGCCGCGCGATCACACGGGCGGCCTTCTTGGCGGAAGCCGTATTGGCCATTGTTTCTGTCCGGCAGCTGGCCCTGGCAATGTCCGATCTTGCGACCGTTCCGCCGGGGCGCGGGAAAACGAGAGCGGCGGCCCACGGCCGCCACGGATCGGCGTCTATAGTCATGACCGGCCCTCGCGTCAACCGCGAAGGGCAGGGCTTGCGAAAATCGCGCAAGACCATGCGCCCACGCCCCACTAGAACTGGTCGCCCCGCCGCATCCCGCCGAGGCTCCATGCCCCCGCCGTCCCAGCGCAACTTCGCCAAGGTCGTCCTCTGGATGGCGGGAACGCTCATTTCGTTCTGCGCCATCGCGCTGGCCATCCGGGCCATGCAGTCGCGGCTGACGGTGTTCGAGATCCTGGCGCTCCGCAATATGGGCGGTCTCGCCATCGGCCTCGCCATGGCGATGCTGGCGCCCGATCCGAGCTACCGGGTCAGGACGCCGAAATTCGGCATTCACCTCCTGCGCAACTCCATCCATACCGGCGGGCAGGCGCTGTGGGCCTACGGCATCACGCTCCTGCCGCTCGCCACCGTCTTCGCCATCGAGTTCACCACGCCCGCCTGGGTCGCGATCTTCGCCGTCATCTTCCTCGGCGAGCGGATGACGCCCGCGCGCGCGGCCGCGCTCGTGCTCGGCTTCGTCGGCGTCATGGTCATTCTGCGTCCCGGCCTCGACAGCTTCCGCCCGGCGGCGCTGCTGGTCGCGGCCGCCGCCGTCTGCTTCGGCGTGCAGCAGACGACGACCAAGTTCCTGACCGGCACGGATTCCACCTGGACGATCATGTTCTGGATGAACGTTATCCAGTTGCCGCTGAACCTCGCCGGCAACGCCTTCATCGGCCAGCCCGTCTGGTTCCTCGGCAAGGTCGACTGGAGCCAGTGGCTGCCGCTGCTGGCAATCACGGTCTGCGGCTTCACCGCGCATTACTGCCTGACCAACGCCTTCCGCCACGGCGACGCCATCGTGGTGACGCCCATCGATTTCATGCGCGTGCCGATGATCGCGGTGGTCGGCTGGCTGCTCTACGACGAAACCCCCGAACTCGCCGTGCTGGCGGGCGCGGCCATCGTGGTCTGCGGGGTGCTGATCAACATCTACGCGGAATCGCGCGCGCGTAAGTCCTAGCGTCAGGAAAAAATCCGGCTCCGGTCCCATGGCGTCGTCCCGAACCGGGACGGCGAGGTTAACGCGGCGCGCAGCCAGGCGTGCTTGGCGCATCGCTCGCGTTCCCGCAGCATTCACCCGGCTGTCTCGCGCAAAGGCATGTCGGCAGCGGTCTCCAGCCGTCCGGCACCAACCGCGAACATCGCGATATCAGCGATTCGGGCATGGTTCGTTCCGTGAACACCCCGATGGTGAACAAGACGGATTTCCGCGAGGCCACGAGGGCTTCATCCGTCCTTAACCATCCGCCTCCACCATGGACCCCTTGCAACGATCCCCCCGGATCGGCTAGGCAAGAGGCCAACGCGGCCTCGCCGCACCTTTTGAGGATCACCCGTGACGATCGTCCGTGCCATTGCACCGATCGCTCTGCGCGCAACCTGCGCCACGGCCTCGCTTTCGCTCCTTCTGCTTACTCGCCCCTGAGCTCCGGCAGGGCCGTCCGGCCTTGGCGCTCAGGGGATCGAAGACCGCAACCTGAAACCAGGGTCTGCGATGCGAGGCGCCTGTTCGCCGCCGCGGCCCGCCCCAGAAGGACTGAGACCATGACCGCCACCCAGACGCCCTCGGCCGTATCAGACAAGAACCGCGTCCTGATCTTCGACACCACGTTGCGCGACGGCGAACAGTGCCCCGGCGCCACCATGACGCTGGAGGAGAAGCTGCAGGTCGCCGATCTCCTCGACGAGATGGGCGTCGACATCATCGAGGCCGGCTTCCCGATCGCCTCCAACGGCGATTTCGAGGCTGTCGAGGCCATCGCCAAGCGCATCAGGAACGCCACCGTCGCCGGCCTCGCCCGCGCCGGCATGGCCGACATCGACCGCGCCGGCGAGGCGGTGCGCCACGCCCGCCGCCCGCGCATCCACACCTTCCTGTCCACCTCGCCGGTCCACATGAAGCACAAGCTCCAGAAGGAACCGGATCAGGTGCTGGAAATGGTGATCGCCTCGGTCACCCGCGCCCGCAATCACGTTGGCGATGTCGAGTGGTCGGCCGAGGACGGCACCCGCACCGAGCACGATTTCCTCTGCCGCTGCGTCGAAGCCGCCATCAAGGCCGGCGCGACGACCATCAACATCCCCGACACGGTCGGCTACACCGCGCCGCACGAATACAAGGCGCTGTTCGAGATGGTGCGGAGCCGCGTGCCGAACGCCGACAAGGCGATCTTCTCGGTCCATTGCCACAACGATCTCGGCATGGCCGTGGCGAACTCCATCGCCGGCATCGAGGGCGGCGCGCGCCAGATCGAATGCACCATCAACGGCATCGGCGAGCGGGCCGGCAATGCGGCGCTGGAAGAGATCGTCATGGCGATCAAGACGCGCAACGACATCTTCCCCTACCAGACCGGCATCGACTCGAAGATGCTGACCCGCGCCTCCAAGCTCGTCTCGACCGTCACCTCGTTCCCGGTCCAGTACAACAAGGCCATCGTCGGGCGGAACGCCTTCGCCCACGAGAGCGGCATCCACCAGGACGGCATGCTGAAGAACACCCAGACCTACGAGATCATGACGCCCGACTCCGTCGGCGTGAAATCGACCTCGCTGGTCATGGGCAAGCATTCCGGCCGCAACGCCTTCAAGGACAAGCTGAAGCATCTGGGCTACGGCCTGTCCGACAACCAGCTGGAAGACGCCTTTGTCCGCTTCAAGGAACTCGCCGACCGCAAGAAGGTGATCTACGACGAGGACATCGAGGCGCTGGTGGACGAGAAGATCGCCCATAGCCAGGACCGCATGAAGGTCATCTCCCTGCTGGTCGTCGCCGGCACGATGGGGCCGCAGGCCGCGACCCTGACGCTCGATCTCGACGGCGTCCACAAGACCGTCCAGTCCTCCGGCAACGGCCCGGTCGACGCGGTGTTCAACGCCATCAAGGCCATCGTCCCGCACGAGGCGGTGCTGGAACTCTATCAGGTGCATGCCGTTACCCAGGGGACGGATGCGCAGGCGGAGGTTTCGGTGCGGCTTCAGGCGAACGGCAATACCTTCACCGGCAAGGGCGCCGACCCCGACACGCTCGTCGCTTCGGCCAAGGCCTATCTCTCGGCGCTCAACAAGCTGATCGCCAAGCGCGAGCGGCTGCACCCGCAGCACGGCATCGTCGCGGCCGAGTAAGCGGCTGGCATGCGGATCGGCGTTGATCTCGGCGGCACCAAGATCGAGGTTCTCGCGCTCGACGATGACGGGCGCGAGCTTCACCGCCGCCGCACGCCGACGCCCCGCCACGATTACCGCGCCATCGTCGAGGCTATTGCCGGCCTCGTCCGCGGCGCGGAGGCGGAGACGGGCAGGACAGGCACGGTCGGCGTCGGGATTCCCGGCGCCGTCTCGCCGGCCACCGGTCTGGTCAAGAACGCCAACACGACGGTCCTGATCGGCAACCCGCTCGACCGCGACCTCTCTGAGGCTCTCGGCCGGGAGGTGCGGCTGGAGAACGATGCCAACTGTTTCGCGCTCTCGGAGGCCGTGGACGGCGCTGGCGCGGGGCAGGGTGTCGTCTTCGGCCTGATCATCGGCACGGGGGCGGGCTCCGGCATCGTCATCGACGGCAAGGTGCTGCGCGGCCGGCATCTGATCGGCGGCGAATTCGGCCACAACCCGCTGCCATGGCCATCGGTCGAGGAAGTCGTGGAGGCGCCCGCCTGCTATTGCGGCCAGCGCGGCTGCCTCGAGACCTGGGTTTCCGGCACCGGCTTCGCCGATGATTTCGAGCGGGCCACGGGACGCGCCGTGCCGGCGCCCGAAGTGGCCGTCATGGCCGCGGCGGGCGAGCCGCAAGCCCGCGCCTCCTATGGCCGCTACGTCTCGCGCCTCGCGCGCGGGCTCGCGCACGTCGTCAACCTGATCGACCCGGACGTGATCGTCATGGGCGGCGGCATGAGCAATGTCCTGTCACTTTACGACGATGTCCCGCCGGCCATGCGCGCCTATGTCTTCTCCGATGCCTGCACGACGCCGATCGTCAAGGCGCGGCACGGGGATTCCTCGGGCGTGCGGGGTGCGGCGTGGCTCTGGCCCAAAGGGGCTGACAAGGCCGGCTGACAAGTCGGGCTGACGCTTGACGGCCGGCATTGCCGCCATGCGGAGGAAGTCCCGGCCAAAAAGTCCCGCGCATGTTCTGGACAGCGCGTGCGCGCTCTGCTAGTCACCCGGCTCCCGCACGGGCACTGCCCTGCGGTGTGGGTGATTAGCTCAGTTGGTAGAGCAGCTGACTCTTAATCAGCGGGTCGAAGGTTCGAGTCCTTCATCACCCACCAATCGCAAATCCATACGGGCATTGGGTTTGCGGATTTCGACCTTTCCGGCATTCCAACACGCCTCAGCCGGCCATTCCAACATCTGGTCTATTTTCGTTCCTGCGGGCGGGACGCGCGGCGCTTCTTCGCGCCCGTGATGAGCTGGCGTCTGGTGGCCTTCACATAGGTCGGCAGGCTCGTGTTGCCCGACTTGCGGAACCTCCGTTCCTTGTCCTTCACATCCGGCGTGGAGCGGGCGGCGACATCCCTGGCCTTCTGGCGGTCGGCGGAATTGATGGACGATGCGAACAGGGCCATGAGGCGCATCGTGAGGCGATGGCCGAGGCCCTGAGTGAACGCCTCCAGCGCCTTCGCCCTGCGCGAGCGAAGCCGGTAATGGTCGAGGTCCTTGAAGCGGCGCTGCTCGGCCGCGCAGACCCGGAACAGTACGTCCCGCAGATAGCGCGCAATCTCCGGTCCGAAATCCTTGCCGTAGAACGTGACGTGCGCTTGCACCCTGCCGGGCTGCGTCCAGATGGCGGCGGTGTTGGCGAACTCGCTGATCACCCCGAGCAGGCTTCTCTGCCAGAGCGGGATGTGAGCCCCGAACGGGACCACCCGCTGACCTGTCCGCCACATCCGCCCGGCCGTGCTCGTGTGCTAAGGACGCAGCACACGCCCGCGACAGGGACCGGAGGCACGGCAGTTGAGATTCCTCGCCCTTCGCTATTTCAACGAGGTCGCCCGTCTCGGTTCGATCCGCAAGGCGGCCGACCGGCTCCATGTCGCCCCCTCCGCCGTCAGCCGCCAGATCGCGCTGCTCGAAGCTGAACTCGGCACCGAGCTTTTCAAGCGCTTCAAGACCGGTGTCAGGCTCATGCCGGCCGGCGAGGTGCTGGCGCGGCAGAGCCATCGCATCTTCCGGGACCTGGAGCGGGCGCGCTCCGGTATCGACGACCTCATGGGCCTGCGCCGGGGCACGATCAGCCTGTGGGTGATCGAGGGCTTCGTCACCGGCCTGCTTCCGGAGATCCTCTCCGATTTCAACCAGCGCTACCCCAAGATCTCGTTCAGGGTCTACACGGACTCCACCGACCGCATCGTCGAGGCCCTGCTGGAGGACGAGGCGGATATCGGCATCACCTTCAACGCCTTGCCGCGCCCGGAAATCGAGGTGGTGGCAGAGTTCAAGGAAGGCATTTCCTGCCTGGTCGCGCCCTCGCATCCCTATGCCGGCCGCGAGAGCCTGTCGCTCGCCGAACTCTGTGCCGAACAGCTCGCCCTGCCGGTGCAGAGCTTCGGGCTCCGCCAGGTCTTCGACAAGGTGATTGCGAGCCGCGGCTACGATCCGCGCGTGTTGGTCACCACGAACTCCCTGGAGCTCACGAAGACCCTCGCGGCGACGGGGAGGGCGATCGCCTTCATGCCGGCGCTGACCGTAGTCAGGGAGCTGACGGCGGGATCGCTCATCGCGATTCCCATCTCGGACCGGGAGTTCAGGACGTCGCGCGCCAGCGTCAGCATCCACCGCGACAGGCCGCTCTCCCATGCGGCTGCGGATTTCCTGAAAGTGCTGGTCGCGCAGATTCAGAGCCTCGTCGACGCGCAGGCGCCTCGCCGCTGAGGTGTTGCCTTTTCGTCAAGATCGCATGACCGATTCTCGTCTTTGAACAACACATCGCCCAAACTAGGCTTCCCCTCAATCAAAAGAGGGGATCACACATGCACACCGAAACTTCGTCGCCGCGCGCTGCTCCCGCGCTGGCCTCCGCCAGCCGGCGCACCGTCGTCCTGGGCACCGGCGCCGCGGCGCTGTCGGCCGTCCTCGGCAAGCTCGGCGGCCCCGCGCTCGCGCAGGCCGCGATCCCGGTTCGCGTCACCGAGGCGATCCATCTGGGCATGTACGTGTCGGTTTATGCGGCCAAGCACGGCGGCTTCTTCCGCAAGCACGGGCTCGATGTGACCGTCTCCTCCGCCGGCGGCATCGCGCTCGCCGTGCCGGTCGTGCTCTCGGGCAATGCGTCCTTCGCGGTGACCGGCGCGGGCATGTCGGTGAACGCTGCCAATGAGGGCGCCAAGCTCGTCAATATCGCGAAGATCGTCGGCGGCGTCGCCATGTGGGCGGTCGCCAAGCCCGGCTCGCCGATCAAGGCCATCGGCGATTTCCGCGGCAAGACGATCGCGACCCTGCGCTATCCGTCCTCGACCATCCAGACACCGACCTTCGCCATGAAGGAGCGCGGCGGCTTCGAGCCGGACAAGTCCGGCGTCCGCTTCCTCCAGCTCCCGAACGGCGCGCAGGCGCAGGCCGTGCTCGACGGCCGCGCCGATGTCGCCACCATGTTCGAGTGGGAGGTGAGCATCGCCAAGCAGCAGTTCAACCTGGAGCCGGTCTTCTCCTTCGCCGACATTATCGGCCCGCTGGCCTGGACGACGGCCATGGTCAAGCGCGACCTGATCGACAGGGATCCGAAGCTGGTGCAGGCCTTCTGCGATGCCATCGCCGAGGCCCAGGCGGCCCTCCACGCCGACGGCAACGAACTGTTCGTGAAAGCCTCCGTCGCCGAGTTTCCGCAGGTTTCCGAGGCGATCATCCGCTCCGCCGCGGACAATCTCCTCAAGAAAACCAACGCCATTCCGAAGAGCCCGACCATTTCCAGGGCGGAATGGGAGGCGGACCTCGCCTTCGAGCTGGCCGGCGGTGCGATCAAGACCACCCGGCCCTACGAGGAGATGGTCGACAACGGATTTGCCGAACGCGCGACCGCCAAGGTCGGCCGGCCGAGCTGACAAGCAGGACCATCATGAGCATCATACTCGCAGCCAGACCCGAGAACCTGTCCTTCGATCCGCGCCGCACGGCGCTGATCATCGTCGACATGCAGAACGGCTACTGCACGCCGGGCGGCTATTTCGGCCATCTCGGCGTCGACCTCTCGCCGGCCGACCGGGTCATCCCGGCGATCGACCGGCTGGCGCGCAGCGTCCGCCGGGCGGGCGCGCAGGTCGTCTGGCTGCAGAACGGCTGGGACCCGGAGCTGAAGGAGGCCGGTGGCCCGGACTCCGTCAACCAGCGCAAGGGCAACTCGCTCAAGCTGATGCGGGCGCGGCAGGACCTGGCCGGCAAGCTGCTCACCAAGGGCGGCTGGGACTACGCGCTGGTCGAGGGCCTCACGCCCGATCCGGCCGACATCGTGGTGCCGAAGCCGCGCTATAGCGGCTTCGCGGGCACCCAGCTGGACAGCATCCTGCGCAGCCGCCGCATCGACACGCTGCTGGTCTGCGGCGTAGCCACCAATGTCTGCGTGGAATCGACCATCCGGGACGCCTTCTTCAAGGAGTATTTCCCGGTCCTCGTCCATGACGCCTGCTTCCAGGCCGGCCCGGACTTCATCCAGCAGGCCACAATCTACAACGTCGAGAAGTTCTTCGGCTGGTCGGCGGTGACCGACGATGTCGTGCGCGCCTGCGACGGCGTCGATGCGGTCGCGGCCTGACGAACACAAACAAGTCCAGGGAGACTCACCATGGCCGTTCAACCGATCATTCCGCCGGGCTCCGCTCCGCCGCTTGCGCCCTACAGCCCGGGCAGCAAGGCCGGCGGCTTCATCTATGTCTCCGGCACGCTCGCCATCGGACCGAACGGCGAGACACTCGCGGTCGGCGATGCGGCGGCGCAGACGCGCCACGTCATCGAGAGCATCAAGTCGGTGGTCGAGGCCGGCGGCGGCACGCTGAGGGACGTCGTGTTCAACCAGATCTTCCTGAAGGACCTAGCGGATTATGCGGCCATGAACACGGTCTACAAGGAGTATTTCCCGGAGGCCCCGCCGGCGCGCTACTGCATCCAGGCGCCGCTGGTGCGCCCGGAGTTTCTCGTCGAGATCGCCACCACGGCCTATGTCGGCGGCTGACCATGACCAGCGTCGAGACGACGGGGCGGGCCGTGGCTGACAGCCGCCGCGCTGCCGCCGCACGCCCGGCCGGGCGGCGCCTGCTGCCGGGCACCGGCCGCATCTTCATCTATCAGGTGCTCGTCATTGCGGGCTTCTTCGCGATCTGGGAGGTCGCCATCCGCGCCGACTGGATCCCGGTCTACATCTACGGCCAGCCGAGCGGCGTCGTGCGCGAATTCGCCAAAGGCATTGCCGACGGCAAGCTGCTGGTCGACAGCTGGGTGACCACGCAGGAATCAGTGATCGGCTTTCTCATCGGCAGCCTGTTCGGCTCGGCAGCCGGCCTTGCCCTCTGGCTGTCGCCCACGACGGCGGCGGTGATCCGCCCCATCATGGTGGCGCTCAACGGCCTGCCGAAGATCGCGCTCGCGCCGCTGATCATCGTCTGGTTCGGCATCGGCATCGAATCGAAGATCGCCGTGGCGGCGATCATCACCTTCATCGTGGCCATGATCGCGAGCTATGCCGGCAGCCAGGAGGTCGACAACGACTACGTCCGCATGCTCAAGGCGCTGGGGGCGACGCGCTTCCAGATCTTCCGGATGGTTATCGTTCCCGGTTCCGTACCGTGGATCGCCTCCGCATTCCGACTCAACATCGGTTTCGCGATGATCGGCGCGGTGGTTGGCGAGTACATCTCGGCGGAACAGGGCCTCGGCCAGCACATCTACTATGCCGGCACGCTCTACAACCTGAACGGCGTCTGGGCCGGCATCTTCGCGCTGATGATCCTCGCGCTCGTGCTCGACTGGTGTGTCGGCCGCGCCGAACGCCTGCTGAAGTGGCGGTGAGCGCGCGTCATGCCTATTGCAAGACTTGGCGATGTCGACATCCGCTATGAAGTGACGGGAGAGGGCGATCCCCTCCTCCTCGTCGCAGGCCTCGGCGGGTCGGCCGGCTACTGGGGGCCGAACATCGCGGCGCTCGCGGCCGGGCACCGCGTCATCCTGCACGACCATAGGGGCACGGGCGGCAGCACGCGCTTCGAGGGCCGCTACTCCGTCGAGGGCATGGCCGGCGACCTCCTGCGCCTGATGGATCATCTGGCCGTGGCGCGCGCGCATCTTGTCGGGCACTCCACCGGCGGTGCCATCGGGCAGGTCCTTGCCGCCCGCGCACCCGAGCGGGTCGCCAGCCTCGTGCTCTATGCGAGCTGGGCCGTGCTCGACGCGCAGATGGAAATGTGCCTCGACCTTCGCCGGCGCATCCTGCGCGACGGCGGCGTGGCCGAGTATCACCGGGCGACTCCGGTGTTCCTCTATCCGCCCTATTTCGTGAGAGACAACAAGGCCGCCCTCGACCAGGAGGCCGCGTCGGCGGCGTCCGCGTCGCCTTCGGCCTCTATCCTCGATGCGCGCGTGGCCGGCATCATGGCGTTCGACGGCAGGGCCTACCTGCCGGACATCCGCTGCCCGACCATGGTCCTCGTTGCCGAGGACGACATCCTCACGCCGCCCTATTCGTCCGAGATGCTGGCCGGCGCGATCGCCGGTGCCAGGCTCGTGACGGTGCCGCGCGGCGGCCATGCCCTGTCGCGCACAGAGCCAGACCTGTTCAACAAGACGATCGCCGCGTTCCTCGCGGACCATGCCATCGCCCGGGAGGATGTCCATGCCGCATGAAGCCGAGACGGTCCTGCGGGCCGCCAATGTCGGGATGACCTTCAATCCCGATACGCCCGAGGCGGTGACCGCCATTGCCGACATCAGCTTCGAGGTGGCGCGCGGCGAAGTGGTCGCGATCGTAGGCCCCTCCGGCTGCGGCAAGACCACGCTGTTCAACATCATTGCCGGCCTCCTGACGCCGACCCGCGGCGAGATCGCGGTCGACGGCGTCCCGGTCCACGACGCGACGGGCCATGTCGGCTACATGCTCCAGAAGGACCTGCTCCTGCCCTGGCGCACGGTCCGCGACAACGTCACCATCGGCCTCGAAGTGCGCGGCACGCCCTCGCGCGAGGCGGCGGGCATCGCGCAGGGCCTGATCGAGGCCTATGGGCTCAAGGGCTTCGAGGAGGCCTATCCCTCGGCCCTGTCGGGCGGCATGCGGCAGCGCGTTGCTTTCATGCGCACGCTCGCCTTCTCGCCGGAGGTCATCCTGCTCGACGAGCCCTTCTCCGCGCTCGACAGCCAGACGCGCCTGATCCTCCAGTCGGACGTGATGCGCATCATCCGCGAGCGGCAGTGCAGCGTGGTGCTCGTCACCCACGATGTCGGCGAGGCCATCACCATGGCCGACCGGATCGTCGTGATCACCAGCCGGCCCGGCCGGGTGAAGGCCGTGCATGCGGTCGACATCGCACCGGAACTGCGTCACCCCCTGAAGATCCGCACCCTGCCGCGGTTCAACCAGCTCTTCGAGACGATCTGGTCCGAGCTCGGCATCGAGCTGGCGGCCTGACGAACGGACATCCCGATGCTGCATCATGAGAGCTTCGGCTCGCCCGACAGGGACTGCGTTCTCATGTCGGCTGGCCTCGGCGGCGCCGGTGCATTCTGGCGGCCCCAGATCGCGGCGCTGGCCGAGCACTTCCACGTCGTCGTCTACGATCAGCGCGGGACGGGTGGCAGCAAGGAGCCGCTGCCCGAAGGCTACTCCATCGACGCCATGGCCGACGATGTGGTCGAGATCCTCGATGCGCGCGGCATCGGACGATGCCATTTCGTCGGCCATGCGCTCGGCGGGATCGTCGGGCTCAAGCTGGCCGCGCGCGCGCCCGCGCGCGTGGGCAAGCTGGTGCCCGTCAACGCCTGGGCCTCGGCCGATTCCCACACCGCGCGATGCTTCGACATGCGGCTGGCCCTGCTCCGGCATGTCGGCGTCGAGGCCTACGTCAACGCCCAGCCGATCTTCCTCTATTCCGCCGCCTGGCTCTCCGCGAACGCGGAGGCGGTCACGGCCGAAGTGCAGCACGGCATCGCCCATTTCCAGGGCGCGGACACGATCCAGAAGCGCATCGCCGCGCTGCTCGCCTTCGACATGGCGGACGAGCTTCGGCGCATTACCCATCCGACCCTTGTGGTCGCGTCCCGCGACGATGTTCTCGTGCCCTGGACGGCCTCGCAGCGTCTCGTGGATACCATGCCCAACGCGCGGCTCTGGATGGTGGAAAGCGGCGGCCATGGCTTCACGGCCACCGCACCCGAGGCGTTCAACGCGGAACTGATCGCGTTCCTGCGGGGATAATGGCGGCGGCGCATGGCTGCTCCGGAGGGCCGAATGGTTAATGACGCGTCAAGCGCCATGCCCCGTCCCCGGGCGTTGATTCCGCAAATTTAAATAAACATCGCCGAGAGTAGCGCATCAGCCGCTCGGGGATGTTCAAGATGGCTTCGATCCTTCACCGCTTCCGGAAGCAGGAATCGGGTGTCGTCGCGGTCCTGTTCGGGATCGCTATCATTCCGATCATGCTCCTGGTCGGGGCGGCGGTCGACTATTCCCGCCTCTCGGCGGCGCAGGCCGCGGCCCAGGCCGCCGCCGATGCCGCGGCTCTCGCCGCCGCCGCGTCACGGATCGAGAACGAAACCGCGATGAGCGCGGTCGCGACCAACTACATGAGGACCAATACGACAGGCACCAACGCCGACGCGGCGCGGATCACGACCTTTCGCTACGATACGGCGAAGCGCGAGGTCACGCTGATCGCCGATGGCTCGATCAGCCCCGCCTTCATGCAGCTGGCCGGCTACAGCCAGCTCAGCTATCGCGTCACGGCCAATTCGATACGGGCGATCAACGGGTCCACCGAACTCGTCCTCGTCCTCGACAACACCTGGTCGATGGCGGGCAGCAAGCTGACCGCGCTCAAGGAATCCGCTGAGGAACTGGTGACGACCCTGTGGCGCGACCCTTCGGTCGACGTCAAGATCGGCGTCGTTCCCTATGCCGACTACGTCAATGTCGGGACCGCCAACCGGAACGCCACGTGGGTTTCCGTGCCGGCCGACTACGACGTGACGTCGCAGCGTACCTGCGTGACGAAGACGACGCGCTCGGTCTGCACCAGGGGCTCTCCGAAGACCTGCACCCGGACGGTCGACGGCAGCGTCGAGGCCTATGACTGCACGCCGCAGACCTGCACGGACCAGACGGTTCCCCCCTACGAGTCATGCTCGGGCGGCGGCACGACCCGCTACCGCTGGTACGGCTGCGTGGGCTCGCGCAACACCGGCACGCTGCGCCTGACGGACGCCCAGCCGTCCACGCCCTATCCGGGCTATCTGGCGACCAGCCAGAACTGCCTCAACCCCATCGTTCCCCTCTCGACCAGTCCCGCGACGGTCACGGCGGCGATCCGCGGGATGGTCGTCAATGTCGGCAACTACAAGCCCTCGACCTACATTCCGGCAGGCCTGATCTGGGGCGTCAACGTCCTGTCGCCGACCGCGCCGTTCTCCGAGGGCCGGCCGTATGACGCCGCCAATCGCCGCCCGCGCAAGGTGATGGTCCTCATGACCGATGGCGCCAACACTCTGCAGTATCGTGCTTCAGATGGCCGCCATGTCGCCTTCAGCGGCAATGCCAACAACCAGGCCAACCAGCTCGCGCAAACCTATACCGACATGAACGCGATCTGCACCTACGCCAAGTCGCAGCAGATCGAAATCTATACGATCGCCTTCGACATCACCGACGCGACGGCCAGGGCGGCGATGCGCAACTGCGCTTCCTCGACCGTCCATGCCTTCGACGCGACGGACCGCCTCTCGCTGCAGGAAGCGTTCAAGAATATCGCCCAGTCGCTCCAGAACGTGCGTCTGACCCGCTGAGCGGTGGTGCCGGCACGATCATCTTGCCTCGTTGACATCCCGGGGGCCGCCCCCCGGGTGATGCGCTGCGACTGGCGAGCGCGGCGCGATTGCCGGACTGCGTCGAGCCGGCAGCTGCGCCCAGGCGCCATCGACTGACACAAACCCGTCCTGCCCCGTGCGTCGATTGATCGGCGCGCGATTTGCTTGACTGCGGCGGATGCAATGCTCGGGTCGAAACGACGCATTGCAATTCTATGCAATCGTTTGCATGATGGGTCATCAGCCTATGGGCGACAGGATGGGGAGAATGCACATGACGACGTTCACGAGGCGCGGATTCGTTCAGGCATCGGCGGCGGGCGCCACTTTCCTTGCCTCGCCGCAGGTCATGGCGCAGTCCGATTTCATGGAGCCGGCGCGCATCCGCATGGGCTTTGCGCCCTATATCTCGGCCGGCCCCTATTACATCGCCCAGGCGAAGGGCTACTTCAAGAAACTGAACATCGAGATCGTCCCGACCAGCCATGTGGACGGCTCGCTGTCCATGCCGGCGCTCGCCGCCGGCGAACTCGACATCACCGGCGCGACGCTCTCCGCCGGCCTGTTCAACCTGATGTCGAAGGGGGCAGGCCTGCGCCTCTTTTTCGAGCGCGGCCGCGAAGCGCCGGGCTGGGGCTCCAACTCGATCATGGTCTCCAACGAGATGTGGGAGAAGGGCTTCCGCACCGTCGACGGCTACAAGCTCGCCAAAGGCGCCAAGATCGGCATTTCCTCGCGCGGCAGCGTCGCCCACTATCTGCACACGGTGGGCCTCGAGCGCGCCGGCCTGAAGTTCGAGGACGCCGACTGGAACTGGGGCATGTCGCCGCAGGTCAGCCTGCCGCTGATGCAGCAGAACCGCATCGACATCCTCAACATGCCGCTGCCGGGCGCCTATGCCGCGCAGAACCGCGGCGTCGGCAAGATCGCCACCTGGAGCGACGAGATCGCCCCGGACTTCGTGCTGGCCTGCTCGGTCGCAAGCGAGAAGTTCCTGCGCGAGAAGCACTCGGCCGCCGTGCGCTTCTCCATGGCGATCATGCAGGGCAACATCGATTTCATGGAAGCCGCCCGCAACGGCAACCCGGAAGTCCTCAAGATCATGGCCGAGGGCACCGGCCTGACCCCGCAGGTCATCGATTCCACGCGCCAGCGCTGGACCTACATGACCATCGACGGCCTGCCGAACATGCCGTCGATCGTCGCGCAGCAGAAATTCTGGCACGAAAAGACCGATCTCCTGCAGCGCATGGTGCCGGAGAACCAGATTTTCGACGACCGTGCCATCCGCGAGGCGAAGAAGCGCCTCGACGACAAGAACCCCTTCATCTGATTCCGACGCCAGCCAGTTCATCGCGCTGGGAGGCGCGTTTTTACGATGCAGTTCGAGGCAATTTCCATCGAGGGTCTGTCGCACCGCTTCCTCTCACGGACGCGGCCGCCGACCACGGCCCTTACCGACGTGACCTGCCGTTTTCCGGCCGGCAAGGTGACTTCCATCGTCGGGCCATCGGGCTGCGGAAAGTCGACGCTCCTTCTGATCATGCGCGGCCTCGTCAAGGCGAGCCAGGGCGACGTGAAGTTCCTCTACGGGGACGGCGCGGGCGCCCTGACGCCGGGCGCGGCGCCGCGGATGGCCACCGTGTGGCAGTCGTTCAACCTGCTGCCGTGGCGGAGCGTCGTGGACAACGTCGCCTTCGGCATGGAGCTGCAGGGCGTGCCGACGGCGGAGCGCCGCGAGAAGGCGATGGAGGCGATCAAGTCGGTCGAGCTCTCGGGCTTCGAGAACCACTATCCCGGCCAGCTTTCCGGCGGCATGAAGCAGCGCGTCGGCCTTGCCCGCGGCATGGTGATGTCGCCGGACATCCTGTTCCTCGACGAGCCCTTCGGCGCGCTGGACGCGCAGACACGGCTCTACCTGCAGGAGCAGCTCTCGGCCCTCGTCGAGAAGAGCGCCAAGACGGTCATCCTCATCACCCACTCCATCGAGGAGGCGATCTTCCTCGGCGACCATGTGGTGGTGATGACGGCCCGGCCCGGCAAGATTGCCGCCAGCCTCGACGTCGACCTGCCGCGTCCGCGCGGTATCGACGTGCAGAACGACAAGCGCTTCGGCGAGCTGTTCTCCGAGATTTACGGACTGCTGCGCGACGAAGTCCGCAAGTCGATGATGAACTGAGGGCTTGCGATCATGACCGACGTGAACCGTTCGATCGCCTTTCAGGCTGACAAGCCCGCATCCCCGCCGCCCGCCGACGAGCGGCTGCGCGACGACACCTGGTGGTACGGCCCGGTCGCCATGGCCTGCTTCCTGGTGTTCTGGGAAGTCTCCGTCATGTTCGGGTCGATCCCCGAACTGTTCCTGCCGCGCCCCTCGGTGGTGGTCGTCACGCTCTACGACCTGTTCGCGACCAAGGGCCTCCTCTACGATTTCGGCCTGACACTCTACCGCATCTTCGGCGGCTTCTTCCTGGCCGCCTTCGTCGGCATCGGTCTTGGCCTGCTGATGGGCATGTCCAAGCGCATCTACGCGGTGGCCGACATCTTCGTCGCCGCGCTCTATCCCGTGCCGAAGATCGCGCTCGTGCCTCTGCTGGTCATCTGGCTCGGGACCGGCAACTCGTTCCAGATCGCGCTGTCCGCGCTCGGCTGTATCTTCCCGATTCTCGTCAACACGATCATCGGCGTGCGCCAGTGCGACGAGGGCCTGATCCTCGCGGCCCGCGATCTCGGCGCGAACCCGGTGCAGATCCAGCGCAAGGTGGTGCTGCCGGCGGCGATCCCCGCCATCTTCGGCGGCCTGCGCCTTGCGCTCGGCATTTCCATCATCCTCGTGGTGGCGGCGGAGATGCAGACCGCGCGCTATGGCCTCGGCGCCAAATTGCAGGCGGCAGGTCAGGTGCTGGAAACCGGCCAGGTCTTCGCGATCCTGCTGCTGCTCGCCATCCTCGGCATCCTGCTGACCAAGGGGCAGGACCGGCTCGGCAACATCGTCAACCGCTGGCGCGCCAACTGATCCCCGCCTGCTGACCTGACCACATGACAGAGGGCCGCCCCGCGGCCCGGGAGAAACCCCCATGAAACGGACTCTGATCGAGTGCGGCTGGCTCGTCTCGATGGACGACAAGGTCGGCGACCACAAAGACGCGCGCATCCTGATCGAGGGCAGCCGCATCGTCGCCGCCGGCAAGGGTATCGAGGCCGACGCCGACGAGGTGATCGACGCCCGCGACAAGATCGTCATGCCGGGCCTGATCGACGCCCATATCCACACCTGGCAGGCGGGCCTGCGCGCCATCGGTTCGGAGTGGCTGGGCCCCGACTACCACAAGAACATCCACGCCAATCTCGCGACCCATTACGGCCCCGAGGACAACTATATCGGCAACCTGATCGGCGCACTCGGCCAGATCGACGGCGGCGTCACCACCATCTGGGACTGGTGCCACAACATCACGTCGCTTGAGCACGCCGAGCGTTCGGTGGACGGCCTTGAGGAATCCGGCATCCGCGCCCTCTTCGCCCACGGCACCGCCAAGCCGCCGACCAGGCCGGGCGAACTGCCCTATACCCACGTGCCGCATCCGCGCGACCGCATCGAGGCGCTGCGCAACGGGCGCTTTGCCTCCGACGACCGGCTCGTGACCCTCTCCATGGCGATCCTCGGTCCCCATTGGGGCACCTACGAAGTGGCCGAGCAGGACCTCAAGCTCGCCCGCGAGCTGAACCTGATGTCGACCTCGCACGCGACCCGCAAGATTCCGGATCAGGTCGCCCCCGGCGGCTACGGCAAGCTGGTCAAGGCCGGCCTCATCGGCCCCGACCACAATCTCGTCCACGGCAACTACATCGAGGACGAGGAGCTGAAGCCGCTGGTGGAGGCGGGCGCCTCGATCACCGCCACCGTGCTGGTCGAGCTGCATGGCCACGCGGCCGAACCCGTCACCCTGCGCGTCAAGAACTTCGGCGGCATGCCCTCCATCGGTATCGACGTCGAGCCCATCGTCACCGGCGAGATGTTCCGCGAGATGCAGGCGGCGCTGCTGCACGCCCGCTGGGCCTCGCTGCGCGACAATGCCGCGGCCGGCAAGCCGCCGTTCCAGACCATCCCGATCAAGTCGCGCGAGGCGCTGATGTGGGCGACCATCGGCAATGCCCGCGCCATGGGCATGGAAGACCAGATCGGTTCGATCACGCCCGGCAAGAAGGCCGATATCGTCATGCTCCGGGCGAACGACCTGAACCTCTTCCCGGTCCACGATCCCCTGCTGTCGATCACCGACCAGGCGCATGGCGGCAATGTCGACACCGTCATCATCGACGGCGTCATCAGGAAGCAGGGCGGCAAGCGGGTATTCGCGGACGACGTGCTGGCGAAGCGCAAGGGCGACCTCCTCGCTTCCATCGAGCGCATCATGCGCGCCGGCAACTTCACGCTGAAGGCGGCCTGACACCCATGGCCACCAAGCTGATCAAATGCGGCTGGGTCGTCTCCATGGACCCGGCCGTCGGCGACCTGAAGGACGCCGAAATCCTCATCGACGGCGGCCGCATCGTCGCCATCGGCCAGAGCCTCGGTGCCGATGCGGACGAGGTGATCGACGCGCCGGCCATGATCGCCATGCCGGGCCTCGTCAACGCCCATATGCACACCTGGCAGACGGGCCTGCGCGCCATCGGCTGCGAATGGGCGCACGGCGAGTACTTCAAATACCTGCACGGCGGCATGGCCACCCGGTACGGCCCCGAGGACAACTATCTCGGCAACCTCATCGGCGCGCTGAACCAGATCGACGGCGGCTGCACGACGCTCAACGATTATTGCCACAACATCACCTCGACCGAACAGGCCGAGCGCTCCATCGACGCTCTCGAGGATGCCGGCATCCGCGCGGTCTTCACCATGGGCGCGGGCAAGCTGCCGCCCGAGCGGGAGAAGATCGAGCCCTTCGAGAAGCGCATCAATCCACGCGAGCGCGTCACGCATATCCGCAAGCGCCTCGCCGATGACGGCGCGCTCGTCACCATGGCGCTCGGCGTTGCCGGCCCGCACTGGGCCGAGATGGAGCCGACGCGGATCAATCTGCGCCTCGCGCGCGAGATGGGCCTGCGCTCATCGACCCACGCCACCAAGCGGCCCGAACTGGCGGTCGATCCGCGCGGCTACTATCCGCTGATCGAGGAGGGCCTCGTCGGCGCGGACCACAGCGTCGTCCACGGCAATTATCTCTCCGACGACGAGCTGAAGCGCCTGTTCGACGTGGGCGTCACTTTCTGCGCCACGGTGCAGACGGAACTGCGCGGCTATGCCGGCGATCCCCTCGTCGGCCGTGTGAAGGCGCTGGGCGGCACCCCATCGCTCGGCGTCGATGTCGAGCCGCGCGTCTCCGGCGAGATGTTCCGCGAGATGCAGATCGCGCTGCTCTATGCGCTCTCCGTCTGCCAGCGCGAGAATGCGCGGGACAAGAAGCCGGCCTTCTCCGTCGTGCCGATCCGCTCGCGCGAGGCGCTCGCCTGGGCGACCATCGGCGGCGCAGAGGCTCTCGGCCTCGCCGACCGCATCGGCACGCTGACGCCGGGCAAGAAGGCCGACATCGTCCTGCTCGACGGCAGCGACCTCAACCTGTTCCCGGTCCACGACCCCGTGCTCTCGATCGTCGAGCAGGCCAACCAGGGCAATGTCCACACCGTGCTGATCGACGGCGTCGTCAGGAAGAAGGGCGGCAGGCTGGTGTTCCCGGAGGCCGTTCGTCGCCAGCGCATGGCGGAACTCGCCACCTCGGTCGAGCGCATCATGGGCGAGGCCGACTACGTCCCCTTCGGGAGATAGCACCATGGCGGCGATCAAGCGCACGCTGATCCGCTGCGGCTGGCTCGTCACCATGGACGATGCGCTCGGCACCCTGAAGGATGCGGAGCTTCTCGTCGCCGGCGATGCCGTCGAAACGGTCGGCCAGCGCCTCGGCGTGGCCCATGACGAACGGATCGATGCCTCGGACATGATCGTCATGCCCGGCCTGATCAACATGCACCTGCACACGTTCCAGGCCGGCTTTCGCGCGGTCGGCTCGGAATGGCTGGGCCCCGACTACTTCCGCAACTTCTACGGCAATGCGGCCGTCCGATTCGGGCCGGAGGACAACTATCTCGGCACGCTGTTCGGAGCGCTGAGCCAGCTCGATCAGGGCGTCACGACGCTCGCCGACTATTCGCACAACCTCCGCTCGCTGGAGCAGGCGGAGCGGTCGGTCGATGCGCTTGTCGATGCCGGCATTCGCGCGGTCTTCATCCACGGCGACGGCCTGCGCGAGCCGGCGGTTCCCGGCGCCATGCCGTCGCGCCGCCTGCACCCGCGCGAGCGGGTCGAGGCGCTGATGGCGAGCCGCTTCGCACATCCCGGCCTCGTCACGCTGGCGCTCGGCATTGCCGGCCCCCACTGGGCCGACTGGGAGGCCTCGCTCCACAATGCGCGGCTCGCCCGCGACCTCGGCCTCGTCGCCTCATCGCATGTCACGCGCAGCCACGCGAATGCGGTGACGCCGGACGGCTACGACCGTCTCGCGGCCATGGGCCTGCTCGGGCCCGACCACAATCTCGTCCACTGCAATCACCTGACGACGGACGAGGTGGGACCACTGCTCGATGCCGGCTGCACGATCACCGCGACGACCACCAACGAGTTCCACGACTACCCGACCGATTCCGTCCTGCGGAAGGTCATGGATCGCGGCCACCAGCCCTCCATCGGCGTCGATGTCGAGGCGATGGTGACCGGCGACCTCTGGCGCGAGATGCAGACCGCGCTGCTCTTCGCCCGCAACGAGGGCCTGCGCGCCAGGCGCCCCGATGCGATGATCCCCTCGCGCACGGCGCTCGGCTGGGTGACGACCGGGGGCGCGAAGGCGCTGATGATGGACAAAACCATTGGCCGCCTCGCGCCGGGCCTCAAAGCCGATATCGTCATGCTGCGCGCAGGCGACCTCAACCTGTTCCCGGTCCACGATCCCGTCTTCTCCATTGTCGAGCAGGCCCATGCCGGCAATGTCGATACGGTGATGGTGTCAGGTGAGATCAGGAAGCGTGGCGGCCTGCTGCTGTTCGACGAGGGCAAGCGCCGGCTGTTAGGTGAGCGTCTCGCCGAATCCGCCGCGCGCATCGCGGCCGATGCCGGCTGGCCGCTGGCGCGAACCCTCAGCGCCTAGTCGGCGACCACGCGAAGCGGCGGCCTGCCGCGCAGGGCCGGCAGCACCTCGCGTGCGAACAGGCGCATGGCCGTCAGCGCGGCTTCGCTCGCGAGAACGCCGTTGCCGTTGAAGATGCAGCGCAGGTGCCGGATGCCGGTCGATGCCGCGAGCGCCTCGATCTGCGCCAGGCAGTCGTCCGGCGTGCCGTGTATGAACTGGTCGCGCAGCACCGCCTCGCGATCCGGTCGCTTCACATTCTCAGGCCGTTCGCCGCGCAGGGCCGCGAAATGCAGGCGGCGCACATGCAGGGCGTCGAACAGGCTATCGAGTGCGGCTTCTGCCGCAGCGGCGTTCGGAGCGATGTTGACGTAGCGCGCCAGCGTCGAGCGACCGAGCGCGCTGCGCCTGCTGCTTCGCTCCAGCAACGACCTGTAGATGGCGAGTTGCCGGCTCTCCGGAGGCTCTAGGCTGAGCAGCAGCGGCAGGTCTTCCGAGAGGGCGAAGTCGAGGGTCTCGGCGGTCGATCCCGCCGCATAGATCGGCGGATGCGGCCGCTGCACCGGCGCTGACCCGACGGCCGTCTCGGGGAAGCGCCATGGCCCCTCGGCGGAAGCGACGCGGCCATGGGTCAGCGCCGCGCGGATGATGCGCAGCGAGGCTTCGAAGCGCCGCCGCGCCTCGTCGTGGGGGATGCCGAGAGCGACGAAAGTGTCTGCCGAGGTGCCACGCCCGATGCCGACATCGAGCCGCCCGCCGCTTTGGCCGTCGAGCTGGGCGATCTCCTCGGCGAGCATGAGCGGGTGGTGGATCGGCAGGACCAGCACGGACGAGCCGACCCGCAGTCGCTCGGTGCGCGCGAAGATCGCTGCGGCGAGGAGATGCGTGGACGGGTAGGGGATCGGCGGGTCCATGAAATGGAACTCGTTGAACCAGACGCCGTCGAAGCCGAGGCGGTCGGCCTCCTCGAAGATCGACAGGAATGCGCGGTGGTCGCCGAAGGTCGCCTCGCGCGTCCAACCGGCAAGGTCGATGCGAATGGGGGCGGTCATGCGTGGCGTCCCGAGGCCGGCCGGGCGATGGCGACGCCGTCGACGGTGACGGTCTCGAAGGGGACGCGGAACACGCGGGGCAGCACGTCGTCGCCGGCAAGCGCGGCGCTCGGCAGGTCTGCGGCGATGCGGCCCTGATCCATCACGACGACGCGCTCGAACCACGTCGTGGCGAGCTCGATGTCGTGCAGCACGACGATGACCAGCCGCTCGCGACCGCGTGTCGCGAAGCCGCGCACGAGGTCGATGCGATGGCGGACGTCGAGGCTCGCGCCGGGCTCGTCGGCGATCAGGATCGGCGGGTCGGTCACCTCCACCGAGGCCAGCAGCGCGCGTGCCTGCTCGCCACCTGACAGCGCCGACCAGCGGCGGTCGGCGATGGGATCGATCTCGCGGGCCGCGAGCACGGCCGCGACGGCGGCGGTATCGGCCTTCGCGCTGCGCTCCGCGCCCATCTCCACCAGCATGCGCGGCGTGATGTCCCAATGCGGATGGAAGCTTTGCGGCACGTAGCCGATCAGCGCGGTGCGTTCCGGCCCGGTGAGCGCGACGACCGCCTTGCCGGCGATATCGGCGGTTCCCTCGTGGTCGGTGATCAGTCCGGCGAGGATTTTCGCGAGGCTCGACTTGCCAGCGCCGTTGGGTCCGATCACGGCGATCGCACCGGTGGGACCTGCGCTAAAATCGACGCCGTCGAGAACGGTCTTTGCGCCGCGCTGAAGCCTGAGCCCTGTCGCCTCGATCCGGCTCATGACCTGAGCCTCCGTGCGAGCAGGATGAGGAAGAACGGCCCGCCCGCGATGGCGGTGATGAGGCCGAGCGGCACCTCGGCCGGCGGCAGGGCCGAGCGGGCGATGGCGTCCGCCAGCACGACGACGATGGCGCCGACGAGGCCGGAAGCGGGGATCAGCGGCCCGTGGCGCGGGCCGAACAGCCAGCGCGCGATATGCGGCGCCGCGAGGCCGACGAAGGCGACCAGCCCGCCGAAGGAGACCGCCACCGCGACGACGGCCGCGCCGACCAGCACGGCGAGCGCCACGAAGCGCTTCACGTCGAGCCCGAAGCCGTGCGCCATCGCCTCGCCGAGGCCGAGCAGGTCGAGCCCGCGCGCGGTTCTCTGGGCCAGCAGGAAGCACGCGACAGTGAGGCCGGCGAGCAGCGCCAGCCCGCCCCAGCCTGGCGTCTGGATGCCGCCGAGCGTCCAGCTCAGCACCACCTGCAGGCTCACTGTCTCGTCGGAGAGGGCCAGCATCAGGAAGGAGCGCAAGGCTCCGAGCACGGCGGCGACCGCGACACCGGCCAGCAGTAGGCCAGCCGCGTCCACCGCGCCCGCGACACGGGAAACGCCGAGCACCAGCAGCGTCGCGCCCCATGCGCCGAGAAAGGCGAGGACGGGCAGCAGCCAGTGCTGGGGGATGCCCAGAGGCACGAGCAGCGCGACGGTCGCGCCGATGGCCGCGCCCCCCGCCGAGCCGAGCAGGTAGGGCTCGGCCAGCGGGTTGCGGAACAGGCCCTGGAACAGGCAGCCGCCGAGACCAAGCAGAGCGCCGACGCCCGCCGCCGCGAGCACGCGCGGCAGCCGCCAGTCGGCGATGAGCCGGCTATCCAGCGATTGGTCGCCCTGAAGCGCGCGGATGACACCCGCCGGGCCTGCCCAGTCGTGGCCGGCGGAAAGTCCGAGCAGCATGGCCGCGACCAGCAGCGCGCCGAGCGTCGTCCAGACACGGATCATCGCGGCGCATCCGGGTGGAGCACGGCCGCGAGCTTCTCGATGCCGTCGACGACGCGGGGGCCGGGGATGAGGAATTCGGCGCGCGAAACAGTGAGCACCCGGCCTTCGCGCATCGCGCGCAGATGCTGCCAGCCGGGCCGGGCGAACAGCTCGCGCCTGTCGGCTTCGGAACCGGCGAACAGCACGATGTCGGGATCGGAGCGCAGGATCGCCTCGGGCGAGACCTGCGGCAGAACCTGCGGCTGGTCGAAGGCGAGGCGCGCGCCGGCAGCGACCATTGCATCGGCGGTGTAGCTGCCCGGCCGGGCGATCAGCATCAGCCCGGTCGCGACGCGCCCGGTGATCATGACCACGCGCGGGCGCTCGCGCCCGAGCACGCGGCGCGCCACCGTGTCGAGCCGCGCCTGCAAGGCATCGGTCACGGCGTCGCCGCGCGCTTCGACGCCTGCGGCCTTCGCAACGAGGCGGATATTGGCGAAGACCTCGTCCACCGTGCGGTGGGTGACGACGATGACCGGGATGCCCAGCCGCTCCATGGGATCGACGAGCTGATGCACCGCCTGCCGCGCCGGCGTGACGACGACGAGGTCCGGTCGCTGGCGCACCACGCGGTCCACCGAGAAGCCGAGCCGCCCGCCGACCTGCGGGCGGCCGACCACCTCCGGCGGAAAGCGCGTGAAGCTCTCGATGCCGACGATGCGGTCGGTGAGGCCGACCGCTGCCGCCAGTTCCGTATTGGAGGCGAAGATCGTCACGAGCCGCTGCGGCGGTCGCTCCAGCGTCACCTGCCGGCCGAGGGCGTCGGTCACCGTCATCGGCTCGCCCGCGGCCGGGGCCGCGAGCGCCAGAAGGAGAGCGGTGGCCGCGCCCATACGCATCAGAACCGCGCCTGCAGACCGGCGACCAGCTCCCGGCCCGGCATCGAATTGCCCATGTTTCCGATCCCGGCATTGTTCGACAGATCGGAGCGGCCGATGAAGGGCTGCTTGTCCAACGCGATAAAGATCGGGTGCTGGTTGACGTTGAAGATGTTGTTCACCGCCGCATAGGCCGTCAGGCCCGGGCGAATCTCGCCCTCCAACCGCGCGTTCCAGACCCAGAACGGCGGCTTGCGGTGAATGAACTCACGGTTTGGCTCGCCCTGCGGGATGAGCAGGTTCTCTTCGGTTTCATACCACATCGGCCCGCGAAGGATGCCGGTGACTGAGAAGCTCCAGGGGATCGAAACCCCCGTGCGCTGCCCGAAGCGTGTCCCGACGGCGAACTGATACTGGTACATGCGCGTCGCCTGACTAGTATTCGCCGTGGCTGCCGCGCCGCCGTCGCGCATGTGGAAGTTATAGCCGCCATTTGCGAAGGTCGACCAATGCCAACCGTTGGGCTGGGCCGAGAAGACCCGCAGGACATCGAGATTGGCCTGGGCCTCTACCCCGCGCACGACGATATCTCCGGGATTGTTGATGTAGTCCGATACGTCGAGAGGACCCGCCCTTCGCCGTGTGATGATGCGGTTCATGATGGTGTTCTGGAACAGCGCGGCATCCAGGCTGAATCCGTTCAGCGCAAAGGTCGCGCCGATCTCGTACTGGCGGCTTGTCTCGGGCTTCAGATTGGGGTTGCCGTAAGCCTGCCCGCCTTGGAGGAAGGTGAAGTCGCCGGCAAGTTCGGAGGCTGTCGGGGCACGGAAGCCGGTGGCCAGACCTGCGCGGAAGCTTAGATTATCCGTAGCGCGCACCGTTCCGCCGACCGTGTAGGTCGTAGCGGAATAGGGTCGCGATCCCGTCGATTGGTTGGCAAGGTTCGGCGTTGGGTCGAAGCTGGTAGATCCGCGCGTGTGGCGAATGCCGGCCCGCAGAACCAAGCGATCGTCCAGCAGTCGCTGGCTGTTCTCCGCATAGAAGGCCATCAGCGAATCCGTGTGGTTGGCGTCTTGTGGTGCCACCTGCGCGATGGCCGGTCCAAGGAGGACACCTTCACGGTATCGCCACGAGCGGAGCCAGCTCCGTTCCAGATTGACGCCAAGCAACAGTTCATTGCCCGGAAACAACGTGAAAATGGGCTCGAGCTTCGTACCCATAATGCTGAGGTGCCGGCGGTTTATGTCGAGGCGCGTTCCGGGCTGTGGCAGGCCCGTCGTCCCGTTGCGCTGGATCGGCGACGCCCAGCGGAAGATGTCCTGATCCTCGACGAGGTAGCTGTGCGAGGTCCAGCGTGCGAAGTCCGTGGCCGTGCGGCCCGAATAGACGAAGTCGAACGAGGCGTTGGTGCGCTGGTCGCGGTTGAACGTGCTCCAAGACGAGCCACGGAAGCCGGCATCGTAGATGCCGTCCGAGCGAACCGTCACGTCAACCCGATGGAGGTCGTTGATCTGGTGGCCGAAGGCGCCGGTGATGCCGAGGCGCTGGTACTGGGTATTGCCCATCAGCCCGCCGCCCGCGCCGGACGAATAGCTGTCGCGCCGCGCGCCGGAGAGGCCGATATAGAAGTCGCTGCCGCCCTGCTGGCCCGCCATGTGGCCGCGGCCCGAGAGAAGGCCCCACGACCCGCCCGAAAGCTCGGCGAAATTGCCCTGCGTGTTCCGGCCGTTCTTCAGGATGATGTTGATGACGCCGCCCATCGCGCCGGAGCCGTAGATCACCGAGGCCGGGCCGCGGATCACCTCGATGCGGTCGACATCGGAGGGCGACAGCTTGGAGATGTTGGCAGTGCCGGCGCGGCGGCCGTTGATCAGCACGAGCACCTGGCTGCGGAAGTCCTTGCCCTGACCGTCGGAGGAGCCGCCGCGGATGTTGATGGAGGTCTGGCCGGGGGTCCATTCCGAGAAGAAGCCGACGGCGTTCTCGGCCAGCAGATCGGTCACGGATCGCGCCTGCGAGCGCGTGATTCGCTCTCCCTCGATGACCTGCACCGTGCCGGTGATTCGGCTGCGCGGCTCCGGCCGCCCGGTGGAGGTCACGACGATTTCGTCGAGCAGGGTCGTTGGAGGAGAGGAGGTCTGGGCCGACAGGGGGCCGGCGGTCGCGGCAGACAGAAGAAAGACGAGCGCGGGCGCGCGGCCCGGCATCGGGAGACGAGGCATCGATAAGCTCCTTCCGGCCCACCGCCGGCTTGGGGTTCACTCGATCTCCGGCCGGTCTCCTGGCTCGCGGGTCGACGCGCTCTCCCGACCTTCCCGGCTGTGGACCTCAGGTCCGTTGCCAGTGGTTCGTGCGAGGAGCGCTCGCCGCTTACAGTTGCGGGGGCAGCCGCGGCATTGCGCCTGAAAAGGCGCTCACCGCATTCCCGTTTCACTCCCATTGACGGGAGCACCGAAGATGAAGGCACCAAAGCAGGAATTGCGCGCCACCGCAATTCCGTCGAATGAGTTATGTAATAGTATTACATATTTCGCAAGCGGCCGGCCATGCCCTGGCCGCAGGGTGCGCTGAGACAATTCATGCAACCGGCATTAACCATGCGTTGTCGCAATCGTGACTAGTCTCCGCGATCGCGTCGGCATTTCGGCGGTTGTGAATTGGCTGAGAAGAGCACCACGGCGCTGCGCATCGGCGGCGACGGCCTTGGAGGGTTCGGGGAGAGGCCGCTGGCCGCGTTGCAGGCGATTGCCCTCGACGCGGTCGAGCACGGCTTCTGCGTGTTCGACGAGCGTCTCGTCATCCGCCTGTCCAATCTCAGGATGCGCGACCTGTTCGACATGCCGGAGGACATGGTCCGGCCCGGCGCGACGATGCTGGACCTGCTGCGCTACAGCGCCGCGATGGACCGTCTCGACGGCGCGACCCTCGACGAGGCCTGGCGCGCGCGGCTTGCGCTGATCGCCAGGGGCGAGCCCTTCGTTCGGTACGAACGCTTCCGCGACGGCCGCGTCATCTCGATCAGCTATCGTCCCACCGGCGACGGCGGCTGGGTCGCCACCCATCAGGACATCACGGCGCAATATCGGCTGGAGGCCGAGCTGCGCGCCCAGGCCGGCCGCTTCGGGCAGGCGCTCGACAATATGAGCCACGGCCTCGCCATGTTCGGCGACGACGAGCGCCTGATCGTCTGCAATGCCCAATACTTGCGCCTGTTCGGTTACGACCCGGCTGTCATCCGGCCGGGCATCCAGCTCATCGATGTCCTCGCCCACGCGCTGGAGCGCGGCTTCTATTCCGGACAGACGCTGGAGCAGCTCGCCGAAGATGCCCGCGCATGGAGGATGACCGGCGCCGAATATACGGGAATCGTGGAACTCACCGGCACGCGCCGCCTGTCGGTTCGCCGCCGGCCCATGCCGGGCGGCGGCTGGGTTTTTACCTGCGAGGACGTGACCGCCCGGGAGAAGGCCGCCGAGGCACTGGGCGAGCAGCATCGCCGCTTCGGCCAGGCGCTCGCCAATATGAGCCACGGCCTCGCCATGTTCGATGCCGGCGAGCGGCTGATCGTCTGCAACACGCAGTATATCGACCTGTTCGGCTTCGATCCGGCGATCGTCCGCACAGGCGCGGCCTTCATCGACATTCTCGCCCACGCGATCGACCTCGGCCACTATCCGGGCCTGACGCCCGGCGAAGCCCTGGCCGCGGCGCGCCAGCGCATCGCGCGCGGCGGCGACCACGGCCTGCGGAAGTTTCCCGACGGCCGGCTGATGGCCGCGCGCTCCCGGCCGATGCCCGATGGCGGGTGGGTCTTCACCTGCGAGGACGTCACCGAGCATGAGCAGGCGGCGCTGCAGCTGCGCGAGCAGCACATGCGTTTCGATACGGCGCTCAACGCCATGTCGCAGGGCCTGTGCATGTTCGATGCTGACAACCGGCTGATCGTCTGCAACGACGTCTACATCTCGCTGTTCAACTCGGACCCGGCGGTCGCGAAGCCCGGCGTCACCATGATGGAGATGTTCGAGCTCGGCATATCCTACGGCAACTATCCGGACACCACCGCGCAGGAACTCTATGACCGGCGCATGTCCATCCTCGCCCGCGGCGGGGTGCAGAGTTACGACCAGCCGATGGCCGATGGGCGGACCATTGCCTGCACGCTGCGCCAGATGGACGGCGGCGGATGGCTGGGCATGTTCGAGGACGTCACCGAGGAGCGTCGCGCCGCCGCCGTTCAGGCCGAGACGATGGCGCGGCTCCACCATCAGAACCTCGTCATGGACGCGACCCTCGACAACATGGCCCAGGGGCTTTGTGTCTATGACAAGGACTTCCGCGTCGTCGTCCGCAACCGGCGCTATCTCGAGATCTATGGCCTGGGCGAGCACGACGCGCCGCCCGGCACGCCGCTCATGGAGCTTATCCGCAACAGCGTGCGCGATGGCATCCACGATGAGGGCTGGGACGCGGAAGCGGTCTATAACGAGTTCATCGGCCGCCTGATCGAGCGCAGGGATCAGATTCTCCACCGCAAGCTGGCGGATGGGCGCATCATCGAAATCCGCGCCGAACCCATGTCCAACGGCGGCTGGGTCACGACCTTCGACGACATCACCGCGCAGGAGCGTGCCGCCGAGGCGCTCCGCGAGCAGCACCGCCGCTTCGATGCGGCGCTGAACAACATGGCGCACGGCCTCGCCATGCTGGACGAGGAGCTGAATCTCATCGTCTGCAACCGCCGCTACCTCGACATGTACGGCCTCTCGCCCGATGTCGTGCGGCCGGGCTCCACCATGCGCGATATCGTCGAGCACAGCGTGGCGCTCGGCAATTACCGCGACATCACGCCGGACGAGATTCTCTCCGGCTATTTCGAGCGCCTCGCGGCTGGGCAGCATCTGTCGCACCGTCAGCTCGCCGACGGGCGCATCATCAAGGTGCTCTATCATCCGATGGAGCACGGCGGCTGGGTCGCCATGCACGAGGATGTCACCGAGCGGCGCAAGGCCGAGCAGCACATCGCGCACATGGCCCATCACGATGCGCTGACGGACCTGCCGAACCGCGTCCTCTTCCGCGAGCGCATGGCCGAGGGCCTCGTCAAGGCGGAGGCGACGGGCGAGCCGCTGGCCCTGCTCTGCCTCGACCTCGACCATTTCAAGTCGGTCAACGACACGCTTGGGCATCCCATCGGCGACCAGCTTCTGAGCGCCGTCGCCGAGCGCCTCGCCAAGGTCGTCGGGCGCACCGGCATGCTGGCGCGGCTCGGCGGCGACGAATTCGCCATCCTGCTTCGCTCTGCGACGTCCCAGGTCGCGGAGACGCTGGCGCGCCGCCTCGTGCGCACCATGACCGATCCCTTCGTCATCGACGGGCATCTGATCAATACGGGCCTGTCGGTCGGCATCGCGGTCGCGCCCGAAGACGGCACGGCCGGCGACCACCTGATGAAATGCGCTGACCTCGCGCTCTATCGCGCCAAGTCAGAGGGCCGCGGCATGTTCCGCTTCTTCGAGCCGGACATGAGCCGCCGCCTGCAGGCGCGGCGGGAACTGGAGCTCGACCTTCGGCAGGCACTCTCGGCCGGCGAGTTCTCGCTCGCCTTCCAGCCGCAGGTGCGCGCGTCCTCGGGTGCGCTGTCCGGCTTCGAGGCTCTGGTGCGCTGGCATCAGATCGCGCGCGGGCCGGTCTCGCCCGCGGACTTCATCCCGCTCGCCGAGGAGACCGGGCTGATCCTGCCGATCGGCGAATGGGTGCTGCGCGAAGCCTGCCGCGAGGCGGCGCGCTGGCCGGCGCCGCTGAAGGTCGCGGTCAATCTCTCGCCGGTCCAGTTCAAGAACCGCCGGCTGGTTCGCTTCGTCATGGAGACGCTGGCCGAGACGGGCCTTGCCCCTTCGCGCCTCGAACTCGAGATCACCGAGGCGGTGCTGCTGCAGAACGACGATATCACCATCGCCATGCTGCACGAGCTGCGCTCGCACGGCATCCGCATCGCCATGGACGATTTCGGCGTCGGCTATTCCTCGCTCAGCTACCTGCGCTCGTTCCCCTTCGACAAGATCAAGATCGACCGCTCGTTCATCGCCGATCTCGACCGCAACCGCGACAATGCCGCCATCGTCCGCGCCATGGCGGGGCTGGGTGCGAGCCTCAATGTCGACACCACCGCCGAGGGCGTCGAGACCGCCGAGCAGCTCGCGGTCGTGCGCCATTGCGGCTGCACCGAGGTACAGGGCTATCTGATCAGCGCGCCGCGTCCGGCCGCCCAGATCGACGCCCTTATTGCGGAGCTGCGGGGCGGCGCGGGCATCGAGACTGCCGCCGGGGCGGCCGCCTGACGCTATTCGGCGGCCTTGCGCGCCTGCCAGTCCGCGTGGTTCAGCCGCTCCAGCGCGAAGACGTCCTGCTGGTGCGAATAGAGATTGCCGAACAGGCGGCCGACCGGCTTGTAGGCGCTGATATCGACGTTGAAGCGCTCGTCCATCACGTCCTCGCGGACATGGACGTGCAGCACCCGGCCGATCAGCAGCTCGCGATGCGGGCCGAAATTGAGCGACAGTTCGCGCACGCATTCGAGGGCAGCCGGAGCCTCCGCGACGCGCGGCGGGCCGACCTTGACCGAGGCGGCGGCGGAGAGGCCGACCGCATTAAGCTCGGAGACCTCCGCCGGGAAATCGGTCGCGCAGAGGTTCATCGCATCGGCGAGCGGTTCGTCGACGAGATTGACGACGAACTCGCCGTTGGCGCGGATATTGACGGTCGTGTCCTTCGGCGAATGGTCGGCCCGGTGCTGCAGGCCGAGGACGACCAGCGGCGGCGCCTCCGAAAACACGTTGAAGAACGAGAACGGCGCGGCGTTGACGATGCCGCCGGGACCGAGCGTCGAGACGAAGGCGATCGGCCGCGGCACCACCAGCGAACAGAGGATCTTGTAGACGCGGTCGTGGGGCAGGGCGTCGAGTGCGATGGAACGCATCGGGACAGTCTCCGGGACGGCGGATTGCAGGCAAAAGTGTCAGCCCGAATAGGGCGAACTCTCGACCCAGATTTCGACTTCCTTAGTGCCGTTGCGCTCGAAGACCAAGGTCAACGGGAAGCGGTCGCGGACGGCCAGCGGCCGTTTGAGGCCCGACAGCAGGAGGTGCGGGCCGTCGGCGCGCATGCCCACCGGCCGGCGCGGCGCGATCTCCCAGCGCGGCGCGGCGGGCTGGCCTGCGGCGGGATGGAAGGCGACAGCCTCGGCGACCGGCGTCGAGGCCCGCAGCAGCACGTCGCCTGTCGCTCCTGACACGGCCAGCGGCATGAAGGCTTTGGTCGTCGGAGCCGTCGACGGCAGGCACCAGGCATGGCCGATCATCAGGTCGCCGTGCCGGTAGGAATGGGCACCCGCCGTGGTGGCAGGAATCAGCGCGGGAAGAACCAGAAGGGCGCGGCGGCACAGCATGGGCGGTGCGCTGCGTCAGCGGCCGGGCGGCGGCGCGGCAGGCGCCTGCGGGTTCGACTGCGCCTGTCCCGGAACGACCGGGGCGGTCTGCTTGCAGTCGGTCAGCCAGACGTCATAGACCGGGTGCTCGACCCCGGAGAGGCCGGGGCTCGCAGCGAACATCCAGCCGCCATAGATCCGGCGGACCTCGCCGCCCAGCGTCACCTCGTCGACCTCCACGAAGGTCGTCGTCTGCGGTGTCTCGGTGGGCGGGCGCGTGTAGCAGACCTTGGGCGTTACCTGCAGCGCACCGAACTGCACCGTCTCGTCGATGGCGACGTCGAAGGCGATGATGCGGCCGGTGATCTTGTCGAGGCCGGAGAAGACCGCCGTCTGGTTGTTGATCCGCTGGCGCGGCGGCGCGATCACGGTTTCGTCGGGCGCTGGCGCCACGGTCTCGCCGGGCAGGGCGCGGCGGCGGTCGCGCGGCGCGTCGGGCTGGCTCGGCGGCGTGTCGGAGGGGGCGGCGGGCCGCGCCTGGCGCTGCTGCGGCCGGGGCGTCGGTCCCGTCTGGCCGGGTGGCGGAGCGGCGCGCGGCGGCTGTCCCGACGGCGGACCCAGCTGAAGCTGCGCGAGCGCTCCGGGCGCGGCATGCGGCAACGCGAATCCGATCACCCCCAGCGCCGCGACGCCGGCAAGCGTGCGAACCAGAAGGCGGCGGGTCGGGAAAATGCGGGCCAAAGCGGTGAGGGCCAAAAGGTTGCGGGGCAACTGCGATCCTGCCGTCGAATTCATCCGGGCCGGCATAGACGCCCGGAAAATGGCGGAACGATGCCGCACGGATGCGGAACCTACTGGCCCGGCGTCCAGGCCTGATAGTCGCCGGTTGCCTGCGGGCGCCGGCTGGTGGCAAGCGTCGAGCCCGGCGGCCGGTAGGCCAGCGCCGTGCCGGTCATGTTCTCGCGGTGCGGCTTCTGCCACTCGCGCGCGGTGTAGCTCTCGTCGGTCGGCGGCGTGTCGGTGCGGTGATGCATCCAGCCCCACCAGCCCGGCGGAATGCGCGATGCCTCGGCGACGCCGCTATAGACAACCCAGCGCCGCTCATGGCCCATGGCCGGGTCCTTGGCGAAACGCGAGCGGTAGTACCTGTTGCCCGCCTCGTCCTCGCCGACGAACACGCCGTAGCGCCAGATGGTGAGCTGCGTGCCGAAGGTCTGGCTGTTCCACCAGGTGAAGAACTTGAGGAAGAAGGCCTTCATCGCCTGCCTGCGGATCGGGTGCGGGATTGCTCCGGTTCATGCCACCCGCGCCGCCATAAGTCCAGCGACGGGCCCGGATGCAGAACGGCCGCCCGGATAGGGCGGCCGTCCCTGTCGTCAGGCGAGGGCGGCGTCAGACGTCGTCGCCGCCGAAATCGTCATAGCCGCCGTCGTCGTAGCCGCCATTGTCATAGGAGGCCTGCTGATAGCCGCCCTGATCCTGGCCGCCCTTGTCGTAGCCCTGATCGTAGCCGCCCTGGTCGTAGCTGGCCTTGTCGTAGCCCTGGTCGGCTCCGCCCTTCTCGGCGCTCTGATCCGCCGAAGAGGCGGGCGTCGCGCTCTGATCGGCGCTCTTTTCGGCCGAGGTCTGGTTGCCGGCGCCGGGAGTGCCGCTGGCCGGCGTCGAGGACGAGGCAGGCGAGGCATTGGCGCGGCCACCGCCCATCATGGACGAGATGGCGTTGGCGGCCAGCATGCCGCCGGCGACGCCCACGGCCGCCGTTGCGGCAGTCGCGAGGAAGCCGCCGCCACCGCCGCCCTGCTGGGGCGGAGGCGGAGCCTGCTGGCCCCACGGACCGCCTTGCGGAGCCATCGGAGCACCATAAGGGCCGGGAGGAGGGGCGCCATAGGGACCGGGTGGCGGGCCGCCCTGGGGGCCGCCCCAGGGGCCGCGCTGCGGCGGCGCGCCATAGCCGGGCGGCGGACCACCCTGCGGCTGGCCGAAGCCCGGCGGGGGCGGGGCCATCTGCGGGTTGAGCGGCCGCGGCGGCGGCTCCGCCGGCTTCGAGCCGAACAGGCCGGACAGGAAGCCGCCGCTCTGCTGCGCGGGCGGGGGCGCCTGCCGCAGGCGGTGCAGCTCGCCTTCCAGCTGGCCGATCTGGCCCTGCATGTTGCGGAGCTGGTTCTGCATGTCCTGATTCTGGCGCGACAGGTCGTTCATCGCCTGGTCCGAGACATACATCGACTGGAGCAGGGCATAGACCGCGCCCGGCTGCTGGACGAGACGATCCCTGATGAAAGCGTCGACCTCGGGGTCGCGCTGCTGGCTCTCGGCCGATTTCAGACGGTCGAACAGGCCGGCGAGAATATCGCGTTCCTGCTGGTTCATGGGGAAATATCCTCCGGGAGGAATGTTCGTGGCGGGTCGCCCCCGCATGCGCCCTTCCTGTCACCGCCGCATTGCAGTCTGATGTCGTGCTGCGGCAGGCCGGTCGAGCGACGAGAAGATGGGATATGCCGCGGGGTAACGCCAGAGGTGTCGAGGGGGCGTGGCGGCAAGTCGCAGGGGCGGCCGTCGAAGCGCTGCCGACAAACGAAAAAGGCCGGGGCGAGCCCGGCCTTTCGCATTTCTGTCTGTTCGCTGCGATCAGCGGTAGGGCAGCTTCGACCACTGCAGGTCGACCGAGAGGGTCGCAACCACGCTGTGGCCGCACCAGGAGGACTTCGCCGTGCTGGTCAGGACGCCGCGATAGTCGCCGGTCGTCGCGAAGCACTGGGCAGCCGTCAGGTTGGTGCCATGATAGCGCAGGTCGAGGGTCAGGAAGTCCTTGTAGGTCCACGACACGCCGGCGTTCCAGTAGAAGTAGTCCTGGATGTTGAAGTCGGCGCCAGGGCCGAACACCGTGGTAGTGCCGAGGAAGTAGTGGCCGACGGCGCCCGAAATGGCGAAGTCGTTCGGCAGCTTGTACTTGGCGTTGGCCTCGACATACGTGCCCGAGGCACCGGTGCCCAGCCAGTTCGGGGCGTAATAAACGGCTGCGCCGACATTCAGCTGCGGCGTGAAGTCGTAGCCGACCTTGCCGTAGACTTCAACGAAGTTGGAACGGGCCGGAGCCCAGATGCCGGCGAAGGCGCCCGGAGGGGTCACGATATCCGTGCGGAACTGCGTCTCGTTCGGATAGAGATAGTACATCACGCCGAGATCGAAGGTGGCATTGCCGATCACGGGGCGGATACCGGCGTAGAGATCGACCTCGCCGACCGGACGGTTCGGCAGCTTGGTGGTCCAGAAGGCGGCGCCGGCATAGAGCCAGCCGTAGCGCGCCTCGCCGTAGACGTTGAGCGCCGGGCCGCGGGCCGACTGCGAAATGCCGCGGAAGTTATAGTCCGACATGAGCTTGCCGCCGAAGGCGAAGTCAAAGGCCCAGGCCTCAGGGGCGGCCAGCGGCGCGGGCACCGCAACGTCGGCGGCGAGAGCCGGGCCGGCGAAGGTTGCAGCCAAGAGGCCGGCGAGGACTGCTTTGCGCATCATGTTCTGCTCCTGCGGGGGCGATGCCGTTGTCGGGTTGCGATGAGTCGGAACCATCACAAACTGGACACAATGACGTCATGCACGGGGCAGATCAGACAAGGCAAAAAACCAGGCAAACGGGCCAAAAATGCCTATTCAAAGTGCAGTTTGGCACCATTACCAACAAGGGAAATCAGCTGTGGCATTCGCGCCACAGCCGTTCGGCCGATCCCCTGGCGGCATTCCTTAACGAGAGGTTGCGGAAGTCGTAACGAAGGGTGAATCAGGCGAGCATCCGGTAGGCCGGAAGCGTCAGGAACTCCTCGAAGTCCGGCGCGAGCGACAGCGTCTTGAAGAGAGCGGTCGCCTCGGGGAAGCGGCCCTTCGCATAGGCATCCGCGCCGACTTCCGCCTTCACCGTCTCCATCTCCTCGGCGAGCGCCGTCTCGAAGAAGGCCGGCGTGCAGGCGATACCGCCCTCCAGCGCCACGCCATACTTGGTCCACTGCCAGATCTGCGCGCGGGATATCTCCGCCGTCGCCGCATCCTCCATCAGGTTGTAGATCGGCACCGCGCCGCGCCCGCGCAGCCAGGCCTCGATATACTGGACGCCGACGCGGATGTTCTCGCGGTAGCCGGCTTCCGTCTTGTTGCCCTCGTGGATTTCGAGCAGCGCGGTCTGGCTCGCGACGATGTCGTCGCGCTGCTTGGCCACCTGATTGGGCTGCGGCATCAGCCGGTCGAAGGCCTCCATGGCCACCGGCACGAGGTCGGGATGGGCGACCCAGGTGCCGTCATGGCCGATGGTCGCCTCGCGCTCCTTGTCGGCCTTCACCTTGGCGAAGGCGGCGGCGTTCGCCTCCGGGTTGTTCTTGATCGGGATCTGCGCGGCCATGCCGCCCATCGCGAAGGCGTTGCGCTTGTGGCAGGTCTTCACCAGCAGCTCGGCATAGGCTTTCAGGAAGGCCTTGCTCATCACCACCTGCCCGCGGTCCGGCAGCACATAGGCCTTGTTGCGGGCGAGCTTCTTGATGAAGGAGAAGATGTAGTCCCAGCGGCCGGCATTAAGGCCCGCCATGTGGTCCTTCAGCTCGAACAGGATCTCGTCCATCTCGAAGGCGGCCGGCAGCGTCTCGATCAGCACGGTCGCCTTGATCGTGCCTTTCGGTATGCCGAGCTTCTCCTGCGCGTGGACGAAGACGTCGTTCCAGAGCCGCGCCTCGAGATGGCTCTCCATCTTCGGCAGGTAGAAATAGGGGCCGGACGCCTGCGCGATCGACGCCTTCGCATTGTGGAAGACGTAGAGGCCGAAATCGAACAGCGAGCCCGACATGTCCTCGCCGTCGACCTGCACGTGAACCTCCGGCAGGTGCCAGCCGCGCGGGCGCGGGATGATCACCGCCACCTTGTCGTTGACCTTGTAGGACTTGCCGGAGTTGGGGTCAGTGAAGGCGAGCGTGCCGGCCCAGCGGTCCTTGAGGTTGATCTGGCCCTCGATCTGGTTGGTCCAGGTCGGCGAATTGGCGTCCTCGAAATCGGCCATGAAGCACTTCGCGCCGCAGTTCAGCGCGTTGATGACCATCTTACGGTCGACCGGGCCGGTGATCTCGACGCGGCGGTCCTGCAGGTCGGCCGGGATCGGCGCGACCGTCCAGTCGCCGTCGCGGATATGCCTGGTCTCGGCGAGGAAGTCGGGCAGGGCGCCGGCGTCGAACTGCTTCTGCCGCTCGGCGCGCACCTTCAGGAGGCGCTTGCGGGTCTCGTTGAAGGTCCGCTGCAAGTCGACCACGAAGGCGATGGCCTCCGGGGTGAGGATTTCATCGAAGCGCGGATGCATCGCGCCGTTGATGGCGACGCCGGGCAGGGGGGTGATGCTGGCCATCGGTTTGGGCTCCTCGCTGGCGGAATGGGGACTTGCCGTCCGTTCTGGGCAGAACCATACGTCAATCCCGCCTTTGCCAGAATGGACGAAGGTGACGATCACTTTCTCCGTTCGGGCAAAGACGGCGCGGGCTGGCTTTTCCTCGTCCGGGCGTCTAAACGCCCACGTCCCCGCCGATTTTCCGCAAGAGACCGATTTTCCTCAAGAAGCCATGGCGCAGATCACGCCCGTCGAGACCTATTCCTTCGTGCCCGACGACCTGAAGGTGGCGGCGCGCCTGCCGGGCATTTCCGCCTTCGTGCGCACGAAGAACGGCGCGGATTTCATTGCGCCGACCATCCGCAGCCACGCGCCCTATGTCGACGAGATCGTCGCGGTCTACAACCAGTGCACCGACGACACCGAGGCGATCCTCGCAAGCCTGCAGGATGAGCTCGGCCCGGACAAGCTGAAGCTCTTCCACTACCTGCCGCGCGTCCATCCGCCGGGCTCCGCGGAACATGCCGCCGAGCCCGGCGCCTCTCCCGCCAGCGTCGTCAATTATTCCAACTTCGCGCTGGCGCAGACGACGCGGCAGATCGTCGTCAAGCTGGACGACGACCACATCGCCTTCGACCGGCTGCTCCGGCCGATGATCGACAGGCTCAGGCGCGAGGGCCTCGCGCCCGGCCGCATGAACTGCTTCTCGGGCCTCAACCTCGCTGCCGGCGAGGAAGGACGCATCGGCATCCATGCCGGCACGCCCTTCTCCGGCAACGGCGATATCGGCTTCTTCTCGATGACGCCTGATGCCTATTTCGTCCACGACCGGCGCTTCGAGGACTTCCGCAAGTATCACTTCCGGCGCGTCTTCACGGGTTTCGCCTACTGGCACATGAAGTATCTCAAGACGGGGCTTGGCTTCGCCAATTACGAGATCGAGACCGGCACCAATCGCCGCTTCGCCCGCAAGGAAAGGGACTTCCACCGCGAGCGTGACGTGATCACGGTGGCCGAACTGCGCGCCGCCATGCCGGTCCTGCGCGCGCGGATGATGCGGGCCGTTCCCTTCGACAAATGGGCGCTGATCGGCAACCGCGCGCTGGCTATCGCGGCCCGCGAGGTGACCGACGCGGATGTCGCTGGCTTCCTCACGCAGTACGATCTTGGCGAGCCGATTAAGGCCGCCTGACAGGAAAAAGCCCGCGGCGCTCCGCGGGCTTTTGAAATCCAGCAACTTAAAACGCTCAGGCGACTGACAGCTTCACGTCGAGATTGCCGCGCGTCGCGTTCGAATAGGGGCAGACCACATGCGCCTGCTCGACGAGCTTCTCGGCAACCGCCTTGTCGAGCCCAGGCGCATTGATCTCCAGCGCCGCCTCGATCCCGAAGCCTTGGCCGTCGTCGCGCGGCCCGATGCCGACCGTCGCTGTCACCTTCGTCTCGGGCGAGAGCTGCACCTTGGCCTTGCCGGCGACGAATTTCAGCGCGCCGAGAAAGCAGGCGGAATAGCCGGCCGCAAAGAGCTGTTCGGGATTGGTGCCCTCGCCGCCATTGCCGCCGAGCTCCTTCGGCGTGTCCAGCGTCACCTTCAGGCGGCCGTCCTCGCTGCCGGCAGAACCCGTGCGGCCGCCGGTGGCCGAGCCTTTGGTGGTGTAGAGGACCTTCATGATGCGTCTCCCGCGACGATTTCGGAGCGCCCCAGCGGCGCCGTGCGATTTAAATAGCGTAAAATTAGATTGTGTGCAATATACTTTTCGTGATGGCACTGCGGCCGGTTTCGCGCGATTGAATGGCGTGCCGGCAAAGCGGCGACGGGAGGCGGTCATGACGAGGAAAAAGGGTGGGCTGAAGCTCTCGGACCAGCTCTGCTTCGCCGTCTATTCGGCCGGCCACGCTTTCAACCGGGTCTACAAGCCGCATCTGGAGCGGCTCGGCCTGACCTACCCGCAATACCTGACCATGATGGTTCTGTGGGAGGAGGACGGCCTGCCGGTGAAGGCGATCGGCGCAAGGCTCGGCCTCGATTCCGGCACGCTGACCCCGCTGCTGAAGCGTCTGGAGGCTGCCGGTCTGCTGGTCCGCTCGCGCGATGCCAGGGACGAGCGGTCTGTGCGGGTCGCGCTGACCGATGCGGGGCGGGCTCTGGAAAGCGAGGCCGAGAGCGTGCCCTTCGCGATCGGTTGCGCCATGGGCCGGTCGATGCCGGAAATCGTCGCCCTGCGCGAGCAGGTCGCCGCCCTGCGCGATGCGCTGGAGGCCTTTGCGGACGAACAGGAGAAGGCGGCCTGACGGCGGCGCATCCTGTGATCCGCCCGACGCCGTCAGCGTAGATACGGCAGATGGCCAGGAGACGCCCGATGCCTACAACCGCACTCTATGCCGGCCTTCTGATGCCGCTGTTTGTCATTCTGTCGGTGCGCGTCATCCTGCAGCGGCGCGGCGCGCGTGTGGCGCTCGGCTACGGCGGCGATGCGGCGCTGCTCCGCGTAATGCGGGTCCACGCCAACTTTGCCGAATACGTGCCGCTCACGCTGATGTTGATGGCGCTGGCCGAGAGCCTCAGGACCAGCGGCTGGCTGCTCCATGCCATGGGCATCGCGCTGATCGCGGGGAGGATCATCCATGCCTTTGGCGTTTCGCAGGCGCGCGAGGCCTTCGCCCTGCGTGTCACAGGCGTTGCCGCGACACTGACTGTGATGATCGTCGCCGGGTTTGCCTGTCTCTACGCGGCGCTCTGAGTGGAAGGCAGGTCGGCAAATCGCGCCCGCGCCAGCGCCTCGGGCATCGGCCCGCCCGACACCCAGTCGAGCAGTTCGACCGTATGGACGACCGGGATAGCTTTCTCCCGATCCTCGTAGCCGTTGGCGATCTGGGTGATGCAGCCGATATTGCCGGCGGCGATCAGGTCCGGCCGGACCTTCTCGATATTGGCGATCTTCCGGTCGCGGAGCGCATTCGCGATCTCCGGCTGCATGATGTTGTAGACGCCGGCGGAGCCGCAGCAGAGATGTCCCTCCGGCGGCTCCTTCACCGCGAAGCCGGCCGCCTTGAGCAGGTTCTTCGGTCCGTCCTTGATCTGCTGCCCGTGCTGCATCGAGCAGGCCGAGTGATAGGCGACCGTCAGCCCCGTCTCGCGCGGCGGGGCGGCCGGGCCGAGATCGGCCAGATACTCCGTGATGTCCTTCGCTATGGCAGAGACCCGCGCCGCCTTTTCGGCATAGGCCACGTCGCCGCGGAACATGAAGCCGTAATCCTTGATCGTCGTGCCGCAGCCGGAGGCCGTGATGACGATGGCGTCGAGGCCGGCACCGTCCATCTCGGCGATCCAGGCATCGATGGTGCGCTTGGCCTGTGCGTGGCTCTCGTGTTCGCGGCCCATGTGATGGACCAGCGCGCCGCAGCAGCCCTCGCCCTTGGCGAAGACCACCTCGACGCCGCGCCGCGTGAGGAGCCTCACTGTCGCCTCGTTGATCGAGGGCTGGAGCACCGACTGCGCGCAGCCCTGCAGCAGCGCGACCCGGCCGCGCCGCTCTCCTTCCGCCGGGTGCGCACCGCCCCGGTCGAGATGCGAGCGGGCGGGCAGCCGCGTCGGCGCGAGGTCAATCATCGCGCGGGTGCGCTTCAGGATGCCGACCCGCTCCGAGACCGGCCCCGCCGCCTTGCGGCCGACGGCCACGGCAGCGCGCCCCTTCCACCGCAGCATCGAGACGACGGACAGCGCCTTCCTCGCGAGGAACCCGCCGGCCAGCGCCAGGCGGAAGCGGTTCGGATAGGGCAGGATGTTGGCAAGAACGGCGCGCATCAGCCGGTCAGCCCAGGGCCGGCGATAGGTCGCCTCGATATGCGCGCGCGCGTGATCGACCAGATGCATGTAATGCACGCCGGACGGGCAGGTCGTCATGCACGAGAGGCACGAGAGGCAGCGGTCGACGTGCTTCACCACCTCGGGCGTCGCCGGCTTTCCGGTCTCGAACATCTCCTTCATCAGGTAGATGCGCCCGCGCGGCGAATCGAGCTCGTCGCCCAGAAGCTGGTAGGTCGGGCAGGTGGCGGTGCAGAAGCCGCAATGGACGCAGGTGCGTAGGATTTTCTCCGACGCGGCCATCTGCGGGTCGGCGAGCTGCTCGGGCGTGAAATTCGTCTGCATGGTTCAGAGGCCCGCATACATGCGGCCGGGATTGAGAATCCCGTCCGGGTCGAAGCTGCTTTTGAGCTTCTTCTGGATCGCCATCAGCGGCGCGACCGGTGGAGAGAATACATCGGCGGCTAGCCGTGCCTGTTCGCTGGCACGAACGAGTGTCGCATAGCCGCCGTGGCGGGACGCCTCGGCATGAATGAAAGCCGATTGCGGGTCGTCGTCCGCGCCGAGCATCGCCCAGACGAGGCCGCCGCCCCAGTCGTAGAACACTTGCGCGCCCCGCGCCTTGAGCGCCGCGCCGAGCGCCGCGCCTTTCGACGGCGCGACGGAGGCGCGCCAGACGGGATTCGGAAGCCCCGCGAAGAAGGCGGCGTCGCGGACATCAGCCCAGAGTGTCGCAGCTTCGGCTTCGCCCAGCGTGTCGGCGGCGCCATGGGCTTTCAGCAGCTTCGCCAATTCCCCCGCCCGGTAGTCGAGGGAGGCCGGCACGCCCTCGATGCGGATCAGCGTGCGCGCCTGGCTCGCCCCTTCCGCCGGCAGGTGCGCCGCGCCGGTCGGCTCGAACGGCGAGCCGAGCGCTGCCGAAAGGGCCGCGATGGCGCCGATATCATCGAGGCCCGACAGGACCAGCGTGCGCTCGGCCTCCGCCTTCGGCAGCACCTTGAAACAGACCTCGTGGAACACCCCCAGCGTGCCGTGCGAGCCGGCCAGCGTCTTCACGAGATCGAGCCCGGTGACGTTCTTCATGACGCGCCCGCCGGACTTGATGTCCTCGCCGCGTCCGTTGACGAATTTCAGCCCGATCATGGCATCGCGCGCCGCGCCGAGATTGATCCGCGCGGGCCCCGACACGTTGCCGGCCGCGACACCGCCGATCGTCGGCTCGCCGCCTGTTCCGTAGAGGCGGCGATGGTCCATCGGCTCGAAGGGCAGGCGCTGCCCGCGCGCGGCAAGAGTGTCGGTCACCTCGCGCAGCGGCGTGCCGGCCTTCGCGGCGATCACCAGTTCGGCCGGCTCGTAGAGCGTAATGCCGGCAAGCTTCGCCGTGGAGATTTCGGCGGCGGCCTGTACCGGCCGTCCGAGGCCGGCGCGCGTCTTGCCGCCGGCGATGGCCAGCGGCGACTGCGCGGCGCGGGCATCCGCGATGATGCGCGCAAGTTCGGCAGGGGTGGAGGGAGAATGGATGGTCATGCGCCAGACAACCGCGCGAACCCTCTCCCATGGGGAGAGGGTGCCTGCGTCAGCAGGCGGGTGAGGGGAACGGGCTTCGGAAACCCGATGCTGCTGACAGGCTGCCCAGGAGACGAGCAGCCTTGTCCGGCAAGGGCATACCCCTCACCCGGCGCCTGCCGGCGCCACCCTCTCCCCATGGGAGAGGGTTCCAGCTTGGGCTTCTGCCAGCCGCTCATGCCGCTTCCCTCGGTGCATCCAGCGGAAACACCTTGGCCGGGTTCAGGATCCATTTCGGATCGAGCGCGGTCTTGATCCGCGTCTGCTGGAGCAGGTCGACTTCCGTGAACTGCTCGCGCATCAGGTCGCGCTTCTCGATGCCGACGCCGTGCTCGCCCGTGAGACACCCGCCGACCTCGACGCAGAGGCGCAGGATGTCCTCGCCGGCATGCTCGGCCTTCACCTGCTCGGCGGGGTCGTTGACGTTGAACATGACGAGGGGATGCAGGTTGCCGTCGCCGGCATGGAAGACGTTGGCGACCCGCAGTCCGTAGCCCTTCACAATCCGGTCGATGCCCTCCAGCACTTCGGGCAGCCTCCCGGTCGGGATCGTGCCGTCCATGCAGATATAGTCGGCGACGCGCCCCGTCGCGCCGAAGGCGGACTTGCGGCCCTTCCAGATGGCGGCCGTCTCCATCGCCGATTTCGATTCCTTGATCACCGACACGTCGTGGCGTTTCGCGATCTCGACGATGCGCGCGAGCGTTGCGTCCATCTCCGCGTCCGAGCCCTCGACCTCGATGATCAGCATGGCCTCGACATCGAGCGGATAGCCGGCCCTGGCGAAGGCTTCGCAGATGTGGATGGCCTCGCGGTCCATATATTCGATGGCGACCGGGATGATCCCCGCGCCGATAATGTCCGCCACCGTCCGGCCTGCTGCCGCGATCTCGTTGAAACCGAACAGCACGGGACGCGCGCCTTCCGCCGAGCGCAGGATGCGCACGGTCACCTCGGTCACGACGCCGAGCTGGCCCTCCGATCCCACGAAGAGACCGATCAGGTCGTAGCCCGCTGCATCCAGCGCCTGGCCGCCGATCTCGACGATATCGCCTTCGACCGTCACCAGCTTCAGGCCGAGGATGTTGTTGGCGGTGACGCCGTATTTCAGGCAGTGCGCTCCGCCCGAGTTCATCGCGACATTGCCGGCAATGGTGCAGGCGAGCTGGCTGGAGGGGTCCGGCGCATAGAAGAAGCCGGCATGGGCGACCTCGCCTGATATCGCGAGATTGGTGATGCCCGCCTGCACCCGCATCGTCCGGTCGGCGAAATTGGTGTCGAGCACCCGGTTCATCTTGGCGACGCCGAGCACCACCGCGTCTTCCTGCGGGATCGAGCCGCCGCACAGCGATGTGCCCGCGCCGCGCGCCACCACCGGCACGCCCTCGGCATGGCAGAACTTCATGATCGCCGCGACCTGTTCGGTCGTCTCCGGCAGCACCACCACCATGGGCACGCGCCGGTAGGAGGTCAGCGCATCCGTCTCGAAGGCGCGCCGCTCGTTCTCCTCAGTGATGACGCCCTCGCCGGGCACGATGGCCTGAAGCGCGGCGATCACCGCATCGCGCTTGGCGAGCACGTCGGCCCGCGGTTCCGGAAAGGCGATGGTCATGGCGGCCTCCCTGACACTCGGATTTCCTGCATCGGCAAAGTGCGTCCTTCGAGGCTCGCCATAGCATCGAGCGAACGCGAGATGCGTTCGCATCTCGCTATGCG
>VFQP010000416.1_pt1 | contig 87692 bp, 83 predicted proteins | sample 3512351 | NCBI WGS metagenome assembly VFQP01 (sample SAMN10412372, study PRJNA504923) | tailings metagenome | isolation source: Relicate 1 Philex TSF1 revegetated site | place: Philippines: Tuba, Benguet | collected 2017-08-29
GGCGATCAGGTCGCGCGTGGTGCAGTCGGGATGGGCGATGATGTGCAGGGCCGCGTCGCAGATCTCGGCCGCGTTGTGCGGCGGGATCGAGGTCGCCATGCCGACCGCGATGCCCTGCGAACCGTTGGCGAGCAGGTTCGGGAAGGCGCCGGGGAGGACGACCGGCTCCTCGTCCTCCTCGTTATAGGTCTTGCGGAAATCGACCGCGTCCTCGTCGAGACCGTCGAGCAACAAGCGCGCGACCTCGGTCATGCGCGCTTCGGTGTAGCGGTAGGCGGCGGCGTTATCGCCGTCGATATTGCCGAAATTGCCCTGCCCGTCGACCAGCGGGTAGCGTTGCGAGAAGTCCTGCGCGAGGCGGACCAGCGCGTCATAGACGGACTGGTCGCCGTGCGGGTGGAACTTGCCGATCACGTCGCCGACAATGCGGGCGCATTTCTTGAACGCCGTGCCCGGGTCGAGTTTCAGGAGCCGCATCGCGTGCAGGATGCGGCGGTGGACGGGCTTCAGGCCGTCGCGCGCATCGGGCAGTGCGCGCCCCATGATGGTCGAGAGCGCATAGGCGAGATAGCGCTCTTCCAGCGCCTCCCGCAGGTTGATGGTCTCGATGCCGTCCGTGCCGTCGCCGCCGGGCGGTGTCACGCGCTCGCCCATGGGTCAGGCCTCGCGAATCGGGAAAAGGATCATCCCGCCTGAATAAGCGGGCGGGCGCGAGGGAACAAGCGGGGAACGGTCCAGCGGCGCGGCTGTCCACCGCAGGCACGCGGCTCAGGAACCGCCTGCTGCCTCAGAACGTGATCTTCACTGACGGCGCGCTGCGCATGTGCTCGCCGTGATAGACGGCCGCGATATTGTTGCCGTCCGGATCGATCAGGAAAGCCGCGTAGTAGCCGGGGTGATACGGACGGAGGCCCGGCGCGCCGTTGTCCTTTCCGCCGGCAGCGAGGGTAGTGGGTCAGTTTGAAATCCAGCCCGATTGACACGCCTTGGAATGACCATCGGGTCGAGGCATGATCGCGCACATGAGCAAGACACCCAAGCGCCCGCGCGACCCAAACCAGTTGGCGAAGCTTATGGTCGATATCGCGTCGGGGGAGGTTTCGCCACCTTTCGCAACAAAGAAGGCAGAAGCCGGGAGGCTTGGCGGGTTGGCGGGCGGGAGGGCCAGAGCAGAGGCGCTTTCGGCAGATCAACGCAGCGCCATTGCCAAGAAGGCGGCGACCGCCCGGTGGCGGGAACAAAAGTAGGACGAAGGGGTTGACTATCATAATGCATCCTATCATAATGATAGGGCATGGTGAGCAATGTCGTCCCTTTGCGCAGGCCCGTGGCCGCGACGCCAGACCCCGCTCCGCTGACAGCGGCGGAGTTTGAGAGCCGAGTCCACGAACTCGCAAAAGACAGTGCAAAGATCGCGCTTGGTCATCCGCACTTTCAGCAGCGGCTGGCGGAGCGCGGGATAACCATGCGTCAAGTCCTACAAACGCTCAGAGAAGGGAGTGTTATTGATGGACCAAAGAAAGATGAATGGGGAGACTGGAGGGTGAAGCTCCAGCGGAGAGTCGCTGGCCGTAGAGTGCAAGTAGTAGTCGCCGTCAAGGATGACCGCCTTGACGTCGTTACGGCCATATGAGGAGGATTGAACCATGACTGCGTCGAAGATGTATCATTACACGGAAAGCGGAATAGACAATGTCTATCTCGTCAACGGTTTTGATTTCATCGACACAGCGGCTGGTCGCAGCGTTGTTATTCAAGATATGGATGGCCTCCATGAGGCTATCGGGCGTTTCCTGGTTCGGGAAAGAAAGGTTCTTTCTGGTGGGGAAATCAGGTTTCTGCGGCATGAACTAGGTATGTCACAGAATACGCTCGCTAGGATTTTGGACGTCACCGAGCAAACTGTCCGTAGATGGGAGCAAGACAAGCTATCAATCCCACGAGCTGCAGACGCTGTGCTGCGGTCTATATATGCCGAGAAGATCGGCGGAAATGATAAGCTGTCGGAAATTCTACAAAGGATGGCCGATATCGAAGATGAAATTGACAGGTCTATGTGTCTCGAAGAGTCGAACGACGAATGGGACATTGTAGACGAAGCCGCCTGACACCCGCCCCGTGCCGATGAGATAGGGCGGACCCTCACGGGTCCGCCCTATCATTTTGATAGGCTCCTTGACTTCCCGCCTTGCTCAAGCATAATGGTCAGTATGAATAGGCTGACCGCTCAAGATCGTGCCCGCATCCTCCACCTTCTCTGCGAAGGCTCCGCGATCCGTGCGGTCGAGCGGATCACCGGCGCATCGAAGAACACCATCACCAAGCTGCTGATCGACGCCGGCAAGGCGTGCATGGCCTACCACGACGCACAAGTTCGCGAGGTTCAATCCCGCCGCGTGCAGGTCGATGAGATTTGGTCCTTCGTCTATGCCAAGCAGAAGAACGTGGCGGCTGCGACTGCCGCCCCGGATGGGGCTGGCGACATCTGGACTTGGACCGCCCTCGATGCCGATAGCAAGCTGATGGTCAGCTACTTCGTCGGCGGTCGTGATAGCGAGTGCGCGCTGTGGTTCATGGACGATCTGCGGTCGCGTTTGGCGAACCGCGTGCAGCTCACCAGCGACGGCCACAAGGCTTACCTTGAAGCGGTCGAGGGCGCGTTCGGCGGCGATATCGACTACGCGATGATCCAGAAGATTTACGGCACCGCTCCCGAAAGCGCGCGCGGTCGCTACAGCCCGGCAGAGTGCATCGGTGTGAAGAAGCAGCGGGTCGAGGGCTCGCCCGATCCGGCGTACGTCTCCACGTCCTACGCTGAGCGCGCCAACCTCACCATGCGGATGCACATGCGTCGTTTTACCCGCCTGACCAACGCCTTCTCCAAGAAGGTCGAGAACCACGCCTACGCGGTCGCGCTGCACATGATGTATTACAACTTCGTCCGCACCCATAAGACGCTGCGGATGAGCCCGGCGATGGCCGCTGGCGTGTCGGATCGCCTGTGGGAGGTCGCGGACATCGTGAAGCTGGTCGAGGATGCCGAGGTCACCACCGCTCCGAAGAAGCGCGGTCCCTACAAGAAGCGCATGCTTCAGATTTCAAACTGACCCACTACCGCAGCGAGGCCCGCCTTGTGGAAGGCGTCGACCATTGCGCGGTCCTTGGCCTGGAAGGCGAGGTGATGCCGGCCGGTCAGGTGCCCCTGCGCCGCCTTGCTGTCGGCGGTCGAGATGAACAGCTCGTCCACCCAGAAGTAGTCGTCGCCTTCGCCGCTCAGCGGCAGGTCCAGCGCCTTGAACACCGCGTCGTAGAAGCGGCGGCTGGCGGCAAGATCCCGCACGACAAGCTGGATGTGGTCGATCAGGCGGCCGCGATGCAGCTCCATCGTTTCCATGGGTCTCGTCTCCGTTGGGGTTCAGGCAGGGAACGGCCGGCGCACGAGCCCGTTCCTTGGCACCGGCCTAACAACGACACCCCATTGCCAAGCGATGGCGGTAGGGTTGCAATCGACGCCCATCCGGAGCCCGCCCATGCGCCGCATCATCGCTGCCGCCCTCGCCTGTCTCGTCGCCGTTCCCGCCCTGCCCGCCTTCGCCCAGTCGCCGGACCTGATCTTCCGGCGCTCCACGGTGTTCCGGCTGCTGTCACCCAATGACAAGCTCGCCACCTACGGCCTCGACGATCCGGACGTGGAGGGCGTCGCCTGCCACTTCACCGTGCCGGAAAAGGGCGGCTGGGCCGGCGCCTTCGGTTTTGCCGAGCAATTGTCGGAGGTGTCGCTCGCCTGCCGCCAGATCGGGCCGATCCGGTTCCGCAACCGCACGTCGCAGGGCGACGTGGTGTTCCGCGAGGGCCGCTCGTTCTTCTTCAAGCGCGTGCAGATCGTCCGCGGCTGCGACGCCCGGCGCAACGTGCTGGTGTATATGATCTATTCGGACAAGCTGATCGACGGTTCGCCGCAGAACTCGACCTCCACCGTGCCGATCATGCCGTGGGGCACCCAGGCCGATATCCAGCGGTGCAGCGAGTTCATCAGTTGATCCGGCCCGGCAGGCTCGCGTCATGAGCCTCACCTACGCAATCGCCGACCTGCATGGCCGCGACGACCTTGCTGCCGCCGCTTTCGAGGCCATTGCGGCCCATGCCGGCGCGCGGACGGTGACCATCGTGACGCTCGGCGACTATGTCGACCGGGGGCCTGAGAGCCGGCAGGTGATCGAGCGGCTGATGCGCGGGCCGCCACGACCGGGCGACCGGCTCGTCTGTCTCAAGGGCAACCACGAGGAGATGATGGAGCAGACGCTGGCCGGGATGCACGGTCCTGCCTGGTGGATCGGCAATGGCGGCGACACGACGCTCGCCTCCTACGGCCGGCATCCCGACCGCGGCTACCTGCCCGGCCTCGTGCCGAGGGACCATCTCGACTGGATCGCGGCCCTGCCGCTGACCCATGTCGATGCCCACCGCGTCTTCGTCCATGCCCGCGTCGACCCGGACCGGCCGCTCGCCGAACAGCGTTCCGACGTGCTGCTCTGGAAACGTTACGGCGACAACGACGGACGCGGCCACGGCCAGCGCCACGTCGTCCACGGCCATACGCCGCAGGAGACGGGTCCGCTGCGGCTCGGCGGGCGCACGGCGCTCGACACGCTGGCCTGGGCGACGGGGCGCCTCGTCATCGCCGTGTTCGACGACCAGCGCGCCGGCCCGCCGGTGGCGCGGCTGGAAGTGCGCGCCGCGCCCTCCCCCGACTGGCTGCACCGGGTCCAGTGGCTTCCGCCCTTCCGCGCCTTGACGGAAGACCGCTGATCTGCGCTATCTCTCGCCCATGAACGGTTTTTCGATCCTCATCGGGATTATTTGCGGTTAAGCGTTTCGCTGGCCGGTCGCCGTTCTTTGCCAAACTGACACGCGCAAAAGATCACGCACCCGGCCAGCGGCGCGCGATGCTTTGCGGAGACGGTTATGGCGATCAGGCTCTACAACACGCTGACGCGGTCGAAGGACGAGTTCCGTCCGATCGATCCGACGAACGTCCGCATGTATGTCTGCGGGCCCACCGTCTATGACGACGCCCATATCGGCAATGCCCGGCCGGTCATCGTCTTCGACCTGCTCTACCGGCTGCTGCGGCACGAATATGGGGCGGACCATGTCACCTATGCCCGCAACATCACGGACCTCGACGACAAGATCAACAAGCGCGCCCACGAGCGGGGCGTCACGATCCAGTCGCTGACCGAGGGCACGACCGCGCGCTTCCACGCGGCGGTCGATGCGCTGGGGGCCTTGCGGCCGACGGTCGAGCCGCGGGCGACGCACCATATCGAGGAGATGAAGGCGCTCTGCGAGAAGCTGGTCGCAAGCGGCCACGCCTATGTCGCCGAGGACCACGTGCTGTTCTCGGTGCCCTCGATGCCGGACTACGGCAAGCTCTCGAAGCGGCCGCTGGACGACATGATCGCCGGCGCGCGCGTGGACGTCGCGCCCTACAAACGCTCGGAAATGGACTTCGTGCTGTGGAAGCCGAGCACCGAGGCGCATGAACCCGGCTGGCCGAGCCCGTGCGGCATCGTGCAGCCGGGGCGGCCGGGCTGGCATATCGAGTGCTCGGCGATGGCGTGGCGCCATCTCGGCGAGGTCTTCGACATTCACGGCGGCGGCATCGACCTCGTGTTCCCGCATCACGAGAACGAGGTGGCGCAGACGACCTGCGCCTTCGGCCATCAGGTCATGGCGAACGTGTGGATGCACAACGGCTTCCTGCAGGTCGAGGGCGAGAAGATGTCCAAGAGCGTCGGGAATTTCGTGACGATCGATGAGCTGTTGAACACGGACGCGTTCGGTGGGCGGAAGTGGCCGGGCGAGGTGCTGCGGCTAGCGATGCTTAAGACACATTATCGGCAGCCGATCGATTGGACGGCAAAGGGTCTCGAAGATTCGGCGTCTGAGTATGAGCGCTGGGTTAGCCGCATCAAAGGCATCGAAAGCGGCACTTTGAGTGTCGCGCTGACTGATGCGCTGAATGATGACCTAAACACGCCGGCTGCAATCACCGAAATCAGACGGCAGTACGTGTACAAGGAGTACGCCAATCTCCACTCATCGTTGGCATTCTTAGGTCTATTGCCTTCTGCAGCTTACTTCTCCGATTTGGAGCTTGTGATCGAAAAGGCATTCCGTGCTGTTGAACTGCAGCGAGGCGTCGCAGTTGAGTCGCTCATCGCCGCCCGCCTTGCCGCCCGCAAAGCCAAGGACTTCGCGGAATCCGACCGCATCCGCGACGAGCTCGCCGCCATGGGCATCCAGCTCAAGGACGGCAAGGACCCGGCGACCGGCGAGCCCGTGACCACATGGGAGGTGCTGCGATGACCGCGATAGGCATCCCTGCGCCCACCAAGTGCGTCCTTCGAGGCTCGGCTATCGCCTCGCACCTCAGGATGAGGGGCGTTGGTGCCCTGCATTGGCGCGAGAGGCAGCGCATCGACCGCATCTCATCCGACCATCGTGCAATCCTCCACCATCCTCATCCTGAGGTGCGAGCCCAACGGGCGAGCCTCGAAGGACGCACTGGGCCGATGCAAGACGCATCTTGCGGAGTGCGGTCATGAGTTCGCTCGGGATCACCGGCGGCTGCCAGTGCGGCGCGGTGCGCTATGCCTGCGAGGCGCTCGAGAAGGCCTCGATCTGCCATTGCCGCATGTGCCAGAAGGCGACGGGCGGCTATTTCGCGCCCTGGAGCGTCGCGCAGGGCCTCGTCTGGACGCGCGGCGAGCCGAAGCGCTTCGCCAGCTCCAACATGGCGCGCCGCGGCTTCTGCGCCGAATGCGGCACGCCGCTGACCTACGAATATGACGACGTCATCGACGTGACGCTCGGCTCGCTGGACGACCCAGCCGCCTTCCCGCCCCTGATCCAGATCGGCATGGAGAGCCGCCTGCCCTTCTTCGCCGAGCTGCCGGCCCTGCCCGTGCGCGACGAGGCGGCCAGCGCCCAATATGCCGACTTCTACGCCGAAGTCGTCTCCCGCCAGCATCCCGACCACGACACGGAGGTCTGGCCGCCGGCCGACCGCACATCATGACCGAACGCGAACGCCTCTACCTCTTCGACACGACGCTGCGCGACGGCGCGCAGACGACCGGCGTCGATTTCTCGCTGGACGACAAGCGCAAGATCGCCGCGCTGCTGGACGATCTCGGCCTCGACTATGTCGAGGGCGGCTATCCCGGCGCGAACCCGACCGACACGGCGCTGTTCGCGGAAAAGCGCGAGCTGAACGCCCGGTTCACCGCCTTCGGCATGACCAAGCGCGCGGGCCGCTCGGCGGCGAACGACCCGGGCGTCGCGGCGCTTCTGGAGGCGAAGGCCGACGCGATCTGCTTCGTCGCCAAGGCCTGGGACTACCACGTCCACGTCGCGCTCGGCGCGACGCTGGACGAGAACCTCGACGGCATCCGCGACTCGGTCGCGACCGCGCAGGCGCGCGGTTTCGAGGTCCTGCTCGACTGCGAGCATTTCTTCGACGGCTTCAAGGCCAATCCGGACTATGCGCTGACCTGCGCGAAAACGGCCTACGAGGCCGGCGCGCGATGGGTGGTGCTCTGCGACACCAATGGCGGCACGCTGCCGGAGGAAGTGGCCGAGATCGTCGGCAAGGTCATCGCGGTCGTGCCGGGCGCGCATCTCGGCATCCACGCCCACAACGACACCGAACAGGCGGTGGCGAATTCGCTCGCCGCCGTGCGGGCGGGCGTGCGGCAGATCCAGGGCACGCTGAATGGTCTCGGCGAGCGCTGCGGTAACGCCAACCTGACCTCGCTCATCCCGACCCTGCTGCTCAAGCCCGGCTATGCCGAGCGTTTCCAGATCGGCGTCGGCGCGGACAGGCTCACCCATCTGACGAAAGCCTCGCGCAAGCTGGACGAACTGCTCAACCGCTCGCCGAACCGCCACGCTCCTTACGTCGGCGCCTCGGCCTTCGCCACCAAGGCCGGCATCCATGCCTCCGCCGTGCTGAAGGAGCCCGAGACCTACGAGCATGTGCCGCCGGAAACGGTCGGCAACCGCCGCCATGTCCTCGTCTCCGAACAGGCCGGCAAGTCCAACATCATCCACGAGTTGGAGCGCGTCGGCCTGACTATCGCCAAGGACGATCCGCGCATCGTGCGCATCCTCGACGAGGTCAAGGAGCGCGAGAGCCTCGGCTATGCCTATGAGGGCGCCGATGCCTCGTTCTTCCTGCTCGCCAAACGCGTCATGGGCGAGCTTCCCGCCTTTTTCGCCGTCGAGCGGTTCAAGGTCAGCGTCGAGCGCCGCTACAACGCGGTCGGCAATCTGGTGTCCTTCTCCGAGGCCACCGTGAAGGTGAAGGTCGGCGACGAGGAATTGATCTCGGCGGCCGAAGGCAACGGTCCGGTCAATGCGCTGGACGCGGCCCTGCGCAAGGACCTCGGCAAGTACCAGCGCTTCATCGACGACCTCGCACTGGTCGATTTCCGCGTGCGCATCCTCAACGGCGGCACCGGCGCGGTGACGCGCGTGCTGATCGAGAGCAAGGACGGCCAGGGTGAGACCTGGACGACGGTCGGGGTGTCACCGAACGTTGTCGATGCGAGCTTCCAGGCGCTGACGGATTCGATCACCTACAAGCTTGTGAAGGACGGCGCCGGGGTGTGAAACCCGTCAAAGATGCTGGTCGATGTCCATGCGCTTGTGCAGGATGCGGATGACGTCGATCTGCTCCTCGCCAATGCGGTAAAGGATCAGGTGTGATCCGGCGGCAGCCACCCGTATGCCCGGCCTGATCTCGTCGGCCGGGCGGCCCACGCGCGGAAACCGGCAGATCCGCTGCATCACGCCATGCAGGCCGCGAACATAGGCGACGGCCTGATCGAACCCCCAGGCTTCTTCCGAATAGCTGAAGATGTCGTCGAGATCGCGCTCGGCGCGTGGCTTCAGCGCCAGTTGCATCAGCGTTCCGCGCGGCGGTCCGCCTTGCGGGCGATGAACGCTTCCACGTCAAAGGGCGTGGCAGATCCGCTGCGGTCGCCCTCATCGACAGCCGCACGCAAAGCCTCGAGCCGCGCCTCCCGCTCCTGAAGCAGGCGAAGCCCGGCGCGAACCACATCGCTGGCCGAGCCGTAGCGGCCATCGGCCACCTGCTCGTCGATGAAGCGCGTGAAATGCTCGCCGAGGCTGACGGACGTATTCCTTGACATAGCCAAGCTATACCAAAATCTGGTACAACCCTCAACGCCTCACATCTTCTTCGTCACGATCGGGTCGTGCTCCGCCGAAAGCGCCTCCTGCGGCAGGCTGGCCACCTGTGCCTGCAGGGTCGGGATGATGTCGCGGACCTCGTCGATGACCGAATACTTCACCTGAAGTCCCGGCCGGATGAAGCCCTCGTCCTTCATGTGGTCGAGCAGCACGCGCAGTGGATCCCAGAAACCGCCGACATTGGCGATGGCAACGGGCTTCGCATGGCGGCCGAGCTGCGCCCAGGTGAGCTGCTCGACCAGTTCCTCCAGCGTGCCGATGCCGCCGGGCAGCGCGACGAACGCGTCGGCCTCGGTGAACATGGTCATCTTCCGGGTGTGCATGTCCGGCACGATCTTCAGGTCCATCACGCCGTCGAGCGACATTTCCTTGCGCTTGAGGAAGTCCGGGATGATGCCGGTGACCTTGCCGCCGCCGTCGATGACGGCCGATGCGAGCGCACCCATCAGCCCGATGCCGCCGCCGCCATAGACGAGGCGGATGCCGGCCTTGGCCATGGCCGCGCCGAATTCCTTGGCGGCATTCACGTGGATGTCCGCATGGCCGTTGCCCGAGCCGCAATAGACACAGATGGATGTAATCGTCGCCATGGCGGCCTCTTGTCGCGTCGGGCCCGCGGCGGGCCGCTTGAATCGTCCTCGGATGAACCATAGCGCCCATAGGCCGCGAGGTCAGCCATGCATTACCGGCCGCAGGCCGTCTCTTCCCCTGCCCGCCGCTGTGATTATATCGGTTCCAGAGAAGAACGGCCTCCGGCCGACCAGGGAAGCAGATCACTTGTCCTCCAGCGCCGAACCGCTCGCGGCTCCCGCCGCCGATAGCGCCCGCGTCTCCGCGGAAGGCGGCGCATTGACCCGCACCATCGTCCATCTGTGGCCGTTCATCTGGCCGGGCGACCGGCCGGACCTCAAGGTGCGCGTCGCCTGGGCCATGGTGCTGCTGGTCATCGCCAAGCTCGTCACCATGGTCGTGCCCTTCACCTTCAAATGGGCGACCGACGCGCTTGCCGCACCGAAGGTCGAGATGACCTCGTGGTGGGCATGGCTCATCGCGGCGCCGGTGGCGCTGACCGCGTCCTACGGCATCACCCGCATCCTGATGGCGCTGGTGACGCAGGGGCGCGACGCCCTGTTCGCCAAGGTCTCGATGCATGCGGTCAGGCGGCTGGCGCTGATCACCTTCGAGCACATGCATGCCCTGTCGCTGCGCTTCCATCTCGAAAGGAAGACCGGCGGCCTGACGCGCGTGCTCGAGCGCGGGCGCAATGCCATCGAGACCATCGTCCGCATGATCATCCTCCAGCTCGCGCCGACGATCCTGGAACTGGCCCTGATCGTCGGCGTGCTGCTGTGGATGTTCGACTGGCGCTATGTCGCGGTGATCCTCGGCACGGTCGCGGCTTATCTCGCCTTCACCTATGCCGCCACGGAATGGCGCATCGCCATCCGCCGCGACATGAACGACAGCGACACCAACGCCAACGTCAAGGCGATCGACTCGCTGCTCAACTACGAAACGGTGAAGTATTTCTCGGCCGAGGACCGCGAGAAGGCCCGCTACGACGTTTCCATGGCGCGCTACGAGAAGGCCTCGACCAAGGCGCTGACCTCGCTCGCCGTGCTGAACGCCGGACAGGCGGCGATCTTCACGGTCGGCATGACCATCTGCATGGCCATGTGCGCGGTGGATATCGCGGCTGGCCGCAACACGGTCGGCGATTTCGTCATGATCAACGCCATGATGATCCAGCTCTACCAGCCGCTGAACTTCATGGGCATGGTCTATCGCGAGATCAAGCAGGCGGTGACAGACATCGAGGCGATGTTCGCCATTCTCGGCCGCAACCCCGAGATCAAGGACCGTGCCGGCGCGCCGCCGCTCGCCGTCAGCGGCGGCGCCATCCGCTTCGAGGACGTGCATTTCGCCTACGATCCGGCGCGGCCGATCCTCAAGGGCGTCTCCTTCGAGGTGCCGGCGGGCAAGACGGTTGCCATCGTCGGGCCGTCGGGAGCGGGCAAATCGACCATTTCGCGCCTGCTGTTCCGGTTCTACGACATTGCCGAGGGGCGCATCTCCATCGACGGGCAGGATATCCGCGGGGTCACGCAATCCTCGCTGCGGCAGGCCATCGGCATGGTTCCGCAGGACACGGTGCTGTTCAACGACACGATCCGCTACAATATCCGCTACGGCCGCTGGGAGGCTGATGACGCGGAGGTGGAGGAGGCAGCCCGCCTCGCCCAGATCGACGCCTTCATCCGCCGCAGCCCCATGGGCTACGAGACCGAGGTCGGCGAGCGCGGCCTGAAGCTCTCGGGCGGCGAGAAGCAGCGCGTGGCGATCGCCCGCACCATGCTGAAATCGCCGCCGATCCTCGTCCTCGACGAGGCGACCTCGGCGCTCGACAGCCATACCGAGCGCGAAATCCAGGGCGCGCTCGACCGGATCGCCGAGAATCGCACCGCCATCGTCATCGCGCATCGCCTGTCGACCGTGGTCGACGCCGATGAGATCATCGTCCTCGACGGCGGCAGGGTGGCCGAGCGCGGCACGCATGCCGACCTGCTTGCCAAGGGCGGCCTCTATGCCGGATTGTGGAACCGGCAGCGCGAGGCGGCGGAAGCCGAGGAGAAGATCGCCGGGCTCGAACGCGGCATCCCCGCACGGTCGCAGGAGGCCGCCCCGGATTCGCCCGAAGAGGATGATGCCATCGAGCGCCGGCCAACGCGCGCGGCGGAATGAACGGACGCATGAACGGATTTTCGGACCGGCAAAGCATGGTCGAGACACGAGAACGCCCGCTGTCGCTGTCCTACCGCCGCCCGGCGGACAGGTCCGAGCGCGCCGTGCTCGAACAGGCGCTGGACGGCCTGCGCCATGATGCCCAGTCCGACATCGCGGAGGTCGGCTCCGGCCTCGGGCTCGGCGCGATCACCCTCCTGTTCATCGGGCCGGTGGCGCTGCTCGTCGCCTGGACGCTGCAATTCGCGACCGGCATCGCCTTCGGCACCGACCGGACCTGGCTCTTCGCCGCCCTGCTCTGGCTCGGTGGCTGGGCGGCGATGAGCGCCTGGCGCGTCATGACCCGCCGCGGTCGGATGAGCTCCCTGCGGCGGGCGCTGATGGCGGATATCGCCGAGGGCGAGGTGCAGGAGGAAAGCTGGCGCTTCGTCGAGGCAGTCGGGTTCCAGGAGGCGGAAAAGCTGCCGCTGCTCTATCTCGTCCACGCCGACAACGGCGCGACGGTCGCCTTCGAGGAAACGAAGCTGGTCGGCCGCGAGCGCTCGCCGAACGAGGCGATGTTCTCGTCCGCGCCCTCGGATGCGGTGCTGGTGCGGGGTCCCCGCTCGGGCCTGCTGGTCAGCGAGAACTATTCCGGGCCGAGCCTGCCGCTGCTGGACATCCACCCCATGAAGCTTGCGCGGGAAGACCGGCCCGCCCACGGCACGGTGCTGGACCGGCCGTGGATGGGCGTGACGCCCTGGCTCACCGGGCGGTCGACGCTCGGCTGAGGCCCTCGTTCGCCAGGACGATGGCTTGGGCCAGCACCCCGGCATCGCCGATATGGTTGGCGAGGATCAGCACGAGCCGGGCATTGAGGTCAGCACTTTCGGCCTCTGACAGGCCGCGCTGTGCCTCGACCAGCAGGCGGAAGGCGGCGTCGGGATCGGCGAAGCGCGAGGTGGTGTCGAGGCTGGCCATTGCTGTTCCTCACAATTCGATTCAGGTCCGTTCGCGCCGACCTGATGATCCGATTCAACTTCGGTTTTACCGTCCAAGCCTCTGGCGCGAGACTCTTTTTTTCGCCTGCCGTCAGAATCCTCTTGCCCGCCTGAGCGCCGCCGCGACCTTCGTGCGATCGAAGGCGCGCCAGCGGGCCGCGAGGTGGCCATCCGGCCTGAGCAGGAAGACCGAGCCCGGCGCGGCATCGAAACGCACGGCGAACAGCCCTTCGCTATCAACCAGATCGCGGCCGACAACCAGCATCGCGCAATCCTCCACGGCCTCCGGTGCCCCGCCCGCGACGATCAGCGTGAACCGGGCCGTCAGCAATTCACTGAGAAAGCCGCTCGCGCCATCCGGCCGCGCGACCGGCACGTCCGGCACCGGCGCGCCGGGACGGACCGTGCCGGCCCATTCGCCCTCGTCCGGGGTCGACAGCGGCGTGTCGTAGGTCGAGGGCACGGAGAGGCGGCCGGAATTGACCATGCGCTTGGCGAAGCCGGTGCCGGCCGCGAGCGCCAGCACGGCATTGCGCAGCCGCGCCTCGCCCGGCGATGGCGGCGCGATGAAATCGGTGGCCCGGGTCGAGTTCATGATGTTCTCGTCGGCCGCCGCCCCGCGCTCCAGATCGTAGGTCGCGAGCAGACCCGGCCCCGCCTCCCCTTTCAGGACCAGTGCGAGTTTCCAGGCGAGGTTCTCCGCGTCCTGCACGCCCGAATTGGCCCCGCGCGCGCCGAAGGGCGAGACCTGATGGGCGGCATCGCCCGCGAAGACGACGCGGCTATGGAGGAAGCGTTCGAGCCGGCGGCACTGGAACGTGTAGACCGACACCCATTCAAGGGCGAAGTTGTCATGCCCCAGCATGCGCCGGATGCGTGGCACGACATTTTCGGGCCGCTTCTCGATCTCGGCATCGGCATCGCGCCCGAGCTGAAGGTCGATGCGCCAGATATCGTCCGGCTGCTTGTGCAGCAGGGCGGACTGGCCGGAATGGAACGGCGGCTGGAACCAGAACCAGCGCTCGGTGGGAAAATCCGCCGTCATCTTCACGTCGGCGATGAGGAAGCGGTCGTCGAAGACCTCGCCTGCAAAGTCGAGGCCCATCAACGCGCGGATGGGCGAGCGCGAGCCGTCGCAGGCGATGCACCAGTCGGCCCCGAGGTCATAGGAGCCGTCCGGCGTCTCGATTGTCATGACCGCGCCCATCACGTCCTGCGCGATGCCTATGACCTTGTTCCGCCAGCGGATGTCGATGAGGTCCGGCAGGTCTCCCGCACGCGCTGCCAGCGCCGCCTCGACGTAATATTGCTGGATGTTGATGAAGGCCGGCATCTTGTGCCCAGCCTCGGGCAGAAGATCGAAATCGTAGAGTTCGCGCTCGCCGAGAAACACCTTCCCGCGCTTCCACGTCACGCCCTTCGAGACCAGTTCGTCGCCGGGTCCGAGACGGTCGAAGATTTCCAGCGTACGCTTGGCAAAGCAGATGGCGCGGCTGCCCTCGCCGATCCGGTCGGCATCGTCGAGCAGCACGACCCGGATTCCCGCGAGCGCGAGGTCGATGGCAACCGACAGGCCGACCGGCCCCGCGCCGACCACGACGACGGGATGGCGCGCCGGCTCCGACCGGTCCTGATCGGGCGACCGGCGATAGGCGAACTGGAACCTCGGCTCGTCCAAGGGCGGCTCCCCGACATCGTAATTGGTTGCAGATGCAACCAATCGCTTCTGCCCTATCGGCCGGGCATCGTCCAGATGCCTTTCAGGACTGGCTGCGCACCACGGCGGCGGCGGTCTTGAAGAAGGCGCTCGCGGCCCGCGACACCATGTAGAAGACGATCAGCGCGATGACGAATTCCAGCCCGCGCCCGCGTTTCCACAGGTAGCCGTAGAAGGCCCAGGAGATCAGCGGCCAGCGCTCCTGGTAGGGCGCGAAGCCGCGCGACCAGGGCCGCAGCAGGAAGGCGCCCTCGGGAAGCTTCAGGTCGGCAGCGACCCAGCGCGGCCAGAACGAAGCGAGCCAGAGGCCCGATGCGACCAGCGCCAGCCAGACGAGAAGATGGGTCAGGAAGTCCATGGGGCGGGGCCGCCGTGTCGAAAGGATCGGTGAGAGTGTATCAGCCGCCGTTCGGCGCGACCGGCGCATCGGCGCGTGGCGCGAGAACCGGGCCGATGATCCTGACCGGACGGCGCTCGGAATCGGGAATAATGTCATCGGCCGGCGCTTCTACCGCAGGTTCGGCGGCGGGCACGGCACCGCGGATTTCGGCCGCCTCCGCTGCGGGAGCCGGGCGGATGCTGCCGTCGAGGCCGATCACGCCGCGTGGACGGTCGTCCGAACCGCGCAGGCGGTCGGCCCGTCCCTGCCGCTCGGCTTCGCGGCGGGCGCGGTCGGCAGCGGCGATCTCCTCGCGGGCTGCCTGCCGCTGCCCGGCCGGCATGGAGAGAAGGCGCGCCTGCTCGGCCGAGATCACCTGGTCGCCGGTCCGCAGCGTCGGGTCCTGCCGGTGCGAGAAGGCCTCTGCCCAGGAGCCGTTGCGCGGCCGGCAGGTGCAGGCCGCATCGAAGCGCTGGCGGAAGCGCAAGGCGTTGGGCAGTTCCGTATAGGCGCTGCCGTTCATCGACACCGCATTCTCGATCTGGTCGTCCCGCATGCGGTAGAGCGCGACATCCGCGCCCGGGCACTGCATCTGGCACATCTCCTCTTGTCCGAGCGTCGCGCCAGGACGGGCGGAGGAGGTCATGGGGAAGAAGGCGCCGTCGCAAAGGCGCACGCAGACTGCGCGGTGGCCGACATTGCGCGGCCGCTGGTCGCCATCGACATCCTGCGGGCGGAGCGTGGTGTCCTCCGGCATCGGCTCGGCATAGCCGGGGTCACCCCGCGCGGGCTCGCGCCGTGCGCCGAACAGGTGCTCGATGAAGCCGCCGAAGCCGCTCGACGGTTCCGCGCGATAGGCCGCCTGCGGCCGGCCGTAATCGGGCGTGCGATACTCCCGGCCGAATTGCGCCTGCCGGGTATCCGGACCGCCGCCGCGGCAGCCATTGGCGTCGAAGGTCGCGAGAAGGCGCGCGCGCTGCTGAGCGCGGCCGGCCGTCTCCATGCCGCCGCCGCCCGCCTGTGCCTCGAGCTGGGCGAGATTGGCGCGCATCTGCCGGATGCGTCCATCGAGGGCGGAGCATTGGCCGCTCTGGAAGAAGCCGCCGCAGCCGGCAGCCTGATAACGGCCCTGCGCGGTGGCGATCTCGGCGCGCTGGCGCTGCGCAGCGGCAGCAAAGCGCCGGTTGACCCCGCCGCCTGTGGGTGCTGCGTCGAGCCGGGCGATCTGCGCGCGGATCTGGCCGCAGATGCCGCCAGCCTGCGCCCAGGCGGTCTCGGGCACGGCAAGGATCGCCGCGCCGCCGAGCGTCGCGAGCATAGCCACCGCCAGTTGCCGCCTGACCGCCGGAAAAGCCACCATTCCTCCCGCCAATATCGCAAGGCGCGACATTATCCGTGCGCGCCCTACAACCAGTTGATCAAGCCCCCTCATGGTGAACAAGGAGTAAAGATCATAGCTCTTTCTGACCCGCCGCCATGCGCGTTCGGGGATACCGCGAGATAGACCGCTCCACCGAAGGCGCATGCGTGCTGCCGTGCAGCATGCGCTTGACTCGTGCAAGCCTGCGGCGAACCATTATCCATCACTTCTTCGAGGTTGCCAGAACCGAGGTTTCCATGTCTTCCGCCAAACTCCTCACCGGCTCTTTCGTTGCACTGGTCACGCCGTTCGACCGCACCGGCGCCGTCGATTTCGGCGCATTCCGTGAGCTGCTCGCCTTCCACCGCGACAACGGCACGGGCGCTATCCTGATCATGGGCTCGACCGGCGAGACCTCGCTGCTGTCGCCCGAGGAGAAGAAGGCGATCATCGTCGAGACTGCGAAGATGAAGACGGCCGACATGCCAATCTTCTTCGGGCTGACCGGCAACAACACCGACTCGACCATCGCCAACGTCAAATTCGCCAGGGACGCAGGCGCGGACGGCGGCATCCTCGCGGCTCCCGCCTATATCTGCGGCTCGGAGAGCGATATCGAGCGCTTCTTCCTCGACGTGGCCGACGCCACCGACCTTCCGCTCGGCATCTACAACAACCCGCCGCGGGTGAAGACCGACCTGCACTGGGACAACCTGATCCGCATCTTCAAGCATCCGAACTACGTGGTGCATAAGGAATCGACCACGCGCGTCGGACAGGTCGCGCAGATTCTCGCTGCGCGCACGGATGTCTCGGTCATGTGCTGCGACAGCCCGAACCTCGGCCTCGTCGTGCCGACCATGAGCCTCGGCGGCCATGGCACCGCCAACATGACCGGCAACCTCGCCCCGGCCGAGCTTGCGACCATTTCGAAGCCCTGGACCAGCTATGCCGAGGCGGAGGGCTTCAAGAACGCCTATCTCGGCCTGCTGCCACTGCTCCACTACACCTATTCGGCCATCAACCCGGTGGCGGTGAAGAGCCTGATGAAGGCGGTGGGCCTGCCGGTCGGCGACCTGCGCCGCCCGCTGACCAATCTCGAGGGCGAGGCGCTCGCCAAGGGGATCCGCGTCATCCAGGAGCTCGGTCTCGACAAGCGTTACGGCTATCGCATCAAGCCCGTCTCCGCGATCGCCGCCTGAAGGAGCATCCCATGGACCGCCGTCTTTTCCTCGCGGGCGCAGGCGCGCTCGCAGTTTCCACGCGTGCGGGCGCGCAGGGCGCCTATCCCGCCCGTGGCATCACCATGACGGTGCCTCACGCCGCCGGCGGCCCGGTCGACTCCGTCGCCCGGCTGGTGGCGCAGGGTCTGGAGCGCGAGCTGCGCCAGAGCGTCGTGGTCGAGAACCGCGCCGGGGCGTCCGGCGTCGTCGGCGCCGGCTATATCGCCAAGCAGCCGCCCGACGGCTACTCGCTCTATTTCAACGCCTCGATCCACATCGTGAACCCGCTGACCCGCAAGGAGCCGGCTGGCTTCGACGCGATCAAGGACTTCACGCCGATCTTCAAGGTGGCGCGCGGCCCGGTGGTGTTTTCGGTGCCGGTCTCGCTCGGCGTGAATACGCTCGCCGAATTCATCGCCAAGGCGAAGGCCGAGCCGGACAAGATGAACTTCGCCGTGTCGGGCTTCGGCTCGGCCGGCCACATGTCGACCGAACTGTTCCGCCTGCGCTCCGGCGTGAAGCTGCCGCTGGTGCTCTATCGCGGCGGCGGACCGGCCGTGAACGACCTCGTCGCCGGCCACGTTTCGGCCTTCCTCGACCCGATCCTCTCCGCCCTGCCGCAGATTCGCGGCGGCCGGGTCAAGGCGCTGGCCATCGGCGCCAAGACGCGCAGCCCGCACCTGCCGGATGTCCCGACCTTCGCCGAACTCGGCTTCCCCGGCATCGACCTCGACACCTGGTACGGCGTCTGGGGTCCGGCCGGCATGCCCGCGCCGGTCGTCGCGACGCTGGAGGACGGCATCCGCAAGGTCGCGACGTCAGAGGCCTTCAAGGGCCGTCTCGGCGATCTCGGCTTCGAGCCGGAGGCGCTGAACTCCGCCGAATTCTCGCGCTTCATCGACACCGAGTACGCCCGCTACGTGGCGCTGGTGAAGGAAGCCGGCATCGAGCCGCAATAGCCGATTGACCATCTCGGACCCCTCTTCGTCATGCCCGGCCTTGTGCCGGGCATCCACGACTTCCCTGTCCGGTTGTTAGAACGCCGCATTTCGGTCGCCGACACGCCGTGTTGCAGTCTCTAAAAGCGGTATCGAAGCGCGAACCTTGTGGAGTGGTGCCGGGATGATAGCCGGAGCGTCACGGACGAGTTGAAGAAGGCCTGAATCGTGCGTCCGTCCACGCCGTAGTCCGCATACCGATACTCAACAGCGCCTGACCAACTGGGTGTGAATTTATACTCGGCACCCGCGCCCACAAAGAAGCCCAAACGCTGAGTGGCGTCGAGCGGGTAACGGGTGATTACTACAGGGCCAAACGGGCCGGCCGCAGCAATATCGAAGAATGCTCGTTGCTTTCCGCTGGACACCCCGCCAGTCGCATAAAGCAACAGGTCTGGAGTGGCTAAGATACCTGCCCTTAAGCCTATATCGAATGCAACGTCTGTTCTCGGCGCGGTCGAACCATAGATCGATGCGTTCAAACCCACCACGACACGTTGAAACTGGAAGTCATATCCGAGCTCTGCGCCGCCTACGATGAAGGCGGCAGGGTCCACTTCCAGCATAGCGTGCGGACTGGATTGTTGAAGGACGCCGCCCCCAACGAACAGACCCACCCACGGCCCCGTCCAGCTAGATGACCGGGCTACAGTTTCCGACTGCAGAAGATACGATGGAGTCTGCGCGCTGGCCGCGTGCGTCCACACAGCCGCAAGCACGGCCAAAATCAAACTCGTACGCATACTATCCTCCCCGTGCGCTCTTTGGCGCGCCCCTTAGATTGGTAGGTCGTTTGTTACCCTCCGCTCAATTCGTGTTCAACTCTTGGGTGGTCGGGCCAGAAAGGGGGTTGTAGCTGCCCAAGCTCACCAGAGCGAAACATTCGTATCGTTCCGGATCATGTGAAACAGGCGTTTCAATCCGCGCCAAGCCTGTTAGCCTGACCTCCCATGGATCAGGCGACGCTCAGCGACAGACTGGCGGCAGGCTTCGACGACCTGCCGGAGCAGCTTCGGCAGGCCGCGCGCTGGGTGCTCGACCATCCGGCCGATGTGGCGCTGCTGACGACCCGCGAGCAGGCGCGCCGCGCAGGGCTCATGCCGGCGACACTGACGCGCCTCGCCCAGCGCCTCGGGCTGTCCGGTTACGAGGAACTCAGGCGGCTCTTCGCCGTCTCGATCCGCCGCCGGCCCGAGAGCTTCCACGGCCGGGCGACCGAACTGATTGCCCGGCACGCGCAAGAGGGCGATGCAGCGCTGGCGCAGGACATGTTCGCGGCCTTGGGCGACCATCTCGGCGCACTGGCGAGCCCGCAATCGATCGCCCGGCTGGAACAGGCGGCGGCGCTGATCGCGGGCGCGAGCCGCGTCGTCTGCTTCGGCCTGCGCTCCGCCTTTCCGGCCGCCTTCATGCTCGACTATGTGCGCCAGCTCATCGGCGAGGCCTCCCTGCTCGCCGACGCCGCCGGCGGGCGCGGCATCGACGCCCTGCGGCAGGCGGGACCGGGCGACGTGCTGTTCTGCGTCTCGGTGAACCCCTATACGCGGCTGACCGTGCAGGCGGCCAAGTTCGCCAAGGCACGCGGAACGCGGGTCGTCGCGGTCACCGACAGCGCGCTGTCGCCGCTGGCCAAGCTCTCCGACGCGGTGGTGCTGGTCAGGACCGAAACGCCGTCCTTCTTCCACACGATGACGCCGGCCTTCGCGGCGGTCGAGTGTCTCGGCGCGCTGATCGCGGCGCGGCGTGGCCAGCCGGCACTCGACGCGCTGGCGGCGAGCGAGGCCCAGCTCGCCGCCTTCGACACCTACCTTCACCCCCCTGCCCGCACGCCCGGACGAGCCAAGCCATGACGCGCATCCTGCACCGCTCCATCGCCCACGATTATCCGGTCGCCGCCAGCGGCAAGGGCGTCACGATCCGCGATGCCGAAGGGCGCGACTATATCGACGCCTCGGGCGGCGCGGCCGTCTCCTGCCTCGGCCATTCGCATCCCGACGTGCTGGCGGCGATGCACGCCCAGCTCGACCAGCTCGCCTACGCCCATACGAGCTTCTTCACGACCAAGGTCGCCGAGGAACTGGGCGAGACGCTGGTCGCCGATGCGCCTGATGGCATGGGCCACGTCTATTACGTCTCCGGCGGCTCGGAGGCCGTGGAGGCGGCGCTGAAGATGGCCCGCCAGTATTGCGTCGAGATCGGCCAGCCGCAGCGGACGAGGTTCATCGCGCGCCGGCAGAGCTATCACGGCAATACGCTGGGTGCGCTGGCGGTCGGCGGCAACGAGTGGCGGCGCAGGCAGTTCGCGCCGCTCCTGATCGAGACGCATCATGTCTCCGCGCCCTTCGACTACCGGGGACGGCGCGCCGACGAGAGCCCGGAGCAGTATGGCGAGCGGCTCGCGGCCGAGCTGGAGGCGGAGATCATCAGGCTCGGTCCCGACAGCGTCATCGGCTTCATCGCCGAGACGGTGGGCGGCGCGACGGCCGGCTGCATCACCGCGCCGCCCGGCTATTTCCGCCAGGTGCGTGAGATCTGCGACCGCCACGGCATCCTCCTGATCCTCGACGAGGTGATGTGCGGCATGGGCCGCACCGGCACGCTGCATGCCTGCGAGCAGGAGGGCATCGCACCCGACCTCATGACCGTCGCCAAGGGCCTCGGCGGCGGCTTCGCGCCCATCGGCGCGGTTCTGGTGGCGGACAGGGTGTTCGAGGCCATCGCCAAGGGCTCCGGCCTGTTCCAGCACGGCCATACCTATCTCGGCCATCCGCTGGCCTGCGCCGCCGCGCTCGCCGTGCAGCAGGTGATCAAGCGCGACCGGCTGCTCGACAATGTGAAGGCTCAAGGCGCGCATCTCGCCCGCCGCCTGAACGAGCGCTTCGGCAATCACCATCATGTCGGCGACATTCGCGGGCGCGGCCTGTTCCAGGCCATAGAACTCGTGGCCGACCGCGGCACCAAGGCGACCTTCGACCCGAAGCACAAGCTCCACGCCCGCATCAAGGGCGAGGCCATGGCGCGCGGGCTGATGGTCTATCCGATGGGCGGCACCGTGGACGGCGTCCATGGCGACCACGTGCTCATCGCACCCCCCTTCATCGTCGACCATGACACTGTCGACGTGATCGTCGAGCGGCTCGCAGAAGCCGTCGATGCCGGCCTTCAGGGCATCGCCTGAAACAGTTCCAGAGGAGAACCACCATGAAGAAGACAATCGCTGCGGCCCTGATCGGGCTTGCAGGCCTTGTGGCGGGAGCCGCCGAGGCCCAGACCGTCAACGTGCTGGACCGCATCAAGCAGCGCGGCTTCCTCACCTGCGGCGTCCATACCGGCCTGCCCGGCTTCGGCTACCAGAACGACCAGGGCCAGTGGCTCGGCCTTGACGTCGATCTCTGCCGCGCGGTGGCGGCGGCGATCTTCGACGATCCGACCAAGATCCGCTTCGTCCAGACCACGACGCCGACGCGCTTCATCGTGGTGCAGACGGGCGACGTCGACATGCTCTCCCGCAACGCCACCTATACGATGTCCCGCGACACGGCGATGGGCATGGCCTGGCCGGTCATCAACTTCTTCGACGGACAGGGCTTCATCGTCCGCAAGTCGCTGGGCGTTGCCTCGGTGAAGGGCCTGAACGGCGCGACCATCTGCGTCACGCAGGGCACGACGACGGAACTCAACCTCGCGGACTATTTCCGGAGCAACAACCTCAAATACGAAGTGGTCAGCTTCAAGACCAACGAGGAGGGCGTGAAGGCCTTCGAGGCCGGCCGCTGCGACTCGTTCACGACGGATTCCTCGGGGCTCGCGGCCGAGCGGCTGAAATTCGCCAACCCGGATGATTTCGTCATCCTGCCCGAACTGATCTCGCGCGAGCCGCTGGGACCGGCGGTCAGGCGCGGCGACGAGAACTTCACCGCCGTCGTGCGCTGGACCCACTACGCCATGCTGAACGCCGAGGACATGGGCGTGACCCGCGCCAATGTCGAGCAGATGAAGGCCTCGTCCACGAGCCCGGAAATCCGCCGCCTGCTCGGCGTCGACGGCAAGTTCGGCGAGGCCGTGGGCCTGCCCAACGACTGGGCCTACCGGATCATCCGGCATGTCGGCAATTACGGCGAGATCTTCGACCGCAATGTCGGCGCCGGCTCGCGCCTCGGCCTGCCGCGCGGCCTCAACGCGCTGTGGAGCCAGGGCGGACAGCAATATCCCTACCCGATCCGGTGATGCGAAGGCTGACGCCTCGGCGCAAACCGGCGGCCGGCGTTCTTGACACCAGCAACGGGGAGCCGCTAGGAACGCGGCTCCCAATTCGCCTCGCGGCGATACGGGCGCGTAGCTCAGCGGGAGAGCACTCCCTTCACACGGGAGGGGTCACAGGTTCAATCCCTGTCGCGCCCACCATTCCATTTGAAATCAACGACTTACGTCTGCGTGCCAGCTATGGGCACATCGAGGTGCGGCATCCTGCGCCCACCTGCTGCCCACCATTTCCTGTGGGTTGCCTGACAGCCCCGCACCCGACGCCCGCCCCCCGGTGCTAGGAAGGCGCCGCCCCTTCGGGCGGAGGACGGAAGAATCGGCATGAAGGTCCAAATCGACATGGGGTCGCAGCCCTCCGGGCCGGCGGCCATGCTCGATCTCGAGGAGCTTCTGGCGACCCGCCTGCTGGTTCAGGGCAATTCCGGGTCCGGCAAGTCGCACCTTCTGCGCCGCCTCATCGAGCAGAGCGCGCCGTGGGTGCAGCAGTGCATCATCGACCCCGAAGGCGATTTCGTCACGCTGGCCGACAGGTTCGGCCATGTCGTCGTCGATGCTGAACGCCCCGAGGTCGAGCTGACCCGCATCGCCGGCCGCATCCGCCAGCATCGCGTCTCCGTCGTGCTCAACCTCGAAGGCCTCGATGTCGAGCAGCAGATGCGCGCGGCGGCGGCGTTTCTCGGCGGGCTGTTCGATGCCGACCGCGACCACTGGTATCCGGTTCTGGTGGTGGTGGACGAGGCGCAGCTCTTCGCGCCCGCCGCGGCCGGCGAAGTCTCGGACGACGCGCGCAAGCTCTCGCTCGGCGCGATGACCAACCTGATGTGCCGCGGCCGCAAACGCGGCCTTGCCGGCGTCATCGCCACCCAGCGCCTCGCCAAGCTCGCCAAGAACGTCGCGGCGGAGGCGTCCAACTTCCTGATGGGCCGCACCTTCCTCGACATCGACATGGCGCGTGCCGCCGATCTCCTGGGCATGGACCGGCGGCAGTCCGAGATGTTCCGAGACCTCGTGCGCGGCGATTTCGTCGCGCTGGGCCCTGCCCTCTCGCGGCGGCCGCTGCCGGTCACCATCGGCGCGGTGGAGACGGCTGCACGCTCGACCAGCCCGAAGCTGACGCCGCTGCCCGACCAGCCGGAGCCGGCCGATGCGCGCGACCTCATCTTCACGCCCGGCGCCGAGGAAAAGCAGCCGATCGTGCTGCGCCGGCCGCCGCCGCCCACACCGCCGCCGACGGCGGACATATTGGCCCAGCTCGCCCAGCACCGCGCATCGGTCGCCGCCAGCCCACCGGAGCCTTCCGCGCCCGAAATGCCCGAAGCCGAGCGCGCGGCGCTGATCGATGCCGTGCTGCGCGACATTCTCGCCGATCCCGATGCCGGCTTCCGCAACGTGGCGGTCCTCTATCAGGACTTCCTCGTCCGCTGCCGCATCCGCCGCGTGCCCGGCGAGCCGCCGACGCTTGCGACCTTCCGCCGCCGCCTCGCCGTGGCGCGGGCCGGCGTCGACACGGTGGCGCAGGGCGATGAGGTCTGGGCGCGGGCGCTCGATCTGTCGGCGAACCTGCCGGACGAGCTGCAGGGCGTCTTCCTCGTCATCGCCCGCGCGGCCCTCGCGGGCGAGCGCTGCCCGTCGGATGCGACCATCGCACGGATCTACGGCAGCCATTCGCCAAGCCGGGCGCGCCGGCTCATCGACTATTTCGAGGAGCGCGGCCTGTTCGTCGTCAGGCCGGACATCCGGGGGCAGCGCATCATCGCCCTCCCCGATCTCGGCTGCGAGACGGGACCCGGCGACCCGAAGGGACCGGAAGCCGTCGCCAGCACACCGATAATGGCGGCCGGCGGATCCTGAACCCCGCCATTGCGGCCGTCGACCCGCTCTGCGTGGAACAATCCGCCCGCGGCGCGGTTCGCCACGCATGACCAAGCGCGATGACAAGAAGCCCACCGAGCCCGAGAACAAGCCTCCCGAGGGCCCGCACGCCAAGCCGTCGCTGATCGATCCGGCGAAAACGCCGGGCTCGGGGATGGTGCCGAAGCCCGGCACCAAGGAAAGCGAAGGCCCGACCGGCTGATTCCGGCCGGGGCGTTTCGGTTGTCGATGAAAGGCCGCGCTCCGGCTGATCAGCCGTCGTTCGCAGCCTGCGGCCAGGTCGCGGGCGGCTCTTGCGGCCCGCGCCAGCTTAACATGAGTCCGTTGCCGACCGCCCAGGCGCGCAGCGCCGCGAGCATCGCGTCGTTGCGCGTGACAGCCGGGCTGTCCTCCTCGATGAAGCGGTCGACGGCCGCGAGAAGGTCCGGCGGCAGTTGAAGGCTGATCGTGGTCATGCGTCTTCCCTGCAATAGGCCCCGTTCACGGGAACTATCGACCAGAGCTGATGGATGCATGGTAAACGGCAGGAGGGGTTTGCGCGGACGGGGTTGACCGCGCCTTAACGGTATCGTTCGATTCGAGCCTATCGGGACGAGCGCGCCGTCAGCGGCCCTTGCGCGTGCGGTCCGGCAGCGCGTCCACCGCCTTCTCCGCGCCTTTGTCTCGGCCGGTCGCGCCTTCCGCCAGCACCTTGGCGGCGGCCTTCTGCTCCCCCTTCAAGTCGCCCGGTATAGGCGCGGTCTCAGGTGTCGCGGTCAGCCCGACCTCGTCCGGCTTCTTGCCACCGCTACGCGCCGCCTTGGCGAAGGTCGCCAGCGCCTCGGGCTGCTGGCCTTCGGTCTTCTGCTTGTGGGCCATGATGCGCTCCCTCATCCCTGGGCTTTCTTCCAAGGTGAATGAGCGGCGAGGGCTGCGGTTCCCTGCCCTGTCGGGCGATCAGAGCTTGTAGGCCATGCGCAGGCCGCCCCAATGCTTGCCGCCGATGCGGATCGGCGCGTCGATCTCCTTCATCATCACCATGACGCCGTTGCCCATGTCGCGGGCATAGGACTGGATGAGGAAGGGGCGGATCGAGCGTGCCGCCGACAAGCCGGCACGGTCGTCGAAGATGCGCTTGTTTCGGCAATTAGCCGTGTTCCAGGCGGGATCGTTCGGCTTTTGCGGATGCGAATAGATCCGGTTGTGGACCGGCAGATAGGCGTTGCGGTCGACCGCCGCGCAGAAGGCCATGCGCTTGTCGATGCCGAGCCACTTCTCCTGGATGGCGGGGAGGATATCCTCCAGCACCTTCAGATAGCGCGTCGTGTACTGGACCGGATTGGTGTCCGGGATCGGCACGTAGTCGTTGTCGAAGAAGTCCTCAGGCGAGATACGGCCCGCGGCAATGGCCGCCTCGCAGGCGCTCGCGATCTCCGCGGCAACCTTCTGGGCAGTTTCCACCTTGCCGGCATCGGCCGCGCGCAGGTCGGCGAGCCTGTCGTCCACGGCCGCGCGGGCCTTGTCGTCGAGGCGCTCGAACTGGCAGTGCAGGCCGAGGCCGGACGCGGCAACGAGCTTCACGCGCGCCTGACCGATGCCGTCGACGGCGCAGTCATAGCTCTCGCCGGCAGAGAACAGCTTGGGATCGGGCACGGCCAGCAGCATGCCGCCGGTCGAGAGATCGACCGTGCGCGCCTGCACAGCACCTTTACGGCCGGCGATCCGCACGGGGATATCGACGGGCAGTCGGTCGTCGCCGCGCCGGTCGCCGATCTCCGACTGGCGCAGGAAGATGGTGAAGCGCGAGCGCAGCTTGCCGGCCAGCACCTGCGCCTCGCGGCCGGCGGCATCCGCTTCGGCGGAGGTGCCGGCTGCCTCGTCGGCGGCGCGGTCGATGGCGGCGGCTTCCGCCGAAACCGTCTCGATGAAACGCGACGTATCGGAGGCCGAGCGGGAGATTTCGCCGATCGTGGCGACCTGCTGGTCCACCGCGCTCGCGACGGAGGCGAAGACCGGCCGGATCGCCTCGACCGCCTCGGCGATCTGCCGCACGGCGCTGATCGAGGCCTGGCTGTCGGACTGGAGCTGCGCGATGCGGCGCGCGATCTCGTCGGTCGCCTTCTGCGTTTCCTGGCTGAGGTTCTTCACCTCGTTGGCGACCACCGCGAAGCCCTTGCCGGCCTCGCCGGCGCGCGCCGCCTCGATGGTGGCGTTCAGCGCGAGCAGGTTGGTCTGCCGCGCGATCTTGGCGATCAGCCCGACCACCTGGTCGATCTCGGTGGAGGAGGCGCGCAGGCTGTCGACGCTCTTCGAGGCCGCGCCAGCTGCGGCGATGGCGCCCTGCGTCAGCTCCGTCGCCTGATGCACCTGGCCGCCGATCTCGCCGGCGCTCTGGGCGAATTCTTCAGTCGCGGCAGCAAGTTGGCGCGAATTTTCGGTGGCGCTGGCGGTCATCTCGTCCAGCGCGCGCGAGCGCGCGCGTATGCCCGCGAGCGCCTCCATCGCCGCCGCCGTGCCGTCGTGGACGCGGTCGGCGGAGGCCGACACGTCGCGGATCACCTTCATAAGGTCGGATTCGACCAGATCGATCGTGTGGCGGACCTGCGCGATCCGATGGCGCAACAGGCCGGCTTCCGCGTCGGGCGCGGCGGCGGGCGCCTCGGATACGTGCACCGCGTCTCCGGGCGGCGCGAGCCGCCCCTTCAACAACTGGCCAAAACCCATCGGTCGTCCCCCGGCCGCCCTTCGTGGAGCAGGCACATTGCCGACAGGCTAGGCGAACATGGTAAATGGCCGCTTAAGGGCCACGGTATCCCGATAGGATGAGACGAAAGTCTTACGTTGCGGAAACAGGCGCCAGAAGCCGCGCAACCGCGCCGGGGAGCTCATCGTAATGGCCAATGATCACGTCGGGATTGAGCTGTTCCAGCGGGATCGCCGTATAGCCGCCGGCGAAACCGACGACCGGAACGCCCGCCGCCTGACCCGCCCGGATATCCGGCTCGGCATCGCCGACCATCACGGCGCGGACAGCGTCGCCGCCGGCGTCGCGGATGGTCATCAGGAGATGGCCGGGATCGGGCTTGCGAACGGGATAGGTGTCCGCACCCGAGATGAAGGCGAAGCGGCGGGTCATGTCGAGCTCGTCGAGCAACAGCTTTGCCAGCCGCTGAATCTTGTTGGTGCAGACCGCGAGCACCATGCCCTCGCCCGCCAGCCGGTCCAGAGCCGCGAGAATGCCGGGAAACGGCCGGCTGTCGCGCGCGATGCGCTTCTCATAGGCCTCGACATAGCGCCCGTAGACGCGCTCGACCTCGGCCGCCTCCTTGCCGCGCCCCTGAAGACGCAGGGCCTTCTCGATCATCGGCTTCATGCCGTGGCCGATGAGGCTCTTGGCCTCGTTCAGGTCGACCGGGTGCAGGCCCTCCTCCTCCAGCAGCCAGGACAGCGTGCCGATCAGATCGGGATGGGTGTCGACGAGCGTGCCGTCGAGGTCGAAGACGATGGTCGGAGCGGTCATTGGTTCGGCTGGGCCTTCTGTCGTGCCTTCCTCATGCAGGAACCGGCCGCGTCTGTCACCCGGCGATGCAGCCACGGCCCCCTGCCCTGCGCGAAACGGGGTGCGGCGGGCCGGGCCCGGTGATAGAAAGCGCGCCTCCCGTTTCGCCGCCCCGGAGGCATCCATGAACGCGCCCCTGAAGACGACCCCGCTGCCGCTCAAGGACCCGAGCCTTCTGAAATCGCAGTGCTACGTGAACGGCGAATGGATCGGCACCCCCGCCGACCCCGTGATCAATCCCGCGACCGGCCAGACCATCGGCCACGTGCCGCGTCTCGGCGCCAAGGAAGCCGCCGAAGCGGTCGGGCATGCCGACAAGGCGTTCAAGCTCTGGTCGAAGAAGACCGCCAAGGAGCGCTCGAACATCCTGCGCAAGTGGTTCGACCTGATGATCGCCAACACGGACGATCTCGGCCTGATCATGACCGCCGAGCAGGGCAAGCCGCTGGCCGAGGCCAAGGGCGAGGTCGCCTACGCCGCCTCGTTCGTCGAGTTCTTCGCGGAGGAGGCCCGCCGCGTCTATGGCGACATCGTGCCGACCCACCGCAACGACCATCGCGTGCTGGTTCACAAGCAGCCGATCGGCGTCTGCGCGGCCATCACGCCGTGGAACTTCCCGGCGGCGATGATCACCCGCAAATGCGCCCCGGCGATCTCGGTTGGCTGCACCATGGTCGTGAAGCCCGCGCCGGAGACGCCGCTCACCGCGCTGGCGCTCGCCGAACTCGCCCACCGGGCCGGCATCCCGGCCGGCGTCATCAACATCATCACCGGCGACGCCGCACCCATCGGCAAGGTCTGGTGCGAGCACCCGACCGTGCGCTTCATCGGCTTCACCGGCTCGACGCCGGTCGGCAAGATCCTGATGGCGCAGGCCGCGACCACCGTGAAGCGCGTCGGCCTCGAACTCGGCGGCAATGCGCCCTTCATCGTCTTCGACGACGCCGACATCGACGCGGCGGTCGAGGGCGCGATGATCTCCAAGTACCGCAATATGGGCCAGACCTGCGTCTGCGCGAACCGCATCTACGTGCAGGACAAGGTCCACGACGAGTTCGTCACGAAGTTCACCGCCAAGGTGCGCGAGCTCAAGGTCGGCAACGGCGTCGAGGCCGGCGTCAGCCAGGGCCCGCTGATCAAGCCGGCTGCGGTGCAGAAGGTCGAGGAGCACGTGAAGGACGCCGTCGCCAAGGGCGGCAAGATCGAGACCGGCGGCAAGCGCTCGGACCTCGGCTTCACCTTCTTCGAGCCGACGGTCATTTCGGGCGTCACCGCCGAGATGCAGGTGACCCGCGAGGAGACCTTCGGCCCGGTCGCGCCGATCTACCGGTTCCAGACCGAGGATGAGGCCGTGGCGCTCGCCAATGCCACGCAGTTCGGCCTCGCGAGCTACTTCTACGGCCGCGACATCGGCCGCATCTTCCGCGTCGCCGAGGCGCTGGAATACGGCATGGTCGGCATCAATACCGGCCTCGTCGGCGTCGATATCGCCCCGTTCGGCGGCGTCAAGGAATCCGGCATCGGCCGCGAGGGCTCGCACTACGGTCTCGACGAGTTCATCGAGATCAAGCTGATGATGCTCGGCGGAATTCAGTAAGGCAGTCGGGCTTGGGCAATCGGCAGTCGGACCACCGACTGCCTACTGCCCACTGCCTATTGCCCCAAAGCCACGCTCACCGGCGCCATCGACCTCAGACCCTTCGCGGGTACGATGACGAGGTCCAGTTCCGGCCGCCCGCCGCGGCCGATCGACACGCGCTGCGGCTCGCCGATCACCACGAACTGACTTTGCAGCGTCTGCTGCCGGCGCGCCCATGTGCCGGCCAGCGCCACGATAAGTATGTCCGCGCCGTGATAGGCCCTGGGAACCTGCCGGAAGGCGAAACCGCGCGGGTCGGGGCCGATGACCATGACGTCGGCGCGGTCGCCGACCGCAAGGTCGATCTTGCCGCCCTCGTTCCAGGTCAGCGCGACGACGACGGGGCCCGGCCGCTGGCCAACGCCATGAGCGGCGAGCAGCGGCCGCAGTTCCGTCCAGTTGAAGGCGTCGATGGTCGGATCGGCTCTGACCGGCGCGCCGAGGCGGGTGAGGATGCCGCTCGCGCCGATGCCGCCGATGACGAGCGGCAAGGCCACGGCGAGGCCGAGGCACCATTTGGCCCACGCACGGGGCGACGGGCTCGCGTCGGGGTTTGCGACCATCCACGCGCCGAGCAGCGGGAAGACGAAGAACCAGCCGGGCATGGGCCAGTGCGGCAGCGCCCAGCCAGACCAGAGCGACTGGACCGTGAAATAGAGGATCGTCGGCGCGGCGAGCGAAAGGCAGAACAGGACCCGCGGCTCGCGGACGCGGGTGAAGCTGGACCCGAAGATCGTTGCCAGCGGCACGGCGATCCATGGCGCCAGCCAGACGAACTGGCCGGCCAGCATCTGCGCGAAGGCTGCCAGCGTCATCCCCCTGCCCCCGCCCCGCCCGGCCTGAAATTTCAGCGAAGCCCAATCGTTGGCGAGGTTCCAGACGATGATCGGCGAGACGCAGAGCGCGGCCACCAGCGCGCCGGCGTAAGGCGCCGGATGGACCAGCCAGCGGCGATGCTCCGTGGCGACGAGGAACACCGCGAGGCCGGCGATGACGAAGACGGCCGAGTATTTGGAGAGGCCGGCGAGGCCGAAGCAGAGACCCGCCAGCAGCCATGCCCGCCACGATGACGGGCTCTCGCCTTCGGTGGGGAAGAACAGCCGCGCCAGTGCCAGCATGCCGCCCGCAAGGAAGAACAGCAGCGGCCCGTCCGGCACGATCCACGTGCCGGGCGATGCCAGAAAGAACAGCGAGCAGTTCAGCGCCAGCACCGTCCAGACGCCGGGCCAGCCGCCGAACAGGCGCTCGGTCAGGCGGAACATCAGCCAGGACGTGCCCGCGAACATGAGGATGAACGGCAGCCGCACCGCCCATGTCGTGCCGAAGACCAGCATCGAGGCGTGGGCAAGCCACAGATGCAGCGGCGGATGGTCGAAATAGGACAGCGCGAGGTGGCGCGCCTGCCCCAGCGTGTAGCTCTCGTCGACACCGAAGCCGAGCATGGCGGCGAAGACGATGCGCAGCACGGTGAGGCCGGCGATCAGCGCCAGCGCGGCGCGCCGGGGGTCTGCGGGCAGGCGGTCGAAGGGCTTGTCGGTCGCGACTGGACTCATGCCGCGCGGATTAGCGGATCACGCCCGTCCGCGATAGCTCTGCACGGCATCGGTGACCGATTTGCCGCCGAACAGCACGAAGGTAAGGCCGACGAGCCGCGTGACGATCAGTCCGCGCGTCATGAAGAAGCGTCGCACCGCCGGCAGGCCCGCCACCGCGACGAGGATCGCGTCGGCGAGGATGAAGCCGAGGAAAGCGACCAGCATGACCAGCGGCGCCATGTCCCACGTCAGAAGGCCCGAATAGTGCCCGACCAGCACGGTGAACATGGCAACCGAAACCGGGTAGGCCTTCGGGTTGGTGATACCGAAGACGAGGCCCGCCAGCAGCGGATGCCGGCTGCCGATGACCGTCGTGCCGGACGCCTCCTTGGCGAGCATGGCCTTGACGCCGAGAAAGATCAGATAGGCGCCGCAGACGAGGCCCAGCGCCTCGAACAGCATGGGTCCGAGTTGGTTGACGCCGACGATGGCGGCCAGCGCCAGCGTGCCCCAGAGCACGTCGCCGACGAGATGACCGGTCACGAACCATGTGCCGGACATGCGCCCCTCCTTCGCGGACAGGGCAAAGAGCGCGAGGAAGGCCGGCCCCGGCGTCAGCACGTAGATCATGGCCGCGGCGAGGGTCGCGAAGAACAGGCCGAAGGTCATGGGAGGACTCAGGGGCTCGGAAAGGTTCGGCCGTCACCGGAACATGCGGAACCGGACGCTGTCAAAAAACCATTCGTGGGGTCACCCGGCCGGGCTGACTTTGCTATAAAGATGAGACAAATAGGAGCGCGGCCTCACCGCGCTGGAGGACACACCCATGATCGCGATCATCTTCGAGGTTCGGCCGGCGGACGGGCGCAAGGAGGCCTATCTCGACATCGCCGCGAAGCTGCGGGTGGAGCTGGAGAAGATCGACGGGTTCATCGCGGTCGAGCGGTTCCAGAGCATCACCGATCCCGGCAAGATGCTGTCGCTCTCGACCTTCCGCGACGAGGCGGCGGTGACGGCCTGGCGTAACCATCCGATGCACCGCTCGGCGCAGGCGGCGGGCCGCTCCGGCGTCTTCGCGGGATACCGGCTGCGCGTCGCCTCGATCATCCGCGACTACGGCATGGACGAAAACCGCGATGAAGCCCCCGGCGACAGCCGGGCGCTCCATCACGCGTGAGGCAGGTCAGTTCTGCAGCTTGATCTGCGCGGTATCGATGATCTGCTTGAACTTGGCCATCTCGGATACCGACTTCTGACGCATCTGATCGGGCGTCGAGGGCGTGGATTCCGCGCCCATCTCCTCGAACCGCTTGACGACGGCCGGCTCAGCCAGAACCTCCTGCAGCGCCCTGGACAGCCGCTCGCAGATTTCCTTCGGCGTGCCCTTGGGCGCGACGAAGCCGTTCCACGAGGTGATGTCGAAGCCAGGCAGGGTATCGGCAAGAGCCGGAATTTCCGGGGCGATGGCGGCGCGCTTCAGCGAGGTCACTGCGAAGCCGCGGATCGCACCCGACTTGTAGTGCGGATAGGGCGAGGTGAAATTGTCGAAGGAAAGCTTCACTTCGCCCGTGATGAGGCCCTGGACGAGGCCGGCCGACGAGCGGAACGGCACATGGGTCATGCGCGTGCCGGTCAGCTGCATGAACAATTCGCCGGAGAGGTGGATCGACGTGCCGATCCCGGACGAGCCGAAATTCTCCTTGCCCGGGTTGGCCTTCAGATAGGCGATGAACTCGGGCAGCGTCTGGGCGGGAACCGAGGGGTGCACGCACATGAAATTCGGCTGCGAGGAGGAAAGCGAGAGGAACTCGAAATCCTCCAGCGGCTTGAAGGGCAGCCGATCACCGAAGAGATTGGGATTGATGCCATGGTTTGCGATCGTGGTCATGCCGATCGTGTAGCCGTCGGGGGCCGACCGGGCGACGGCGGCAACGCCGACATTGCCGCCGGCACCGGCCTTGTTCTCGATGACGAAGCTCTGGCCGAGCTTCTGGCTCAGCCGGTCGCAGACGATGCGGCCGATCACGTCGGTCGAGCCGCCCGCCCCGAACGGCACGACGCAGGTTACCGGGCGCGCGGGATAGGCCTGCGCAAACCCTTCCGATGCCACGAACGGCGCAGCGGCAACGCCGGCGCCGATTTTGAGCGCAGTTCGCCTGGAGATTGAAGTCGTCATGTTTCCCCCTATGGAAAATCCGGTCGCGGCTTGGACGCCGTCGTTGGGGGGAAACTAGCACGCAGGCTCGCGACTTCAACCGCCCCGACAGGCGATATCGACTGCGGCGGCGGAGGCGGAGGCCTCCCGCGGCACCGGGCTTTCTCAGTCGGTCGGCTTGAGCTGCCGCGGCAGCGCCGCGAGATCGGCCTCCAGCTCGCCGATCCGCGCGCGCAGGGCCGATTCGGCCTCCGTGCGATTGGAGAACTCGGCGGTGTCGACGACGAACTTCTCGCCACGCAGGAAGCCGGACTTCTTCACCGTCACGCCATTGGTGCGAAGGTCGTCGAGAATGCGCTGCGCGGCGGTGATCTTGGCGTTGACGCCCTTGTTGTGCTCCAGCGAGGTCTCGCGGTCGCGGCTGCGCTGCTCGCCGGCGAGCCTGTCGTTGCGGACCTTGATCCGCGCCTTGTAGTCGGCCTGGTCGAGCCATTCGGTGCGCTGGCAGACGATCATGAGCGAGGCCGTCGTGCCGGCCGCCCAGCCGAGGCCGAAGGCGCCGAGCACGGCCTCGGCCTCGCGGCGATTGCCCTGGCGGACGACCTTCTGGTGCTCGTGATAGGTCAGGCTCTTGTCGAGCGGGACGACCATCTTGATCTCCCACTGGTCCTGATTGAGCTCGGCGATGACCTGATCGAGCCGCCGGGAGATGTCGGTGACATCCACCGTCACCGCGCCGAGGCTCCATTCCTTGTCACCCTCGGTCTTGGCCCAGGAGGGGAACAGGTCGACGGTGAACTGCTTGGTCTCGATCCACGGGATCATCGGGGCGTTCTCGGCATTCGCGGAAACTGGGGAGGGTTGAACGGCGGGCGCTACGGGTGCAGGCGGCGCAGCATCGCCTTCGGCCGGGTGCTGGAGGGTGAAGCCATCGACGATGGCCTCGGTCTCGTCGTCGGCCGCGGCCCGCTGCTGGGAAAAGCCGTCGAGGGCCGCCGCGAGATCGTCGAGCTTGGCGCGGTCCTCGGGGGGCAGATCGGCAGCCGCGCGCTCGGCGGGCGTCCCCTCCGCGGACACGGCGTCAGCGGGCCTGGCGGGTCCTTGAGCCTCCGGCGGCCGCGAGCCCGTCGAGGTAGCGCTTCCAGATGGCGTCGCGGTCACGTCCGAGTTCATAGAGATAATCCCATGAATAGATGCCGGTGGAGTGCATGTCGTCGAAGCTGAGGCGCACCGCGTAATGGCCGACGCGGTCGACGCCGATCAGTTGGACGTCCTGCTTGCCACCGATATATTTACGTTCTGCCGGCGAATGTCCCTGCACCTCCGCCGACGGGCTTTCGACGCGCAGATATTCGGCTTCGAGGGCGAAAATGTGCCCGTCGTCGTAACTGACGGTGAGGCGGCGGCGGTCGGCCGACAGGCGCAACTCGACCGGCCATGCATGATGCCTGCCCGCCGCACTCTCGACCGCGCTGATCTCCGTCATGGGGCCTCTCCGCGCCGGATCGATGCAACCGAACTGGACTGGTAGCCGGTTCTCCCGGCATCTTCAACGCTGCCGGGCGTGACGAAAGCCGTCAGGCACCCTAAATAGGAGTGTGACAGGGAGCGCTGCCGGACCCGTGGCCCGACCGCCCCCCTCGGAATGCCGCCATGTTCGACGACGTGCTTGCGACGAAGCCTCATCCGATGATCGATCCCTTCGGCCGGTCGATCGATTATCTGCGCGTCTCGGTCACCGACCGCTGCGATTTCCGTTGCGTTTACTGCATGGCCGAAAACATGGCCTTCCTGCCGAAGAAGGACCTTCTGTCGCTGGAGGAACTCGACCGGCTGTGCTCGGCCTTCATCGACAAGGGTGTCAGGAAGCTCCGGCTCACCGGCGGCGAGCCGCTGGTGCGCAAGGACGTGATGACGCTGTTCCGCTCGCTGTCGCGGCATCTGACCTCCGGCGCGCTCGACGAACTGACCGTCACCACCAACGGTTCGCAGCTTGCCCGCTACGCCGCCGACCTCGCGGCCCTCGGCGTGAAGCGCATCAACGTATCGATGGACACGCTCGACGCCGCCAAGTTCCGCGCCATCACGCGGTGGGGCGACCTTGCCGACGTTCTGCGCGGGATCGAGGCGGCGCTGGCCGCCGGCATCCACGTCAAGATCAACGCCGTCGCCCTCAAGGGCGTCAACGAGGACGAGATCGAGGATCTCATCGCCTGGGCGCATGGCAAGGGCATGGACATCTCGTTCATCGAGGTCATGCCGCTCGGCGACATCGAGCCCTCGCGTCTCGACCAGTACCTGCCGCTGTCGGTCGTGCGCGCCCGGCTGATGGACCGCTGGACGCTCGCCGACAGCGACCACCGGACCGGCGGACCGGCCCGTTACGTCACCGTGAAGGAGACCGGCGGCCTCGTCGGGTTCATCACGCCGATGACCCATAATTTCTGCGAGAGCTGCAACCGGGTCCGGGTCACCTGCACCGGCACTCTCTACATGTGCCTCGGTCAGGAGGATGCTGCCGACCTGCGCGCGCCGCTGCGCGCCTCCGAAGGCAACGACCTGCTCTATTCCGCCATCGACCGCGCGATCGCGCGCAAGCCCAAGGGCCACGACTTCATCATCGACCGGCGCACGCGGCGGCCCTCGGTCGGCCGCCATATGAGCATGACAGGCGGTTGAACGAGATCGCGTCAGTCGCGCAATTTTATTTCATTCGCAGACGAACAATTGGAAGATCGGCCGCCGCGCCAGAAATCATTGCCGGAGCAGGTATCTCCCAGGCGATTTCGCCGCTTTCTCGCCACAATCGATGACCAAATGCGCGTCCATCCCGCGATCGGAAACCGTTAGCGCAACACGTTAGTTCTCTGCGCCCTTCCCGGTCCACGCATTCCAGTCACAACCGATCCGGGCAACGACGCCCTGGATTCCACAGGTTCCCAAGGCGATCTGCGATGACCCGTTCATCCCTGTCGCAGCCTGATCCCGTTCTTGTCCGGGAAGAGCTGCGGCGCCTGCTCGAATCGAGCTTCATTCCCGACGACTCGCTGCTGGCGAAGATGCTGACCTACGTGGTCGAGCGGACGCTGGCCGGCGACGGCAAATCGATCAAGGCCTACACGGTCGCCGTCGAGGCGCTGGGCCGGCCCGCGGATTTCGATCCGGACCGCGACTCGACGGTGCGGGTCGCGGCGATGCGGCTTCGCTCGGCACTGGACCATTACTATGCGGGTCCGGGCGCGCAGAGCGAATTGCGCATCTGCATGGTGCCGGGCTCCTACAGGCCGACCTTCGAGCTTACCGCCAACGGCGACATGCCGCGGGTCCCGGCTGACATGCCCGACGTCCCGGCGCCGCTCGCGGCGGCACGATTCCGGCTGGAAATGCCGCCGACGCGCGTCTGGCTCGCGGCCATCAGTGCGATCCTCGCTATCGACCTCGCCATGACCGTGTCGCTGATGGCACTTCAGCTTCGCAACCCGGAGACACCCGCCGTCCAGACCGGAGCGCCTGCGCAAGGCGAGGTGCGCACGCTCGTCGCCGAGAAGCCGAATATGAACCGCGGCTCGCTGGTCTACGACTTCATTCAGCACCACGTCCAGACGAGCTACGGCCAGCCCATCCGCTGACGGAGTGCGCCGCGCGGGGCTGTTCCGCCACCGGCGCGCTCGACGCGCCCCCTCCGCCGCGCTACCTCAACGGACGGGGAAGAAACGACCGGAGCATCGGCGCGTGCCGAGCCATGACGTGATCGTCGCCGGAATCGGCGCCATGGGTTCCGCCGCGGCCTGGCAGCTCGCCCGCCGTGGCCAGCGCGTGCTCGGGCTCGAGCGCTTCGACATTCCCCATGCGATGGGTTCGTCCCACGGCATCAACCGCATCATCCGCCTCGCCTATTTCGAGCATCCGCTCTACGTGCCGCTGCTGCGCCGCGCCTATGAACTCTGGCGCGAGACGGAGCAGGCCTTCGGCGAGCAGCTCCTGCACATCACCGGCGGCATCGACGCCGGGCCTGAGGACGGGCGCGTGGTCTCGGGCTCGCTCCGCGCCTGCCGCGAACACGGCCTTCCCCACGAACTGATCGACGCGAAGGAGCTCGCCCGCCGGCATCCCGCCTACCGGCTGCCCGACGGCCACGTCGCCAACTGGCAGGCCGATGCGGGCTTCGTCATGAGCGAGCGCGCCATCGTCGCCCATGCCGCGATGGCCATGGCGGCAGGAGCCGATATACGCGGGCGCGAGGCGCTCACCGGCTGGGAGCCGACGCCGGGCGGCGGCGTGCGCGTCACGACCACGCGCGGGACCTACGAGGCCGGCCGGCTGATTCTTTCCACCGGCGCCTGGATCGGCGACCACGTCGCGCCTCTCGCCCGTTTCGCGGTCCCGGAGCGGCAGGTGCTCGGCTGGTTCCAGCCGAAGATTCCGGCCCATTTCACGCCGGAGCACTTTCCCGTCTCCATCGTCGAGACGGCGGGCGGCACCTGCTACCAGTTTCCTGTCTTCGGCGTGCCCGGCTTCAAGATCGGCCTCTACAATCACCTGAAGCAGTCCGGCCATGCCGAGACGCTGTCGCGCGAGCCGACGGTCGAGGACGAGGACGCGCTGCGCGCCGTCATGCGCGAGGCTTTCCCCGACGCCGACGGCCCGACGCTGGCCCTTCGCACCTGCATGTTCACCAACACGCCGGATGAACATTTCGTCGTCGACACCCTGCCAGACCACCCACAGGTCATCGTGGCGTCGCCCTGTTCCGGTCACGGCTTCAAGTTCGCCTCAGTCATGGGCGAGGTGCTGGCCGATCTCGCCGCGAGCGGATCGACGCGCCACGACCTTTCGCTCTTCCGCCTTGCCCGCTTCGCCTCCTGATCCGATCCGAGACCGTCCGTGACCCCGTTCACCCTCCCCGCCGTCGATGCCTCCGCCAACCGGCGCGGCATCATCGCGATGTGCACGGCCATGGCCTGCTTCATGACCAACGATACGCTGGTGAAGATCGTCGCGGCGGACCTGCCGGCCGGCGAGATCATCGCCATCCGCGGCCTTTTCGCCACCGTGCTGGTGCTCGGCTGGGTGTTCGCCATGGGCCATGCCGGCCACCTGCCCCGGATCATCTCGCCGCTGGTCATGACGCGCGCCGGCATGGAGGCGCTGGTCGCCTTCCTGTTCATCTCGGCGCTGGCCTCGATCCCCATCGCCGACATCACCGCCATATTCCTGATCACGCCGCTGCTGATCACCGCGCTGTCCGGCCCGCTCCTCAAGGAACAGGTGGGCTGGCGGCGCTGGTCGGCGGTCGCCGCGGGTTTCGTCGGCATGCTGCTGGTGGTGAAGCCCGGCGGCGCCGGCTTCGTGGCGGGCTCCGCGACGGCCATGGCGCTGGTCAGCGTCGTGTTCTGCGCGCTGCGCGACATCGTCACGCGCTTCATCGACCACCGCATCCCCACCGTCGTCGTGACGCTGTCGACCTGCGCGACGGTCGGGCTGTTCGGCCTTGCGATGATTCCGTTCCAGAGCTGGGTGCCGCCGGAGCCGAAGCACATCATGCTCCTGATCGCGGCGTCCGTGGTGCTCGTCATCGGCAACCACGCCATGATCCTTGCCTTTCGTGGCGTGGAGGTCTCGCTGGTCTCGCCGTTCCGCTATTCGGTCATGGTCTGGGCGATCGTGTCGGGCATCACCGTGTTCGGCGAATGGCCGGACTGGATGAGCTGGACCGGCATAGGGCTGATCGTCGCGGCGGGGCTCTACACGCTCCATCGCGAGCGCGTGCGCCTGCGCGTGCGCGACGCCAAGACCGAAGCCGCGGCGACCATTCCCTGATACCCACGGCACGGCGTGCTGGTAACGGCTCGTAGAACATCCCGGCGACCCGTGGCCTTTGCGCCCTAGACGCCCGCCGGCCCGCCACCTAAAGAAGCAGCCGGAGCTGCTCATGGGTCTGTCCGTCTTCGCGTTCGCCCGGTCCGTCGCGGCCGACGGGTCCGGTGCCATCGCCCGGTCGCTGGCGCTTGTCCTTGCGATGACCCTCGCGGGCTGCGCCACGCAACCGCGCCTGCCCGCGGTTCCCGCGCGCGAGGCTGCCGAGGCGACCTTCCTCGACATTCCCGACGCCCGTTTCTCGCTGACCAGCGCTCCCGCCTCGCTCGTCGCGGTGTTCGCCGCCGCCGAGCGCCGCCGGCAGATGGCCGGCATGTCCGGCACCGAGCATATGCTTGCCATTTCCGGCGGCGGCGAGAACGGCGCGTTCGGGGCGGGCCTTCTCTACGGCTGGACGCAGCGCGGCGACCGCCCGCAGTTCCGCCTCGTCACGGGTGTTTCCACCGGCGCGCTTTCCGCCCCCTTCGCTTTCCTCGGCAGCCGCTACGACGAGCAGCTCAAGGCCGTCTATACGACGGTCCAGCGGACCGACATCGTCGAGATCCTGCCGGTGCTGACCATCCTGCGCAGCGATTCCGTCGGCGACAGCGGCCCGCTTGCGCGGCTGATCGCGGCCTACATCACGCCCGAAGTGGTCGCCGAGATCGGTCGCGAGTACCAGAAGGGCCGTCTGCTGCTGATCGGCACCACCAATCTCGACCTCGGCCAGCCGATCGCCTGGAACATCGGCGCCATCGCGGTGAGCAATCACCCGCAGAGGGTGCAGGCGATCCGCGACATCCTGCTCGCCTCTGCCTCGATCCCCGGCGCCTTCCCGCCCGTGATGATGGACGTGATGGTCGGCGGCGTGCGCCGGCAGGAGATGCATGTCGACGGCGGCGCGACGACACAGGTCTTCCTCTATCCGGGCTCGCAGCCGCTGCGCCTTGCTCCGGGCGTCACCAGACGGACGCCGCGCGTCGCCTGGATCATCCGTAACGGCCGCACGCAGGAGCTGTCGGAAGAGGTCAAGCGCGGCCTCGTTCAGGTCGCGACCCGGTCGATCTCGACCATGATCTCGTCGAATGCGGTGGGCGACATCTACCGCATGTATCTGGTCACCCAGCGCGACCGTGTGGACTTCAACCTGGCCTATATCTCCAGCCGCTTCACCACGCCCTACGACAAGCCCTTCGACCCAGTCTACATGAACGCGCTGTTCGAGTTCGGCCGCACGGAGATCCTGTCCGGGACGCCCTGGCTGAAGCGTCCGCCCGGCTACGTGCCCTGACGTGAAACAGCCCTCCCCGGCGTGCCGGGAGGGGCTGTTCGGAGCGATCAAGCGCCCGCGTCAGTTCGAGCGCGCCCTCATGCGGATCATGAAGCTGTCGAAGGAATATTCCGCCACCTGGAACCAGAGATATTCCTCGTTGCGGAAGGCGACCGTGTTGTCCAGCACCCGCTTGAACCAGGGGTTCTGGGCACTGACCTCGGCATAGATCTCATTGGCCGACTTGAAGCAGGCTTCCATGATTTCCATCGAGAAGGGGCGAAGCTGCGTGCCGGCGGCGACGAGCCGGCGCAGCGCCGCAGGATTGGCTGCGTCATATTTCGCCTGCATCCAGGTGCCGGCCTGATAGGCGGCAGCGTCGAAGGCAGCCTTGTAGTGCCGGGGCAGCGCATCCCACTTGGCGAGGCTGGCCATGGTCTGGAGCTGGGCGCCACCCTCCCACCAGCCGGGATAGTAATAGTAGGGCGCGACCTTGGCGAAGCCGAGCTTCTCGTCGTCATAGGGACCGACCCATTCGGCTGCGTCGATCGTCCCCTTCTCGAGCGCCGGATAGATGTCGCCGCCGGCGATCTGCTGCGGCACGACGCCGAGCTTGGTGAGGATACGCCCGGCGAAGCCGCCGACACGGAACTTCAGCCCGTTGAGGTCGCCGACCGTGCGGATTTCCTTGCGGAACCAACCTCCCATCTGGGTGCCGGTATTGCCGCAGGCGACCGCTCGGATGTTGTGGGTCTTGTAAAACTCGTTGAGCAGGTCCGTGCCGCCGCCTTCGATGAACCAGGCATTCTGCATGCGCGGATTGAGACCGAAGGGCAGCGCCGTGCCGAACGTGAAGGTCGGATCCTTGCCGACATAGTAGTACGAGGCCGTGTGGCAGCACTCGACCGTGCCAGACGAGACCGCGTCCATCGCCTGCAGGCCCGGGACGATCTCGCCCGCTGCGAAGGGCTGGATGATGAACCGGTTGTCGGTGATCTCGGCCACGCGCTTCGCGAAGACCTCGGAGACGCCGTAGAGCGTGTCGAGCGACTTCGGGAAGCTCGATGTCAGGCGCCAGCGCACTTCCGGCATCGACTGCGCGACGGCGGGCGACGCGACGGCCGTCGCGGCGAGACCGAGGCCTGCTCCCTTGACGAACTGGCGGCGTTTCATGGGCTCTCCCTTCGTTTGTCGTTTCCTCTGGCCGGCAACAGGTCGTTGAATGCCTGTCGTCTTGCAGTTCCGGCGCACCGGCCAGACTGCCGCCCGCGCGGAAACGCACATCGGGGAAAGCACGAATTGAGCCTGCGAAATTTGGCGGGCCGCCGATCGAATACTTCAACAATGCAAAACTCCCCGGCGGCCGAAGCCGCCGGGGTTGTGATCATGGCCTTGTTTTCAGATCAGCCGCGGGCGCGCGAACGGATCATGAAGGTATCGAAAGTGTATTCGGCCACCTGCCACCACAGATATTCCTCTCCGCGGAAGGCCAGGGTGTGGTCGAGAACCTTCTTGAAGTCGGCATTCTGGGCGGAGGTCTCCGCATTGACCTCGTTGGCGGCCTTGAGACAGGCTTCCAGCACTTCGAGCGTGAAGGGACGGAGCTGCGTGCCGGCCGCCACGAGCTGGCGGAGCGCCGCGGGGTTCTGAGCGTCGTAGCGCGCCTGCATCCAGGTATTGGCGTGATGCGAGGCGTTGAGCGCGATGGCCTTGTAGCTGGCCGGCAGCGCTTCCCACTTGGCCTTGTTGAAGAAGTTGTGGAGCATGGCTCCACCCTCCCACCAGCCGGGGTAATAGTAGAACGGCGCAACCTTGTTGAAGCCGAGCTTCTGGTCGTCATAGGGGCCGACCCACTCGGCGGCGTCGATCGTGCCCTTCTCCAGCGCCGGATAGATGTCGCCGCCGGCGACCTGCTGCGGCACGACGCCGAGCTTCTGCATGGCGCGGCCGGCGAAGCCGCCGATGCGCATTTTCAGCCCGTTCATGTCGGCGACGGTCTTGATCTCCTTGCGGAACCAGCCGCCCATCTGGCAGCCGGTATTGCCGGCCGGGATCGCGTGGATGTTGTGCTTGGCGTAGAACTCGTTCATCAGCTCCATGCCGCCGTTCTGGAACTGCCAGGCATTCTGCATGCGCGAGTTCAGGCCGAACGGCACGGCGGTACCGAAGGCGAAGGTCGGATCGATGCCGACATAGTAATAGGAGGCCGTGTGGCAGGCCTCGACCGTGCCGTCGCGCACCGCCTGCATCGCCTGCAGGCCAGGCACGATCTCGCCGGCGGCGAAGACCTGCACCTGGAACTTGTTGTCGGTCATCTCGGCGACCGACTTCGCGAAGACTTCGGCGGCGCCGTAGATCGTGTCGAGCGATTTCGGAAAGGACGAGGTCAGCCGCCACCTCACCTCAGGGGCTGTCTGCGCGATCGCCGGTGCGGCGACTGCGGTGGCGGCAGCGGCAACCGATGCCGTCTTCATGAATGCGCGGCGCTCCATGAGCATCCTCTCCTTAGTTCCCGGATTTGTTGGGTTTACGGTCCGGTTCGGACTCGTTGAGGCGACACAACCACAATTTATCGACGCATGCCAGCATTGCTGAATTGCTCAACTGCGTTTTCCGCATATATCAGTATTTTCCCGTAAAACATGACAGGCGGGTTTGTTGCGCGCGGCCGAGGCTTGACCTCGCCCGCGCCACGGGGATGGTAGGCGTCCTTCTCAAGAGCCAGCCATCCCAGCGGAGCTTCATGTCATGGCGAAAGTCGCGTTCCTCGGTCTCGGCGTCATGGGCTATCCCATGGCCGGGCATCTCAAGGCCAAGGGCGGCCACGACCTGACGGTCTACAACCGCACCTTTGCGAAGGCCGAGGCCTGGGCGAAGCAGCATGGGGGCACCGCCGCGAAGACGCCGAAGGAGGCCGCCGCCGGGCAGGATTTCGTGTTCTGCTGTGTCGGCAACGACGACGACCTGCGCTCCGTCACCATCGGCCCGGACGGCGCCTTCCAGTCCATGGCGAAGGACGCCGTCTTCGTCGACAACACGACGGCCTCGGCCGACGTCGCGCGCGAATTGCAGGCAAAGGCCAAGGCGCTCGGCATCGGCTTCGTCGATGCGCCCGTCTCGGGCGGCCAGGCCGGCGCCGAGAACGGCGTGCTGACCGTCATGTGCGGCGGCGAAGAGGCCGACTATGCGCGCGCCGAACCGGTGATTGCGGCCTATGCGCGCGCCTGCCGCCGCCTCGGCGGGCCGGGCGCGGGGCAGCTCGCCAAGATGGTCAACCAGATCTGCATCGCCGGCCTCGTGCAGGGCCTTTCCGAGGGCCTGCACTTCGCGCGCAAGGCCGGCCTCGACATCGAGCAACTCGTCGACGTCATCTCCAAGGGCGCAGCCGGGTCATGGCAGATGGAGAACCGCCACAAGACCATGAACCAGGACAAGTTCGACTTCGGCTTCGCGGTCGACTGGATGCGCAAGGACCTCGGCATCTGCCTCGCCGAGGCGCGCCGCAACGGTGCGACCCTGCCGGTCACCGCGGTCGTGGACCAGTTCTACGGCGAGGTTCAGACCATGGGCGGCGGCCGCTGGGATACGTCGAGCCTGTTCGCGCGGCTTGAGCGCAAGTAAGCCGCCCCCACGTCACATGCAAAAGGCCGCGGGATCGTCTCCCGCGGCCTTCTTGTTTGTCCATCGCCTCAGGGGCGGCGGCGAATGTTCGGCGGCGCAGGCCGCGAGACGCGCGGCGCCTGGAACGAGGGTCGCGGCGCCTGAGCCCGCGGCGCCTGGAAGCTCGGCCGCGCCTGCATGCGCGGCTGGACGCTCGGACGCGACTGGAACTGCGGCCTCTGCTGGATGCGGGGCTGGAAGTTCGGGCGCGGCTGCATCTGCGGCCGCAAATTACCCTGCACCGGACCGCGGAACGCTCCGCCACGTCGCGGGCCGGCATCCGGGCGCAAGCCGGGCTGGTTGCCGATGCCGGCATCGCGGGTCCGGCGTCCGGCACCAGGATCGATGCCACGCCCGCCAGGACCGGGACGACCGATCTGCGGTCCACCCGGACGGCCAATCTCCCGACCGCCTGGCCGACCGATCTGCGGGCCACCCACTCCCGGCCCGCGCGGCGCCGGGTTGATCATGCCCGGCTGGTTGCCGGGTGCGAGCCGCGCGCCGGGCGGCTGGATGCCTCCCGGACCCGGACGAATACCACCGCCCGGAAGGGCCGCACCGCCCGCTCCGCCCGGCAGGGGCCGGAAGCCGGGACCGCCCGGGCCTCCGGGGCCGGGGAAACCGCCGGGCCGTCCGCCCGGAGGCAGGCCGATGCGCGGGCCGCCGCGCGGCGTCAGGACGACCGGCTGCGCGCGCGGGCGCACGAAGCGCTGGATGACGATGGGCGAGGCGATGATCGCAGCGGCGGCGACCACGGGCAGCACGCCCCAGACGGGCGGCGGTGGCGGCGGCAGTGCATAGACCGGCGCGATCGGCGGCCCGAGATAGATCGAGGGCGCGATAATCACCTCGTCGTAGAAGGCCGGTGGCGCGGGTTCCCAGTAGATCGGATCGTAGACCACCTCGACGACCGGCAGCGGCGGCGGGATATCCTCGTAGACCACCTCGACAAAGTCGGCAGGCGGTGCGACGGCGACCTGCAACCGCTCGAGCCGCCAGCGCGCCTCGGCCGAATGCGGGCCGTTCGGATAGCGCCGGAGATAGGTCCAGTAGGCCTGCGCCGAACCGTTCCGCACGGTGCGCCGCCAGACCAGCGCCTCGCGCTTGGCGGCCAGCAGGCGCTTGACACGCGAAGCGAGCGGATCGTCGGGATAGATGCGCAGGAAGGCCTGATAGCCCTCGATCGAGTCACGCTCGACGGCGAGGGCATAGGCCTCCTGCGACGACAGCCCCTCCATGGGGCGCTCGGCTAGCGGCGGGCCGGACGGCGGGGTCGAGCCGGTCGTCTCGCCGGCATTCAGGATCGGAACCGGCTGCTGAAGCGCCGAGACTTCCCACGGCGTGTCGCGGCCATTGGTGAGCTGGTGCACGCGCAGGCGCGCCCGCGCGACGGCCTCGTCCAGCGGCACGCCCGGCGCGGCGAGCTGCTCGGCCAGCGCGGTAGCGAAACGGCCATAGGCCTGATCCGCGGTGACCGAGACCTGGCCGGGCGCGGCGGCCGAGGCGATCAGCAGGCCGGGCGCGCCGTCGATGATGCCGAGGCCCGGCGCGACCGGGCGGCCGACCGACGCATAGGGATGCTCGCGGGAGAGGTCGAGAAGGACGACCCGCGCCTTGGACGGCACGGCTGCGATGGCGCGCGCGATATCGGCGATGCGCACGCCGCCGATCGGCACGTCGGCCTCGCCCGATACGGCGACGTCGGAGGGAATGAAATAGCTGTCGCTCTCGTGCTGCAGGCCGAGGCCGGCCAGATAGACGACGGCGACGGAGTCGGGGCCGGCCTCGCGCAGCCTGGCGATGAACTCGGAGACCGCCTGTCTGACCTCGGCGGAGGTGAGGTCGGCCCCTTCGACGGTCGAGAAGCCAAGGTCGCGCAGCGTGCGGGCGATCAAACCCGCATCGTTGAGCGCGTTCGGCATCGGATTGGTCGCATAGGCGCCCGCGCCCAGCACGAGCGCCACGCGCGTCTCGGCGAGGGCCGGCGATGCTGCGAGGGCCGCGAGCAGCGCGCCGGCCAGAAGGCCTATCCGGCGCCTGATCATGCTTCGGAACATGGATGTCTCCCGGAGTCCTGATGTGCGGTCGTTTCGCCCCCGCGTGCCGCCACGTGAGATTGCGCGGGATTTCGTGGCGAAGGCAAGGCGCGAGACCTTGCATCATGGCTACCCGCCGCGATCAGAAACGCTCGGCCACGTGGCGCCGCAGAACCGGCAGCAGCTCGGCCTCGAACCAAGGGTGGCGCTTCAGCCAGCCGGAATTGCGCCATGAGGGATGCGGCATGGCGAAGAGGCTGGGACCTTGTCGGGCCGCGAGAATCCCGCGCCAGTTCGCCACCGTGCCGGTGAGCGTCGGACCACGAAGGCCGGACAAACCGAGCCGGTTCATGTGATAGGCCTGCGCGGTCGCGCCGACCGCGAGGATGAGGTCGATCTGCGGCATGGCTGCCATCAGCCGGTCGTGCCACGTGGCGCGGCATTCCGGCCGCGGCGGCAGGTCGGAGCCCTTGGCGTCGAGGCCGGGAAAGCAGAAGCCCATCGGCACGATGGCGATGCGGCTGCGGTCGTAGAAGGCCGCCTCGTCGATGCCCATCCAGCTCCGCAGCCGGTCGCCCGAAGGATCGGTGAAGGGCCGGCCCGAGGCATGGACACGCGTGCCCGGCGCCTGCCCCGCGATCAGGATGCGCGCCGTCGCGGAGGGCCAGACGACGGGACGCGGCTCATGCGGCAGCGGACGCCTGAGCGGCGCTTCCACGCAGATGCGGCAGGCGGCAATGGCTTGGGTCAGCGGGCCGAGATCGTCCACGCTTCGGTCATAGCATGGGCCGGCGGCGCGATCAGGGCACGGAGCCCGGCCGCGCCTGCATCGCCGCGTGCCAGCGCTTCAGGTCGACCAGTTCGTCGGGGATCGGCACGCGGGTCGGGCGGATGAAGTCGACCGCCACCAGTCCGGTCAGGTCGGCATTGGTGTAGCGGTCGCAGCAGATGAACTCGCGGCCCTTCAGATGCCGGTCGAGGAAAGCCAGCTCATCCACGATGCGGCCCTTGTTGACCTCGCCCCATTCCTTCACCTGGGGCACCTCCATCTGCACCATGGCGGGATGCAGGTGCCGGAAGGCCGAGGCGATGGTGAAGAGCAAGTTCATCTCCACGCGGCGCGACCACATCTCGATCTCGCCGATCTCCTTCGCCGTCTTGCCGAACAGGTTCGGCTCGGGGTGCAGCGCCTCGACATAACGGCAGATGGCGACCGACTCTGTGATCACCGAGCCGTCGTCGAGTTCGAGCGCGGGCGTGCGCATGCGCGGGTTCACCGCCGCATAGCTCTCCAACTTCTGCTCCATCTTGCCGAGGTCGATCTGGACCTTCGGAATGTCCACGCCCTTCTCGGCGAGGAAGATCCGCACGCGGCGCGGATTAGGGGCAAGCTGCGTGTCGTAGAACTTCATCGGGGCTCCCTCGGGCCGGACATGCTTGTTGTCGTGTAACCGCACCATGGCGGAATGGACGGGTCAAGCCGGCGGTCCGGGGGAGAAGACGATGCTCGGTTCAGCCCTTGCCGCCGAACAGGGTGCGGCGCAGCGTCGAGATTTTCTGCGGCATAACCTGCGAGGGAGACGGCAGGTCCTCCTCCATCGGCACGTCGATGGGCACGGATGACGGGCTGGATATGGCCGGCAGCGCTTCCATGATGCGCTCGGCCGGGAAGGTCACGGTTACTTCCGTACCGACGCGCACCGTCGATTTCAGCGTGAAGGTGCCGCCGTGCATGGTGACGAGGCCCTGAACGATGGGCAGGCCGAGGCCCGTGCCCTGTTCGGCGTTCTTGATGGCGTTGGAGCCCTGTCCGAAGTTCGACAGGACCACCGGTATCTCGTCCTCAGGGATTCCGGGGCCGGTGTCTTTCACCGAGACATACTGGCCGCCGGAGGCCGTCCAGCCGACCTTCAGCGTGATCTCGCCGCCGGCGGGCGTGAACTTGATGGCGTTGGACATCAGGTTGAGCACGATCTGGCGGATGGAGCGCTCGTCGGCCCAGAGCTTGGGCATGTCCGGCTCGAACAGCTCGGTGATGGCGACGCCCTTGTTCTTGGCGCGAACCTTCAGGAGGTGATGGCAGTCCTCGACCACGTAGGCGAGCGTCAGCGCCTCCTCGTTGAGGTCGTAGCGGCCGGCCTCGATGCGGGAGAGGTCGAGGATTTCGTTGATCAGCGACAGGAGATGCTGTCCCGACGAATGGATGTCGCCGGCATATTCGGCATATTGCGGCGAGGAATGGGGGCCGAACATCTCGCCCTTCATCACCTCGGAAAAGCCGAGGATGGCATTGAGCGGCGTGCGCAGTTCGTGGCTCATCTGCGCGAGAAACTGCGACTTGGCGACATTGGCCATCTCGGCATTGCGCCGCGCCTCGTCGGAATTGGTCTTGGCGGTCTCCAGTTCGCCGATCAGCGCGTCCTTCTCGGCACGCGCCTCGATGGTGGCGAGGCTGGTCTGGTAGAGCCGCGTCGAGATGATCGCGAAGAAGACCAGCGCACCCGTCGCCATGGTCGCGAGCAACGCGCCGTTCAGCCCCTGCACCATCAGGAAATAGGCGATGACGACGCCGGTGACCGGCAGCGAGGAGGCGAGGACCGCACCGGGCAGCGTCGAACCGATCATCGCGGAGATGGCGACCACGATCAGCATGCCGACGATGAGGAAGGTGTTGGCCTCCGGCACGTCGGTCTTCATCACCATGGTCAGCGCCAGCACCCAGGCGAGGCCGAGCACCATTTCGGCAAGCACGAAGCGCATGCGCCAGGAGCGCAGGTCGGCCTTGTCCGGCTGCACCTTCAGAAAGGCGCGGCAGAGAAGGATCACGAAGCCATGGGCGACGAGCACCGCGCTGGCGCCGATCATGCCCATGACGGGATTGGTGATCCAGCCGGCGACGCCGCCCGTCGCGATGGCCAGCAGCACGACGGCAAGCGCCGCCGACATCTTGTTCTGGGCGTAGTGGCGGATCAGCTCGTATTCGAACGAGCGCTTGGTGCCGGTCGTCGAGGTCAGCTTGTCGCGGGCGTCGCGGACCTGGCGGACGACGCGCTTGCGGCTCTGCGCGTGCTCGCGCGCGCGTTCCGCCTGCCGGCCCCCCGGCTCCGCGCCCACCACCTCCACGCCCATTCGAGCGTACCTCTCCCGACGCAACGCAACCTGCGTTCGAAATGTGGCAGGAGGTGATTAACGGCAGGTCGACAACCATGGTAAACGAACCATGAACAGACTGTCCCGCCCGCTTCGATTCGGGCTTCGATCCACGCCCTTCATGACCCGCTTCCCCGCCCGCCGGCAGCGCCTGAACCGCGGCTTCGCCCTTCTTTCGATGACTGCCTTCGTCGTGGCGGGCGGCGTGCTCGCCTATGCCCTCAGCCTGCGCGCGCCGCGGCCGCAGATCGCAGGCCATGCCCGCATCATCGACGGCGACAGCCTGATGGTGGCCGGGACCGAGGTCAGGCTCTGGGGCATCGACGCGCCGGAACTCTTCCAGCGCTGCACGCGCGAGGGCCGCGAGGTGCAATGCGGACGCGAGGCCTCCCGCGCCCTGATCGCCATGGTGGCCGGCCAGCAGGTCACCTGCGAACGCCGCGACATGGACCGTTTCGGCCGCACTGTGGCGACCTGCCGGGTCGAGGCCGTCGATCTCGCACAGGCCATGGTGACCGCCGGCCATGCGGTCGCTTTCGGCGGCTACTATGCGGAGGAGGCGCAGGCGCGCGCCGGCCGCCGCGGCCTGTGGGCCGGCGAGTTCATGCGGCCCCGTGAATGGCGCGACCGCTGGCGGCCGCCTCCCGGAGCATGACACGCGGCGACTAACCGCCTCTGAACACGGCGGTTTCCGCGAAACTGTAACGTTGCGTTAACCATGTTGGGCGAGATTTGCCCGGCAAGCGGCCCGCTTGCGTCTGGACCCCGGAATGGCATCCCTCTCTCCGCATGATGTCTGGCCGGTGGCCGCCGCGCTCTCGATCCTTCTCGTTCTCGCCGGACAGGTGACGCTGGAAAGCGGCCTCGTTCGCGCCAAGCACTCGGTCAATGTCGCAGCCAAGGCGCTGGTCCAGCTGGGCCTGGCCGTCATGATCGCCTGGGCCTTCGGCCACGGCATCATGAATGCTGGAGGCCCGCTGGCCGGTTCCGGACCGTTCCTGCCGGGCGAAGCCTCGCCGTCCCTGCTGTTCCACATCGTGCTGACGGCCGGCGCTGTCGCTATCCTCTCCGGGCCGACGGCCGAGCGCACGACGCTGCGCGGCCATGCGGTCGCGGTCGCCATCCACGCGCTGCTGATCGTGCCGCTGATCGCCCACTGGGCCTGGACCGCGACGGGCTGGCTGAAGGCCATCGGTTTCATCGACCTCGCCGGCGGCGGCGTGATCCATGTCGGGGGTGGCATGGCCGGGCTCGTGGCCGCGGCGCTGATCGGACCGCGCAGCGGCCGGTTCGGCGGCACGCGGCGGGTCGCGGTCGTCCAGAGCCAGGCCTTCCCCTTCGCCGCGCTCGGCGCGCTGCTGCTGTGGCTCGGCTGGTTCGGTTTCGCGCTCGGAGAGGCACAGGCGGCCAGCGTGCCGGCCGCTGCCGTCGTGCTCAACCTGATGCTGGCCGGGGCCGCGGCGGTGGTCGCGACCTTCGCGGCCAACCAGTTCCGCCCCGCTGCCGTCAGCGTCATCGACCTTGTCCATGCGACGCTGGCGGGCGTCGTCGCGGCTTCGGCGGGCGCGCATCTCCTCGCGCCGCTCGGAGCCGTCGCGGTCGGCGCGGCGGGGGCCGCAGTCGCCATTGCGGGATCGCGGCTGATCCGGCGCATGGAGATCGACGACCCGCTCGGCGCGGCCTCGGTCCACCTGTTCGCCGGCGCGCTCGGCGTGATGGCGGTTGCGCTCTGCGATCCCGCGAACCTTGCCGGCGGGCTTGCGGCGCAGGCGGTCGGCCTGCTCGCCATCGCCACATGGTCGGCGGCGATCATGGCGGCGGGACTGATGGCCGCGCGCTTCGTCGTGCAGTTGCGGGTCGGTCAGGAACAGGAGCGGATCGGCCTCAACGTCTCCGAGCACGCGATGACCACCGATGTCGCGATCCTCGTCAGCCAGCTCGGCTCGCTGGACCGCAATGCCGGCAGTTTCGCCTATCTCGAAGCCGATGCGGACGGCGAGCTCGGCCAGGTCGCGCGGGAATACAACCGCGCCATCGACATCTTCCAGGCGCAGATCCGCGGCGTGAAGGAGAAGCTCAGCCTTGCCGAGGCGGCGGTCGACCAGGCGGACCGCACCAATGCCCGGCTCTCCGACGATCTGGCCGAACGCGACCGCAAGCTGGAGGAAGCCACACGCGAAGTGGCCTTCCTGACCGATCAGGTCGCCCGCTCGCTGGTCGCCGTGGAAAGCGTGCAGGGCATGCGGTCGGGACTGGTCAAGCTGATCGGCCGGACCTTCCGCCAGCCGATCGAACGGCTGCACCTGATGGCCAAGCGCGCCGGCTCCAGCCGCCATCAGGCCGATATCGACGCGCTGATCGAGGCGGCGCGCGAGGAATCGGCGCGGCTCGCCCGCCGGCTCGCGGATGTCATCGACTATGCGCAGGCATCAAGCCTCGAAACGCCGCCGGTCGCCGACCGCGCGCCGATGGAGAAGCTGATCGGCGAGGTCAACCTGCTCTATCGTCCGCGCGCCGAGAGCAAGGGCGTCAAGCTGCGGGTGGTCTGGACGCCCGACGTTTCGGCGATGGCCGCCAGCGCGACGGCGCTCAGGAAGATCATGGGCGAACTGGTCTCCACCGCCATCGGCTCGACGCCCGAGGGTGGCCTCGTCAACTTCTCGGCCCGGCGCGGGCCGGGTGGCGAACTCGTCATCGACGTCGCCGATTCCGGCACGGGCCTCTCTCCCGGCCAGCTCGCCCAGGCGCTCGACCCGACCGCCGAGGCGGAAGGCGGCCAGGACGAGGGGGCCGGCATCGGGCTGGCCCTGGTCAAGCGTCTGGTCGAGATGCATGGCGGCGCCCTGTCCATCCGCTCGCGCCTCGGCATCGGCACGCAGATGCGCGCCACAATTCCCGCCGCCCACCTGACCAATCCGATGGCGCGCGCCGGCTGAGCGCCCTGCCCCTCGACCTTGCGGGGCAGATGCGGCATGGTCCGGCCCTCCCGTCCCACCGCATCGCAGAGCCATGGCCAACCATCTGTTCGACCTGATCCGTCTCTACGGCACCGATTCCGCGAAGACCTTCATCGAGACCGAGGACGGCACCCGCTTCACCTACGAGGACCTGTTCGCCGCGACCGGCCGCTTCGCCAATGCGCTGGTGGCGGCAGGCGTGAAGCCGGGCGACAGGGTGGCGGTGCAGGTGGAGAAATCGCCGGGCGCGCTGTTCCTCTATCTCGCCTGTGTCCGAGTTGGTGCGATCTTCCTGCCGCTCAATACCGGCTACACCTTCGCCGAGCTTGAATACTTCCTCTCGGACGCCGAGCCTTCGCTGGTCGTCTGCGATCCGGCCAGGCGCGAGGGCATAGCGGGAATTGCCGCCAAGACCGGCGTGCCGGCGGTGGAGACGCTCGGGCGCGGCAAGGACGGCTCGCTCTGGCACAAGGCGGGCGCGGAAAAGCCCGCCTTCGACACGGTCTCGCGCGGGCCGGACGACCTTGCCGCCATCCTCTATACGTCGGGCACGACCGGGCGCTCCAAGGGCGCCATGCTGACCCACGACAATCTCGCCTCCAACGCCCTGACGCTGAAGGACTACTGGAAGTTCACGAGCGACGACGTGCTGCTGCACGCCCTGCCGATCTTCCACACGCACGGCCTGTTCGTCGCCACCAACACGGTCCTGATGGCCGGCGCCTCCATGCTGTTCCTGCCGAAATTCGATGCCGACAAGGTGTTCGAGCTCATGCCGCGCGCCACCACCATGATGGGCGTGCCGACCTTCTACGTGCGCCTCGTGCAGGACGAGCGGCTGACCCAGCACGCGACGCGCCACATGCGCCTGTTCGTCTCGGGCTCTGCGCCGCTGCTGGCCGAGACGCACCGCGCCTTCAGGGAGAAGACCGGCCAGGCCATTCTCGAGCGCTACGGCATGACCGAGACCAACATGAACACCTCCAACCCCTATGACGGCGAGCGCATCGCCGGGACGGTGGGCTTCCCCCTCCCCGGCGTGTCCCTGCGCGTCGCCGATCCCGAGACCGGCGAGAAGCTGGCGCAGGGTGAGATCGGCATGATCGAGGTCAAGGGCCCGAACGTCTTCAAGGGCTACTGGCGGATGCCGGAGAAGACCGCCGCCGAGTTCCGCGAGGACGGGTTCTTCATCACCGGCGACCTCGGCAAGATCGACGACAGCGGCTATGTCCACATCGTCGGACGCGGCAAGGACCTCGTGATTTCGGGCGGCTACAACGTCTATCCGAAGGAGATCGAGACCGAGATCGACGGCATGGCCGGCGTGATCGAGAGCGCGGTGATCGGCGTGCCGCACCCTGATTTCGGCGAGGGCGTCACCGCTGTCGTGGTGGCCGAGAAGGGCGCGAAGCTGGACGAGCGCGTGATCCTCGGGGCGCTGGAGGGCAGGCTCGCCAAGTTCAAGCTGCCGAAGCGGGTGATCGTGGTGGACGACCTGCCGCGCAACACCATGGGCAAGGTGCAGAAGAACCTGCTGCGCGACACTTACAAGGGCATCTACGGGGGTTGAGAGGCGGGCGGCCGACAGGTCGATCCCGGCTTCTCGGTCCCATTGCCCCGGGGACCATCTCCCCCCGACGCCGGCCTCGGGCGTGATCCCGCCTGCCCGGATCATGCGGCACCGGTCGGTCGTCGCGGCCATTCATCATTTTGTTCTTGATTTGTCTCGCACCTGTGGTTGTATCGGCACGAATGGAAAGTGCCGAAATGCAACGTCCTGATCACGAGGGTCGCATGCACACCGTCCGGGAGAAGGCCCAGACATTCAAGGCGCTTCACGAGGGCAAGGAGGCGTTCGCCATTCCCAACCCGTGGGATCGGGGTTCCGCGCTGGTGTTGCAGGGCATGGGCTTCAAGGCGCTGGCCACGACCAGCCTGGGCCTTGCGAACATGATGGGGAGGAAGCGGGCGACCCTCCAGGATATCCTCGACAATTGCAGGACCATCGCCGACGCGACCCACCTTCCGGTCAACGTCGACCTGGAGAACTGCTTCGCCGATGCCCCGGCGGAGGCGGCCAAGGCCATCGCCCTGGCGCATGAGCATGGTGCCGTCGGCGGCTCGATCGAGGATAGCTCGGGCGACCCGTCATCCCCGATCTACGCGTTCCAGCTGGCGGTCGAGCGGGTTCATGCGGCCGTGGAAGCCGCCCGATCCCTGCCCGTTCCGTTCATGCTGACGGCCAGAGCGGAGAACTTCCTGCACGGCCGGCGCGATCTCGATGACACGATCAGGCGCCTGCAGGCCTTCGAGCGTGCCGGAGCGGACGTATTGTATGCGCCGGGCCTGCGCACGCTCGACGAGATCAGGACGGTCGTCGGGGCGGTGACGCGGCCATTCAACGTGGTCATGGGGTTTGCCGATCCGTCCATCACGATGGCGCAGCTCAGCGAGGCGGGCGTGCGCCGGGTCAGCATCGGCGGCGGCTTGTCGCGCATCGCCCTGCAGGCGTTCCTGGCGGCGGCCACGGAGATGCGCGAGGGCAGGTTCGGCTTCGTCGCGGGTCTACAGCCTTTGGGGCAATTGCAGCGTCATTTCGACTGAGTGCCGCGGGCGGACTTCGTCTGCAGGGATGGAGGGGATGGAAGGATGGAAGTGTTGGAAGAGCCGACGTCAGCCGCCTTGCAAGCTCTTTTTCCGTGGGCTGTCTGGCTCGCCGGGATCGGCGTTTCGATCGGCTTTGCGAAGCTATTTCCGCCCCTCGTAGCGCGCCAGCACGGCATCCACGAAAAGGCTGGCCGCGCCGAGATAGGCCGCAGGGTCGAGCAACGCGGCCAGCTTTTCGCGCGGCGCGTGACGGGTGATCTCGCCATCCTCAGCGAGCACGTCGAGCAGCGCCCTGCCCTCGGCCACCGCCCTGCGGCAGGCGGCTTCGACCCGGTCATGCGCCGGGAGCCGGCCGAGCACCGGGGCCAGCGCCATCTGCACGGCCTCGGCCATCAGCAACCCGCCGGTGGCGTCGAGATTGGCGCGCATGCGCTCAGGCCTCGCCTCCAGCCCTTCGAGCAGCTCGGCGAGGCGCGACAGCACCCCGCCGGTCAGACGCGCAAGCTCGGGCAGGGCCAGCCATTCGGACTGCCAGCCGCCGGCAAAGCGCTCGTGCTCGCCCGCCCCTCCCGCGGCGACCGCCGCCAGCAGCTGGGGGCCAAGGCCCGCCGCGCCGAGGATGGTCGCGGCGAGCGCGGGGTTGCGCTTGTGCGGCATGGTCGAGGAGCCGCCCCGGCCGGGCGCGGCGGGTTCCAGCACCTCGCCGACTTCTGTCTGCATCATCAGCGCGACATCGCGGGCGAGCTTGGCCGCGGTCGCAACGATCCCGGCGAACAGGGCGGCTGCCTCCAGCACGCGGTCGCGCTGGCCGTGCCAGGGGGCATCGGGCAGCGTCAGGGCGAGCCTTTCGGCCAGCAGGCCCGCCACTTCGGGCCCTTTTTCGCCGAGCGAGGCAAGCGTGCCCGCCGCGCCGCCGAACTGAAGGGCGAGTACACGCGGACGCGCCTCATCCAGGCGATCCGCATGGCGCATGAGCGCGCCGAGCGTGCCGGCGGCCTTCAACCCGAAGGTTATGGGCAGCGCCTGCTGTAGCCAGGTGCGGCCGGCCATGGGCGTGTCGCGATGCGCCCTGGCGAGCCTTGCCGCCGCCGCCGTGGCGCGGGCGAGATCGGCCTCGGCGAGCGCGAAGGATTCGCGCAGCTGCACCACGAGGCCGGTATCCATCACGTCCTGGCTGGTCGCGCCGTAGTGGACCCATTTGGCGGCTTCCGCATCGGATTTGGCCACCGCCGCGGTCAGCATCTTGACCAGCGGGATCGCGGTGTTGCCGGCGATTGCCGCCGCCTGCGCCAGCCCCTCGACATCGATGGGGTGCGCTTCGCAAGCCGCAGCGATGGGGACGACCGCAGCACCCGGAATGACGCCCGCATCGGCCTGCGCCGCCGCCAGCGCCGCCTCGAAGGCGAGCATCGCCCCGACCGTCGCCTCGGCGGACCAGACCGCATCCATCGCCGGAGAACCGAACAGGGGGCTGAGCAGTTGGACGGGCATGGACGATCCTGCTGAAATGGCCGCCCGCGAGGCTTAGCAGAGGCCACCGCGCCCCCCAAGCGCCGGAACCTCTCATGCGCCCGCCGGTTGTTATGCCCGAGACGACAGGAGAGACGGATGACCACCCCCACCCGCAAGGCCGACGACCTCCAGAAGCAGGGCACCCGCGAGTTCGACGAGGCCGTCGCCGGCAAAGGTCCGAAGATGCCGCCGCGCGAGGCTGACTGCGAAACCAATGCGGATCTGGACGAGGCGCTGGAAGAGAGCTTCCCCGCGAGCGACCCGCCGAAAGTGTCTTCGAGTTCCGCAGGTCTCGGCGCACCGAAAGGCCGCCACTCCGCCGACTGAAGCCGGCACCGTCTTGACACGCCCGGCCGATTGCCCCACGTCACGCCGGTCAGCCGGCCGGACGGCCGCCGCCGCATCACCCGAAAGGGCGCGGGGGAGGAAAGTCCGGGCTCCACGGAAACACGGTGCCGGATAACGTCCGGCGGGGGCGACCCCAGGGACAGTGCCACAGAGAAGAGACCGCCGGGGCATGCCCCGGCAAGGGTGAAACGGTGGGGTAAGAGCCCACCGCGCGACCGGCAACGGAAGCGGCACGGCAAACCCCACCGGGAGCAAAACCGAATAGGGACGGCAGGGGGCAACCCCGGGCGTGGATCCGCGCCGCCGTCCGGGTAGGTTGCCTGAGGGGTCGAGCAATCGGCCTCCTAGAGGAATGGCCGTCACGCGGGAGGAATCCCGCCCCACAAAACCCGGCTTACAGGCCGACTGACATGTTGAGAGGCCCCGGCGGGACACCGTTCGGGGCCTCGCCATATTGGGCGCTGGAGTGCCGTGGATGGTCCGGAGACTTAAGAAAAACGCACAGGCTCGCCCACGCCAGCAAGGCGTGCCGCCGTCCTGATGAACTTTCGAGTTTCTTCGTGATTGTTATTGGTGGCCACCCACCAGCCGTCCAGAATCCGGACAGCATGCTGTTGCAACCGCTGATGACGATAGAGCTGTGCCCGGTCCCTCGCCACGATCCGCTTCGAGCTGCCGCCCTCATGCGAAAGCCTGCCGAGCGTGCCGGGTGCTCTCGCCTCGAGGTATATGAGGCACCTTATAAGGAGTTCCATCTGGGATGTCGCCGCGACCCTCTCTGCACCAAAATCGGCGGCGTAGAAGCCGGTGGAACGAGACGCATGGAAATCCACCTGCACCACCTGCGGTGCAGGCACCGACACGCGGCTATTGGTTGGTACGGCCATAAAGCCGGAGATCGATTCCGAACCGATATCGATAATATGCGAGGGTTCGAGGATATTTGCGCCAATCGCCAGGCGCTGCGAATCCACAATGGAAACGTACATCGCGCCCGAGCTATCCGCGGATTGAAGGAGAGCCACCAGTTTGGCACTCGGAATTGCAATAGATATCGCCATTCACTGTGTCCTCCCGGGCGCACCGAGTTTTCTTATAAGGCTATTTCTGACCTTACAAGAGATGCGGTCGCACCGCAGACGTAAGGCGGTCCCAAGCGCGTAAGAGCAATGTGCGGTGGCCCAAACGCCCAGGGAAGAGCCGGCGGTGACGCGCCCTGCGAGCGTCCCGGCGGGAAGCCGTTCGGGCCCCGTCCTGTCCGGCCGCCTGCGCAAAAGTCCCGGCGGGAAGCCGTTCGGGCCCCGCCCTGTCCGGCCGCCTGCGCAAAAGCTCCGGCGGGAAGCCGTTCGGCCCCCGTCCTGTCCGGCCGCCTGCGCAAAAGTTCCGGCGGGAAGCCGTTCGGGCCCCGCCCTATCCGGCCGCCTGCGCAAAAGCTCCGGCGGGAAGCCGTTCGGGCCCCGCCCTATCCGGCCGCCCGCGCAAAAGCTCCGGCGGGAAACCGTTCGGGGCCCGTCCTGTCCGGCCGCCTGCGATCACGACACCGTCAGCGCGTAACGTCTCCCCGGCCGCCCTCGTAGGACGCTCGATGCCGATGCCGATGCGCCGGCGCTTCGAGGTCCTGAAGGAAACGCCATGATCCACCGCCGCTCGCTCCTCATCGCCGGCGCTGTCGCCGGCTTCGCCGCCATGCGTCCGGCTGCGGCCGCGCCGCGGCGCTATACGCAGGCTTCCTTCGATGCGGCGAAGGCTGCCGGCAGGCCGATCCTCGTCGAGGTGAGCGCCCCCTGGTGCCCGATCTGCCGCGTGCAGAAGCCGATCCTGTCGCGCCTGACGGCCGAGGAGCGGTTCCGCGACCTCGTGGTGCTGGAGGTCGATTTCGACAGCCAGAGGGAGGTCGTGCGGGCGTTCAACGTGCAGAAGCAGTCGACCCTCATCGTGTTCAGGGGCATGCGCGAGCTCGGCCGCTCGACGGGCGACACCAATGCCGGCTCCATCGCCGCGCTGATGGCGAAGAGCATCGAGACGGCCCGCATGTGACCGCGTGAGACCCGCAGGGAGGACCGGCCATGCTCGCCACCATCGGATTCGCCTTCATGGCGGGGATCGTGTCGATCCTGTCGCCCTGCGTCCTGCCGATCCTGCCCATCGTGCTCGGGGGCGCCGCCTCCGAGCACCGGCGCGGGCCGCTCGCGCTCGCCGCAGGGCTTGCGCTGTCGTTCACCGTCATCGGCCTGTTCGTCGCGACGATCGGCTTCTCGATCGGGCTCGATCTGGAGCTGTTCCGCGCCTTCGCGGGGTTCGTCCTGCTGGCGCTGGGCCTTGCCATGCTGGTGCCGGCCGCGGGCGCGCGCCTCGCGACGGCGGCGGGGCCCTTGTCGGACTGGACGCAGTCGCGATTCGGCGGCTTCGACCGCACGGGGCTCTCGGGCCAGTTCGGCGCCGGGCTCCTGCTCGGCGCGGTCTGGAGCCCCTGCGTCGGCCCGACGCTGGGAGCAGCCTCGCTGATGGCGGCACGCGGCGAGAATCTCGGTCAGGTCGGCCTCACCATGCTGGCCTTCGGGCTCGGCGCCGGACTGCCGCTCGCCGCGCTCGGAGCCCTGTCGCGCGAACGGCTTCTGGCCCTGAGGGAGCGGATGCTGAGCGCCGGCCATGGCGCGAAGACGGCGCTCGGACTGGTGGTCGTCGCCGTCGCCCTGCTGGTCCTGACCGGCTACGACAAGGTCATCGAGACCGCGCTCGTCACGGCCTCGCCCGACTGGCTGACCACGCTCACCACCCGGTTCTGAACGCCGCGGCCGCCGCGTGACAGACCGAGCGGCGACCTGCCATCCGGCTGAAACATCCCGCGACGAAGCTACCTTTGCGCGAGGCGTGGGCTCATGACACTCTGCCTCGGCGTCACTGGAAGCAGGAGCACCTTATGGGCTGGGCCATCCTCGGCATCGTCGTCGCGCTCGCCGTCTATGCCATCTACGTCTATAATGGCCTCGTAGGCCTGAGGCAGCGGGTCAACCAGGCCTTCGCCGACATCGACGTGCAGCTCAAGCAGCGCCACGACCTGATCCCGAACCTCGTCGAGACCGTGAAGGGCTATGCGTCCCACGAGAAATCGACCCTCGACGCGGTCATCGCCGCCCGCAATGCCGCGCAGGGCGCCCACGGCCCCTCGGCGCAGGCCGCCGCCGAGCAGCAGCTCTCCGGCGCAGTCGGCCGGCTGCTCGCCCTCGGCGAGGCCTATCCGGACCTGAAGGCGAGCGCGAACTTCCAGCAGCTCCAGGTCGATCTCGGCAATGTCGAGGACAAGCTCGCCGCCGCGCGGCGCTTCTTCAACAATGCGGTTAGCGAGTTCAACGCCTCGATCCAGGCCTTTCCGGCCGTGCTGTTCGCGGCCGGCATGGGCTTCACGCAGCGCGAATTCTTCGATGTCGGCCCGGAGACGCGCAGCCAGATCGAAGTCGCGCCGACCGTGAAGTTCTGAGCGCAGCCAGGCCATGCTCGGCGAGGCCTACGGGCTCTACGGCCATATCCGCAACAACAGGATACGCTCGGCGTTCCTGCTCGCCGGGCTGTTCCTGCTCGCCTATGTGCTGACCTTCGGCGTGATCCTGATCGGCTACGGCATGTCGGGCTATCACATCGGCTCGTATGTGCTGTGGGAGACCTGGCGCGTGTTCCTCACCGCCCTGCCCTTCGTCACAGCAGCGACGCTCATCTGGGTGTTCATCGGCTTCCGCTTCAACGTCGCGCTGATCGACAAGATGACCGGCGCGCATCCGGTATCGGCGGCGGAGAACCCCAAGCTCCACCGGATGCTGGAGAACCTCTGCATCTCGCGCGGCATCAAGACGCCGAAGCTCGCCATCCTGCAAAGCGACGCGCTCAACGCCTTCGCAAGCGGCGTCAACGACAAGCAGTTCACCGTGACGGTGACGACCGGCCTGCTCAATGCGCTCGACGACAAGGAGGTCGAGGCGGTCCTCGCCCACGAACTGACCCATATCCGCAACGGCGACGTGCGCCTCATGATCATCGCCGTGGTGATCTCGGGCGTCATCTCGCTGGTCGGCGAACTGGTGTTCCGCACCTTCCTGCGCGGCGGCGTCCGCTCCTCCTCGTCGGACAGCGACCGCAAGGGCGGCGCGCTGATCGCCGTGCTGATCGGCGTGGCGCTGGTGGCAATCGCCTGGGTGCTGGCGATCGTGGTCAGGCTGTCGCTGTCGCGGTCGCGGGAATATCTCGCCGATGCCGGCGCGGTGGAACTGACCAAGAACCCCGACGCGATGATCACGGCCCTGCTCAAGATCTCGGGCCGGGCCGACATCGACGGCGTGCCCTCGGGCGTCATGGACATGTGCTTCGAGAACGATCCGGACGATTTCGCCGACCTGTTCTCGACCCATCCCTCGATCACCAAGCGCGTTCAGGCGCTGGTGGAGAAGGCGGGCGGGCGGATGCCGGACATGCCGCCTCACCCGCCCGAAATGCAGCAGCGGCCGGACCTGCCGAGCATCGTCAGGTCCTCGGGCTGGGGCAAAAGCTGATACTTGATCAGCAGGCCATGCGGATGCGCGTGGTGGTGCAGCCGATGCCCGGCACGCCCCGGTTCGACGAGCAGAACCCGTCGCCGGGCGTCAGGCCGAAGATGCGACGCTGGCCTCCGGCCGGCACGGTGATCACCGCCGTATTGCCGGAGCGGTAGAACAGGCGGAACCAGCAGGTCGGGCTGACACCCGGCTCGCAGGTGAAGCGCGCGGTGCAGGCCTCGGCAACGCTGCTTCCAGCGACCATGACACCCACGCCAAGCATCGCGGCGGCCGTCGTTCGGGCAATCCAGGAGCCAGACATGCTCTTTCCTCTGACATGACAGTAAAGGTGGAAAAATGAGGCAAGACCGTCAGTCTAGTCGGCCGGATTGCGCTGGGTAAAGTACCTCGGTCGTCCCGCAATGTTCGAAAGGCGGCCCTGGCGGTATCATCGCGGGGTTCCGTGGCAGGTCAGGTGCGGTTGCGGGATGCAGCCCTGCGCGACGACGAACCTGCCGGCACGCAGCCGCGCTGCCGCTGATCGGCGGCATCACCGAAATGCGTTGGTCAGGCGAACCCATATCGGCCGATGGTCGCGCCTCCTTCGCCCTGCCGTACCATGACCTCCCCGACGCAAGCCTCCCGACCTGCCGCCCCGCAACCGCTGTCCGCCCCGCAGACCCACGCGCCGCGCATCCTGCTCGGGCTGGCGCTGGGCTTCGTCGGCGTCGTCATTTTCGGAGCAACGCTGCCGGCGACGCGCATCGCCGTTGGCCATATGGACCCCTGGTTCGTCGCGATCGGGCGGGCGGCGGCGGCCGGTCTGATCGCCGCCGTGGTGCTGGCGGTGCTCCGCCGCCCCCTGCCCCCCATGAGCGATCTCGGCCGCTATGCCGTCGTGGCGCTGTGCCTGATCGCCGGCTTTCCCGGCTTCTCATCGCTCGCGATGGTGACGGTGCCGGCGAGCCATGGCGGCGTGGTGATCGGCATCCTGCCGCTTTGTACGGCCATTGCGGCAGCGCTGGTCGCCCGCGAGCGGCCGACGATGGGCTTCTGGCTGGCGGGCCTTGCGGGCGCGGCGCTCGTGCTCGTCTTCACGTTCCGGCAGGCGGGCGGATTTCATGTCTCGCCGGGCGACCTGTTCCTGCTGGTCGCCGTCGCCGCGGCCGCCATCGGCTATACGGTCAGCGGCATGCTGACCCGCGCCCGGCCGGGCTGGGAGGTGGTGTCGTGGATGCTGGTGCTCGCCTTGCCGGTGACGCTTCCTGCGGCATGGTGGTTCGCGCCCGCCGAGCCCGCTGCCCTGCCGACCGCGATCTGGTGGAGCTTCGCTTACGTCGCGCTGTTCAGCCAGTATCTCGGTTTCTTCTTCTGGAATGCCGGCCTCGCCATGGGCGGCATCGCGCGCGTCGGGCAGATCCAGCTTCTTCAACCTTTCGTGACGCTCGGCATCGCCGCGACGCTGAACCGCGAACCTGTCGGCGCAGACACGCTTTTGTTTGCATTGGCGGTCGTTGCCTGCGTCCTCGCAGGCAGCAGGATGAAGGCACGCTGAAGCCGGACGGGTGGCCTTGGGCAGGCCGTTTGCGCTAGGATCGCGCCATGCGGACCCGCTTGTTGCCTGTGTTCCTGTCCTGCGTCTCCGTGCTGCTGGCCACCCCGCCAGCCGAGGCACAGCTCGACCTGCGGCCACCGGCCGCCAGCCAGCCCCCGGCGAGCCGCCCCGCGGCACCCCGCCCTGCCCGGACCGCGACACGCGCGCCGCGCACCGCGCCGATTCCCGAACCCCGCCCGGCCGAGGCCGGCGAGGGCACGGAGACTCCCGGTCCCGAGCTCGCCACTGTTCCGCCGGCTGCCGAACCCCCGCAACCCGGCCCCGCGCCAGCGGCAACGCCTCCCGCCGCAGCGGCTCCGGCCCCGACGCCTCCTGCTGCAGCCGCCCCGCCGAGCCGGATCGACGAAGCATTCAGTTCGGCCGAAGCTGCCGCGGGACGCGCGCCGGCCATGCCGGAATCGCATCCCGCGATCATCAACGCGCCGATTCCGGCGGGGCGTCCGGGAACCGCCGCCCCGCCGGCGGCCGCCCCGCCTCCGTCGGTCCAGGCCGAGGCGGCGCTGACCGCCACCGATCCGCCCCAGATCGAAGCGCCTTTCGCCGAAGCGCCGCCGCGGCGCTTCGAGGGCCGCGCCTTCTCGGACAAGCGCTTCCCCATCGGCCGCAGCGCCCATCTGCCGACGATCCGCGCGCAGGCGGCCGCAGTCCGCGTACCGGTCGATCTCGCCGATGCCGTGGCGACCGTCGAGAGCGCCTACGACCCGCACGCGGTCGGGCTGGTCGACGAGGTCGGCCTGATGCAGGTCCGCCCCGCCATCGCCCGCCAGCTCGGCTTCGAGGGCACGATCCAGGACCTGTTCGAGCCGGAAACGAACATCCGCCTCGGCATGGCCTATCTCGCCGGCGCCTGGGAACGCTCCGGGGGCAATCTCTGCCAGGCGCTGATGAAGTATCGCGCCGGCTGGGACGAGACGCAGATGAGCGCGCTGTCGCTGGAATATTGCCGCCGGGCGGTGGTGCATCTCACCGCCATCGGCTCGCCGCTGGCGCGCGGCGTCACAGTGCCGACCGGCGCTGCGACGCCGCCCCCCGGCCAGCGCTCGACCAGCCAGTTCAACTGGCAGGACCATGAGAACCGCATGCGCCAGATCGACAACCGCTTCGGCGGGCAGAACTTCGGCATCATAGCTCGGTAGCGGCAGCGTCCGTAGACGCCGCGCCCGCCGAGCCCGTAGGCTTCCCGCACGTCTTGCAAGGAGCCTTCGCATGCCCGTCACCGCCGATGTCGATCAGGTCGTCGCCGACATCACCCGCTGGGCCTCGATCGAGAGCCCGACCTACGATGCCGCGGCGGTCAACCGCATGATGGACGAGGGTGCGAAGGACCTCGACGCCATGGGCTTCCGCATCGAGCGGATCGCCGGCACGCAGGGGTTCGGCGACATCGTGGTGGGCCGGCTGGACGGCGCTGAACAGGGTCCCGGCCTCCTGATCCTCGCCCATGTCGACACGGTTCACGCGGTCGGCACGCTGGCGGGGCCGCTGCCGATCCGGCGCGAGGGCGACAGGCTGTACGGGCCGGGCGTCACCGACATGAAGGGCGGCACGGTGCTGGCGCTGCACGTGCTCGCCAAGATCATCAAGGCCAAGGGCGGCAAGCTCCGCCGCGACGTGACCGTCGTCCTCATTCCCGACGAGGAGGTCGGCTCGCCCTCCTCGCGCGCGACCATCGAGGCGGAAGGCGCCAAGGCCGCCCATGTGCTGGTGCCCGAGCCCGGCCGCGACCATTTCGTCACATCGGGCCGCCATGCGGTGGTGCGCTACCATATCCACGTCCACGGCCGCCCCTCGCATGCCGGCGCGGCGATCAGCCGCGGCGTCAGCGCGATCCGCGCCATGGCCCGGCTGATCGAGACCATCGAGGACTGGTCCGACTACGAGCGCGGCCAGACTTTCGCGGTCGGGCGGGTCAATGCCGGCACCTGGGTCAATGTCGTGCCGGTGATCTGCTCGGCGGAGGTGCTGTGCGTCGCCGCGACGCCGGAGGACCTCGCCGATATCGACGTGCGGCTGAAGACGCTGCGCGCGCCCTTCCCCAACACGCGCATCACCATCGAGCCCGGCCCGGTCAGGCCGCTGTTCGTCGCCGGCCCCGGCACGATGGAGCTCTACGCCAAGGCCAAGGCGATCGCCGACAGCCACGGCTTCCCCATCGACCATTTCCAGTCCGGCGGCGGATCGGACGGCAATTTCACCGGCGCGATGGGCGTGGCGACGCTGGACGGCCTCGGCGTCTGGGGCGGCGGCATCCACACCAAGGAGGAATATTGCGATATCCGCTCCATCACCCCGCGCGGCACGATCCTCGCCGGGCTGATCGAGGATATCGCAAGCTGACGCGCCCCTGTTGCTCCGCAGCCGGGGCGGCATGACATGCGGGCGCGGCGCAGGCCTGCCGATGCGCAACCCAACCGGAGCCACCCATGTCGATGATGCCCGTCCTTTCCGACGAGGAGCGTTCGCCCGAGGCCGCGGCGGTTTTCGCGGATATCCGCGCGATCCGGCAGACCGACTTCGTCAACAATTTCTGGCGGGTGCTGGCGCACGATCCCGTCGCGCTGAAGCGGACATGGGAGAGCATCCGGCAGGTCATGGCGCCCGGCGCGCTCGACCCGCTCACCAAGGAATTGATCTATGTCGCGGTCTCGATGGCCAACAACTGCGAATATTGCATCCGGTCGCATTCGGCCGCGGCGCGCGCCAAGGGCATGACCGACGCGCAGTTCATGGAACTCGTCGCGGTCGTCGGCATGGCGGCCGAGACCAACCGGCTGGCGACCGGGCTCCAGGTGCCGGTGGATACGGCGTTTCAGCCGGCAACCGGCGGCCCGTTCAATCAGGTGTGAACCGCAGAGGGCTACCGCGGCTGATTTCAGGCCATGGCAATGGTCGCCAATTCGCCCCATTTCATGGTTGACTAGGGGTCGACGAAATCCTGCGGAAACACGGCGGGACCAGCCTCCTGCCGAACGGGGAACACGATGAAGCGAACAGGTTCGACCACTTCAACCGGCGCCGGCCTGCTGGCCTCCCGCCTCGGCGGCGGGCTTGCCGCGACGGCGCTCGTCTTCGGCCTCGGAGCAGGGCTCGCCACCATGCCGCCCGCTGCGAGGCCGGCGGAAGCCCGGCAGGCCATCGACCTCTCCGACCTCGCCGAACGGGTCATCGACGCGGTGGTCAACATCTCGACCACGACGCGCGTCGACACCGCTGCCGGCCCCCGCCCGGGCGGACCGCCCGGCGGGCGCGGCGCGCCTCCCGGCGGACCGGGCCAGGGCCAGCGGCCCGGCCCGGGCGCGCCCTTCGACGAGCTGTTCGAGGAATTCTTCCGCCGGCGCGGCGAGAACCCGCCCGGCGGCCCCGGCGGCCCGCCCGGCCAGCAGCAGCCGCAGCGCCGCCAGTCCTCGCTCGGCTCGGGCTTCGTGATCGACGCCACCGGCATCATCATCACCAACAACCACGTGATCGACGGCGCCGACGAGATCACCGCCATCTTCAACGACGGTACGCGCCTGCGCGCGGAGGTCGTCGGCCGCGACCGGGACATCGACATCGCCGTGCTGCGCGTGCAGCCGACGCGGCCGCTGCGGGCGGTGAACCTCGCCGATTCCGACAAGATCCGCATCGGCGAGCCGGTCATGGCCATCGGCAATCCGCTCGGCCTCGGCGGCACGGTGACCGCCGGCATCGTCTCGGCGAAGAACCGCGACATCCAGTCCGGCCCCTTCGACAACTACATCCAGACTGACGCGGCCATCAATCGCGGCAATTCCGGCGGCCCGCTGTTCAACATGGCCGGCGACGTGATCGGCATCAACACGGCGATCTTCTCGCAGTCCGGTGGCAATATCGGCATCGCCTTCGCGGTGCCGGCCAATACGGCGCGGCCGGTCATCGCGCAGCTCCGCGAGTTCGGCGAGACCCGGCGCGGCTGGCTCGGCGTGCGCATCCAGGAGGTGACCGACGAGATCGCGGAGAGCCTCCGCCTCGGCTCGCGCCGCGGCGCGCTGATCGCCGGCGTCGAGCAGAACGGCCCGGCCGGTCCCGCCGGCATCAAGACGGGCGACGTCATCGTGTCCTTCGACGGCCGCGACGTGCGCAACTCGCGCGAACTGCCCCGCATCGTGTCGGAGACCGCGGTCGGCAAGGCCGTGCCGGTCATCGTCATGCGCGAGGGCCGCGAGGAGACGCTGACCGTCACGCTCGGCCGCCGCGAGGGCAATATCCAGCAGGCCTCGACCGGCCAGCAGCCGCAGCAGCGCGCGCCGCAGCAGCGGGCTCCCACCATCTCGGCGCTCGGCCTCCAGCTCTCCGGCCTCACCGCCGAGACGCGCCAGCGCTTCCGCCTGCGCGACGACGTGCGCGGCGTGGTGGTCACCGAGGTCGATCCGAACTCGCGGGCGGCGGAGCGGCGCATCCAGGCCGGCGACGTCATCCTCGAAGTGCAGAACGAGGCGGTGAACTCGCCGGCCGATGTCACGCGCCGGATCGAGGCGCTGCGCTCGGAGGGCCGCAACTCCGCGCTGTTCCTCGTCGCCAATGCCGAGGGTGATCGCCGCTTCGTGGCGCTGAACCTGAGATAAAGAGCTCGCGCCGGCTATTCCGCGAAGTCGGCGCGCGCATACCCTTGAGCGAAGAGCAGCGCCGAGAGATCGGCGTGCTCGATGCGGGCGCCGGCAGCCTCCGCCACCTTCGGCTTGGCGTGGAAGGCGACGCCGAGACCGGCTTCGCCCAGCATGGCGAGGTCGTTCGCGCCGTCACCCACGGCGAGCGTCTCGGCCGGGCGGAGCGAGAACTTCTCCCGCAGTTCGACAAGCGTGTCGCGCTTCGCCTCGCGGCCGAGGATCGGCTCGCGGACGAGGCCGGAAAAGCGGCCGTCCTCGGTTTCCAGGAGGTTGGCGCGGTTCTCGTGGAAGCCGATCATCGCGCCGATGCGCGCGGTGAACAGGGTGAAGCCGCCGGAGACGAGCGCGGTATAGGCGCCGTTCGCACGCATCGTGCGGACGAGTTCGCGGCCACCGACCGTCAGCGTGATGCGCCGCTCGATGACATCCTCGACCACGCTTGCAGGCAGGCCCTTCAGGAGTGCGACGCGCTCGCGCAGGGCCGGCTCGAAGGCGATCTCGCCGCGCATGGCGCGTTCCGTGATCGCCGCGACATGGTCCTTGAGTCCGACCAGATCGGCGAGTTCATCGATACATTCCTGGCCGATCATGGTGGAGTCCATGTCGGCAAGGAACAGCCGCTTCCGGCGCGTCGCCGCCTCCTGCACGATCACGTCGACCGGGGCATCGCCGAGCGCGGCGCGGATCGCATCGGCGGCCCTGCGGTTGTCCACGGAGCCGGAGGGTGCGAAAGGGATGTCGGCGGCGATGCCGGGGTCGAGCGTCACCGCCTCGCCCGGCGAGGCGAGCGCCGCCGCAGCAGCCGCAAGGATGTCGGTCGAGACCGCGCCGCGGTCCGGATGGGAGACAAGGGTCGCGACGTGGCTGAAGGACATGGTGCGCTGGATCGCTCGGGGCCGAGGGCCGTCCTCATCGCAGGTCCGACCGCCAGCGGCAAGTCGGCGCTCGCGCTGGAGATTGCCGAGCGCTTCGGCGGCGTGATCATCAATGCCGATTCCATGCAGGTCTACCGCGACCTCGCGGTCATCACCGCCCGCCCGGCGGACGACGAGATCGCGCGGGCGGAGCACAGGCTCTACGGCACGGTGGATGCCGCCGAGAACTTCTCGGTCGGCCGCTGGCTGGCGGCGGCGACGCTGGAACTGGCATCGGCGCGCGATGCGGGCGTCCTGCCCATCGTCATCGGCGGCACGGGCCTCTATTTCAAGGCGCTGACGCAGGGCCTGTCCGACATTCCATCGGTGCCGCCGGATATCCGCGAGAACGTGCGGGCATTGGGCGAGACGGTAACGCCCGCCGACCTGCACGCGCGGCTGGCCGCCGTCGACCCGGAAACGGCTGCCGGCCTCCGGCCGAGCGACCCGCAGCGGCTGCTGCGCGCGCTGGAGATTTTCGAGGCGACCGGCCGCCCCCTCGTCCACTGGCAGAGGGAGGGGCGATCGAAGCCGATCCTCGACCCGGCAGATTGCGCCGCCGTGTTCCTCGCCGTCGACCGGCCGTGGCTGCGCGAGCGCATCGATGCGCGGTTCGACGCGATGATGGCGGCGGGCGCGATGGAGGAGGTGATGCGGCTCGCGGCGCGAAACCTCGACCCTGCCCTCCCCGCCATGCGGGCGCACGGCGTTCCCGGCCTGATCGCGCATCTGCGCGGTGACACTTCGCTGGACGAGGCCATCGCACGGGGCAAGAAGGACACGAAGGCCTATGCCAAGCGGCAGGAGACCTTCTTCCGCCACCAGCTACCGGGTTTCGTTGCGCTTGCGCCGGACGAAGCCCGCAGCCGGCTGATGACGCGGCTTCAGCGCTGATCCGCCTGGGATTTCCGCCGCGGGGCCGAGTTCTGCCTGGTTCTCGGCCGGAAGGCCGGTGCGTCGTCGGGCGCGATGGACGCCTCGCCGGGCAGGCGCACCACCAGCAGTTCGCCCTCGCCTTCGTCGACGCAGACGACGTTCCGGCCCGACGCCTTGGCGCGGTACAGCGCCGCGTCGGCCCGCGACAGCAGGCGGTCGAGCGTCTCGCGGCCGTCCCATGCCGCCACGCCGAACGAGGCGCTGAAACGGATCGCCGCGTCCTCGAACGGCACGTCCTGACCGGCCGCCAGCGACCGCATCCGCTCGGCGACAGCCGCAGCCGCCGTCAGCCCCGTATGCGGCAGGACAGCGACGAATTCCTCGCCGCCGAGCCTGCCGAACAGGTCCACTTCCTCGCGCAGCCCGTGCGTCATGAGTTCGACGGCGGCCTTGAGGACCGCGTCCCCGCCGGCGTGGCCGTAGCGGTCGTTGATGCGCTTGAAATGATCCAGATCCACCGCGAACAGCGACACGGGATGGCCGTAGCGCTCGGCCAGCGCGATGGCGCGCTGAAGCCCGTCGGTGATCGCCCGGCGGTTGAGCGCGCCGGTGAGCGGATCGCGGGTGGCAAGGCGGCTCAGCTCCGCCTCCAGCTCCTGCCGGCGGGCGATCTCGGCCATCAGGGCCTCGTTGGCTGCCGCATGTTCGAGCTGGATGAGCCGGGCGGCATCTTCGGCAAGCTTGCGCGTGGTGATGTCGGCATAGGTCGCGAGCACGCCGTCGCCCAGCGGCGCGACCGCTATCTCGAACCAGCGCTCGCTGCCGTCATTCGCAGGGTAGGCTGACACGAATTCAACGGGCTGCCGGGTTTCCGCGACTTCAAGATACCGGGCCCACAGGCCGCTTTCCTCCAGCCTCGGAAAGACATTCCACAGCGAGTTCGACAGCATGTCCTCGACCGGCACGCCGACAAGGCGGCTGGCCCGCTTGTTCACCGCGATGATCTGGCCGTCGATGGCTTCACCGCTGGTATCGCGCACAAGGCGCAAGGCGACGATACCGTCGAGCGAGGCGTCAAGGATGGTGGTCAGCAGGTCGTCGCGCAGTTCGCGCGCCTTGCAATAGACGAGGATGATGCTCGATCCGTCGGCCTCGCGGCAGGGCAGGATCAGCCGCTCCCAGATGTGCACGTTCACCGCATAGGCGCCGCGATGCAGGGTGAGCAGCGGGATGCCCTCGCGCACGGCCCGCGCGTTGACCTCGCGGAAGAAGTCGCCGACTTCGCTCCTGAACTCGCTGGTCTGGTGGCCCGTCATGTCCATGCCGACATTGGCCGCGATCGTCTGGCCGTAATGGGCGTAGACGTAGTCGTCCTCGTCCAGCGGCACCATGACGATGACGTCGTCGGCATCGGGGCCAAGGCTGATCGGATCGAACGGGGCGAACGGCGCATAGCCATGCGCATCGACCAGCGAACGCCACTGCGCGAGCAAACGCCGGATGACCGGCGCGTGGCAGCGCTCCTCGATCCCGGATTCGTAAATCTCGCGATACATGCCGACCTGTCCTAACGTCAACCTGACACCGGGGGACTTAAGACGAGGTAAAGCCGGCTTCCGGAGCACCGGCCGGTCCATCGCGTGTCCGATGATGCGTCAGGCCGTCGCGAAGCTCGGAATATCGAGCGGCCGGCCTTCGCGATCCGCCATGTCGGCGAGATCGCGGGCCAGGAGGAGATCGAAGGTCTGGCTGTCGCGCACGATCAACTGCCGCCCGCGGTCGGTCACGAACAAGGCGAAACCGGCGCCAAGCTGCATGCGGAAGAAATCGACCAGCGCCGAGGCTTTCCAGAGCAGCGGGCGCTTCGGATCGACGAAGAGGAAGATGACCTTCTCGACGGGATCGCGGTGGAAATAGGCGCCGCAGTCAAGCGGGTGGGGGATGCGGTTTCGCTCGGGCGCATCGGCAAGGCGCGCGGCGAGATAGGCGCAGACATAGGCCGTGCAGGCGGAGGGACGCTCCGGCTTGCCGAAAATGCCGCAACCGCCGTTCTCGATATGCCGGCAGGCGTGATAGGCGGGCTTGTCGAGGGCCTGGATCTCGGGAAGCGTGCAGCAATAGGTGCAGGTGCGGCAATGGGAGATGCGTTCGCCAGCCTCCCGCCGCCGCTTGGCCTGCCCCATCTCAGCCTCTCTGGCCTTCCTTGACCGCCTGCAGCAGCGCCTTCTGGATCGGCTCGTTGCCGGCGCAGATGTCGCCGTTCAGCATCATGTTGTCATGGCCGTCGCAATCGGTCACGAAGCCGCCGGCCTCGCGGATCAGCACGATGCCGGCCGCGATGTCCCAGGGCTTGGGACCGCGCTCCCAGAAAGCGTCGAACCGTCCGGCGGCGACATAGGCGAGGTCGAGCGAGCAGGCGCCCGAGCGCCTGACGCCGCCGAAGCGCGATTGAACCACCTTCAGCTCGTTGCGGAACTGCACGTGGTCGCCGCCGCCGATATGGGGAATGCCGCAGCCCACGACGCTCAGTTCGGGCTTGCGGCGGGCCGAGACGCGCAGGCGCCGGTCGTTGAGGAAGGCGCCGGTGCCGCGCTCGGCGACATAGAGCTCGTCGATGGCCGGATTGTAGACGACGCCCGCGACCAGCACGCCGTTGCGCTCGAGGCCGATCGAGACGGCGAAATGCGGAATGCCGTGCAGGAAATTGGTCGTGCCGTCGAGCGGATCGACGATCCAGGTATGGGTCTCGTCGGTGCCCTCGGTCTTGCCGCCTTCCTCGCCGATGAAGCCGTATCCCGGCCGCGCCTTGAGGAGCTCGGTCTTGACGATCTGTTCGGCCTTGCGGTCGGCAGCCGAGACGAAATCGCCCGGCCCCTTCACGGAGACCTGCAGATTCTCGACCTCGCCGAAGTCGCGCTTGAGGCTGCGGCCGGCCTTGAGGGCGGCGCCGACCATGACGTTGAGCAGTGCGGAGCGGAGCATTGCGGTCCTTCGCGGGTCGTTAAGGGGCGGTCATGCCCGCCAGGGCCTCTGCGGTCAAGCCAGCCCGCTGCGGCCGGGCCAACTATCGCAGCCAGTTGCGCGCGCCCTGCTCGGCCGCCTCGCGCTGCACCGGGTCCATGGTCTTCACGTAGTCGCGCAGCCAGGCATCCTCCGCCCCGAGATATTCCGCGGTCAGGTACCATTGCGCCGCCATGACGGCGTTCGGCGCGATACCGCGGCCGGCCGCCAGCAGCCGGGCGAGGCGGTTCATGGCCAGCGGATTGCCGCGCAGCGCCGCCTTGCGGAATAGCTTGGCCGCTGCGGTTTCGTCCTTCGCGGCGCCCTGCCCGTTGAACAGCATGACGGCGTAGTCGATCTGCGCCTCCATCAGGTCCTGCGCTGCCGCGCGGCCGAGATAGACCGCCGCCTGCGCGAGATCGACGGGCACGCCGTTGCCGTCCTTGAGCATGGTTCCATAGGCATATTGCGCATCGGCGCTGCCGAGATCGGCCGCCATCCTGAACCAGCGCGCCGCGCCCTGCGGGTCGCGGTCGCCGCCATGGCCGCCGAGCGCGAGCAGGCCGAGATTGTAGGCGGCGGCGGCATGGCCGAGACCGGCGGCCCGCTCGAAATAGGGCTTTGCCTGCGCGGGATCGCGGGCGAGACCCGCCTTCCCCTCGACATGCATCATGCCGATGGCGAAAATCGCGTTGCGGTCGCCCTTGTCGGCGGCGAGCCGATACCAGCCGAGAGCGCGCTCCTCGTTCTGCGGCACGCCGATGCCGGTGGCATGGAGTTCGGCGAGCAGGGTCATGGAGACGGGATCGGCCGTCGCCTCGACACGCTCGGTCGCTTCGCGGAAGGCGGTGAGGTACTGGCCGCGCTGATAGGCGGAATAGGCGGAATCGGCGCTCGGCGGTTCTGCGCGGGCGGGCGCCGGAGCAGCCGGCGCGGAGCGGGGCGCCGGGCGGTTCTGCGCAAAGGCATCCGGGCCCGTCAGCGCGAACAGGCAGGCCACGGCGAGCGCGCGCGACGCGGCTTTCATGGCCTGCGGGCCCCGGCCAGCGCGGCAAGGGCCGCGGCGACGCCCGCCTGCGGACCTCCGGCATGGTTCCAGACCGGATCGGCCAGCGCGGCGAAATCGGCCGAGACCGCGGCGAGAGCGGCGGCCCCCTCGGTGTCGGGCGCAAAGCCGATGACCGGCACCTCGAACAACTCGGCCCACCAGCCGACACGCTCGACCACCGCGTGGAACGGCGGCAAAAGGCCGTTCTTCTCGGCATGGCGCGACACGATCGGCTCGCCGAACATGACATAGTCCGCGCCGCTCTCGGCGGCGGTCATGGCATCGTCGCGCGACTTCAGCCCTGCGACGCCGACCATCCGCTGGGGCGAGAGACTTGCCACCGCATCGGCGAGGCGCTGGGCGTCGTAGGCGACGTGGCACCCGTCGGCGCCGCCCCGCGCGGCGACCGCCGGCGATGCCGCGACTATCAGCGCGGCGCCGTGTTTCTGCGCGACGGGGGCGAGAATTTTGACCGCATTGACCAGCGCGCGCTCGTCCGCCTCGGCGAAGCGGGCGATGACGGCGGCGACCGCGCCGCCGGACAAGGCTTCCTCCAGCAAGCCGGCAAAGGTATCTGCCGCCTCGATCACCGGCGTCACGAGAACAAGCTGGGTTTGCGGCTGGGGCAGCTCGGGATTACGCATGGCTGCGCACATGAGGCTCGAAAGCGGCAAAAAAGCGGAACGACGGAACGTTCATCCTCGGTATCGACATCGTTTGGAAACATCTCGGCTTGAGGTTTCGCATCCATGCGGGCACCGGGTCGGGAAATCAACCGACGCCGCTGCGCCTGCCTGCCGCTATCCTTGCCCGACCCAATGTCAGGATCATCACGATGCGACCTTCCGCGAGCCTGTTCCTTTCGGCTGCCTTCGTTCTCGTCACCGGTTCGGTGGCCCTTGCCGGCCCCGCCGACGACCTTTCGCGCGCTGCCGTATCCGGCCTCGCCGGCCTCCAGATTTCCGGCGCGGCCGTGGGCGAGGCCCGCGACGAGGGCTCGAACGTCATTCTGTCCAACGTCACCTTCTCCTCGGCCGGCGACCGCGCTGTCGGCGTCAGGATCACTCGCGCGACCGTGACCGGCGGCGTCGGCTCCACCGACGCGCTGTCGAACTCGCGGATCGTGCTGGAGGGCGTCGAGGGCACCGGCTCGGACGGCCAGTCCTACCGCATCGACCGCGCCGAGATTGCCGGCGCGCAGGGCTCCTTCGCGGCGATCCTCGGCAGCCTTGCCACCCGCGAACCCTTCTTCCAGGGCGCGAGCGAGGCTTCCGTCACCGGCTTCTCGGCGCAGTCCATCGACATTCCCGCCATGACGCTGCAGCGCCGGCGCGACGCGCGCATGGAGCAGGCCGCCTATCGCAACGTGCGGCTGAACAGCTATCGGCAGGGCAAGATTTCGGAACTGACCATTGCCGGCGTGATCACGACCCCGGCGGAGGGCCAGCAGGGCTCGCGGGTCGAGATCGGTGCAAGCCGTTTCGTCGGCTTCGACGCCTCGGCCGGCACGCGCGCGGGCAATACGACGACGGTTGCGCTGGAGAGCGGCACGATCGACCAGATCCGCGGCACCAGCGTCCAGAACGCGCCGTTCAGCATCGACCGCGTCTCCTTCGGCCGGGTGTCGATGCGGCCGGGCGAGCGCTCGCTCGTCGCACTGACCCAGACGATGCAGGAGATCGACCCGGCCGCCGCGACGGAGGAATCGCGCCGGCGCAGCATGGGCGTCGTCGCCGAGCTGTTCTCGCGGCTCGACATCGACAATGTCGAGATGACCGGCTTCAAGGGCCAGACCAACCAGAACCAGCCGGTGGTGCTGGCCCGATTCGCCATCCGCGGCGTGTCGCAGGGCCGCATCGGCTCCATCGACTTCGGGGGGCTGACGGCATCCGACCGCAACGGCCAGACGACCACCATCGGCAAGTTTACCATCGAGACCATCGACGCGACCGGCCTGATCGCGCTCGCCAAGGACTTCTCGGAGGGCGCCTATTCCGCCGGCAAGCCGGTGCCGCCGAGCGCCTATCCCGACATCCGCCGCCTGCTTATGGAGGATATCGCGGTCAAGAACCCGGGCGGCCAGGACCTCGCCAGCGTCAAGCGCTTCCTCGTCGAGGCGGGGCCGCGCATCGGCCTCGTGCCGACGCGCCTGCGCGCCCAGCTCGAAGGCTTCGTCGCGCCGATCAACGACGCGCGCCAGCGCGCCCAGATGGCGCCGCTGGGGCTGACCGACAAGATCAACCTCGGAGCCGAGCTCGACATCGAGTATGACGACGCCTCGCGCGAGCTGCGCGTGCGCAACGTCAAGGTCGATGTCGACGATGTCGGCTCGCTGAACCTCGTCATGACCATCGGCGGGCTCGACCGCGCCCAGATCGAGGCCCTGCCGGGCAGCGCCGCGGTGCTCGGTCTCTCGGCCAAGGCCGGCCGCCTGACGCTGACCTTCAGCGAGGACGGCGGCGTCGAGTCCTTCGTCAGCCATGTCGCCGGCCAGACCGGCCTCAGCGAGGACGACTTCAAGGAGCAGATCAAGCAGCAGGCCGGCATGATGGTCGGCCAGTTCATCCAGGACCGCGCGCTGGCCGAGCGCATCACAGAGGCTTTCGGCGAGTTCCTCGACGATCCCTCCTCGCTCGCGATCACGCTGACGCCGAAGGGCGACATCCCGCTGGCGGCGCTGGCGGTGGCCATGCGCGGCTCGCCCTTCGCGGTGATCCCGATGTTCAACATCGAGGTGAAGGCGAACGAGTGAGGCAGATTACCTTGCCCTGACACCCGTCATGCCCGGCCTTGTGCCGGGCACCCACGATTTGAACTCTGCGGATAAGAGGAAGTCGTGGGTGGCCGGGCCAAGCCCGGCCATGACGCGTTCAGCTACCAGAGCATTCATGCAGTCAGAAAGAAAACGGGGAGGCGCGCGCCTCCCCGTTTCATTTCATGCTGCGCTTCGCGCCGATCAGGCGATCTTCGGGTCGAGTTCGCCCTTGGCGTAGCGCTTGGCCATGTCGGCGAGCGTCACCACGCGCTTGATCTTCGAGGCCTGCCCGGCCGTGTTGAACTCCTGAAGACGCTGCTTGCAGAGGGCGGTCATCGCCTCCATGGCAGGCTTCAGGTACTTGCGCGGATCGAATTCGCCCGGGCTCTCCGACAGAACCTTGCGGATCTGGCCGGTCATGGCCATGCGGTTGTCGGTGTCGATGTTGATCTTGCGGACGCCGTGCTTGATGCCGCGCTGGATCTCCTCGACCGGCACGCCCCATGTCGGCTTCATCTGGCCGCCGAACTTGTTGATGATGTCCTGCAGCTCCTGCGGCACCGACGACGAGCCGTGCATGACGAGGTGGGTGTTCGGCAGCTTGCTGTGAATTTCCTCGATGACGTTCATCGCGAGGACCTTGCCGTCCGGCTTGCGCGTGAACTTGTAGGCGCCGTGCGAGGTGCCCATGGCGATGGCGAGCGCGTCGACCCTGGTCTCCTTGACGAATTTCACGGCTTCGTCCGGATTGGTCAGAAGCTGGTCGTGGGACAGCTGGCCCTCGGCGCCGTGGCCGTCCTCGGCCTCGCCCATGCCGCTTTCGAGGCTACCAAGCACGCCGAGCTCGCCTTCAACGGAAATGCCGCCGAGATGGGCCATGTCGGTGACCTTCCTAGTGACGCCGACATTGTAGTCCCAGTCGCCGGGGGTCTTGCCGTCGGCCTTCAGCGAGCCGTCCATCATGACCGAGGTGAAGCCCGCCTGGATGGCGGTCATGCAGGTCGCCGGCTCGTTGCCGTGGTCGAGATGCACGCAGACCGGGATGTGCGGGTAGATTTCGGTGACCGCGTCCATCATGTGCTTGAGCATGATGTCGTTGGCGTAGGAGCGCGCGCCGCGCGAGGCCTGGATGATCACCGGCGCGTCGACCGCATCGGCCGCCGTCATGATCGCCAGCGCCTGCTCCATATTGTTGATGTTGAAGGCCGGCACGCCGTAATCGTTTTCGGCGGCATGGTCGAGGAGCTGGCGGAGGGTGATGCGGGCCATTGGCGGTGTCCGTCCTGTCGTTGCTGGTATTGCGACCCTCTAGCGCAAGGTCGCGGCCAAAAAAAGCCGCCAGATCGGCGCAGCACTCTCAATGCGGGCGCGGAACCGGCACGGGCGCGCTGAGCGGCGGGGTGTGTGCCTGGCGCAAAGCGAGCAGTTCGGTCAGCCGCTCCATGACCATGCGCTGGACGGTCTCGTTGGTCGCCAGCATGGCGTGGTTCACCATGAAGGCTCCCGACTGCCAGGCATCGATGTTCTCGGCGCCTGCGACCTGCGGGAAGCCCGGCGTGTGGATGTTGATGCAGCGCGTCGCAGGGCAGGACGGCGAGCCGAAGGCCGCATCGATGGTGATGACCAGAGGAGCCGGCTTGCCCGCGGCGATCTGCTCGCGCGCATAGCGCAGCGCCGTCGCCCCGCCCATGGAATGGCCGATGATGACGTCGGGCTCGACTCCCGCCGTGCGGCTCATCAGGTGGTTGTCGACGACGGCGCGGTAGCCAAGACGCTCGACATTGGCGGCGAGCACGGAGACGCCGATATAGTTCTGCTGGACATAGATGAAGAGGCCGTCGAGCAGCAGGGCGGTCGGCCTCGGCCCTTGCGCGCGAGCCGCCCCTGCCCCGGCGCAGAGGGCGAACACGGCAGCGGCGATGCGGATGAGGCGCTGTCCCATATGTCCGCTCTGGCGCGTTTCCCCGGGCTTCAGGCGAGCATGCGGTTCAGGCCTTGAGGACCTCGACGCCCGGCAGCGGCTTGCCTTCCAGCCATTCGAGGAAGGCGCCGCCGGCCGTCGAGACGTAGGTGAAATCATCCGCGACCTTGGCAGCATTGAGGGCCGCCACCGTGTCGCCGCCGCCGGCGACCGAGAGCAGCTTGCCGGCCTTAGTGCGCCTGGCGGCATGGCGCGCCGCTTCCACGGTGCCCTTGTCGAAGGGATGGAGCTCGAACGCGCCGAGCGGACCGTTCCAGACGAGGGTCGCGGCATCGTCGATGGCGCCGTGGATGCGCTCGATCGACTGCGGGCCGACATCGAGGATCATGGCGTCGTGGGGGATGGCGTCGAGCCCGTAGGCGAAAGCCGGGGCGTTGTTCTCGAAATGATAGGCGATCGTGGCGTCGACAGGCAGGATGATCGCGCATTTCGCGGCCTCCGCCTTCGCCATGATGCGGCGGGCGGTATCGGCGAGATCCTTCTCGGCCAGCGACTTGCCGATCTTCACGCCCTGCGCGTGCAGGAAGGTGTTGGCCATGCCGCCGCCGATGACGAGGGCATCGACCTTGGCGACGAGGTTTTCGAGAAGGTCGATCTTGGTCGAGACCTTGGCGCCGCCGACCACGGCGACGACCGGCCGCTTCGGCTTGCCGAGCGCCTTTTCGAGGGCTTCGAGCTCGGCCTGCATGGTGCGGCCGGCATAGGCCGGGAGGACGCGGCCGAGGCCCTCGGTCGAGGCATGGGCGCGATGGGAGGCGGAGAAGGCGTCCGCCACCCAGATGTCGCCGTTCTCGGCCAGAGCCTTGACGAAATCCGGGTCGTTCTTTTCCTCGCCCTTGTGGAAGCGGGTGTTTTCCAGAACGAGGATTTCGCCTGGCTTGATGGCGTCCACGGCGCGCTTGGCGACATCGCCGATGCAGTCCTCTGCGAAGGCGACATGCCGCTTCAGCACATGGGCGAGCGAGGGCACGACCTGCTTCAGCGACTGCGCGGCATCCACGCCCTTGGGGCGGCCGAAATGGGCGAGGATGATGACCTTGCCGCCGCGGTCGGCAATGTCGATCAGGGTCGGCACGATGCGCTCGAGGCGCGTCAGGTCGGTGACCCTGCCGTCCTCCATGGGCACGTTGAGATCGACGCGCACGAGCACGCGTTTGCCCTTCACGTCGGCGTCGTCGAGGGTGCGGAAGGAGGTCATGAGGCACCGAACTAAGGAGTTGGGTCGCGCGGATCGGCCGACCAATTGTCATGGTTCGGGTTGGAATCGCGGCTCATACCCTGCCGAAATCCAAACCAGATCAAAGCGAAAAGGCCGAACAGGCCGGAGATTCCAAGGATATTCTGCCACGACATCGACAGCCCCCAAGGAGAAATGGCGCCTCGATGAGAGGCGCCATTTTGTACAGGATCAGATCAGCTTCGCCATCGCCACCGCCGTATCGCTCATGCGGTTCGAGAAGCCCCACTCGTTGTCGTACCAGGTGAGGATGCGCACCAGCTTCTCGTCCATGACCTTGGTCTGGTCGAGCGCGAAGATCGACGAGTGCGGGTCGTGGTTCATGTCGATCGAGACGTTCGGCTGGTCGGTATAGGTGAGGATGCCCTTGAGCGGGCCGCGCTTGGCCGCCTTCAGGATCGCCTCGTTGATCTTCTCGACCGAGGTCCGGCGCTTGGCCATGAACTTGAAGTCCACCACCGAGACGTTCGGCGTCGGCACGCGGATCGAGGTGCCGTCGAGGCGGCCCTTGAGCTCCGGAATGACGAGGCCGATGGCCTTGGCCGCACCCGTCGAGGTCGGGATCATCGACAGGGACGCGGCGCGGGCGCGGTAGAGGTCCTTGTGCATGGTGTCCAGCGTCGGCTGGTCGCCCGTATAGGCGTGGATCGTGGTCATGAAGCCCTTGTCGATGCCGCAGGCCTTGTGCAGGACCGAGACGACCGGGGCGAGGCAGTTGGTGGTGCAGGAGGCGTTGGAGACGACCGTGTGGTCCCTGGTCAGGGCCTGGTCGTTGACGCCGTAGACGACGGTGAGGTCGGCGCCGTCGCAGGGCGCCGAGACGAGAACGCGCTTGGTGCCGGCCTTGAGGTGCGCGGCGGCCTTGTCGCGGGTCGTGAAGATGCCCGTGCACTCCATGGCGATGTCGACGTTCAGCGCCTTGTGCGGCAGTTCGGCCGGGTCCTTGATGGCCGTGACCCTGATGCGCTTGCCGGCCACCACGATGTGGTCTCCGTCGACCGTCACCGTCGCCGGGAAGCGGCCATGGACCGAGTCGAAGCGCAGCAGATGCGCGTTCGTCTCCACCGGGCCGAGGTCGTTGATGCCGACCACCTCGATGTCCTTGCGCTTGCCCTCGACGATGGCGCGCAGGACGTTGCGGCCGATGCGGCCGAAACCATTGATGAAGACGCGAACGGTCATCGAATTCCTCTCCTTCATGCCGGCCGCATCACCCGTGGCGGCCCTACCCAGCGGTCGGACGCCGCGATCTGGCGTCCAATCACGTCATTCCCAAGGCGCGGATCGGGTGATCCGCGCCAGAACGGCTTGCGCAAGGCGCGGCTCAGCCGATCCGCGCCAGAACGGCCTCGGCGGCAGCTTCCGCCGTGATGCCGAAATGCCTGTAGAGCTCCTTGTAGGGCGCGGAGGCGCCGAACCCGGTCATGCCGACGAAGATGCCGTCATTGCCGATGACAGCGTCCCAGCCCATGCGCACGCCGGCCTCGATGGCGACCTTCACCGGCGCGTCGCCGATGATGGTCTCGCGGATTTCGGCGGACTGTTCCAGGAACAGGTCCAGCGAGGGCACGGAAACGACGCGGGCGATGACGCCCTTCTCGGCCAGCAGCTTCCGCGCGCCGACGGCGATCTCGACCTCGGAGCCGGTGGCGAAGAGCGTCACCTGCGCCTTACCGCCCTCGGCCTTGAACAGCTCGTAGGCGCCGGCCGCGGAGCGGTTCGCCTTCACGTCGGTCCGGAGCTGCGGCAGGTTCTGGCGGGTCAGCGCCAGCGTGGTCGGGCCGTCGATGCGGTTCAGCGCGAGCTCCCAGCACTCGGCCACCTCGACCGCGTCGCAGGGACGGAAGACGCGCATGTTCGGCATGGCGCGGAGCGCGGCCACATGCTCGACCGGCTGGTGGGTCGGACCATCTTCGCCGAGGCCGATGGAATCGTGGGTCATCACATAGACGACGCCGGTGCCCATCAGTGCCGAGAGGCGCATGGCCGGGCGGCAATAGTCGGTGAAGACCAGGAAGGTCGCGCCATTCGGCGCAAAGCCGCCATGCAGGGCGATGCCGTTCATGGCGGCGGCCATGCCATGCTCGCGGATGCCGTAATGGATGTAGCGGCCCTTCGGGTTCTTCGCCGAGAAGGCGACGGCCGACTTAGCCTTGGTGTTGTTGGAGCCGGTTAGATCGGCCGAGCCCGCGAGGAATTCCGGCATGGCCGGCACGATGGCCTCGATGGCGAGTTCCGACGACTTGCGGGTCGCAATGTTCTGCGGCGTGGCGAGCAGCGCCTTCTTGTGGGCGGCGAGGGCCTTGGCGAGCTTCGCCGGCCGCTCGTGGGCGAGGCGGCGGTTGAACTCGGCCTGCTTCTTCGGCGGCAGGGTGCCGAACAGCGATTCCCAGGTCTTGCGGGCGCTCGCGCCGCGCGCGCCGATCTTGCGCCAGGCGTCGAGCACGTCGGGAGAAACGGCGAAGGGCTCCGGCGCGATGCCGAGCTTTTCCTTCGCGGCCTTCAGTTCTTCCGCGCCCAGCGGCTCGCCGTGCGCCTTGGAGGTGCCGGCCTTCTTCGGCGCGCCGTAGCCGATGACGGTCTTGCAGGCGATGAGCGAGGGTTTGGACGATTTCTTCGCGCGCTCGATGGCAGCGGCAATGGCCTCGGGATCGTGGCCGTCGACACGCTCGGCGCGCCAGCCGGCGGCCTGGAAGCGCTTCACCTGATCGACCGAGTCGGCGATCGACAGCGGGCCGTCGATGGAGATGTCGTTGTCATCGAACAACACGATCAGCTTGTTCAGCTTCCAGTGCCCCGCCATGGCGATGGCTTCCTGGCTGACGCCCTCCATGAGGTCGCCGTCGGAAGCGATGACATAGGTGTGGTGATCGACGGCCTTCTTGCCGAACTCGGCGGCGAGCATCTTTTCGGCCAGCGCCATGCCGACGGACGTCGCGATGCCCTGCCCCAGCGGACCCGTGGTGGTCTCGACGCCCTTGGTGATGAAGTTCTCGGGATGGCCGGGGGTCTTCGAGCCGAGCTGGCGGAAATTCCTGATCTCGTCCAGCGTCATTTCCGGCGCGCCGGTCAGGTAGAGCAGCGCATAGACGAGCATCGAGCCGTGGCCGGCGGAAAGCACGAAGCGGTCGCGGTCCGGCCAGGCCGGATTGGCCGCATCGAACTTCAGGAAGCGCGAGAACAGGACGGTGGCGATATCGGCCGTGCCCATGGGCATGCCGGGATGGCCGGACTTCGCCTTCTCCACCGCGTCCATCGCCAGCGAGCGGATCGCATTGGCCAGTTTGTCGTGCTGGGCGCGGGTCATGGCCTCGGTCGGCATCGAGAACTGCTCCTCAAGGCGCGCCGAGATCAGCCGGAACCAGCGCCAATTCGATGGAAAAGGCCCCGGTCAGGGTGAAAACAGGGCCGCTCGGCGCGTGTCCTACCAGCGGGCGCTTCCAAGTCAATGGTCCGATGGGCAGGGCGGCGGTGCAGCCGCCCTGTGCGCCACCTCATCCGCCATCGACGCGGCCGATCTTGCGGACCGCCTGGATCAGGCGGGTGGAGTCGGCCTGGACGAACTGCGTGAACTCCGGCTGGTCGAGATAGGCCGGCGGCGAACCCGCGCGTTCGAACACGGTTCTGACCGCCGGATCGGCCATCGTCGTGCGCATGGCTTCCCTGAGACGGGCGATGACCGCGGCCGGCGTGCCCGCGGGCACGAACAGCCCGGCCCAGATGTAGAATTCGACATCGCCGAAGCCGAGTTCCTTGAAGGTCGGCGTATCCGGGAAGCTCGGCACGCGCTCCGCGCCGAAATTGGCGAGGACGCGGATCGAGCCGGCATCGACCTGCGGTTTCAGCACGCCCGGCGCCGAGGCCAGCGCCTGGATATTGCCGGAGATGAGGTCGGTCATGGCCGGGCCGGCTCCCCGATAGGGGATGTGGTTCATCTTGAGGCCGGCATTGGTGTTGAACATCTCCATGGAGACGTGGAGCGTGCCGTAGGGGCCGGACGAGCCATAGGGAATCTGCCCCGGCCGCGCCCTGGCGTCGGCGGCAAGTTCCGCGACGTTCTTCCAGGGCGCGCGGGCGTTGACGGCGAGCAGGGTCGGGTCGGCCAGCACCCGCGCGATGGGAACGAGCTGGTCGACCTCGTACTGCGCCTGACGCCCCATGATGCGGTCCGCCTCCGGCAGCACCGCGAGGGAGGACAGGGTCATCAGCAGTGTATGGCCGTCGGCGTCGGATTTGGCGACGGCGGCATTGCCGAGCGCGCCGCCGGCACCGCCGCGATTGTCCACGACGACAGGCTTGCCGAGCAGCTTTTCCAGCGACTGGGCGACAGGTCGGGCGGCGAGATCCCCCTGCCCGCCCGGCGGAAACGGCACGACCATGCGGATGTTCTGCGAGGGCCAGGCGGGCTGGCCGATGGCGGGCGCGGCAAGCCCCGCCGCGCCAAGTCCAGTCGCACCAAGTCCCGCAGCGCCAGTCAGGAAGAGCCTTCGGTCGAGTTCAGCCTTGGTCATCGTGTTCCTCCGTCCGATTCTTGTCGTTGATCGATGTGGTACCGGCTCAGGCGACCGGATTCTCCAGGCGCCCGATACCGGAAATCTCGATGGCGACGCGGTCGCCGCCTTTCAGGAATTTCGGCGGCGAGAAGCCGATGCCGACGCCGACCGGCGTGCCGGTGGCAATGATATCGCCGGGTTCGAGCGCGATGACCGCCGATATGGTCTCGATCAGGGTCGGAATGTCGAAGATGAGGTCGGCCACAACGGCGTCCTGCCGCAGTTCGCCGTTGACCCAGGTGCGCAGGTTCAGCTTGCGCACGTCCGGCACCTCGTCGGCGGTGAGGATGGCGGGGCCCATCGGGCAGAACGTATCGATGCCCTTGCCGAGCAGCCATTGCCGGTGCTTCTGCTGCAGCGTCCGCGCGGTCACGTCGTTGACGATCGTGTAGCCGAAGACGTGGGCAGCGGCATCGGCCTTTGCGATGCCGCGGCCGCCCCTGCCGATGACGACGGCCAGTTCGCCCTCGTAATCGACGGAGGCGGTCGGATCGAGGCTGCCGAGAACGGTTTCGCCCGTCGCGATCACGCTGGACGGCGGCTTGGAGAAGACCACCGGCGCTTCGGGGATGACCTCCTTGGCGGTCGAATCGAAGCCCGACGAGGCGAATTCCTTGGCATGCTCGTGGTAGTTCTTGCCGACGCAGAATACGTTGCGGGCCGGCCGCGGGATCGGCGCGAGCAGCTTCACGCCGGCGAGCGGCACGGGCTCGCCAAGATGAGAATCGAGGGAGCCGGCCAGCCCCTGCCATGCCGCGATCAGCGCGAGCATTGAGCCTGCGGCCTCTCCCGCCGAAGCGCCGACCGGCCTGACCGTCGTACCGTCGCGCGCGAGCACCGCAACCTGCCGGCGCCCACCCGTCTCGATCGTCACCAAACGCACTTCGCATCTCCCCAATCGATTGCAGGATGGGGGTTATAGCACTGCGCCGGCATTCGGCGAGGGGGCCGGGCGCAACATCGCCGCGCCCGCAAACTCATGTGCTCCGCCGGCTTCGGACGTTGACGCTGTTCAAGCCGCTCGCGTAGGTTCCGATCCTGGTTCGGCGGCGTCGCGGCGGCTCCGGCACGGCCACTTTCTGGAACGCGGGATCGATATTGGCATCGACGGCCGACCCTTCGCGCCTTGAGGCAGCAGCGGCCCGCCTGAGGGCGGCGCTGTCGGCGCTCGAAACGGCCGTCGCCCGCAAGCTGGAGGCGGATCGCGGCAGCGCCGTCACGCAGAAGCAGATCGAGGCGCTGCAGCAGGATCGCGCCCATCTCGCCGAGGAGTTGGACCGGGCGAGCGAGCACGCCCACCAGCTCGAAACCGTCAACCGCGAGGTCGCCCGGCGTCTCGATCTCACGATGGACGCGATTCGCGGCGTCCTCGCCAATTACGAGACCTGACCGAATGGCCCATGTTTCGGTGACCATCAACGGCCGCCAGTTCCGGATGGCCTGCGACGACGGGCAGGAGGACCATCTCCTGAAGCTCGCGGCCGAGGTGAACGAGAAGGTCGACCAGCTCAAGGGCGCGTTCGGCGAGATCGGCGACACGCGGCTGACCGTCATGGCGGCGATCATGGTCGCCGACGAACTGGCGGACGTGCGCCGCCGTCTGAAGACCGCCGAAGCCGAACTCGGCGCGCTCCGCGATGCCCGCGCGCTGCTGGCCGAGAAGGTCACCGACCGCGAAACCGCCATGGCGGGAGCGCTCGACGATGCCGCAGCCTCGATCGAGCGGCTGACCGCGCAGCTCACCGGCCTGTCGCGGAAAGAGCCCTGAGCGGAGCGGACTGTTGCGCGGGCGCGGCGTCCTGTCTAAACCGGAACCATTCTCTCTGCCCGGCCTCCCCTCGACCATGACCAGCAACACCAAGAACGGCGAGAACGCGGCAGGCGATCCGGGACCGACACTCTTGCCGGACTCGCTCGACCTCGTGAGCGCCCCGCCCGACCAGCGCAAGGAATTGTGGGGCGACATCATCGCCCATCCCGATCCTGGCAGCGGCGGCGAGCCGCGCCTCGAAGCGCGCGTCATGATGTATCCGGACAAGTCGCGCTTCTTCGTCTCATACCCCTCGGGCAAGGAAGAGGTCTGCTCGCCGGCGCAGTTCGTGGCGCTGGTTCTCGAACTGAAGCGGTCGCGCCGCTATTCCTTCGTGCGCCACCGGCCCTGAGCCGCTTGTCGCGGCGGCCCTTTTCCTGTAATGCCCGCGCCTATCCGACGGATCGATACCTGATCGACCGGCCGGCAGCGTCGGGACGGGCCTGATTGTCCGTCCGGGTCGGGCCCTGCCCCTCCCGCCTTCGCGTCCACGCCGTGGCCCCCGACGGGCCGCCGCCCTGGACGGGGTCCGCTGCCAGCCCCGACCACGATCCGCCAGCATCTTGAACTCCACGCCGCCTTCCGCCTGGGTTGCGCCCGCGAGCCGTCATCGGCCGCGACCGGACGCTCCTTCAGCCCATCGTTCGGCCCATCGGCCGGCGGCGACCATCAAACCCCGGCGCAGCAACGGGCAACCAAGGACGAACCACGTATGGCAACCGCCAACAGCATGAACCCCTCCCGCGACGATTTCGCCGCGCTCCTCGCCGAGAGCTTCGGCAAGACCGAGATGAACGAAGGCTCGGTGGTCAAGGGCACCGTGGTCGGGATCGAGAAGGATCTCGCGATCATCGACGTCGGTCTCAAGACCGAGGGCCGCGTGGCCCTGAAGGAATTCACCGGCCCCGGCCGCGAAGGCGACATCAAGATCGGCGACGTCGTCGAGGTCTATCTCGAGCGCGTCGAGAACGCCCTCGGCGAGGCCGTCATCTCGCGCGACAAGGCGCGCCGCGAAGAGAGCTGGGTCAAGCTCGAGAAGGCGTTCAACGCCAACGAGAAGGTTTCCGGCACGATCTTCAACACCGTCAAGGGCGGCTACACCGTCGATCTCGACGGCGCCGTGGCTTTCCTGCCGCGCTCGCAGGTCGATATCCGTCCGATCCGCGACGTCGGCCCGCTGATGAACTCGCCGCAGCCGTTCCAGATCCTGAAAATGGATCGCCGCCGCGGCAACATCGTCGTCTCGCGCCGCACGGTCCTCGAAGAGACCCGCGCCGAGCAGCGTCACGAGCTGGTGCAGAACCTCGAAGAGGGTCAGGTCATCGACGGCGTGGTGAAGAACATCACCGATTACGGCGCCTTCGTGGACCTCGGCGGCATCGACGGCCTGCTGCACGTCACCGATATCGCCTGGCGCCGCGTCAATCACCCGTCCGAGGTGCTGACGATCGGCCAGACCGTGAAGGTCAAGATCGTCAAGATCAACCACGAGACGCACCGCATCTCGCTGGGCATGAAGCAGCTCCTCGACGATCCGTGGCAGGGCATCGAGGCCAAGTACCCGATCAACGCCCGCTTCAAGGGCCGCGTCACCAACATCACCGACTACGGCGCCTTCGTGGAGCTGGAGCCGGGCATCGAGGGCCTCATCCACGTCTCCGAGATGTCGTGGACCA
>VFQP010000417.1_pt1 | contig 87664 bp, 106 predicted proteins | sample 3512351 | NCBI WGS metagenome assembly VFQP01 (sample SAMN10412372, study PRJNA504923) | tailings metagenome | isolation source: Relicate 1 Philex TSF1 revegetated site | place: Philippines: Tuba, Benguet | collected 2017-08-29
TGGTCGAGCTGGAAGTGCGCGAGCTGCTGTCGAAGTACGACTTCCCGGGCGACGATATCCCGATCGTGCGCGGTTCGGCCCTGTGCGCGCTGGAAGACAGCAACAAGGAGCTGGGCCACGACGCGATCCTGAAGCTGATGGCCGAGGTGGACCGCTACATCCCGCAGCCGGAGCGTCCGAAGGACAAGCCGTTCCTGATGCCGGTGGAAGACGTGTTCTCGATCTCGGGCCGCGGCACCGTGGTGACGGGTCGCGTTGAGCGCGGCATCATCAAGGTTGGCGAGGAAGTCGAGATTGTCGGCCTGAAGGCGACGGTTAAGACCACCGTGACCGGCGTTGAAATGTTCCGCAAGCTGCTGGATTCGGGTGAAGCCGGCGACAACATCGGCGCGCTGCTGCGCGGCGTGCAGCGTGACGACGTTGAGCGCGGCCAGGTTCTGGCCAAGCCGGGTTCGATCACCCCGCACACCAAGTTCAAGGCCGAAGCCTACATCCTGACCAAGGAAGAGGGCGGCCGCCACACCCCGTTCTTCACCAACTACCGTCCGCAGTTCTACTTCCGCACCACCGACGTGACCGGTGTGGTGTCGCTGCCGGAAGGTGTCGAGATGGTGATGCCGGGCGACAACGTGACCATGCAGGTCGAGCTGATCGCGCCGATCGCCATGGATGACGGCCTCCGCTTCGCCATCCGCGAAGGCGGCCGCACCGTCGGCGCCGGCGTCGTCGCCAGCATCTCCGCCTAAGCGGGAACCGGAAAGCGAAAGTCATGGACAGCCAGAATATCCGCATCCGCCTCAAGGCTTTCGATCATCGCGTGCTCGATCAGAGCACCAGCGAGATCGTCAGCACGGCGAAGCGCACCGGGGCCCGTGTGCGGGGCCCGATCCCCTTGCCGACGCATATCGAGAAGTTCACCGTGAACCGCTCGCCGCACGTCGACAAGAAGTCCCGTGAGCAGTTTGAAATCCGCACGCACAAGCGGTTGCTCGACATCGTCGACCCGACGCCTCAGACCGTGGACGCGCTGATGAAGCTCGACCTGGCTGCTGGCGTCGACGTCGAGATCAAGCTCTGAGGTGGATGTGATGCGTACCGGATTGGTGGCACGCAAGCTGGGCATGACCCGGCTGTTCGCGGACGATGGGAGCCATGTTCCCGTCACCGTGCTTAAGGTGGACAACCTGCAGGTCGTTGCTCAGCGCACGGCCGACAAGGATGGCTACAACGCAGTGCAGCTCGGTCTTGAGACCGTGAAGCCGAAGAACGTCTCGAAGGCCATGCGCGGCCACTTCGCCAAGGCGAATGTGGAACCGAAGCGCAAGCTGGTCGAGTTCCGCGTCGAGGCCGATGGCCTGGTCGATGTCGGTGCTGAACTGTCGGTGGAGCATTTCGTCGTCGGTCAGTTCGTCGATGTGACCGGCACGACCGTCGGTAAGGGCTTCGCCGGTGCGATGAAGCGGCACAATTTCCGTGGTCTGGAAGCCAGCCACGGCGTGTCTATCAGCCACCGCAGCCATGGTTCGACCGGTAACCGCCAGGATCCGGGCCGTACCTTCAAGAACAAGAAGATGGCCGGCCATATGGGCGACCGTCAGCGGACCCAGCAGAATCTGGTCGTGGTGCGCACTGATGCCGCCCGTGGCCTGATCATGCTGAAGGGCAGCGTTCCGGGTTCGGAAGGTCAGTATGTGCTGGTCAGCGATGCGGTGAAGAAGCCGCGCGCCAAGGACCTGCCGATGCCGGCCGCTCTGAAGTCGGCCGAGAAGTAAGGGTTAGACCATGACCGAGACCATCGAAGTCAAGGTGACGGACCTGGACAACAAGGCGAGCGGCACGCTCGCCCTGTCCAAGGCTGTCTTCGGCCTGCCGGCGCGTGCGGATATCCTGCAGCGCATGGTGATCTGGCAGCTTGCCAAGCGCCAGCAGGGCACCCACAAGACCAAGACCTACGGCGAGGTCGCTGGTTCGACGCGTAAGATCGTCAACCAGAAGGGTTCCGGTGGCGCCCGTCACGGCGGCATCCGTGCCCCGCAGTTCCGCGGCGGCGGCAAGGCCTTCGGTCCGGTGGTGCGCAGCCATGCCATCGACCTGCCGAAGAAGGTCCGCAAGCTGGCGCTGAAGACCGCGCTGTCGGTCAAGCTCGCCGAAGGCAAGCTCGTGGTGCTGAACGACGCCGCCATTGGCGCCGCCAAGACCAAGGAACTGGCCGGCAAGCTCAAGACCCTCGGCCTGCAGAGCGCCCTGGTGATCGACGGCAAGACGCTGAACGACAACTTCGCTCTCGCGGCCCGCGCGATCCGCAACATCGACGTGCTGCCGGAGCAGGGCGCCAATGTGTATGACATCCTGCGCCGCGACACCCTGGTCCTGACCAAGGCCGCGGTCGAAGCCCTGGAGGCTCGCCTGAAATGAGCACTCTGAACCACTACGATGTGATCATCAGCCCGGTGATTACCGAGAAGGCCACCCGTACTTCCGAGTACAACCAGGTGACCTTCCGCGTGCCCCTCGATGCCACCAAGCCGCAGATCAAGGCGGCCGTCGAGGCTCTGTTCAAGGTTAAGGTCAAGGCCGTCAACACCCTGCGGGTGAAGGGCAAGACCAAGTTGTTCCGTGGCCGTCCGGGCCAGCGCTCGGACTACAAGAAGGCGATGGTCACCCTCGCCGAAGGCCAGCGGATCGACGTGACGACGGGGATCTGAAGTCATGGCGTTGAAGAACTTTAAGCCGGTCACGCCGTCCACCCGCGGCTTGGTGCTGATCGATCGCTCGCAGCTCTACAAGGGCCGCCCGGTCAAGGAACTGACCGAAGGCCTGAAGAAGAGCGGTGGCCGCAACAATTCCGGCCAGGTGACCACCCGCCATATCGGCGGTGGCCACAAGCGCCGTTACCGCATGGTGGATTTCAAGCGTCGCAAGTTCGACGTGAGTGCCACCGTGGACCGCATCGAGTATGACCCGAACCGTACCGCTTTCATCGCGCTGCTGAAGTACGATGACGGCGAGGTGGCTTACATCCTGGCGCCGCAGCGCCTGAAGGTGGGCGACCGCGTGGTGGCCGGCGACAAGGCCGACATCAAGCCGGGCAATGCGATGCCGATGAAGTCGATCCCGGTCGGCACCATCATCCACAATGTGGAACTGAAGCCGGGCAAGGGCGGCCAGATGGCCCGTTCCGCCGGCGCCTATGTGCAGCTGGTCGGCAAGGACCAGGGCATGGCGCTGGTGCGCATGCCGTCTGGCGAGCAGCGCCTGGTGCGGGCTGAGTGCATGGCTACCATCGGTGCCGTGTCCAACCCGGATAACCAGAACCAGAATCTCGGCAAGGCTGGCCGCAAGCGCTGGATGGGCATCCGCCCGACCGTGCGTGGTGTGGCCATGAACCCGATCGACCATCCGCATGGCGGCGGCGAAGGCCGCACCTCGGGCGGCCGTCATCCGGTCACCCCGTGGGGCAAGCCGACCAAGGGTAAGCGTACGCGTACGAATAAGCGTACACAGAAGATGATTCTGCGCCGCCGTCCGGCGGGCGCGCATAGCTGATCGGCTTAGGAGGCTGTCGTGGCACGTTCTGTTTGGAAAGGCCCGTTCGTTGACGGGTATCTGCTGAAGAAGGCCGACACCGCGCGTTCGTCGGGCCGCAAGGAGGTCATCAAGACCTGGTCGCGGCGTTCGACTGTGATGCCGCAGTTCGTTGGTCTGACCTTCGGTGTTCACAACGGGCACAAGTTCATCCCGGTGATGGTGACCGAGGAAATGGTGGGTCATAAGCTGGGCGAATTCGCCCCGACCCGCAGCTTCCCCGGCCACACCGCCGACAAGAAGGCGAAGAAGTAACCATGAGCAAGCAGGCACACGAATCCCGCCTCGGCGAGAACGAGGCCATGGCGATTGGTCGCAACATCCGCGTCAGCCCGCGCAAGCTCGGCATTGTTGCCGGTCTGATCCGTGGCATGCGCGTCGAGGCTGCCCTGTCGGAACTGACCTTCTCCAAGCGCCGCATCGCGCAGGACGTGAAGAAGGTGCTGCAGTCCGCCATCGCCAATGCCGAGAACAACCATCAGCTCGACGTCGATCGTCTGGTGGTCTCGGAAGCCAGCGTCGGCAAGGGCCTGGTGATGCGCCGCTTCCATGCGCGCGCCCGCGGCCGTGGTACCCGCATTGAGAAGCCGTTCAGCCATCTCACCATCGTGGTGCGTGAGCGCAGCGAAGAAGAGAAGAAGGCTAAGGGCAAGAAGGCTGCTAAGGCCAAGGCCGAGGAGCAAGCGTAATGGGTCAGAAAGTCAATCCGATCGGTCTCCGCCTCGGGATCAACCGCACCTGGGACTCCCGCTGGTACGCCAGCGACAAGGAGTATTCCACGCTGCTGCATGAAGACCTCAAGATCCGCAAGTATCTTGAGCAGCGTCTGGCCCAGGCCGGCGTCGCCCGCATCGTCATCGAGCGTCCAGCGAAGAAGGCCCGCATCACCATCCATTCGGCGCGTCCGGGCGTGGTGATCGGCAAGAAGGGCGCCGACATCGAGAAGCTGCGCGCCGAACTGGCCAAGATGACCAAGTCGGAAGTGCATCTCAACATCGTTGAGATCCGCAAGCCGGAACTGGATGCCCGCCTGGTGGCCGAGAACATCGCGCAGCAGCTCGAGCGCCGCGTCGCGTTCCGCCGCGCCATGAAGCGCGCCGTGCAGTCGGCGATGCGTCTGGGCGCCGGCGGCATCCGTATCAACTGCTCGGGCCGCCTCGGCGGCGCCGAAATCGCCCGCATCGAGTGGTATCGCGAGGGCCGCGTGCCGCTTCACACCCTGCGCGCCGATGTCGATTTCGCTCGTGGCACCGCCAAGACCGCCTATGGCACTTGCGGCGTCAAGGTGTGGGTGTTCAAGGGCGAGATCATGGCCCATGACCCGATGGCCCAGGACAAGCGGCTGGCCGAACAGCCCAGCGGCCGTCAGGGCTGAGACCGGAGTAACGCGTCATGATGCAACCGAAGCGTACCAAGTTCCGCAAGGCCTTTAAGGGCCGTATCAAGGGCGTCGCCAAGGGCGGCACCGATCTGAATTTCGGCGCCTATGGCCTCAAGGCCCTGGAGCCGGCGCGTCTCACCGCGCGTCAGATCGAAGCCGCGCGCCGTGCGATCACCCGCCACATCAAGCGTCAGGGCCGCATGTGGATCCGCATTTTCCCGGATCTGCCGGTGTCCTCCAAGCCCGCCGAAGTGCGCATGGGCTCGGGCAAGGGCTCGCCGGAATTCTGGGTGTGCCGCGTCAAGCCGGGCCGCGTGATGTTCGAACTCGACGGCATTCCGGGCCAGCTGGCCAAGGAAGCCTTCCTGCTCGGCGCCGCCAAGCTGCCGATCAAGACCCGCGTCGTCACCCGTCTCGGTGAAGGAGCCTAATGCCATGAAGACCAGCGACCTGGTCGGCAAGACCAAGGATGAGCTTAAGGCCAAGCTCGTCGACCTGAAGAAGGAGCAGTTCAACCTGCGCTTCCAGAAGGCGACCGGCCAGCTCGAGAACACCGCGCGCGTCCGCCAGGTGCGCCGTGACATCGCCCGTGTGCGTGGCCTGCTGGACAAGCAGACCGCCGCCGCCCGGGCTTAAGGAGAGCAAGAGATGCCGAAGCGCGTATTGCAGGGCGTCGTCGTGAGCGACAAGGGCGAGAAGACCATCGTGGTCAAGGTCGAGCGTCGCATCATGGACCCCATGTACAAGAAGTTCATCCGCCGCTCGAAGCGCTATCATGCGCATGATGAGAACAACGCCCACAAGGTGGGCGATGTAGTCTGGATCGAAGAGACCCGCCCGCTTTCCAAGTTGAAGCGGTGGATCGTCGTCGAGAACCAGGCCTGAGCCGCAGTTAAGTAGAAGCGAGGTACAGGTCCAATGATCCAAGTGGAAACCAATCTCGACGTCGCCGATAATTCGGGCGCGCGCCGGGTCCAGTGCATCAAGGTGCTGGGCGGCTCCAAGCGCAAATATGCCCAGGTCGGTGATGTCATCGTCGTGTCCGTGAAGGACGCCATTCCGCGCGGCCGCGTGAAGAAGGGTGACGTGCATCGCGCCGTCATCGTCCGCACCGCCAAGGAAATCCGTCGTGCCGATGGCAGCGCCATTCGCTTCGACCGCAATGCCGCTGTGCTCATCAACAAGCAGAACGAGCCGATCGGCACCCGCATCTTCGGGCCGGTGACGCGCGAGCTGCGCGCCAAGAGCCATATGAAGATCATCTCGCTGGCGCCGGAGGTGCTCTAAGCCATGGCTGAGAAGCTGAAGATCAAGAAGGGCGACAAGGTCGTCGTCACCACTGGCCGCTCCAAGGGCGTCAAGGGTGAAGTGCTGAGCGTCGACCGCGACGCCGGCCGTGCCGTGGTTGCCGGCGCCAACAAGCTGACGCACCACACCAAGCCGAGCCGCACTGCGGCCGGTGGCATTGAGCAGCGCGAAGCTTCCATCGACCTGTCGAACCTGATGCATCAGGATCCGAAGGACGGCAAGCCGACCCGCGTGGGTTACAAGTTCCTGGATGACGGCCGCAAGGTGCGCTTCGCGAAGCGTTCCGGCGAAGTCATCGACCGCTAAGGAGGCAGACAATGGCTACCCGTCTGCAAGACTTCTACCAGAACGAGGTGCGCAAGCAGCTCATCGAGAAATTCGGCTACACCAATCCGATGGAAGTGCCGAAGATCGAGAAGATCGTGGTCAACATGGGCGTCGGCGAGGCCGCTTCGGACTCCAAGAAGGTCCAGGTTGCCGCCGTCGAACTCGCCGCCATCACCGGCCAGAAGCCGGTGCTGACCCGGGCCCGCAAGGCGATCGCGAACTTCAAGCTCCGCGAAGGCCAGGCGGTCGGCTGCAAGGTCACGCTGCGCCGCGACCACATGTACGAATTCCTGGACCGTCTGATCAACATCGCGCTGCCGCGCGTCCGCGACTTCCGCGGCGTCAACGGCAAGAGCTTCGATGGCCGGGGCAACTACGCCCTGGGTCTCAAGGAACAGATCATTTTCCCTGAGATCGATTACGACAAGGTCGATGCCGTGCGCGGCATGGATATCATCATCTGCACGTCGGCGAAGACGGATGAGGAAGCCAAGGCGCTGCTCGCCGGTTTCCGCATGCCGTTCCAGAACTGAGCCGGAAAGGATCGCTGATCATGGCGAAGAAGAGTTCCGTCGAAAAGAATGAGCACCGCCGCAAGCTGGCGGCCCGTTATGCTGCGAAGCGCGCCCGCCTGAAGGCGGCCGTGTCGAGCAAGACCGCCGAACCGGAAGAGCGTTTCGCGGCGGCCCTTAAGCTGGCGGAGATGCCGCGCAATTCCGCGAAGATCCGCGTGCGCAACCGTTGCGAACTGACCGGCCGTCCGCGCGCCTTCTATCGCAAGCTGAAACTGTCGCGCAACATGCTGCGTGAGCTGGCCTCGAACGGCCAGATCCCCGGCATGGTGAAGTCGAGCTGGTAAGGAGGGCAGAGGAAAATGGCTCTTTCCGATCCGTTGGGCGATCTGCTCGCCCGTATCCGCAATGGCCAGCAGGCCGGCAAGTCGAGCATTGAATCGCCGGCTTCCAAGCTGCGCGCCAATGTGCTCGAGGTCCTGAAGAAGGAAGGCTATATCCGCGGCTACGAGCTGCTGGAAGATGGCAACAAGCGCAACCTGCGCATCGAGCTGAAGTATTTCGAGGGCGAGCCGGTGATCAAGGCGATCAACCGCGTCTCCAAGCCTGGCCGTCGCGTCTATTCCGGCATCTCCGAGCTGCCGAAGGTGCGTGGTGGCCTTGGCATCTCGATCCTGTCGACCCCGCGCGGCGTGATGTCGGATATCGAGGCTCGTTCCGCCAATGTCGGCGGCGAAGTCCTCTGCCGCGTGTTCTAAGGGAGTAGGGGAACATGTCGCGTATCGGCAAACATCCCGTTGCGGTGCCCCAGGGCGTCCAGGTCCAGCTTGCTGGCCAGACCCTGACCGCCAAGGGCCCGAAGGGCGAGCTGAAGCTCACCATCGTCGATGACCTCTCGGTCGAACTGGCCGACAACAAGGTCACCGTCAAGCCGCGCAGCATTAACCGCCGCTCGCGCTCCATGTGGGGCATGCAGCGCACGCTGGTCAGCAATCTGCTGAAGGGCGTGAAGGACGGTTACAGCCGCGAGCTGGACATCAACGGCGTCGGCCTGCGTGCTGCGCTGCAGGGCAAGAACCTGCAGCTCAACATGGGCTTCAGCCATGACGTGAACTATCCGATCCCTGCTGGCATCGAGATCAAGGTGGAAAAGCCCACCTCGATCAAGATCTCCGGCGCTGACCGCCAACTCGTCGGCCAGGTGGCTGCGGACATCCGCGCCATCAAGCCGCCCGAGCCTTACAAGGGCAAGGGCATCAAGTATTCCGACGAGACCATCCTGCGTAAGGAAGGCAAGAAGAAGTAAGGAATGGCCGCATGAGCAAGCTCACTCGCCTCAATGCGCTGAATGCGCGCCGCAAGGAACGGAACCGCACCCGGATCGTGGAGGCGGCCCATGGCCGTCCGCGTCTCAGTGTGCATCGCACCTCGCGCTTCATCTACGCCCAGATCATCGACGACACCAAGGGTGTGACGCTGGCCTCCGCCTCCTCGCTGGAGAAGGACCTGCGTTCCACGCTGAAGGCTGGCGGCAACAAGGATGCCGCTGCCGAGGTCGGCAAGCTGATCGCCGTGCGCGCCAAGGCCGCCGGCATCAACGACGTGATCTTCGACCGTGGCGGCTACCTCTACCATGGGCGCGTCAAGGCGCTCGCTGAGGCGGCTCGCGAAGGCGGCTTGAACTTCTAAGAAAGGTTTTCGGACATGGCTGGTAATCAACGGGAGCGGGGCGAACGCGGCGAGCGCGGTGAGCGCGGCGGCGAGCGCGGCGAGCGCGGCGACAGCGAGTTCGTCGACAAGCTGGTCTCCATCAACCGCGTCGCCAAGGTGGTGAAGGGCGGTAAGCGTTTCGGTTTCGCCGCCCTGGTGGTGGTGGGTGATCAGAAGGGCCGCGTCGGCTACGGTTCGGGCAAGGCCCGCGAAGTGCCGGAAGCGATCCGCAAGGCCACCGAGCATGCCAAGCGCAACCTGATCCGCGTCAATCTGCGCGAAGGCCGCACGCTGCATCACGACATCGAAGCGCGTCATGGCGCCGGCAAGGTGGTGCTGCGCGCCGCTCCGGCCGGTACCGGCATCATCGCCGGCGGCCCGATGCGCGCCGTGTTCGAGACGCTGGGCGTCGCCGACGTGGTGACGAAGTCGATCGGCAGCTCGAACCCGCATAACATGGTGAAGGCGACTTTCGCCGCCCTGCAGGCGTTGAACGCTCCGCGTCACATCGCCAACAAGCGCGGCAAGAAGGTGGCCGACATCCTCGGCCGCCGCGCCGACAGCGAGGAGTAATCTGTCATGGCGAACAAGAAGGTGAAGGTCACCTGGATCCGCTCCGCTAACAAGCGCACGGAAGACCAGCAGCAGACCATCAAGGGCCTGGGCCTGCGCCGCCTGCACGACAGCCGCGAGCTGGAGGATACTCCGGCGGTGCGCGGCATGATCGCCAAGGTGAGCCACCTGGTCCGCGTCGAAGGCTGATTTAGTCAGCCGCAGGAAGGAATAGGAACATGCGTCTCAATCAGATTGCCGATAACGAAGGTGCGCGCAAAAACCGCATGCGCGTCGGTCGCGGCATCGGCTCCGGCAAGGGCAAGACCTCGGGCCGTGGCGTCAAGGGCCAGAAGGCGCGCACCGGCGTGTCGATCATGGGCTTCGAAGGCGGCCAGACCCCGATCCATCGTCGTCTGCCGAAGCGTGGTTTCAACCCGCTCAACCCGCAGGATTTCGATCTGGTCAATCTCGGCCGCCTGCAGGCCGCGATCGACAAGGGCAAGCTCGATGCTTCCAAGCCGGTCGACGGCGCGGCGCTGAAGGCTGCCGGCCTGATCTCGGGCAAGGCCGCCGATGGCGTGCGCCTGCTCGGCACCGGTGCCGGTGAGCTGAAGGCCAAGATCGCCGTGTCGGTGCAGGGCGTCTCCGCCACTGCCCGCGAGGCGGTGGAGAAGGCCGGCGGTTCGGTCACCGTGCTGGAGACCCGCAAGGTCAAGGCGCTGGCCCGCTCCGCAGCCGTCAAGGCCGAGAAGGCCAAGAAGAAGAAGAAGTAAGCCATCCACTTGGCGTGGGCTGAGGCCCACGCCATATGGTTGGTTAGTCGTTTCGTTTCCCCCCAGGCATCGCCTCCCGGGCGTTGGATCAAGGAGCTACGATGGCGTCGGCCGCAGAACGTATGGCAGCCAGCCTGAATCTTGGGGCCTTTGCCAAGGCCACCGAGCTGAAGAAGCGCATTTGGTTCACCCTGGGCGCGCTGATCATCTATCGGCTTGGCACTTACATCCCGCTGCCGGGTATCGACCCGACGGTGCTGGCCGACATTTTCAAGCAGCAGTCCGGCGGCATCCTTGGCCTGTTCAATGTTTTCGCCGGTGGCGCGCTCGAGCGCATGACCATCTTCGCGCTCAACATCATGCCGTATATCTCGGCCTCCATTATCATGCAGCTTCTGACGACCGTGGTGCCGTCATTCGAGGCGATGAAGAAGGAAGGCGAGGCCGGCCGCAAGCGCATCAATCAATTTACCCGCTACGGCACCGTGCTGCTCGCCGTGGTGCAGGCCTATGGCATCGCGATCGGCCTTGAGGGCATGACCGGCGGCCGCGGCGTCGGCGCCGTGATCGAGCCGGGGATGTTTTTCCGCCTCGTCACGGTCGTGACGCTCACCGGCGGCACCATGTTCCTGATGTGGCTGGGCGAGCAGATCACCCAGCGCGGCGTCGGCAACGGTATCTCGCTGATCATCTTCGCCGGCATCATCGCCGAGTTGCCGCGTGCGCTCGCTGCCACCCTGGAACTGGGTCGCACCGGCGCGCTCTCCATGGCAGTGATCGTGGTGGTGCTGGTTGGCGCTGTTGCCGTGATCTATGGCATCGTGTTCATGGAGCGCGCCCAGCGCCGCATCCTGATCCAGTATCCGAAGCGCCAGGTCGGCGCCCGCATGTTCGGTGGCGAAAGCTCGCATCTGCCGATGAAGCTGAATTCGGCCGGCGTCATTCCGCCGATCTTCGCTTCCTCGCTGCTGCTGATGCCGATGACCATTGCGCAGTTCACCGCCGGCGCCGGCGGTCCGGAATGGCTCACCACCGTCACGGCCCTGCTGGGCCATGGCCAGCCGCTCTACATGCTGATGTATGTGGCGCTGATCGTGTTCTTCTGCTTCTTCTATACCGCCGTGGTGTTCAACCCGGTGGAGACCGCCGATAACCTGAAGAAGCATGGTGGCTTCGTGCCGGGCATCCGCCCTGGCCAGCGCACCGCCGAGTATTTCGATTACGTCCTGACCCGCATCACCGTGGCTGGCGCGATCTATATCGCCGCTGTCTGCTTGCTGCCGGAAATCCTGATCTCGCGCTTCTCGGTGCCGTTCTACTTCGGCGGCACCTCGCTGCTCATCGTGGTCAGCGTTACCATGGACACCGTGGCGCAGGTCCAGTCGCACCTGCTGGCGCATCAGTATGAGGGCCTCATCAAGAAGGCCAAGCTGAGGGGAGCACGCAAATGAGGCTTATCCTGCTCGGACCGCCAGGCGCCGGTAAAGGCACCCAGGCCCAGCGTCTGACCCAGAGCCATGGCCTCGTGCAGCTCTCCACTGGCGATATGCTGCGTGCCGCCGTCAAGGCCGCCACAGCCATCGGCCTGAAGGCCAAGGCGATCATGGACCAGGGCGGCCTGGTTTCCGACGATATCGTGGTTGGCATCATCGCCGACCGCATCGACCAGCCGGATTGCCGCAAGGGCTTCATCCTGGACGGTTTCCCGCGTACCACCAAGCAGGCCGAGGCGCTGGACAAGATGCTGTCCGAGCGCAAGCTGAAGCTTGATGCCGTGATCGAGATGAAGGTGGACGACAAGGTGCTGGTATCCCGCATCACCGGCCGCTTCACCTGCGCCAAGTGCGGCGCCGGCTATCACGACACTTTCCAGCCGACCAAGCAGCCGGGCGTGTGCGACCGCTGCGGGTCGACCGAGTTTACCCGCCGTGCCGACGACAAGGCCGAGACCGTGGTTCCCCGGCTCAAGGCCTACCATGAGCAGACTGCACCACTTCTCCCGTACTATGAGGGGAAGGGTATACTCCGTCAGGTTGATGGCATGGCGGAAATCGATGAGGTGACGCGCCAGATTGATGGAGTTCTGAAATCGATCTGAGGCGAAAAGCCTTTTAGAGTTGACTAGTTACGGAGAGTTTCTATAATCGCGCCCCTTGGGCAGCGGGTGCGATCAAACAACTGGATGGCCGCTCAGCGTAAATCACTGTTTACGTTGAGTTTTTCTGTTGGCTATCAGGTCGCCCGGATTGACCGACTCAAGCGGGCTTGAGTCGTTGACGCGAGGAGAGAAGGCGTGGCGCGTATCGCAGGCGTGAACATCCCGACCAATAAGCGGGTCGAGATCGCACTGACCTACATCTACGGCATTGGCCGGGTGAAGGCGAAAGAGATTTGTGAAAAGGTCAACATCCCGGCCGAGCGTCGGGTGAATCAGTTGACCGATGCGGAAGTGCTTCAGATCCGCGAAGCCATCGACCGCGAGTACAAGGTCGAGGGTGATCTCCGTCGCCAGATCGCGATGGACATCAAGCGCCTGATGGACCTGGGCTGCTATCGCGGCCTGCGTCACCGCAAGGGCCTGCCGGTCCGCGGTCAGCGCACCCACACCAACGCCCGCACCCGCAAGGGCAAGGCTGTCGCGATCGCCGGTAAAAAGAAGGCGCCGCGCTAAAGAATTTTGGTGGCGGCCCAGGCTGATCCGGCCTGGGCCGCCATTACCATATGCGGCATTCGCCGCAGGAATGATGCAAGGATAGTAGGATCGCCATGGTCAAGGACAAGGCTGCGCGCCCCCGGCGCAAAGAGAAGAAGAACATCACCTCTGCCGTCGCGCATGTGAATGCCTCCTTCAACAACACGATGATCACCATCACCGATGCGCAGGGCAACACCATTGCCTGGTCGTCGTCGGGCAGCCAGGGCTTCAAGGGCTCGCGCAAGTCGACTCCGTATGCCGCGCAGGTCGCCGCCGACGTAGCCGGCCGCCGCGCCGCTGAGCATGGCGTGCGTACCCTGGAAGTCGAAGTGAAGGGCCCGGGTGCTGGCCGTGAGTCCGCTCTGCGTGCCCTGCAGGCCGTTGGTTTCGTGATCACCAGCATCCGCGACGTGACGCCGATCCCGCATAACGGCTGCCGTCCGCCGAAGCGCCGCCGCATCTGATCCCAGCCGGCACCGGCTTTGCTGGTGCCGGGTTTATATTCCGGCCGCGTCGCCGGGCACTTGGCTGTGAGCCAGGGCTCTTGCGCGATGCGGCAACAGAACGAGGTCGCAGGTGATCCAGAAGAATTGGACCGATCTGATCAAGCCGAACAAGTTGGTGATCGAGCCGGGCGCCGTGCCGGGCCGTACCGCGACGATCGTCGCGGAGCCGCTGGAGCGTGGTTTTGGCCTGACGCTGGGCAACGCGCTGCGTCGCGTGCTGCTGTCGTCGCTGCAGGGCGCTGCCGTCACCTCGATCAAGATCGACGGCGTGCTGCATGAATTCTCCTCCATCCCGGGTGTGCGCGAGGATGTCACCGACATCGTGCTGAACATCAAGTCGATGGCGCTGCGCATGCACGGCGAAGGCCCGAAGCGCATGTACCTGAATGCCAAGGGTCCCTGCGAAGTCACCGCCAAGATGATCGAGACCGGCCATGACATCGAAGTCATGGATCCGGACCATGTGCTGATGACGCTGGATAACGGCGCCGCCATCCGCATGGAACTGACCGTCGAGACCGGCAAGGGCTACGTGCCGGCTTCGGCCAACCGCCCGGAAGACGCGCCGATCGGCCTGATCCCGGTGGATGCGCTCTACAGCCCGGTGCGCAAGGTTTCCTACAAGGTCGAGAATACCCGCGAGGGCCAGATCCTCGACTATGACAAGCTGACCATGCAGGTCGAGACCAACGGCTCGATCAAGCCGGAAGACGCCGTGGCCTATGCCGCGCGCATCCTGCAGGACCAGCTGCAGCTCTTCATCAACTTCGAGGAGCCGAAGAACGAAGTTCGCGAGAAGTCGATTGCCGAGCCGGAATTCAATCCGAACCTGCTCCGCCGCGTCGACGAACTCGAGCTTTCGGTGCGTTCGGCGAACTGCCTGAAGAACGACAACATCGTCTACATCGGCGACCTGATCCAGAAGACCGAGGCGGAAATGCTCCGCACTCCGAACTTCGGCCGCAAGTCGCTGAACGAGATCAAGGAAGTGCTGTCGCAGATGGGCCTCCATCTCGGCATGCATGTGCCGAACTGGCCGCCTGAGAATATCGAAGAGATGGCCAAGAAGTACCAGGATCAGTACTGATCCAAGGCCGACTGAAAGACTAAGGAGAGTTTCCCATGCGCCATCGTAATGCCGGCCGCAAGCTGAACAAGTCCAGCTCCCACCGCCGCGCCATGTTCGGCAACATGGTTGCCGCGCTGATCAAGCACGAGCAGATCACCACCACGCTGCCGAAGGCCAAGGAGCTGAAGCCGCTGATGGACAAGCTGATCACGCTCGGCAAGCGCGGCGATCTGCATGCCCGCCGTCAGGCTCTGGCCTTCATCCCCGAGAAGTCGGCGGTGGACAAGCTGTTCAAGACCCTGAACGCCCGCTATGCCTCGCGCCAGGGTGGCTACACCCGTGTGCTCAAGGCCGGCTTCCGCTACGGCGATGCCGCCCCGATGGCAGTGATCGAGCTGGTCGACCGCGATCCGGCCGCCAAGGGCCTGGACTCGGGCCCGGTGCAGGTGACCGAGGAAGCCGAAGCGGCGTAAGCCACTCCAGGCATATCGAATTGAAAAGGCCGGTGCTCACGCGCCGGCCTTTTTCTTTTATCTAGATTGCCTCGAAGGCAACGCCGATCAGCAGCATGCTGACAGTGCCATCCTGGCCCAGTGGCAGCAGCAGCGACTGGTGGCGGAATGAGCGGCCATCGAGTTCCTGTTCGCGGGTGAAAATCTCCGGCCTGCCGCTGGCCACTACGCGGTCGTAGCTGGGAGTGATCTCGGCGGCGAAGGCCGGCCAGGGATGCTGCTCCAGGAACTGCCCTGTCAGGTCGAAACCCTGGCGTTCCACCACGTTGGAACCATAGAGCCGGTAGCGGTAGCGCCAGCCGCCTCCGGGCTTCGGCAGCACGTCAATCAGGATCAGGTCGCCGAGGATGAAGGTCATCCCGGCGGGATCGATGTCGGCGCGGCTGGGATAAGGCAGGGTACCGGCACGCTCGCGCCAGTAGGTATGCAGCCGGCGCAACCGGCCACTTTCAAGGGGTAGGTTGATCATTGCCCCTAGCATAACCGAGCAGAGGTGGCGGTAAACCAGGACACCGCTCCCGGCTTGAATTTTCCCGCAACGGCTCCTTATCATCCAACATGACGAAACGCTTTTTCCTGACTTCCGGCCGGCTGGCAGCGCTGCTGCTTTCGGCCCTGGCTCTCCTGCTGAATGCCGGCACGGTGTTCGCCCAGGCATCCCTGCCGGCCCAGCGCGTGCCGCAGAGCCGCACCGAGATCCAGCTTACGTTTGCGCCGCTGGTGCGCCAGGTGGCGCCGGCTGTGGTGAATGTCTACACGCGCAAGGTGGAACGGGTGGTGCAGCGTTCGCCGCTGCTCGACGATCCGATCTTCCGCCGTTTCTTCGGCGACCAGCAGATGTTCGGCATCCCGCGTGAGCGCGTGGCACAGTCGCTCGGTTCCGGCGTGATCGTGGAAGCCGATGGCGTCATCGTCACCAACAACCATGTCATCGATGGCGCCACCGAGATCGTGGTAGCCCTGGCCGACCGCCGTGAATTCGAGGCCAAGGTGATCGCCGCCGATCCCAAGACCGACCTGGCGATCCTGCGCATCGAAACGCGCGGCGAGGTGCTGCCGGCGCTCGAGTTCCGCGATTCCGACGATCTCCAGGTCGGCGAACTGGTGCTGGCTATCGGCAATCCTTTCGGCGTCGGGCAGACCGTGACCCAGGGCATCGTTTCAGCTTTGGGCCGCACCGACGTCGGCGATGCCGATGCGCAATCCTTCATCCAGACCGATGCCGCGATCAATCCGGGCAATTCCGGTGGCGCGCTGGTGACGATGGATGGCCGGCTTGCCGGCATCAACACCGCCATCTTTTCCAAAACCGGCGGCAGCGTCGGCATCGGCTTCGCCATTCCCTCCAACCTTGTTGCCGCCACAGTGGCCAGCGCGCTTTCCGGCAAGGGCATCCGTCGCCCGTGGTTTGGTGCCAGCGCCACGCCGGTAACGGCGGAAGCGGCACAGGGCCTCGGCATGGAGCGGCCAAACGGCGTGCTGGTCGGCCAGACCTTCCCCGGCGGCCCGGCCGACCGCGCCGGCCTGCGCACCGGCGATGTGGTGCTGAAGGTGGATGGCCGCGATGTGAACGATCCGCGCGCACTGAAATTCCGCATCGCCACGCGCAAGCTCGGCGAGAACGCGACGCTGGATGTGCTGCGCCAGGGCCGTATGCGCACATTGTCCATTCCGCTGATCGAGGCGCCGGAAACGCCGCCGCGCGAACTGACCCAGCTCAATGGCAATCATCCGCTGGCTGGTGCCACGGTGGGCAACCTCTCGCCGGCCTTTGCCGAGGAGATCGGCTTCGATGCCCTGGCCAGCGGTGTCATCGTGCTGAATCTGGCAGGTGGTTCGCCGGCCAACCGCATCCGGCTGCGACCGGGCGATGTGGTGGTCAAGATCAACAACACTGACATCAAGGATGTTGCCGACTTGCAGCGCGCGCTGCGCAACAGCCCGCAGCAATGGCTGCTGGTGCTGAAGCGCGGCGACCAGTTGCTGCAGCTTCAGGTCCGCGCTTGAGCAACCTGTTCCAGCAGGCGGGCCTGGAGCCGGCGGGGCCGCTGGCCGACCGGCTGCGGCCGAAGGCGCTGGACGAGGTGATCGGCCAGGACCATCTGCTGAAGGGCGAGGGGCCGCTGGCCCGCATGGTGGCAGCAAAGCGGCTGTCCAGCCTGATCCTGTGGGGACCGCCGGGCACCGGCAAGACTTCCATCGCGCGGTTGCTGGCGGAAGCCACCGGGCTTTATTTTGCGCCGCTCTCGGCGGTGTTCTCCGGTGTTGCCGATCTGCGCAAGGCTTTCGATGCCGCCCGGGCGCGGCGCGAGCAGGGCCAGCGTACGTTGCTGTTCGTGGATGAAATTCACCGCTTCAACCGGGCGCAGCAGGATGGCTTCCTGCCTTATGTGGAAGACGGCACCGTGGTGCTGGTTGGCGCCACCACGGAGAATCCCAGCTTCGCGCTGAACGGCGCCTTGCTGTCGCGGGCCAGCGTGCTGGTGCTGCACCGCCTGGATGATGCGGCGCTGGATGCCTTGCTCGTGCGCGCCGAGGCCATTGAAGCCAAGCCGCTGCCATTGACGCCGGAGGCGCGCGCCGCACTCCGCGCCATGGCGGATGGCGATGGCCGCTACCTGCTGAACATGGCCGAGCAGGTCTTCAGTTTGAGCACCGGCGGCGACCTCGATCCGGCACGGCTGGCAACCCTGCTGCAGCGCCGTGCGCCGCTCTACGACAAGAGTCAGGAAGAGCATTACAACCTGATCAGCGCGCTGCATAAATCGCTGCGCGGTTCCGATGTCGATGCCGCGCTCTACTGGCTGGCGCGCATGCTGATCGGCGGCGAGGAACCGCTCTACATCATGCGCCGGCTGGCGCGCTTCGCCGCCGAGGATATTGGCATGGCCGATCCCAATGCGCTGCTGCAGGCGATGGCGGCCAAGGAGCTGTATGATTTCCTCGGCAGCCCGGAAGGCGAGATCGGCCTGGTGCAGACCGTGGTGTATCTCGCCACGGCGCCGAAATCGAATGCCGTCTACAAAGCCGAGAGCGCTGCCAAGCGGGCCGCCAAGGAGCATGGCTCGCTGATGCCGCCCATGCATATCCTGAATGCGCCAACCAAGATGATGAAGCAGCTCGGCTATGGCAGCGGCTATGCCTATGACCACGATGCCGAGGACGGCTTCTCCGGGCAGAACTACTTCCCCGATGGGATGGACCGCCAGCAACTCTACCGCCCGGTTGAGCGCGGCTTTGAGCGGGAAGTCATTAAGCGTTTGGAATATTGGCAGAAATTGCGCGCCAAGCGACAGGAAGAGGGCGATCTTTAAGGGAATATCCCCGCCGGGGGTGACTTTACCGGAAAGGCTCCCTAACTATTTGGTAAGGCTAGGGAGATAGGGTTTGCCATCATGGCCCAGCTCGCCAATTTACTGCCAGATAAGAATTCCCCGGTCGCGCGCCTGCTGACCGGCATGGGTGCCGTGTTGCTGTTGGCCGTGCTCTCGGGCTATATCGGCATGTCCATCGTGAAGGACGATGACAAGCCGTTCTATCAGCCCGGCGTCATTCCTTCGCGCGAGGAATGCTTCATCGAGAAGCTGTCGCGGTTCTCCAAGATCAACAAGCAGATCCTTTTCCAGGTCGGCCAGGAATGCGAACTCGAAGTCCAGTCGGTAGAGGGTCACGAGCAGCGCCGCCTGGAATGGCTGGAGGAGCAGGCCGAGAAGCGCCGTCAGCAGAAGCAGGAAGTCCCAGTGGCCCAGCCGGAGCCGCAAGCCCCCGTCGATACCGTGCGCCGCGTCTGGCGCTGATCGGACCAACACCATGAATCAGATTACCACCCGCGTCGTCGCCGACGATGAGGCTGACCTGCGGCTCGACCGCTGGTTCAAGCGCCATTATCCCTGGCTCGGCCATGGCAAGCTGGAAAAGCTGCTGCGCACTGGGCAGGTGCGCGTGGATGGCGGCCGCGCCAAGGCAGCCACCCGGCTCGAGGCCGGCCAGACCTTGCGCATTCCGCCGCTGGGCGATCCGCCGGCAGCCGACGCCAAGCCGGCGCCGCGCATCCTGAAGATCGACCCCGAGCGGATCGAGGCATTGCAGGCCGCCGTGCTGCACAAGGACGATGCGGTGATCGTGCTGAACAAGCCGCCGGGCCTCGCCACCCAGGGCGGCACCGGCCTGAACGAGCATCTCGACGGCCTGCTGGATTACCTGCGCTTCGAGGCAGCGGAACGGCCGCGCCTGGTGCATCGCCTGGACAAGGATACCAGCGGCGTGCTGGTGCTGGCGCGCACCGCCAAGGCTGCCGCCAAGCTCACCGCCGCCTTGCGCAAGCGCGAAGCGCACAAGCTCTACTGGGCGCTGGTGACCGGTGTGCCGACGCCGCGCCAGGGCAAGATCGACATGCCGCTGGCCAAGCTGCCCGGCCCCTTGGGCGAGCGCATGGCCGGCGACCCGGAAGCCGGTAAATCGGCAATCACGCTCTACCGCACGGTTGCCACCGCCGGCCGCCGCGCCGGCTGGCTCGCCATGGCGCCAGTGACCGGCCGCACGCACCAGCTCCGCGTCCATTCGGCTTTCATCGGCACGCCGATTGCCGGCGACGGCAAATATGGCGATGCCGAGAAGCAGCTTACCGGCGGCATCAGCCGCAAGCTGCACTTGCATGCCCGCGCCCTGCGGCTGGAACATCCGGATGGCGATATCTTCCAGGTGCGCGCGCCGATGCCACCGCATATGCTGGCGTCCTGGGATTTTCTCGGTTTCGATCCGGAAGAAGACGACGCCGATTCATGGCTGGAATAGACGGCAGCAACGCCGGCGCGATGCCGGCCACTATCCATCCGCTGCGCCAGGCGCTGGCGGATGAGTTGCATGCGCGGCCGCCAGTGCCGCTGGCCGCTCCCGCAAGGGTACTGAATTTCGTATTGTTCGGCCCGGCCAGCCTGACGGGCGATCCGCTGCGCAGCCTGGCGCTGGCGCAGGGTGTCGAGGCCGCCGAGACCATCGCCAAGCATGCCGTGCTGACGCTCGGCCCCTACGTGGCGATCCAGGAACGCCGCACCGAATTCACCACCTACACGCTCTACCTGCCGCGCGCCGCCGGCTCGTCGGTGGAAGCAGCACCCGATCTGCCGCCGGCCTTGCAGGCCTGGATCGCCAGCCTGCCGGGTGAACTGATCGCGGCCTCCGATCTGGTGATCCTGGCACCCAATGAGCCGGCCCCCGATGCTGCTTTGCTGGCACGGCTTTATGATGAGAATGCCCTGGTCGCCTCGCGTGCCGCATCGCGCCGCGCCGATGTGTGGACCGATTTCAAGCTGCGTGGCGGCAAGACCACCTTGCTGATCCATGACCACGGCCTCACCGATGCGCAGCGTGGCCGCCTGGTGCTGCGCCTGCTGGATATCGAGAGCTACCGCATGATGGCGCTGCTGGCTTTGCCGCTGGCGCAGAAGGTGGCGCCGCGCATCACCGCGCTGGAGCAGGGGCTGGGCCGGCTCGCCAGCCGCATGGTGGATGTAGAGCATCAGGAAAGCGAGCAGACCCTGCTGCGCGAGATCGCCGGTGCGGCAGCCGAGGTCGAGACCCTGGCGGTGGACACGCCATTCCGTTTCGGCGCCGCGCGCGCCTATCACGCGCTGGTGTCGCGCCGCATCGAGGAATTGCGCGAGGAGCGTATCGAAGGCCTGCCGACGCTCGGCGAATTCATGGAGCGGCGCCTCAGTCCGGCGATGCGTACCTGCGAAACCATGGCCGAGCGTATCGAGGGCCTGTCGCGCCGCGCCACCCGCATGGCCAACCTGCTGCGCACCCGTGTCGATGTGGCGCTGGAGCGGCAAAACGTCGCCCAGCTCGATGCCATGAACCGCCGGCTGAAATTGCAGCTACGGCTGCAGGAGACCGTAGAAGGGCTTTCGGTTGCGGCGATCACCTATTACGCCGTCGGTCTGGTCGGCTATGCCGCTCAGGCTTTGCATGCGGTGGGTGTGCCGATCCACAAGGAAATCGCCATAGGCGTTGCCATTCCCATCATTGCCGGCAGCGTCTGGTTCGGCATCCGCCGCCTGCGGCGGGCCTTGCAGAAGGATGGGTTGCACTAATTTGTTTATTTTTTTGGTGTAATTTAATATTTAATACAATTTATTATATCAATAACTGCAGAGGCAGGCCGATGTCTCACACAGAAGCCGTTATTGTTGGCCTCATAATTCTCCTCGCTCTGTTTGCGACTTGGTTGCTCCGAAAAGCCGGAGAGGATCTGAACCGATTAAATCTGCTCAAAGAACGCCTGGGCATTATCAATGCCATCGTCACTACTGGTGCGATCACTGTCGGTGGAATCTGGGCTTATGATGCTTTTATCGCGGGCCGTGTGAATAAAGCCAAAATTGATATTGAGCAGGAAGTAACTTCTCGACTCATTAATAATGATTTCTTTTTTGTCCATGTATCAGTCGCATTGAAGAATGTTGGTTCGCGTCACGTTGAACTACGAGAGGGAACGTCTCGTGCGCAGGCGATATACCCACTCTGGAAGCCGCATGCGGATATACTGGGGGCTGGACAGGATTTGGTCCCGACTCCCAATTCGAAAACGGGCTTGCCAGAAAAGAGTTCAAAAGTGGTGGCGATGTGGCCGTTGCTATGCCATCGCAAGCACATGCCTCCATTGAAGATCGAACCTGGAGAGACGCAAAGAGCGGATTTCGATTTCTTTGTCCCGCGCGCTTTGAAGACAATCAAGATTTACAGCGAATTCCCTGACCCCAGTGACCAAAGATCAAGGGAAGACGGAAGGGCTGTATGGGCGCGCACAACAATTCACGATCTGCAGCAAGAAAATTCAGATAAACGCAATGGAGCCGAAGATGACAGATTCAAAAATTTCGAAAAAATTAACTTTGTATGCTCTGATTTTGACAGCAAGTAGTGCTCTTTCTCCGCAGTATTATCCGGCCCTCAATCGGCTCGGAGAAATTTTGGTATCACAGACCAAGCCATCTGAACCTGAGCCGGAAAAACCCACCCACACTAAAGATACAAAAAAAGACAGTTAGCTCCTTAGCTGCCGCGTCACGCTTTCGGCAATGGCATCGGCGGCGGCGCGCAGCCGTGGCGCCTGGCGCGTATCCTTGTGCCGCACCAGCCATAGCTCTCGGCTCAAGGCCGGGGCTTTTTCCAGCGGCACCAGATCGGGCCATTGCCGCGCGGCGAATTCCGGCAGCAGGCCGGCGCCGAGGCCGGCACGCAATGCGGAAAGCAGCACCGGCATGCTGTTGCAGCGGAACACAAAGCGGAATCGCTCCGGTTGCTTGAGCAGCCAGCGCTGTTCCGGCAATTCGTCCAGGCTTTCGTCATAGCCGAGTGTCGGCAATGGTTGGGTGCTGGCCTGGAAGCCATCGCGCGCGTAAAGCCGGAACGGCACCTCGCCGAGCTTGCGGGCATAGAGTTCGCCGCCGCGCGGCCGCGCCCAGCGCAGTGCCAGATCGGCCTCGCGCCGCGCCAGGCTCAGCGGCTTGTGGTCGGTGAGCAGCGTGACGGTCAGGCCCGGATGACGTCGGCGCAATTCCAGCAAAGCCGGCACCAGCAGCAGCATGGCGGCGCCCTCGGTGCCGGTGAGGCGCAGATGGCCGCCATAGCTGGCATTGCGCCCGGCAGCCAGGCGCTCGATCTGCAAGGCCGGTTCCTCGATGCGCGCGGCGGCGGCCAACGCTTCCTGGCCCAAGGCGGTGAGGCGCCATTGCCTGCCGGCGCGTTCGGTCAGCGCCGCGCCAAGCTGCTGTTCCAATGCATCCAGACGGCGGCCGACCGTGGCGTGGTTGACGCCGAGCGCGCGCGCCGCACCGGAAAGGCTGCCCTGGCGCGACAGCTCCAGCAGGTAGCGCAGATCGTTCCAGTCCAGGCTATTTGTGCGTTTATGCACAGGCATGGCGCGAGAATAGCGACTATCGGTTCGCAAATCGACCAATTAGGCTGCTTCCACTGTTACGCAACAAGGAATCAGTCCGATGACCATGCCCAAGACCCTGCTTGAAATGGCCGGTGCGCCGAAGCTGCCGCTGACCTGGGCGGCCTCCGCCCTGGTGCTGATCGACCATCAGCAGGAATACACCATCGGCAAGCTGCCGCTGGTCGGTATCGATGCCGCCGTGGCGGAGCTTAAACTGCTGATTGCCGCCGCGCGCAAGGCCGGGGCGCCGGTGGTGCATGTGCGCCATCAGGGCAAGCCCGGCGGCGCCTTCGATCTCGACGGCGTGGGCGGCCAGTTCATTCCCGGCCTGGAGCCGGTGGCGGGCGAAACGGCGATCACCAAGGGGCTGCCCAATGGTTTCGCCAACACCAATCTGAAGGATGTGCTGGCCGGTTTGGGCCGCAAGGAAATCATCGTCGGCGGCTTCGCCACCCATATGTGCATTTCCGCCACGGTGCGGTCAGCGGTGGATAATGGCTTCCGCGTCGGCGTGGTGGCGAATGCCTGCGCCACCCGCGACTTGCCGGATCCGCTCGGCGGCGTGCAGACGGCTGACATGGTGCATCGTGCCACCATGGCGGCACTGAATGACCGTTTCGCCACCGTGGTGGCGGAGACCAGCGCGGTCGTTTAAGCGATGCTGCGGCTCTTCCTGTTGCTGGCGCTGACCTTGATGGCAGCGCCAGCCGCTGCCAACGAGACGGCCTGGAGCGCCTTGCAGCAGGGCGGCCAGGTGGTCGTGATGCGCCATGCCAGCACGGTGCCGGGAACGGGGGATCCGCCGAATTTCCGCCTTGGCGACTGCACCACGCAGCGCAATCTCTCGGAAGCCGGCCGGGCCGAGGCGCGCAGCCTGGGGGAAGCCTTTCGTCGGCGTGCCATCGTGATCAGTGCCGTATTGAGCAGCGAATGGTGTCGTGGCATCGAGACCGCCGAATTGGCTTTCGGGCGGGTGGAAACCTGGCCTGGCGCCAATTCATTCTTTGATAACACGGCTGACCGTGAAGGCCGCACAATGGCACTGCGCCAGCGCGTGGCGGCGCATCGCGGGCCGGGCAACCTGGTAATCGTGACGCACCAGGTGAACATCACCGCGCTTACCGGGATATTCCCGCAGCAGGCCGAATTCGTGGTGCTGACACCGGATCAGGCCGGCGGTTTCAAACTGGTCGGTAGCGTCAAGCCTGGGGCGTGATTTCAGCGGCGCGGTGCCGGCAGTGGTGTTGAGTCGACGCCGCCGCGCGGCGCTGCCTGCACCTGCGGCACCGGTGCCAGGGCCGGCTGGCCGCCACTCGGGCGCTGGCGCGGTTTGCGGTCGGCGGGCAATTCGGCCCATAGCCGGTCGGCTTCCGCCATCGCCAATTGCTGGTCGCCGGGGCGGCAGGCGCGGCTGCGATAGAGCACACGGCGACCGCTGAAAAAGCACCAGGCGGCCTGTTCAAGCGCGGCACGCTGCAGGGCCTCGGCTTCCGGCGTGTCGATCCAGCGGCTGCCTGGCGGGCATTGGTCGGCACCGAAAATCTGCTGCCGGCTGTCGTCATAGCACAGCGCCTGGCCGCTCTGGCGCAGGGCTTCCGGCGGCTGGATGCCGGCGCCCAAGGTGGCAACCTGCGGCGTTGCTGGCTGCCCCGGTTGAGGTTCGGCGGGCAGTGGGCCTTCGCGCAACGGCAGCAGGCGGCGCTGCTGCGGGGCGGCGGTTGTGCTGCCGCTGGTATCGGCATCGCGCCGCGCCAGTTGGCGCTCGGCGTCGCTGGCCGGAATATCGACATAGCCCGGCGCGCAACGGCCGGTCTGGCTGAAATACAGCATGCCGTTTTCGGTATTGAGGCAGGCGGTGAGCGGCCCGCTGGCGCCGCTGGCATTGCGGGCGGCGGCGGAGGGGCGTTCCTGGGCGCCACCGATGCCGCGATAGAGGCTGCGGTTGAGGTCGCGGATGGAATCTTCCATGCCGCCGCAGCCGGCCAGCCACAGGCAGGCCAGGAAAACGGCAAAAGCGCGGGGGAGCGCCGCCCGCAAGCTTCAGCCCCGGCCGCGATAGGGCGGCACGCCCTGGTCCGGCAGCCAGAGGCCGGCAGGCGGCTTGCCGGTTTGCCAGAACACATCGATCGGGATGCCGCCGCGCGGATACCAGTAGCCGCCGATGCGCAGCCAGCGCGGCTTCATCGCCGCCGCCAGGCGTTCGCCGATATAGACCGTGCAATCCTCATGGAAGGCGCCGTGATTGCGGAAGCTGCCCAGGAACAGCTTCAGCGACTTGCTTTCCACGATGCGCTTGGCCGGCACATAGTCGATCACCAGATGGGCGAAATCCGGCTGGCCGGTGAGCGGGCAGAGGCTGGTGAATTCGGGCTGCACCAGGCGGATGGCATAGAGCCGGCCGGGCTTCGGATTGGGCACGGTTTCCAGCACAGCCGCTTCCGGGGAAGCGGGCAGGCGGGTGGCCTGACCGAGCTGGGTGAGGGCGGAGAGACCCTTGCTGTCTTTGGAACTGTCTTTTGTCTTTGCCATGACGGATAGCTGCCTTGTTTACCCGGCAGGATACCGCCCCCTCCGGTGATTTGCACCCCGCAGACGGCGCCACTATTCGGCCACAACAATACCCCGGAGTCACCCCTATTGCGGCTCAAGGCCGCCATGTTCGGCGGCGATAACCTGTCTCACGCACCGGCCAGGGCGAGCCCGCCCAGCCCAGCGTGATACGACCCGGAGGAAGTTCAATCATGATCACCCGTTTCAAGACCCTTGCGACCGCCCTGCTGGTGAGCAGCGGTCTTGCGTTCGGTACCGCTGCCGCCTATGCCCAGGCGCAGACCCCGGCCCCCTCGGTGACCACTGGCGTGACCGCGCCGGTCGCCGTGCAGGCAACTCAGCCGACCCCGACCCCGGCGGCGCCTGCTAAGGTGGAGCAGAAGGCCGCTGAGAAGAAGGCCGATGCACACAAGGCCGACGCCAAGAAGGCCGAGCACAAGGCGGAAGCCAAGAAGGCCGAGGTGAAGAAGGCTGAGGCGAAGAAGGCCGAGGTGAAGAAGGACGAAGCCAAGAAGGCCGTGAACTAACCGTTCCGCGGTCTGGCGTCGCGTTCAGTAAGTAGGGCCCCCCGTTCTCCAGGACGGGGGGCTTTTATGTTGCAGTGCGGGGATGTGAATTTGATCCCCCCACCACATTGAGCCCCGGCGGTGAGCATGCTTTCCTCTGCAGATGATTCCCGCCACGGATGCGTTTTCGCCCCCCTGCCTGGTGCTGTTCGATTGCGACGGCACGCTGGTGGATAGCCAGCACCACATCATCGCCGCCATGCGGCAGGCCTTCGCGGCATTCAACCTGCCGGAACCGGCCGCAGACGATGTGCGCCGCCTGGTCGGGTTGCCGCTGGATATCTCGGTACGCCGGTTGCTTGAAGCTGGCGCCGCCAATGCCGATCAGGTGGTGGCGGCCTATCGCGAGGCGGCTTTTTCGATGCGCCATCAGCCCGATCATGAGGAGCCCTTGTTCCCCGGCTTGCGCGAGGTGCTGGACAAGCTGGAAGCAGATGGCTGCCTGCTCGGCATCGCCACCGGCAAGGCGCGGCGCGGCCTGGATGCAACGCTGGCGATGCACGGCCTGACGAATCGCTTCATCACCTTGCAGACGGCGGATATCGCGCGCGGCAAACCGGATCCCGATATGGTATTTCGCGCCATGCGTGAAACCGGTGCGTCGGCGGGTTCCACCCTTGTCATCGGCGACACGACTTTCGATATGCATATGGCACGCAATGCCGGAGCGCGTGCCATCGGCGTCGCCTGGGGGTATCATGATCCAGCCGAACTGATGCAGGCTGGCGCCCAGACGGTGATTCGCCGTTTTGCCGAGTTGCCGCCGCTGGTGCAGCAATTGATGGGACGCGACCGCTGATTAATTAGGAGGCCGCCATGCGTTACGTGAAATGGATCGTTCTTGCCCTGGTGCTGCTGATTGGTGGCCTCGTCGCCGTGGCCTTGAGCATCGACGTCAACCGCTTCAAGCCGCAGATTCTCGCGCAGGCGCAGAGCGCCGTGGGTCGCAAGGTGGATGTGGCCAGCGACATGAAACTGGCGATCTTCCCGAAGCCGGCGGTGACGGTGAAGGGCGTGACGCTGGCTAATCCTTCCTGGGCCTCGCGGCCCAACATGCTCACTGTCGGTGAATTCTCCGCCGAACTAGACCTCTTCGCGCTGCTTGGCCGGCAGCTCAAGATCGACCGCCTGGTGCTGGCCGATGTTGACCTGCTGCTGGAGAAGGACCGCCAGGGCCGCGCCAACTGGGAATTCGGCGAACCGGCGAAGCAGGCCGCCCAGAGCCAGGCACCGGTGCAGGCCGAAGCCGATGGCGTGACCCTGACCATGCCGACGATTTCCGATCTGCTGCTGAAGAATATCAAGCTGACCTACCGCGATGCCCAGGCCGGGGCGTCGAATGACGTGCTGCTGAGTGAACTCTCGCTGAAATCGAATTCGGCTGGCATGCTCGCCGCCAAGCTCGCCGCCAAGGTGGACGGCAACGACATCACTGCCGACGGCACTTTCGGCACGCTCGCCGAGATGATGGCACCGACCAAGCCCTGGCCGGTGAAGCTGAACCTCGCGATTCCAAATGCCGGCCTCAAGGCCACGGTGGATGGCAGCGTGAAGGACCCCGTCGGTGGCAAGGGCTATGCGCTGAAATTCACCGCCGAGGCGCCGGATATCGCCAAGCTGGCGGCGCTGGCGAAGCAGACCGCGCCGAGCTTCGGCCCGCTGAGCGCGGCAGGGACGTTGCGCGACGATGCCGGCGAGCCGGGTGTATTCGACCTCAAAGCCGGCCTGGGCAGCGACGATATCGGCCGTGTTGCTGTGACCGGCAGCGTGCGGCAATTGATGCAGCAGAAGGGCCTGGCGCTGGAGATCGATTTCGCCACGCCGAATGCCAAGGCCTTCGCCGCCAAGTTCGGTGCCGAAGTGGCGCAGGCGGTGCCGGTGAAGCTGAAGGCGCAGGTGAAGGATACCGGGCCGAAGCGCTATGCCTTGAGCAATATCAGCGCCGATATCGCCGGCAGCGATCTGGCCGGCAATGGCGAGATTGCGCTCGCGGGGGCGAAGCCGGCGGTGAAATTCGACCTGGCCTCGAAGTCGCTCGACCTGATGCCGCTGCTCGGCGATGGCAAGGCTGGCACGGCCGGCGGTGCCGGTGGCGCTGGCGGCAAGGCGGCGCCGAAGCAGAGCGACCGGGTGTTCAGCGATGAACCGCTGCCGCTCGATGGCCTCAATGCCGCCGACGCCGATCTGCGCTTCAAGGCCGATAAGTTCCGCGCTCCGATGCTGGCGGCGCAGAATGTGACTGTCGCGCTGACGCTCAAGGATGGCGTGCTGAATGTGAAGCCCTTCGGGCTTGGCGTTTCCGGTGGCAGCATCGGCGGCGAGCTTGGCCTGAACGGCAAGAGCAAGGCGCTGACGGTGAAGCTGGATGGCAAGAATTTCGGTCTCAGTGACTATCTCAAAAGTGAGAAGATCACCGACATCATCAGCCGCGACGCCCGCACTGATCTGACCGCTGACCTCACCAGCCAGGGCGGCAGCGTGCGTGCGCTGATGGCCGGCCTGAACGGCAAGGTGCTGATCAAGGTGGGCGAGGGCGAGTTGCGCGACCAGTATCTCGATTTCCTCGGCGCCGATATCCTGCGCACGCTTGGCCGTATCGGTCAGGCCACCGCCAAGACCAAGCTGGAATGCGTGGTGACGGCGCTGGAAATCAAGGGCGGCGTGGCGACGCCGAAACCGCTCTTTGTCGAAACCGGCCGCATCACCATAGCTGGCGAAGGCGCGATCAACCTCGGCACCGAGCAGCTTGATCTCAAGATCGTGCCGTCTTCGCGCGAGGCGGCGCTGGCCAGCCTGGCGGTGCCGATCAAGATCGGCGGCACGTTGGCCAATCCCAGCGGCTATCCCGATCCGGTGGCGACCGCCAAGGGTGTGGTTGGCGCTTTGGCTGGCGCGGCCCTGCTCGGTCCGGCGGCGATCCTCTCGCCGCTGATGAGCAGCGGCAGCAGCGAGACCGGCCAGCAGGCCTGCGCCAAGGCCGTGGCATTGGCGGAAGGCAAGCCGGTGCCGGGCGGCACGGCGCGTCCGGCTCAGCAGGGCCAAGGACAGCAGGGGGCGCAGCAGCAGCAGGCGCCGGCGCAGAACAACAATCCGGTCGAGAATCTCGGCCGCAGCCTCAACAACCTGTTCCGCCGCTAAGGGTCGCATGAAGCGTTTCTACAAGACCGCCACCGCCGAACAGCGCGAGGATGGTGCCGTGGTGCTGCTGGATGGCCGTGTGCTGAAAACACCGGCGAAGCTGGACATGACGCTGCCCAACCTGGCGCTGGCCGAGGCTATTGCTGAGGAATGGGCGGCACAGGGCGAGAGCATCCAGCCGCAGACCATGCCGCTGATGAAGCTGGCGGCCACGGCGATCGACCGCACGGCCGTTGATGCGGCGCCTGCCACCGCCGATATCGTGCGCTATAGCGGGTCGGACCTGCTGTGCTACCGCGCTGACATGCAGGTGGAGCTGGCGGCACGCCAGGACGAGGTGTGGCAGCCCTTGCTGGACTGGTTCCAGCGCCGCTACGACCTCACCATGCACACCACCAAGGGCATCGTGGCGGTGGCGCAGCCGCCGGAACTGGCCGAGCGCCTGCGCCGGCTTTGTGCTGGCCTCGATCCGCTGCGGCTGACGGCATTGCATACCGCCACCACGGTTTGCGGCTCGGTAGTGATCGGCCTGGCCCTGCTGGAAGCGCATCTCGATGCCGAGGCCGCCTATGAGGCGGCCTTTCTGGACGAACTGCACCAGGCGCAGCTTTGGGGCGAGGATGAGGAAGCCGCCGAGCGCCGTGCCGACCTCAAGGCCGAGATTGCATCCTTGGAGCGGTTCCTGAAACTGCTTTAGAGCCAGCCGGACTTGCGGAAACGCCAGTAGAGGAAGCCGGCGGCGCCGGCGATGACCAGCAAGGCTGTCGGGTAGCCGTATTCCCATTTCAGTTCGGGCATGACTTCGAAATTCATGCCCCAGATGCCGGCGAAGGCGGTGGCGACGGCGAAGATGCCGGCCCAGGCGGCCAGCCGCTTGTTCACTTCGCCTTCCTCGATGGTGACCATGGACAGGTTCACCTGCATCGCGGTGTTGATGGTTTCGCGGATGACATCGGTCAACTGGTTGATGCGGATCAGGTGATCATAAACGTCGCGGAAATAGACCTGCATGTCGGTACAGGCCAGCGGCACGCGACCGCCGCCGGTGAGTTTGCCAACGGCATCCATCAGCGGCGCCACGGCATGCTTCAGCACCTGCACCTTGCGCTTGAGCGCATAGAGCCGCTCGATATTCGAGCGCGCCGAACCCTGGCTGAAAATCTGCTCCTCGATCTCCTCGAGTTCGGTTTCCAGCGCATCGACGATGGGGAAGTAGCGGTCCACCACGGCGTCGATCAGGGCATAGAAGACGAAGCCGGAGCCGAGTTTGAGTAGATGCTGCTCGCGTTCGGCGCGGGCGCGCACGCCGAGGAAATTCTGCTGGCTGCGGTTGCGCACCGACAGCACATAGTTCTTGCCGACGAAGATATCGACTTCACCGACCTGCAATTCGCCGTCCACAATCTCGACAAGCTGGATCACGGCGAACAGCGAGTCGCCGTATTCCTCCACCTTGGGCCGCTGGTGGCCGTGCTGGGCGTCTTCCACCGCCAGTTCATGCAGGCCGAATTCTTCCTGCATCGTTTTCAGTTCGGCGATATCGGCGTCCTTGAGCGCCACCCAGACGAAGGCATCCTTGCGGCTGACATAGTCGCTGATTTCGCCGATTCCGGGTTCGGCGAGCTTGTGGCCGTTCTGGTAGGCAACGCAATTGATCAGCATGGCACCCCCGGTCCGCTGGGCGGATTCTCGACCGCGCTAGAATAAGCGCGAACGGCGCTGAGGGCTAGCCGAGGTGGGCGGCGATGCGGTCGAAAACCGCATGGAACATGGCCTCGGTGAGGCGGCCTGTATTGGTATTGTAACGTGAGCAATGGTAGCTGGAGAACAGCGTCGCGCCATTGGGCATCAGGTAGGCGGTGTTATGCCCGAAGGGCGCCGCCGCCCGCTTCATCTTCAGCGTATCCAGCACCGCCACATGGGCGATCTGGCCCAGCGCCAGGATGGCGCGCAGCTTGCTCATGGCGGCGATTTCCGGCGCCAGGAAATGGCTGCGGCAGATCTTGGTTTCCGCCGGGGTCGGCTTGTTTTCCGGCGGCACGCATTTCACGGCATTCGAGATGCGGGCGCGGCGCAGTACCAGGCCGTCATTCGGGTCGGCGCGGAATTCGCCTTCCGAGAAGCCGTATTTTTTCAGCGTGCTGTAGAGCAGGTCGCCGGCATAGTCGCCGGTGAAGGGCCGTCCGGTGCGGTTGGCGCCTTTCAGGCCCGGCGCCAGGCCGACCACCAGCAATTGCGGCTCAGGATCGCCCCAGGCCGGTACCGGTGCATTGAAGAAAGCCGGGTAGGCGGCGCGGTTGTCGGTGCGGAACTGCGCCAGCCTTGGGCAGAGGCCGCAATCGCGGCCAGGGACCGGCGCGGCCTCTAGGGTCACGGCGCTCAATCTTGCTGCTTAGCGGCCGTAGCCGCGTGGATTCGCGGTGTCGATCTCATCGTCATCGTCATAGGCGCCGGCCGGCGTGGTATTGCCGACGCGGAGCGTGGCATTGAGGCCTGCGGTGCGCTGGGCATGTACCTGGTCGCGCCCACCGCCCTCGCGCATGATCTTCGGCATCAGGTCCTGCAGTTCAACGAAGGTGTCGGCCTGGCGACGCAGTTCATCGGCCACCATCGGCGGCTGGCTCTTGGTGGTGGCAACCACCGAGACACGGACGCCGCGGCGCTGCACGGCTTCCACCAGACGGCGGAAATCGCCATCGCCGGAGAACAGCACGGCATGATCGAGATGCGGCGTCAGGTCCATCATGTCGATGGCCAGTTCGATATCCATGTTGCTCTTGAAGCGGCGGCGGCCGGTGGCGTCGGTATATTCCTTCGCCGGCTTGGTCACCATGGTGTAGCCGTTATAGTCGAGCCAGTCGATCAGCGGGCGCAGCGGCGAGTAATCGGCGTCTTCCACCAGCGCGGTGTAGTAGAAGGCGCGCATCAGATGCGCTTCCTTGCGGAAATGCTCGAGCAGGCGACGGTAATCGATCTCGAAACCGAGGCTGCGGGCGGCAGAATAGAGGTTGGCGCCATCAATAAAGAGCGCCACGCGCTCCTGCGGATAAAATTTCATCATTAGCATCACTCCTACTGCAGAGAAGAAAGACGGTTTATCGAAATAGATATAATGGGCTAATTAAATCATCAGATAGACTACACAAGGCTTCCATGCCGGAAAATCCCTCGAATGATCTAGTTTTCATAGCACTTGGCGCAAATCTGCCCGCTGAGGGTCAGGCGGATATTCGCGCCACAATCATCGCGGGCATGAATGACTTGAGTGCAGGCGATTCTTATGTTGTCGCGCGCTCCAGCTTGTGGCGTTCTCCAGCCTGGCCGCCACCCCGCACGGGCGAAACGAAACAGCCCGATTACCTAAACGCAGTGGTAGCGCTGCGCACGGCGCTCGATGCCGATGCCTTGCTGCGGCGGTTGCATGAGATCGAGGCGGCGTTTGGCCGTCGCCGTGCCGGCCGTTGGGATGCGCGGCCGCTGGATCTCGACATACTTGATTACCGCGGCCTGGTGCAGCCAATGGAGGTACCGGGGCGGGCGGTGCTGCCGCATCCGCGCATGAGCCGCCGGCTGTTCGTGCTGCTGCCGCTGCAGGAAGTTGCCCCAGACTGGCGCCACCCGGTCAGCGGGGCTGCCTTGCCGGCCCTGATCGCGACAGCGGAACCCATGGAAATCAATAGGTTGGCTTGAAGGGGTCGAATAGCCCTTGCATGCTGCCAGGGAAGGCGCTAGGAAGCGCAATTCCCCGGATGGTCACTAAGGATTAGCCGCCATGGCCCGCGTTACCGTTGAAGATTGCGTCATCAAGGTTCCGAACCGCTTCGAGCTGGTGATGCTCGCCGCCCAGCGTGCCCGTGCCGTGTCGGCTGGCGCGCCGCTGACCGTGGACCGCGACAACGACAAGAACCCGGTGGTGGCCCTGCGCGAAATCGCTGATGAAACCGTGGATATCGAAACCCTGCGCCAGCGCATGATCGGCGGCATGCAGAAGCATGTCGAGGTCGATGAGCCGGAAGAGGACAACATGGCCGCCCTGATGGAATCGGCCGAGTGGTCCGGTGTTCAGCAGGCAGACGACCTGGCCGAGGGCATGGGCATCGAGGAAGACGGCGCCGACGAGCCCGACCTTGGGGATGCCGTCGAGGAGTAATCCTCGTCCTTTCGACCTAGAATCATTCCAGGGTCTTGCCCTGGACTAATTTTCGCCCAAAATTCAGGGTGTTGTGAAACCGTTTCCCGTTGAAGGAGGGCGGGACGGCATGGCGCGCGCTCGGATTCTGCGGCAGGTTGAATTGGTGGAGAAGGTTCTGGCGTACGATCCCGGCGCCAACGAGGACCTGTTGAACCGCGCCTACGTGTTTTCCATGAAGGCGCATGGCGCCCAGATGCGCGCCTCCGGCGACCCGTATTTCTCCCATCCCGTGGAAGTGGCCGGCATCCTCGCCGGCATGAAACTCGACGACAAGACCATAGCCACCGGCCTTCTGCATGACACGCTGGAAGACACCGTGGCGACGCCGGTCGAGATCGAGAAGAATTTCGGCGGCGATGTGCTGCGCCTGGTCGATGGCGTCACCAAGCTGTCGCGCATCGAGCAGCAATCCGACCGTACGCGGCAGGCAGAGAATTTCCGCAAGCTGCTGCTGGCGATGTCGAACGACATCCGTGTGCTGCTGGTGAAGCTGGCCGACCGGCTGCACAACATGCGCACGCTGCATTACATCAAGACGCCGGAAAAGCGCAAACGCATCGCCAAGGAGACGATGGAGATCTACGTTCCGCTTGCCGACCGCATCGGCATGCAGGAACTGAAGGAGGAACTGGAAGACCTGGCCTTCGCCGAACTCAATACCGATGCGCGCGCCTCGATCATCACGCGCCTGGAACAGTTGCGCAGCGAAGGCGGCAGCCTGACCCAGCGCATTTCCGACAAGATCAAGCGCACCCTGGCAGAACAGGGACTGGATGCCTGGGTCTCGGGCCGCGAGAAGCGCCCATTCTCGATCTGGGAGAAGATGCAGCGCAAGAACATCCCGTTCGAGCAGCTTTCCGACATCATGGCCTTCCGCATCGTGGTGCGCGACATCACCGCCTGCTATCAGGCGCTGGGCATCATTCACGGCACCTGGCCTTCGGTGCCCGGCCGCTTCAAGGATTATCTCTCGACGCCGAAGCAGAACGGCTATCGTTCGCTGCATACCACGGTGATCGGGCCTGAGAACAAGCGCATCGAAATCCAGATCCGCACCCAGGACATGCATGAAGTGTCCGAACTCGGTGTCGCGGCACATTGGCAATACAAGCAGGATGGCAATGGCGGCGGCACCGCGCCGGATGCCGAGGCGAAGCAATACCGCTGGCTGCGCGAATTGCTGGAAATCCTGGAGCAGGCGTCCGATCCGGAAGAATTCCTCGAGCATACCAAGCTCAACATGTTCCAGGATCAGGTGTTCTGCTTCACGCCGAAGGGCGACCTGATTGCCCTGCCGCGCGATGCCACGGTGGTTGATTTTGCCTATGCGGTGCATTCCGGGGTCGGCGATACGGCGGTGGGCGCCAAGGTGAATGGCCGCGTGGTGCCGCTGCGCACCGTGCTGCGCAATGGCGACCAGGTGGAAATCCTGCGCTCCAAGGTGCCGGCGCCGCATCCGAACTGGCTCAACTTCGTCAAGTCGGGCCGTGCCAAGTCGTGCATCAACCGTTTCATCCGCCAGCAGCAGCGCGGCCAGTATGTCGAGCTCGGCAAGGCAATCCTGAAGAAGACCTTCCATGAGCGCGACCAGCAGCTCACCGATAAGGGTCTGGAAGCAGCGGTGAAGGTGCTGAAGCTGCGCGGTGTCGACGACGTGTATGTCGGCGTTGGCGATGGCTCGATCACTGCACGCCAGGTGCTGCATATCGTCTATCCCGGCGAGAAGGAAAACGACCGCGAGGCCGACAAGCTACCGCCGCTGCCGCGCCAGCAGCACAAGGCGCCGGAGGCGAAGCATAACGGCATCCCGATCCGCGGGCTGATTCCCGGCATGGCGATGCATATTGCCGGCTGCTGCCATCCGTTGCCGGGAGACCGTATCGTCGGCATCGTCACCACCGGCAAGGGCGTCACCATCCACACCATCGACTGCGAGGCGCTGGGCCAGTTCTCCGACCAGCCGGAACGCTGGCTCGATCTCGCCTGGGACGCCCCGGGCGACGGCGACAAGAGCGGCCAGGTGCATTTGGGCCGCGTCATCCTGCTGGTGGCGAACGAGCCGGGTTCGCTCTCGGCGCTCAGCACGGTGATCGCCAAGCACAAGGGCAATATCACCAACCTGAAGATCACCAACCGGACCCAGGAATTGTTCGAGATGTATGTCGATGTCGAGGTGCGCGACGTGAAACACCTCTCGAACATCATCGCCGCGCTGCGGGCCACCCCGAATATCAGCAGTGTCGAGCGCGCCAGGGGGTAAAAGCCCCGGCCAAGCTTAGAGCCCGGCCCGGCTTTGAATCGGTTGTCCCGTCTTGAACCCGGGGACGCCTGCGCTTAGGCTGCGCCCGGTTAGTTCAAGGGACCCCAGACCATGACGCGTGACGAAGTTTTGCAGCATTACCGCGAATCCGGCGCCTTGCTGGAGGGGCATTTCCTGCTCACCTCCGGCCTGCACAGCCCGGTCTACATGCAGTCGGCCAAGGTGCTGTCGCATCCTGCCCGGGCCGAGGCGATGTGCCGGGCGCTGGCCGACAAGATCCGCGCCAAGCTGGGGCCGAAGCCGGTCGATATCGTCTGCTCGCCGGCCATGGGCGGCGTGGTGGTGGGCTATGAACTGGCCCGCCAGCTTGGCGTGCCGGCGATCTTCACCGAGCGCGTGGATGGCAAGTTCGCGCTGCGGCGCGGCTTCGAAATCGCCCCCGGCGCCCGCGTGCTGATGGCTGAGGATGTAGTCACCACCGGCAAATCCAGCCGTGAATGCATCGACTGCATCGCCGAGCATGGCGGCGTGACGGTGGCGGCATCCTGCATCGTCGATCGCTCGGATGGCGAGGTGCAGCTTGGCGTGCCGATGTTCGCGCTCTGCGGCTTCAAGGTGCCGGCCTATCGCGACGACGAATTGCCGCCGGAGCTGGCGAAGCTGCCGGCGGTGAAGCCCGGCTCGCGCGGCCTGAAGTAGGGGATAACGAGATGAGCAAGCTGCGGCTGGGCGTCAATATCGACCACGTTGCCACCATCCGCAACGCACGCGGCGGCAAGCATCCCGATCCGGTGCGCGCCGCGATCATGGCGGCGGCTGCCGGCGCCGATGGCATCACGGCGCATCTGCGCGAAGACCGCCGCCATATCTCGGATGGCGATATCGACCGGCTGATGGCCGAGATCAAGCTGCCGCTGAACCTGGAAATGGCCGCCACCGCCGAGATGCTGGGCATCGCGCTGCGCCACAAGCCGCATGCCTGCTGCATCGTGCCGGAACGCCGCGAGGAACGCACCACCGAGGGCGGCCTGGATGCGGCCGCGCAGCATAATCACCTGGCGCCGATCATAACCCGCCTGGTGGATGCCGGCATCCGCGTGTCGCTGTTCATCGAACCGTCGCGAGTGCAGCTTGCCGTTGCCAAGGCGCTGGGTGCGCCGGTGGTGGAACTGCATACCGGCCGCTATTGCGAACTGGAAGGCGCGGCGCGGGAGACCGAGTTGAACCGCATCCGCGCAGCGGCGGACTATGCTGCCGAACTCGGCCTGGAATGCCATGCCGGCCATGGCCTGAGCTTCGACAATGTTGGCGCCATCGCGGCGATCCCCACCGTTGTCGAACTCAATATTGGCCATTTCCTGATCGGCGAGGCGATCTTCGGCGGCCTGGACGGCACCATCCGCCGCATGCGCGCGCTGATGGATGCGGCGCGCGGCGACCGCAGCCTCAGCGCCTGAGGCCCAGCCGGTGACAATCATTGGCATCGGTTCCGATCTGATCGACATAAGGCGGATCGACAAGACCATCGCCCGCTTCGGCGACCGCTTCCTCAATCGCGTGTTCACTATTACCGAGAAGGCGCGCTCGGAGCGCCGGCCGCTCACCCGCATCGCCTCCTATGCCAAGCGTTTCGCCGCCAAGGAAGCCTGTTCCAAGGCGCTCGGCACCGGTTTCCGCAAGGGTGTGTTCTGGCGCGACATGGGGGTGGTGAACCTGCCCGGCGGCAAGCCGACCATGCAACTCAGCGGCGGCGCCCTGGCCCGGCTGCAAAGCCTGCTGCCGCCCGGCCATGTGGCGCAGATCGATATCACCATCACCGACGAGCCGCCGCTGGCGCAGGCGCTGGTCATCATCTCGGCCGTGCCGGCGCCCCCGACTCAGCCAAATACCTAAAGCAAAATCAATACTTTAGCTTGGGGTAATATCTTGCCCTGCGGCACTTGGGTCACTTGACTTGGCCTGTGCCAGCGGGCTTGATGCCGCTTGCCAGCGGGCTGTATGCCGGTGGGTTGTGCCGAGCCGGCTTGGGCGTCGGCGGTAGCGTAACGCAGGAGTGAATGAGTGTCGAAGAGCAAGGCGGATCGCGAGCAGGGCACGGGCCTGTGGGAAAACCTGCAGACCCTGGTCTATGCCCTGGTGATTGCTGGCGGCATCCGCACCTTCGCCTACGAGCCGTTCCATATCCCGTCGGAATCCATGCTGCCGACCCTGCTGGTCGGCGATTTCCTGTTCGTGTCGAAATACGCCTATGGCTATTCGCGCTTTTCGCTGCCCGGCAGCCCGGACCTGTTCAAGGGGCGCGTGCTGGAAAGCCAGCCGGAGCGCGGCGATGTGGTGGTGTTCCGCTATCCCGGCGACACCTCGCTGGATTACATCAAGCGCGTGATCGGCGTGCCGGGTGACCGGGTGCAGATGCGGGATGGCGAATTGTGGCTGAACGGCGAGCGGGTGCAGCGCCGCCGCGTGGCAGATTTTGAATTGCACGACCGTTTCGGCATGGTGCGCCGCGAGCGCCAGTATGAGGAAACCCTGCCGGGCGGCCGCAGCTACATGACCATAGACCTGCGTACCGGCGATGGCGACAACACCCCGGTATTCACCGTGCCGCCGGGCCACTTCTTCGTGATGGGCGATAACCGCGACAATTCGCAGGATAGCCGCTTCCAGGTGATCCATGGTGGCGTCGGTTTCCTGCCGGCGGAAAACCTGGTCGGCCGCGCCAATATCCGCTGGCTGTCGGTGGATGGTTCGGCCTCGCTGTTCAAGCCGTGGACCTGGCCCGGCGCCTGGCGCTTCGAGCGCATGTTCACCAGCATTCACTGACGTGTCGGACGACGCCCGCAAACCCGGCCTCGATACCCTGCAGCAGACGCTTGGCCACCGCTTCAACGAGCCGAAGCTGCTGGAGGAGGCCCTGGTGCATCCGTCGGCCAATCCGCGCCGCTCGCGCGCCAAGTCGGCCCGGCGCAGCACGGCCAAGACAGAGTCGGCGCGCGACTATAACCGGCTTGAATTCATCGGCGACCGTGTGCTCGGCCTGATCGTTGCCACCTTGCTGGCCAAGGCGTTTCCCGATGCCGCCGCCGGCGAACTGGCGTTGCGCTACAATGCATTGGTGCGGCAGGAAAGCCTGGCGCGCTTCGCCCAGGATCTCGGCCTCGGCGAGCATATCCAGCTTTCGCGCTCCGAGCGCGATTCCGGCGGTGCCGGCAAGCCGGCGATCCTGGCCGATGCGCTGGAAGCGGTGATCGCCGCTTTGTATCTCGATGGCGGCCTGGCGGCCGCCGAGCAATTCGTGTCGCGCCACATGGCGCCACGCCTGGACGATTCCTCCTATGCCGGCGCCGCCAAGGACGCAAAAACCGCCTTGCAGGAATGGGCCGCCGCGCGGGGCATGAATGTGCCGCGCTACCAGGTCGCAGGCATCGAAGGCCCGCCGCATGAGCCGCGCTTCACTGTGGAAGTGGCGCTCGGCGATGGCGAACCGGAACAGGGCAAGGGCGGCTCCAAGCGGGCCGCCGAACAGGAAGCCGCCGGCCGGCTATTACGCCGTCTGGAGCAAAATACATGAGTGAACCCAACACCACCTGCGGCTATGTCGCCATTGTCGGCGCGCCGAATGCCGGCAAGTCGACTTTGCTGAATGCCTTGGTCGGCGCCAAGATTTCGATTGTCTCCTCCAAGGTGCAGACGACGCGGGCGCGCATCACCGGCATCGGCATGGAAGGCCAGACGCAGCTCATCTTCCTGGATACGCCCGGCATCTTCGCGCCGAAGCGGCGGCTCGACCGCGCCATGGTGCAGGCGGCCTGGAGCGGCGTGGATGATGCCGATGTGATCCTGCTGGTGGTGGATGCGGTGCGCGGCTACGACGACGAGACGCGCGATATCCTCAAGCGCCTGAAGCATCAGGATACGCCGATCGTGCTGGCGCTGAACAAGGTGGACAAGCTGCTGCGCGAGAAGCTGCTCGGCCTGACCCAGGCGCTGAACAACGATTTCCCCTTCGCCGCCACCTTTATGATTTCAGCGGAGAAGGGCGATGGCGTCGGCGATCTGCGCCGTGACCTTGCCCGCCGCATGCCGGAAGGCCCCTGGCTCTATCCGGAAGACCAGCTTGCCGATGTGCCGATGCGTTTCCTTGCCGCCGAGATCACGCGCGAGAAGCTGTTCAATGCGCTGCGCCAGGAACTGCCCTATGCCGCCACGGTGGAAACCGAGGATTGGAAGGACCAGAAGGACGGCGCCGCCAAGATCAACCAGGTGATCTTTGTTGAGCGCGAGACGCAGAAGAAGATCGTCATCGGCGAGGGCGGTGCCATGCTCAAGCGCATCGGCGCCAATGCCCGGCGCGAGATGGAAGAACAGTTCGAGCGCCGCGTGCATCTCTTCCTGTTCGTGAAGGTGCGCGGCGACTGGGGCGACGACCCAGAGCGCTACGAGGCCATGGGCCTCGATTTCCCTAAAACCTAAAGCCCCATCAGGCCGAGCAGGATCGGCATGGTGATGAAGGCGCCGAGCGTGGTGGCGGTGACAATCGCCGCCATCAGTGGCGCGTCGCCGCCCATCTGGCGGGCCAGGATGTAGCTGGCGCTTGAGGTTGGCAGCATCGCCCACAGCACCAGCACCTGTGTCTCGATCAGGGTGAGGTGCCATAGCCTAGAGAGGCCGAACATCGCCGCCGGATAAAGCAGCAGCTTCAGCACCAGGGTTGCCGCCACCGCCGGGCCGCCCCGGCGCAGTGCGTCAAGCTGCAGGGCGGCGCCGACCGTGAGCAGGCCGAGCGGGGCCGCGACATCGCCGAGTGTCTTGAACACCGCGTCGATGCCGCGCGGCAGGCCGATGCCGGTCTGGTTCAGGAAGATGCCGACAAGGCAGGCGATGATCAGCGGGTTCTTGGCCAGCGCAAAGAACTGGTCGCGCAGCGAGGCGCCGCCCTGGGCATGGCTGCCGAACCGCATCATCACCAGCACGGTGAGGATATTCAGCACCGGGATCGCCACCGAGATCACCACCGCATAGAGTGTGATACCCGCATTGCCGGCCAAAGCCGCCACGGCGCCGAAGCCGACGAAAGTGTTGAAGCGGATCGAGCCCTGGAACAGGCTGGTGAAGGCCGGGCCGTCCAGCCTGAGAGGCCGGCGCAGGCCGTAGCCGATGGCAGCGATCAGCAGGATCGAGCCGAACAGCGTGCCGAACAGGCCGGTGGGATCGAGGTCGCCGAGATCGGCGCGCGCCAGGTTGTGGATCAGCAGCGCCGGGAAGAACAGGAAATAGACGCTGCGGTCGGCCAGCGGCCAGAAGCCTTCGCCGGGAAAATTCCAGCGCCGCATGCCAAGGCCGATCAGGATCAGCAGGAAGATCGGCAGAATCGCGAAGATGACGTCGAGCATCCGAAAAGTTTAGGCGCCCTGCATCAGGATGGCGAGGTCGAGCAGGCGGTTGACCAGCGAATAGGCGAAATACAGCATCAGTGCCCGCAACAGGGTTTCGCCCCAGCCGAGCGGGCGGGAGGCTTCGCGGGAGGATGCGCTGGTGCGGCGGCGCTGCTGGCTTTTGGCCGGCCGGGGCATTGGTTTGGGCATGGCCCCGGCGATATCGTTGGCCGGTTCCGGCACAACGTCGATGATCACGGGCAGATTGGTAATGGGCAGAGTGGCGACCGGTGTGGCTTCCGGCGGTACCGGCTGCGCCTGGTCCTGGCTGCCCCCCTGATTCACGGCGGCGATGCGGGTGCGTTCCGGGCCATAGATGCGGCGCCAGCGGAAGGCTTCGGCCTGGGCTGCTTCCACGTCCTCATGCACGGTACGCAGAATCCAGCTATCGCCGAGCTGCGTCAGCACGATGAAGCAGCCGCTGGAAAAAAAGCCTCCCGGGGCGTTGCCCGGTATGTCGGCCATGAAACGCATGGCAACATTTTGTCAGATCAGCGTTAACGGATGTTAAACACCGGTTAATTTTTCTCAGGCTTTGCAACCTCTGTTAAAAGCGGGCTTATTCGAAGCGGAGGGCTTCCATGGGTTCCAGTCTCGAGGCCTTGCGGGCCGGATAGAAGCCGAAAAACACCCCCACGGCGGCGGCGAAACCCACCGCCAGTACAATCGCTGCCGGCGCGATGCGCACCGGCCAGTCGGTGAAATAGGCGATGCCGATGGCGGCACCGATGCCGAGGCCAACGCCGATCAGGCCGCCGATCGCCGCCAGGGTCACGGCTTCGATCAGGAATTGCGCCAGGATGTCGCGCCGCCGGGCGCCAACCGCCATGCGCAGGCCGATCTCGCGAGTGCGTTCGGTGACGCTGACCAGCATGATGTTCATGATGCCGATGCCGCCGACCACCAGCGACACCGAGGCCACGGCGGCCAGCAGCAGGGCCATGACGCGCTGCGCCGCCTGTTGTGTCTCCAGCACTTCGGAGAGATTGCGCAGCCAGAAATCGTCATCCTGGTTCGGCTGCAGGCGATGGCGCTGGCGCAGCAGGTCGCGGATCTGGCTCTCGGCCTCGGCCATGTCGGCGCCGTCATGCACCTTCACGGAAATCGCCACCACGGCCCGCTGCCGCGCCTGCTGGCCGCCGAGCAGGCGCTTGCGTGCGGTGCTGATCGGCACCAGCACCACGTCGTCCTGGTCCTGGCCTTGCATGCTCTGGCCCTTCTTGGCCAGCACGCCGATCACCGTGAACGGCACCTTGCGGATGCGGATGGTCTGCTCGATGGGGTCGGCATCGCCGAACAGGTTGTTGGCCACCGTCTGGCCCAGCAGCACCACCTTGGCGGCGCTGTCGATTTCCTCTTGAGCGAGACTACGGCCACTGGCCATTTCCCAATCGCGCACATCCAGGTAATCCGGCGTGATGCCCATGACCACGCTGGACCAGTTCTGATTGCCGAACACGATCTGCGCCGTGCCGCGCGACACCGGCGCCGCTGCCTGCACCAGATCGACCTCGCGGGCGATGGCATAGCCGTCATCCTCGGTGATGGTGAGCTGTGAGCCGAAACCGAGCCGGGCGCCGCCACTGGTGACGGCGCCAGAGAGGATCACGATCAGGTTGGAGCCGAGACTTTTGATCTGTTCGCGCACGCGCTCCTGCGCACCTTCGCCCACCGCCACCATGGTGATCACGGCGGCCACGCCGATCACGATGCCGAGCATGGTGAGGCCGGAGCGCAGCATGTTGACGCGCAGCGCGCGGAGCGCGACCAGCAGGCTGGCGAGCGGGCTCATAATTCCTCCGCTGCCTGGCGCGGGGCCGGGTTGCGCTCGTCGCTCACCAATTTGCCATCGCGGAACAGCAGCTTGCGGCTGGCATAGGCGGCGATATCCGGCTCATGGGTCACCAGCACGATGGTGATGCCGCGCTGGTTCAGCGCCTGGAACAGCGCCATGATCTCCACCGAGGTGCGGCTGTCCAGCGCGCCGGTCGGCTCGTCGGCGAGCAGCAGGGCGGGATCGTTGACCAGGGCGCGAGCAATGGCGACGCGCTGCTGCTGACCACCGGAAAGCTGCGAGGGTTGATGGTGGCCGCGCTCGGCAAGGCCGACTTCCTTGAGGCGCCCGGCAGCCCGCGCACGGCGTTCGGCTGCCGGCATGGCGGCGCCACGGCGGTAGAGCAGGGGCAAAGCCACATTGTCCAGCGCCGTGGTGCGCGGCAGCAGGTTGAAGCTCTGGAATACGAAGCCGAGCAGCCGGTTGCGCAGGTCGGCGCGGGCATCCTCATCCATGGCGGCAACATCCTCGCCATCCAGGCGGTAGGAGCCGCCGGTGGGTGAATCGAGGCAGCCGACCATGTTCATGAAGGTGGATTTGCCCGAGCCGGATGGCCCCATCACGGCGACGAAATCGCCACGCGCGATGCTCACGTCGATACCGGCCAGCGCCGCCACCTCGTTGTCGCCTAGGCGGAACACCTTGCGCAGGCCGGCCACTTCGATGAGGGCGCTCATGGCGTCGGGTTCAGAGCCGCAGGCGCGGTGCGTTGCCGCCGCCCGAGCCAGACGACACGGCACCCTGCACCCCGATCACGATTTCATCGCCTTCCTTCAAGCTGCCGCCGATGATCTCGGTGAAGCTGCCATCGCTGATCCCGATGCGCAGGCTGTGGCTGACCAGTCCGGCACCCTTGGCCTGGTAGGCGCGGCCATCGCTGCCGCGCGCCGCATTTGTACCGGCAGCGGGCGCCATGGCCTGATAGCGCTGGCGCTGTTCCGGCGTCAGCATGGCGGCGATCTTGTGCCGGTTCTCGGCGCGTAGCCGTTCAATGGCGGCGCGGCGCTGGTTTTCATTGAGGTCAGGCCCCAGGGCGGTGATTTTGCCGCGCAGCTCGTTGAACGCATCGTCCAGCGCCTGGGCCTGGGCGTCGTTGAGCTGTAACTCGCGCACCAGCCGTTCGCGCACGGCCTGCAAACCGGTGCCCTGAGAGGCGTTTGCCGCCACTGCCGGCTGGCTGCCATCGGCGGCCTCGATGGTAACACCCGCCGGCGCCCGGAACCGTAGCGCGGCATTGGGCAGCTTCAGGGTATTGGCACGCTGTTCCACGACAATGCGGACATTGGCGGTCATGCCCGGCAGCAGTTTGAGGTCCGGGTTGTCGGCGGCGATTACCACTGTATAGGTCACCACATTCTGCACCACTTGCGGCGATTTGCGGATCTGGCGGATCTGACCCTCGAAGGTGCGGCCGGGCAGGCTGTCCACTGTGAAGGTTGCGGCCATGCTCTCGCTGAGCCGGCCGATATCGGCCTCATCGACGCTGGTTTCCACCTGCATCTTGGTCAATGTCTCGGCGATGGTGAACAGGATCGGTGCCTGCAGGCTGGCGGCCACGGTCTGGCCGGCATCGATATTGCGCAGGATCACCACGCCATCGACCGGTGAACGGATATAGGTGCGTTCCAGGTCGATGCGCGACTGGCGCAGAGCGGCCTCGCGCTGGCGTACGGCGGCCACGGCATTGGCAAGCTGCGCCTCGGCCATGGTGGTGGCGGCACGCGCGCCCTGCACCTGCGCCTGGGCGCCCAGCGCATTGGCTTCCTGGCGGTCCTTGTCGGCGGTGGAGCCGACGCCGCGATCCGCCAGGTCGCGCTTGCGGCTGTATTCGCGCTCGGCATCGACGCGGGTGATCTCGGCGCGCTGGGTGTCGGTGCGCGCGCGGTCCAGGCTGGCGCGCTGCATCAGCACGGCGGCCTGCGCCACCTCAAGCTCGGCGGCGGCCTGGGCGACGCGGGCCTCGAAGGATTCCGGGTCGATGCGGGCGATCACCTGGTTGGCGCGGACCTCGGAATTGAAGTCCGCCAGAATTTCCTTGACCTGTCCGGATACCTGGCTGCCGACCTGCACCTGGGTCACCGGCGCCAGCGTGCCGGAGGCGGAAACGCTGGCGACAACGCTGCCGCGCTCGACTTTTGCAATGCGGTAGCGCGGGCCGTCGCCGGTGGCGAAATTCTGCCGCCAGAGCAGGAAGCCGCCGCCGGCCACGGCCAGCAGCAGCACAAGCATGGCCAGCAGTCGCACTGGCCCGGATTTACGCTGCCGGTATTTTAGATTCTCTGGCATTTTCCCCCATGATGCTCCCCATCACGCTGCCTTATACCACGGAATGAAACCAGGATTCCTGCGCTGCTCCAGTGGCCTAGGACTGGCGGCAGCCCCGGGCTCTGGCTATGCTCCGCCGCGAACCAGCCAGTTTCCGTAGCTTAGGGAGAAACCAGAGCCATGAAGGGCAAGTCCAAGAAAGCCGCCGCCCCCAAGAAGCCTGCCGCGAAATCGAAAGCGAAGGCAAAGACGAACGGCTTCGACAAATCCAAGCTGCCCAGCCGTTTCGTCAGTGTCGGCCCCGAACGTGCACCGCACCGCAGCTTCTACTATGCGATGGGCATGAAGGAGGAGGAGATCTACCAACCGCTGGTCGGCGTGGTCACCACCTGGAATGAGTCGGCGCCGTGCAATATCTCGCTCGGCCGCCAGGCGCAGAAGGCCAAGGCCGGTGTGAAGGCCGCCGGCGGCACGCCGCGCGAATTCACCACCATCACCGTTACCGACGCCATCGCCATGGGCCACCAAGGCATGAAGGCCTCGCTGGTCAGCCGCGAAGTGATCGCTGACTCGGTTGAACTGTCGGTGCGCGGCCATTGCTACGACGCCCTGGTCGGCTTCGCCGGCTGCGACAAGTCGCTGCCCGGCCTGATGATGGCCATGGTGCGCCTGAACGTGCCCTCCGTGTTCGTCTATGGCGGCTCGATCCTGCCTGGCCGCTTCAAGAATCGCGATGTCACCATCGTCGACGTGTTCGAGGCCGTGGGCCAGGTGGCCGCCGGCACCATGAACCAGGACGAACTGCATGAACTGGAATGCGTTGCCTGCCCGTCGGCCGGCTCCTGCGGCGGCCAGTTCACCGCCAACACCATGGCCTGCATTTCCGAAGCCATCGGCCTGGCGCTGCCGGGTTCCAGCGGCGCCCCGGCGCCCTATGAGAACCGCGACGATTACGGCTATGCCTCGGGCAAGATGGTGATGGAGCTGATCAAGCGCAATCTGCGCCCGCGCGACATCGTCACCCGCAAGGCGCTGGAGAATGCCGCCATGATCGTGGCGGCCACCGGCGGCAGCACCAATGCCGGTCTGCATCTGCCGGCCATCGCCAGCGAATGCGGCATCAAGTTCGACCTCGAGGACGTGGCCCGCATCATGAAGCGCACGCCCTACATCGCTGACCTCAAGCCGGGCGGCAAGTATGTCGCCAAGGACCTCTACGAGGTCGGCGGCGTGCAGGTGGTGATGAAGCAGTTGCTCGATGGCGGCTACCTGCATGGCGACTGCATCACCGTTACCGGCAAGACCATTGCCGAGAACCTCAAGGGCGTGAAGTTCCCGAAGAACCAGGACGTCATCCGTCCGATCACCAACCCGCTCAGCCCGACCGGCGGCGTGGTCGGCCTCAAGGGCAACCTGGCGCCGGAAGCCGCCATCGTGAAGGTGGCCGGCCTGAAGAAGCTGAAGCATGTCGGCCCGGCCCGCGTCTTCGACTGCGAGGAAGATGCCTTCGCCGCCGTGCAGGCGCGCAAGTACAAGGAAGGCGATGTCATCGTCATCCGCTATGAAGGCCCGAAGGGCGGCCCCGGCATGCGCGAAATGCTCGCCACCACCGGTGCCATCTACGGCCAGGGCATGGGCGAGAAGGTGGCGCTGATCACCGATGGCCGCTTCTCCGGCGGCACCCGTGGCTTCTGCGTCGGCCATGTCGGCCCGGAAGCTGCCGTTGGCGGTCCCATTGCCTTGATCAAGAATGGCGACATCATCACCATCGACGCCGAGAAGGGCGTGCTGAGCGTGAACGTGTCGGCCAAGGAATTCGCCGAGCGCAAGAAGAAGTGGAAGCCGCGCAAGCATGAATTCCAGTCGGGCACCATCTGGAAGTATTCCCAGACCGTGTCGACCGCCGCCCATGGCGCCGTGACCCATCCGGGCGCCGCCAAGGAAACCCACGTTTACGCGGACATCTGAGTTTTCGGCATTGCTGCTATGACAGCAGGGAAGGGCGCCTATTCAAGGCGCCCTTTTTTGTTGCCTCGGAGGGTGTGGCCTGCATAATCATTCGTCTGCCAACGATCCGATAACAGGACGCGCCCCGCATGCCCTTTACCGTAGCCATTGCCGGCTTTCAGCATGAGACCAACACCTTCGCGCCGCAGAAGGCCGAACTGAAAAAGTTCATCGACGGCGAGGGTTGGCCCGCCCTGACCATGGGCAAGGACATCCTGGATGTTTTCCCGCCGGCCAATATCCCGATTGGCGGCTTCATCAATGCCGCGACCAGCCTTGGCATGGCGCTGGAGCCGATTGCCTGGGCGGCGGCACAGCCGTCGTCCTATGTCACGGTCGAGGCCTTCGAGTATGTCGCCAAGCTGATCTGCGACGGCATCGCGGCCCTGCGCGGTCGCATTGACGCGGTCTATCTCGACCTGCATGGCGCCATGGTGACGGAGCATTTCGAGGATGGCGAGGGCGAGTTGCTGCGCCGCATCCGTGCCATCGTCGGGCCGGACCTGCCGGTCGTGGTCAGCCTCGACCTGCATTGCAACATGACCGAGGTGATGCTGCGCGAGGCGGATGTGCTGATCGCCTACCGCACCTATCCGCATCTCGACATGGCCGTTACTGGTGGCCGCGTCGCCAAGCATCTCGCCAAGCTGTTGAGCCGCGAGCGGCCGCGCCAAGCCAAGGCGATGCGCCGACTGCCCTTCCTGATCCCGCTGACCGCGCAATGCACCTTCATCGAGCCGTGCAAGAGCATCTATGACCGCATCCAGGAAATGGAATTCGGCGGCGTCTCGTCGATGAGCTTCACGCCCGGTTTCCACCCGGCGGATATCCGCGAATGTGGTCCGGCGGTGTTTGCCTATGCCGACAGCCAGGAAGCCGCCGACAAGGCCGCCGATGCCCTGGCCCGCCATATCACCGAGCGCGAGAATGAATTCGCCACGCGGCTGCTGAAGCCGCATGAAGCCATCGAGGAAGCGCGTCGGCTGATCACCGGCGGCGCCAAAAAGCCGATCGTGCTGGCCGATGTGCAGGACAATCCCGGTGCCGGCGCCACCTGCGACACCACCGGGCTGCTGCAGGCCATGGTGGAGGCCGGCGTGCCGGATGCGGCACTCTGCCTGATGTTCGATCCGGAAGCGGCGCTGGCCGCGCATCAGGCCGGCGAGGGCAGCAGCATCGAATTCCCGCTCGGTGGCAAGCTGTTCGCCGGCTCCAAGCCCTATCGCCAGCGCTATACCGTGGCCAAGACCGGTGATGGCCGGTTTCTCTGCACCGGGCCGTTCTATGGCGGCACGCGGATGAATCTCGGGCCGATGGCGCTCTTGCGCTGCAATGGCGTCGATACCGTGGTGTCATCCACCCGCGTGCAGGCGGCGGACAAGGAGATGTACCGCCATCTCGGCATCGAACCTGTGCAGCGCCAGATCCTCGGCCTGAAAAGCACCGTGCATTTCCGCGGCGACTTCACCGATATCGCCCATGACATCCTGATCGTGGAAAGCCCCGGCGCCTTCATCGAACGCGCCGAAACACTGCCCTACAAGCGCCTGCGCTCAGGCATCAAGCTGAAGCCGCTCGGGCCGGTGCATAAGGGGTGATTCTAAGGCGCCTGGCGCAGTTCAATCATGGTGCCATGCGTCTGGCGCGCATCCACCACCAGCACGTGGTGGCCATCGCCCTCGATGCGCGGCTCTGACGGGCCGACGATGGCCGCGCCTTGCGCCACCAGATTGGCGGCGGCGGCACGGACATCCTCCACCAGATAGGCGAGGTGATAGACACCGCCTTGCGGATGGCTCTCAAGGTAGCGCGCCGCCGTGCTGGTCGTCGTGGTGGGCTGCACCAGTTCCAGCTTGGCGCCGCCAATCTCGACATAAACCAGGCGGTAGGCGAGGCCCGGAATAGTGAATTCCGGGCCAACCATGGCGCCTGGGATTTTGCTGTACTGCAAGACTGCCGCGTCGAGGTCGGGAATTGCGAGGCCGATATGGTGCAATGCGCCGATGGCAGTCTTGCTCATGCTCATACCCGTTCGATGATCATCGCGATGCCCTGGCCGACGCCGATGCACATGGTGCAGAGCGCGTAGCGGCCGCCGGTGCGTTCAAGCTGGTTCAGCGCCGTGGTGATCAGCCGCGCCCCGCTCATGCCGAGGGGATGGCCGAGCGCGATGGCACCGCCATTCGGGTTCACATAGGTGGCATCGTCGGGCAGGCCGAGGCCGCGCATCACGGCCAGCGCCTGGGCCGCGAAAGCCTCGTTCAGTTCCACCACGTCCATGTCGCGGATGCTCAAGCCCGCCTTGGCCAGCACCTTCTCGGTGGCCGGCACCGGGCCGTAGCCCATGATGCGCGGCGCCACGCCGGCAGTGGAGGTGGCGATGATGCGGCCGCGCGGGGTGAGGCCATGGCGGCGCGCGGCATGATCGGAGGCCAGCAGGATGGCGCAGGCGCCATCATTGACGCCGGACGCATTGCCCGCCGTGACCGTGCCGCCCTGGCGGAACGGGGTCGGCAGCTTGGCCAGCGCCTCGATGGTGGTATCGCGCGGATGCTCGTCGCGGTCCACCACGGTCGGGTCGCCCTTGCGGCTCGGGATCGTCACCGGGGTGATCTCGGCCTCGAACAGGCCGAGCCGCTGCGCGTTGATGGCGCGCTGCTGGCTGCGCAGCGCGAAGGCATCCTGGTCGGCGCGGTTGATCTGGAACTGCTCGGCCACGTTCTCCGCCGTCTCCGGCATGGAGTCGACACCAAACTTCTGCTTCATCAGTTTATTGACGAAGCGCCAGCCGATGGTGGTGTCGTAGATTTCCGCCGTGCGCGAGAACGGGCTTTCCGCCTTGCCCATCACGAAGGGCGCGCGGCTCATGCTCTCGACGCCGCCGGCAATGCAGAGATCGGCCTCGCCGGTGCGGATGGCACGGGCAGCGGCGGACGTTGCCTCGATGCCGGAACCGCAGAGGCGATTCACGGTGGCGCCGGGGATGCTGTCGGGCAGACCGGCCAGCAACAGCGACATGCGCGCCACGTTGCGGTTGTCTTCGCCGGCCTGGTTGGCACAGCCATAGGTGACGTCGTCGACCTGGCTCCAGTCGACGCTGGGATTGCGCAGCATCAGCGCCTTGATCGGAATGGCGCCGAGATCGTCGGCGCGTACCGAACTCAGTGCGCCGCCGTAGCGGCCGATGGGGGTGCGAATAGCATCGCAGATGAAGGCTTCTGTCATTTGTCTCTCCCTAGGGTCTCTCGACTGACAGGTTGCGGATTCAGGATGGTGGATTTCAGGAAATCGGGGCGGTGCGGCCCAGAATCTGTGAGAACAGCGCGGCATCGACATTGCCGCCAGAGGCCACGGCGACCACGGTCTTGCCCTTTATCATGTCGCGGCGATGCAGCAGCGCGGCGAGGGCAGCGGCACCGCCCGGCTCGATCACCAGCTTGAGATAGTGGAAGGCAGTGGCCATCGCGACTTCGACTTCCGCGTCGCTGGCGGTGATACCGCCCTTCAGCACGCGGCGCATCACGGCGAAGGTGATGTCGCCCGGCGTCGGCGCCATCAGCGCGTCGCAGAAACTCGGCGGCGCATCGGCGGCGACCTTCTGCTTGCTGCCCGTGCTCAGCGAGCGGGTGATGTCGTCGAAATCCTTAGGCTCGCCGGCATAGACTTCGGTTTTCGGGTGGCGCGATTCCATCACCAGCGCGATGCCGGAGATCAGGCCGCCGCCGGACGAGCCGGCGGTGATGATATCCGGCACCAGGCCGCGCTCGGCAAGCTGCGCATCCACTTCCAGGCCCACGGTGCCCTGGCCGCAGATGATATGCGGATCGTCGAAGGGCGGCACCAGCACCATGCCGCGCTCCTGCATGTACTTGGTGGCGATGCCTTCGCGGCTTTCCTTCCAGCGGTCGTAGAGCACCACTTCGGCGCCATAGGCGCGCGTGTTCGCCACCTTGATCTGCGGCGCGTCGGACGGCATCACGATCACCGCCGGCAGGCCGCAGAGCTTGGCGGCATAGGCGACGCCCTGGGCATGGTTGCCGGATGAGAAGGCGACCACGCCGCGCTTGCGCTCATCGGCGCTGAGCTGGCTCAGCCGGTTATAGGCGCCACGGAACTTGAACGAGCCGGTAAGCTGCAAAGTCTCGGCTTTCACGAACAGGCGGCAGCCAAGGATTTCATTCAGCAGCGGGCTTTCCACCAGCGGCGTCGGTGCCGCGATACCGCGCAGGCGTTTCGCCGCCGCCTCCACATCCGCAACGGTGGGCAGGGGCGGCAGGATGACGGGCGCGTTCATGGCGGTTTCCTCGATACTTTTGGGCGGTATTCAGTCGCCGAGCGCCACGCCTTCGCGGCGTGGATCGGCTCCACCGGCAAGCAGCCCGCCGGCGCGGCGCCAGATTACATGCAGGCCGCTGGTCATTTCCAGGGTCTGGGTCTTGTGGCCCAGGCGCCCCAGCGCCTCGGCCCAGGCGGGATCCGCGCCGGTTTCGATCTCGGTCGGGCCGTTGCGGCTGCCGATATGCGGCAACGCCACGGCGGCCTGCGGGCCATAGCCCTTGTCGAGCAGCAGCAGCAGGGTCTGCGCCACATAGCCGATGATCTGGCTGCCGCCCGGCGAGCCGGCGACACCGAGCAACTCGCCATTGGGGGCAAAGACCAGGGTGGGCGACATCGAGCTGCGCGGCCGCTTGCCGGCCTCGACCCGGTTCGCCACGGCGCGGCCATCCTGCTCCGACAGGAAGGAAAAATCCGTGAGTTGGTTGTTGAGCAGGAAGCCGCCGACCATCAGGCGGGCGCCGAAGGCATCCTCGATGGTAGTGGTCATGCTCAAAGCATTGCCCCAGGCATCGACGATGGAGACATGGCTGGTGCCGGGCGGGCCATCATGCGGCGCATTGCCGGGCAACGCGCCGCGCCGGCCGGGCGGCTCACCGGGCTGGGCACTGCCGAGGCTGGCATCGGGGCGCACCAGCCGGGCGCGTTCGGCGAGATAGGCCTTGTCGATCAGCCCGGCCACCGGCACCGGCAGGAAATCGCTGTCCGCCACATAGAGGTTGCGGTCGGCGAAGGCGAGCCGGCTGGCTTCCGCCAACCGGTGCAGGTCGGCGGTCTCGAGCCGGGTCGACGGGCTGGGATCGAGGGCTTCCAGGATGCCGAGGATTTGCAGCACGGCGATGCCGCCCGAACTCGGCGGGCCGAAGCCGCAGATCTTGTAGAGCCGGAATGTGCCGCAGAGTTCGGGGCGCCGCTTGGCCTCGTAGCCGGCAAGGTCGGCTGCCGTCATGTCGCTGCCGCGGGCCTGCAGTGCCGTTAGCATCGCCTGGGCCAGTGGGCCGCTTTGCAACGCGCGGGCGCCGTCAGTGGCAACGCGCCTGAGGCTTTCGGCCAGCGCCGGATTGCGCAAGCTGGCGCCGACCTGCAAAGGTTCGCCGCCGGGATAGTAGAGCGCGGCGGCTGCCGCATCTTGCCGCAGGCGTTGTTCAAGTTTCAAAAGGCCGGCGAGGCGCGGCGTCACCGTGAAGCCGGCCTCGGCGCGGGTGATTGCCGGCTGGAGCAGCGTTGCCCAGGGCAGCTTGCCATGGGCCTTGTGCGCCAGTTCCAGGGCGGCAACCGCGCCGGGCACGCCGGTCGATAGCCCGCTGAACACCGCCTCGCGGAAGGGCAGCGGCGTGCCATCCGGTTTCAGGAACCGGCGCGGCGTCGCGGCTGCCGGCGCGGTCTCGCGGCCATCAAAGGCATGCAGTTGCTTGTTCGTGTTATCCCAGTAGAGGATCAGCGCGCCGCCGCCGATGCCTGAGGATTGCGGCTCGACGAGGTTGAGCATCATCTGCACGGCGACTGCCGCGTCGATGGCGCTGCCGCCCTGGCGCAGCATGGCAAGGCCGGCCTCGGCGGCCAGTGGATGCGCCGCCGCCACCATCTGACGCTGCGCGGTGGCTTCGGCTTTTTCAGCGCGGCCCGTGGCGGCTTCCGGTGCCGGCTGCGCCAGGGCAGGGGCAGCGCAGAGCAGCAGCAGGGCCACCAGCCAGCGCATCAGGTGATCCCCAGAATGGCTGGCACATCGTCCAGGCTTTTCAGTTCATGGTCGGGGGCATGCGGCAGGCCCTCTTTCGGCTGGCCGGCGCGGTTGATCCACAGCACACGAAAGCCGAAGCATTTCGCGCCATGGGCATCCCAGCCATTCGAAGAATGGAACGCGACTTCATCGGGACTCAGCCCAAGCCGGTCAGTGACGAGCTTGTACACCCGCATGTCCGGTTTGTAGATCCCGGCTTCCTCGATCGAGATGACATGATCCAACAAGCTGTCGATGCCGGCGCTGGTGCAGGCGGCCTCCAGCATGGACGGCGAGCCGTTCGAGAGAATGCCGGTGGTCAGGCCCGCGGCTTTCAGCCGGCGCAACAGGCCAGGCGCTTCGGGGAATGCTTCCAGCTTCACATAAAGCTGCATCAGGCGCTGGCGCAGGCCGGGATTGTGGATGCCTTGCGCAGCCAGGGCGAAATCCAGGGCTTCGCCGGTCACCTGTTCGAAATCGGCATGCTGGCCCATCAGGCTGCGCAGCCAGGTGTAGTTGAGCTGCTTGGCGCGCCAGGTCTCGGCAAGCTGCGCCCAGCCGGGGCCGATCTCGGCGCTCAATTGCCGCGCGGCAGCGTTGACATCGAACAGTGTGCCATAGGCGTCGAAGATGCACGCCCTGACCCTGGTATCATTTGCGGTCATGGCGTCAGCAGGTCGCGGCGGCGCAGGCCTTGCGCGGCAGGCCGCGCAGATCGGCTTGCAGGCGGTCGGCTGTAGGCGCCGCGCCGCGCAGCAGGGCGCGATAGACCTGCACGCCTTCCAGCACGCGCTGCACATAGTTGCGCGTCTCGGAGAACGGGATCAGTTCGATCCAGTCGACCGCATCGATGCTTTCATAGCGCGGGTCGCCCCAATCCTTGATCCATTTCCGCGCCCGCGCCTCACCGGCATTGTAGCTCGCCAGTGCCAGGATGTAGTTGTAGTCCCAGTTGCGCAGCAGGCCATCGAGATAATGGCTGCCGAGCCGCACGTTGTAATGCGCGTCGTCGGTCAGCTTGGCCGGGGAATAGGGCTGCTTCACTTCCTTGGCCACGCCCTTGGCGGTCGCGGGCATGAGCTGCATCAGGCCGCGCGCGCCGACCGGCGACACGGCGTGCTGGTTGAACTCGCTTTCCTGCCGCGCCACAGCCAGCACCAGGGCGGTTTCCGGCGTCGCGGTCTGCGCCATCGGCTCGACCAGCGGGAAGGCTTCGCGCACCAGGCTCAGGCCGGCATAGCGCGCGGAGCGCTTGGTGGCTGCGACAGCGAGGTCAACGCGGTTGAGCATGCGGGCCAGGCGGGCGGCAAGCTGGTGTTCTTCCAGCGTATCAGCGGTATGGGCGAGGCGCAGGATGAAGGGCCGCAGCCGGTCCTCCTGGCCGAGTTCGACCAGGATCTTGGCGGCGCGCACCACTTCGCGCTTGTCGAATTGCGCAATCGCCGCCGCACTCGGTTCGGGATCATCGGGCAATTGCAGCCGCGCCTTGGGATCCAGCGCGAAGGTGGCAAGCTGGCCGTAGAAGGTGGTGGCGTGCTTGGAGGCCTGGGCATACCAGTGCCGCGCCTGGGCCTGGTCGCCGGTGATGGTGTAGGTGCGGCCAAGCCAGTAGCCGGCGCGCGACTGGCTTACCGGCGTGCGCACATTGCTCTGCAAGGCGGCGAAATGCTTCACCGCGATCTGCGGTTCCTGCAGCAGGCGCAGCGCGATCCAGCCGGCCAGCCATTCCGCTTCGGCATAGCTCGCGCCGCCGGAAAGGCCATGGTTGGAGGCAAGGCGGTAGGCTTCCGAGATGCGGCCGTCGATCAGCGCCTTGCGGGCGCGGAAATGCCGCTCCACCCACCATTTCTCGGCGCGGCCGAGTTCATCGGGTGCGTTGTAGAGCAGGCTCTCGACGATATCGTCCTTGCCCTCGCGGCGGTTCCAGCGCATCTGCTCATAGGCCAGCCCGCCATCCTCGCGCAGCTTCTGTGGCAGCATGGCGGCGATCTTGTCGGCAGCGGGTGTGCGCAAAGCCAGGGCCAGGCGTGCTTCCCCAAGAATCTTTGCCTCGCCATCAACACGCGGCAGCATGCGGCGGGCGGCATCGTATTGCGCATCCCACAGCAGGCGGTCGAGGCGGGCGGCATTTTCCGCCGGGGTCAGCCGGTTGCCGAATTCGCGCCACACGTCGTTCTCGTCGCGCAGTGACAGGTTGCCGTCGGTCCAGGCCTTGCGCACCGCCACCAGGGCTTCGGCGCTGCGGCTCTGGCGGTCCAGGGCCTCGGCATAGCGCAGCCAGCCCAGTCCGCTTTCCGGCGGCCGCTGGGTGTACCATTGGATGATCCGCGTATCGCCCACGGCTTCGTTGATGCTTTCGTCGGCCCGGCGCAGCAGGGCTTCGCGCGCCGGCCAGTCGGGCGACTTCTCGATGAACTCGGCGATGGCCTCGAAGGGGGCGCCGGAATTCGGCGTCTGCAGCCACAGCCAATGCACCAGGCGACCGACCAGCGGGTCTTTCGCCTTGGCCGCCGCCTCGCGCGCCTTGTCGAACTTGCCGGCCTTGGCTTCCCGCATCGCCTCGCGGCCCCAGGATTGGTCGGCCTGGCTGAGCAGGATGGCAGGCGCCAGGGCGGCGCCGGCCACAGCCGCACCGGCGGCGGCTTTGGCGGCCGGCTTGGCGGCGCTGTCCTTTTTGGGTTCGGTTTTCTTCGCGGCTTCCTTGTTGGTCTTGCCCGGTGCCGCCGGCTTGGCGGTAGCGGGCTTGGGCGCCGGCTTTACCGCTGCGGTGGGCTTGGCTGCCGGTTTAGGCGCCGTGGTGCTGACCGGCACCGGCTCCGCGGCGCGCGCCGGTGTTGCCGCAATACCGGCCAGGGCCAGCAGGGCAATCAGGGCGGGTGCGTGGTTGAATCGGCTAAGCATCTTGCGCAGCCTAGCATTTCAGGCGCCGGGGGCCAAACCCGTTCTGCCCCTAAATCACCCCAGACTAGGGCAGGCGCAAGGCCAGTTCGCGCCGCACTTCATCGCCCAGCTTGAGGCCCAGCCCCAGCATGGCGAGGCCGGCCAGGCCATCCAGCCAGCGTGCGATGCGGGCATAGCCCTGGCGCGCGATGCCGGTGGAGAGCAGCAGCGCCACAAGTCCGTACCAGAAGGCCGACTGCACCGCGATCACCACGATCACGGCGGCATAGAACCAGGCCGGCGGCGTGGCGGGCAGGGCGATGGCGAAAACGCTGGTCCAGAACACCGCCGATTTCGGGTTGCTGAGCGTGGTGACGAGGCCAGCGGCAAAGGGCCGCTGGCCGAGCCAGCCGAGTGCCGGCGGCGCGGTCGCCGCGTCCTGCCGCCGCAAGGCGCTGCGCAGCAGCCGGAAGGCGACATAGAGCAGGTAGGCGGCGCCGAGCAGCCGCAGCAGGCGGTAGAGCGCCCCGGCCTCCAGCAGCAGCAGGCCGATGCCGGCGAGGCTCAAGCCCACCCAGAGCAGCGAAGCCAGCACCACGCCGGCCATCGCCGCCAGTCCATCGCGGCGCGACCGGGCGGTGGAAAAGTGGCTAACCACCACGGTGTTCGGACCCGGCACCATGGCCATCAGCAGATGCATGCCGGCGAGCGCGACGAGGTGAGGCAGCAAGTCCATGTATATTCCTGATGTAAGGGTGCAATTTCGCAGCAGTATCGGCCCGCCGACGGTGCGCTGCAACAGCGGCAGGGCGCTTGCCGTTGCCCGGTTCGGCGTTTATGTTCGCCGCTCCGTGACTGTTTTATTTTCGAGGAACTCGCTCATGTTCAAGGGCTCTTTTGTCGCGCTGATCACCCCGTTCAAGAACGGCAAGGTGGACGAGCGCGCCTTCGGTGATCTGGTCGAATGGCAGATCACGGAGGGGACCCATGGCCTGGTGCCCTGCGGCACCACCGGTGAATCGCCGACGCTCAGCCATGACGAACACAAGCGTGTGATCGAACTCTGCATCGAAGTGGCGCGTGGCCGCGTGCCGGTGATGGCTGGCGCAGGCTCGAATTCCACCGCCGAGGCAATCGAACTGACCAAGCATGCCAAGAAGGCCGGCGCCGATGCCGTGCTGGTGGTGACGCCGTATTACAACAAGCCGAACCAGGCTGGCCTCTATGCGCATTACAAGGCGCTGCATGATGCCACCCGCATTCCGATCTTTATCTACAACATCCCGCCGCGCTGCGTGATCGACATGAGCGTCGAGACCATGGCGGCTCTGGCCAAGCTGCCGCGCATCGCCGGCGTGAAGGACGCCACCGGTGACATCCTGCGCCCGCTGCGCATGCGTGCGGCTGCTGGCGAGAAGTTCTGCCAGCTCGATGGCGACGATGCCACGGCGCTGGCCTTCAACGCCCATGGCGGCGTCGGCTGCATCTCGGTGACGGCGAATATCGCGCCGGGCCCGGTGGCGCGGATGCAGGAAGCCAGCCTGGCCGGCGATCACGCCAAGGCGCAGGCGATCATGGAAAAGCTGCTGCCGCTGCACACCGCCCTGTTCGTCGAGCCGAACCCGGCGCCGGTGAAGTATGCCGCCCAGCTTCTCGGCATCTGCCAGGCCGATGTGCGCCTGCCGCTGGCGCCGATCACCAAGGACACCCAGGCCAAGGTGAAGGCGGCCCTGGCGGCAGCCGGCATCAAGAAGCCGCGCAAGAAGAAGTAAGCAGCCATGGCAGCCGCTCCGCGCGCCGGCCAATCCAAGACGGTGGCCGACAACCGGCGCGCGCGCTACGACTATCACCTCGATGAGACGTTCGACGCCGGTATCGTGCTGGTCGGTTCGGAGGTGAAAAGCCTGCGCACCGGCCGTGCCAATATCCAGGATTCCTACGCCGAGGAAGTCGACGGCGAGATCATGCTGGTGAACGCCTATATCCCGGAATATGCCGGCGCCAACCGCTTCAACCATGAGCCGCGCCGGGGGCGCAAGCTGCTGTTGAAGCGCAAGGAGATCAGTAAACTTATCGGGAGCCTGAAGCGGGGCGGCGTGACCTTGGTGCCGCTGTCCCTATATTTCAACGAGCGCGGTCTGGCCAAGGTGAAGCTGGCCCTGGCGCGCGGCAAGAAGCTCCACGACAAGCGCGATTCCGAGAAGGAGCGCGACTGGAACCGCGAGAAGCAGAGGCTGCTGCGCGCGCGGGACTGAGGCGAAGCGAGGCGAGGCAGGCATGAGCGGCAACGACTACAAGCCCACCCTGGTCGGCAAGATCAAGGACAAGCTGATTGCCAGCAAGCAGCAATGGGCCAAGGATGGCCGGCTGCTGACTGGCGAGAAAGACGCGCCGCAGCTTACCCGCCGGCTGCCGCCGGGCCAGCGCCAGGTGCGCGACTGGCCGGTACTCGATCTCGGCGTGCAGCCGAATATCCTGCTGGACAAGTGGCAGCTCAGTGTCGGCGGCCTGGTGGCCAATCCGGTGAAGCTGGATTGGAATGCCTTTCTCGACCTGCCGCAGACCGAGACGCTGTCGGATATCCACTGCGTCACCGCCTGGTCGCGCTATGACAACCACTGGGCCGGCGTGCGCACTGTCGATCTGCTGAAACTGGTGAAGCCGCGCCCGGAAGCGAAGTTTGTCGTTTTCCAGAGCTATGACGGTTATGCGACGAATGTGACGCTGGAGCATTTCAGCGCGCCGGACGTGCTGCTGGCCCATAGCTGGGAAGGGGCTCCGATCACCCGCGAGCATGGCGGCCCGGTGCGGGTGGTGATGCCGCGCTGGTATTTCTGGAAATCCGCGAAATGGGTGAAGCATATCGCCTTCCTCGACCGCGATGCGCCGGGCTATTGGGAAGTGCGCGGCTATCACAATGAAGGCGATCCCTGGAAGGAAGATCGCTACGGTTAACGCGGATTAACGGTTCCGCAACCAACCCCGGGCTATAAGCACGAGTCGATTCCTGCAAGAGGGTGCTCCGGTGGTCATTGGTTCGAACCTCAAGGGCCTGCGTTTCGTTGTCCCGGCCGTCGCCCTATTGCTTGGCGCCTGCGGCCAGCAGCCGCCGGCACCCGTCACCTTCAATCACCGCCTCGGCCCGGCCCAGGAGCAGCAGCCGGCCTATGCCAGCCGCCGTACCGCACCGGCACCCGTGGCCATGGCTGCGGCCGATAGTGCCGGCGGCGATATCACCGTGCAGCGCGGCGATACGCTTTATGGCTTGGCGCGCCAGCACAATATTTCGGCCCGCGCCCTGATCGACGCCAACGGCCTGCAGGAACCCTACAATCTGCAAATCGGTCAGCGCCTGCATCTGCCCGGCGGTGCTGTAAGCAATGACCGCGTGCACGTTGTGCAGCGCGAGGCGCCGGCTGTCGTCGCGGCTGCCCCCGTATCTGCACCGCGCAGCTCAGGCGGCTATTCCTTATCGCCAGCTCCGGTGGCGCCGGCCCTTAGCGGCACCGGTGTGATGGTTGAGGAATTGCCGTCGCCGACCGCCCAGCCGGCCGCGCGCCAGAGTGCTGCCGCCAAGCCTGCTGCAGTAATTGCTCCGGTGGCTGCCCCGGTTGTCGCCGCCGCGCCGAAGGCAGCCCCGGTCAGCGAGCCGGTGCGAGAGGAGGCTGTTGCGCAGGTCCAGGCCGAGCCGGAACCGCAGCCGGTTGTTCAGGCGCCCGTTGCCCAGGGAGCGGGCGCTCAAGCCCCGGCTCCTGCCGTTGCCCAGGCTCCCGTTACCAGTCCGACGATGCCGGCCGCGCCGGTGATGGCGCCGACCCCGGCTGCCGTCGCCATGCCGCCGCAGACGTTCCCCGGCGCACCTCGCGCCGATGACGAGCCGCCGCCGCGCGCCGGCCGCACTTTCGCCTGGCCCGTGCGTGGACGCATCCTGTCCACCTTCGGCCAGAAGCCGGACGGCATGCACAATGACGGCATCAACATCGCCGCCCGCGCCGGTTCCGCCGTGATCTCGGCGGAGAATGGCGTGGTGGTCTATTCCGGCAGCGAAGTGCGCGGCTTCGGCAATCTGGTGCTGGTGCGCCATGCCGATGGCTGGATCACCGCCTATGCCCATCTCGACCGCATCCTGGTGCAGAAGGGTCAGAAGGTGACGCGCGGCCAGGCCATCGCCACGGTCGGTTCGTCCGGCGGTGTCGACCAGCCGCAGCTTCACTTCGAAATCCGCCGCGGCACCCAGGCCGTCGATCCGGCCAAGTTCCTCACCGTCGCGATGCTTGATCGCCGCGAGACGGCTGTGGGTTGATAGACCCTCTGTCATCCCCGCTTTCGCGGGGGTGACGGATGAGGCTTATTTCGCCTTCGGGCTGTCGAGCTTGGCGCCGAGGCGACCGGCGAGGTCCTGGATGAACTGCCAGGCGACGCGGCCCGAGCGCGAACCGCGCGTCATCGACCATTCCACGGCTTCGGCGCGCAGGCGCTTCTGATCGATCTTCAGGCCATAGGCGGCGACATAGGCGTCGAGCATGGCGAAATAGTCTTCCTGGCTGCAGCTATGGAAGCCGAGCCAGAGGCCGAAGCGGTCGGACAGCGACACCTTTTCTTCCACCGCTTCGCCGGGATTGATCGCCGTCGAACGCTCGTTGTCCACCATGTCGCGCGGCAGCAGGTGGCGGCGGTTCGAGGTGGCATAGAAGATCACATTGTCCGGCCGGCCCTCGATGCCGCCTTCCAGCACCGCCTTCAGCGACTTGTAATGCTGATCCTCGGCATCGAAGGAGAGATCGTCGCAGAACAGGATGAAGCGGCGCTTCGAGTTGCGGAGCTGCTTCAGCAATTCGGGCAGGGTGGGGATGTCCTCGCGGTGGATTTCCACCAGCGCCACCGTGCCAGGCTTTTCGGCATTCACGGCGCCGAGCGCGGCCTTCACCAGCGAACTCTTGCCCATGCCGCGCGCACCCCAGAGCAGGGCATTGTTGGCCGGCAGGCCACGCGCGAAGCGGCGGGTGTTGTCGAGCAGGATGTCACTCACGCGCTCGATGCCGCGCAGCAGCTTGAACGGCACGGCGTTGATCTTGTTGACCGGCTCCAGCCAGCCCGGAAGCGGCTCGGCATGCCAGACATAGGCATCGGCGGCGCGGTCGTCGAAAGCCGGCGCCTGCGGCGGCACCAGGCGCTCCAGCGCAGCGGCGATGCGCGCGAGATTCGTGGCGACGTCAGCAGCATCGGGGGCAGGCGGGGTCATGGGGGTTTTGACTGGCTTTTTCATGGTTTTTATAACGGCTTTATTTCTTTCTCGGGGGCGACATATTGCGGAGGCGGCAGGGGCGGCGCAAGCCGTAGCGGTCGCTAAGGCCCAAGCGGTAGCGGTGGTTTTATGATTGCGCCATACTCCGCGCCGATACGATGCCCCCCGCGCCCCAAGCATGGTCCGGTGCGGGTTTTCTTCAGGAGGAAAATAAATGTATCCCAACACCCAGCTTCATATTGGCGGTTCCTGGGTCGGCGGTGCCGCCGGCGCAACCATCCCGGTGCTGAACCCGGCCACCGGCGAAACCATCGGCACTGTTGCCAAGGCCGAGAAGGCCGATCTCGACCGGGCGCTGGCCGCTGCCGAGAAGGGCTTCCAGGTGTGGAAAAAGGTTGGTGCCTTTGACCGCTACAAGACGCTGCGCAAGGCCGCCGACATCATCCGCAGCCGCGCCGACGACATCGGCAAGATCATGACCGCCGAGCAGGGCAAGCCGTTCATCGAGGCCAAGGGCGAGACCCTGCTGGCCGGCGACATCATGGACTGGTTCGCCGAAGAAGCCCGCCGCACCTATGGCCGCGTGGTGCCGCCGCGTGCCGAAGGCGTGTACCAGCTTGTGGTGAAGGAGCCGGTCGGTCCGGTTGCCGCTTTCACGCCGTGGAACTTCCCGATCAACCAGGCCGTCCGCAAGGTATCGGCCGCCGTTGCCGCCGGCTGCTCGATCATCCTCAAGGGCCCGGAAGAGACCCCGGCTTCCTGCGCCGCCCTGGTCCAGGCCTACCTGGATGCCGGCGTGCCGGAAGGCGTGGTGCAGCTCGTCTACGGCGTGCCGTCGGAAATCTCGGAATACCTCATTCCGCATCCGGTGATCCGCAAGGTCACCTTCACCGGCTCGACCCCGGTGGGCAAGCATCTCTCGATGCTGGCGGGTGCGCATATGAAGCGCATAACCATGGAACTGGGCGGCCACGCCCCGGCCATCGTATTTGAAGACGCCGATGTAGATACTGCCGTTAAGATATTGTCTGCCAACAAGTTCCGTAATGCTGGCCAGGTCTGCGTCTCGCCGACCCGCTTCCTCGTGCATGAGAAGGTCTACGACCAGTTCGTGGATGGCTTCGTCAAGGTCGCCAAGGGCCTCAAGGTCGGCGACGGCATGGACAAGGATACCCGCATGGGGCCGCTGGCCAATGACCGCCGCGTGCAGGCGATGGAGATGTTCGTCAGCGATGCCGTGTCGAAGGGCGCCAAGATCCAGGCCGGCGGCAAGCGCATCGGCAACAAGGGCAACTTCTTCGAGCCGACGGTGATGACCGATGTGCCGCTGGACGCCCGCATCATGAACGAGGAGCCGTTCGGCCCGCTGGCGCCGATCAGCCCGTTCTCGGATTTCGATGCGGTGGTGAAGGAAGCCAACCGGCTGCCCTATGGCCTGGCGGCTTATGCCTATACCAAGTCGGCCAAGACGGCGGCGGCGATCGGCTCGGCCTTCGAGAGCGGCATGGTGTCGATCAACCACCACGGCCTGGCTCTGCCGGAAGTGCCGTTCGGCGGCATCAAGGATTCGGGCTTCGGCTCGGAAGGCGGCTCGGAAGCCATCGAGGCTTACCTGAACACCAAGTTCATTTCGCAGATCGGCCTCTAAGCCGGATATCCGCGTCTATCGGAAAAAGGGGGCCATCAGGCCCCCTTTTTTTATTACTCACCGTACGGAATAAAATTTTTACAATCTTTCCATGGGTTTATTATATTTTTATAGTGATAATGAATTGCAACAAGATTTCCGCCAAGGTACAAGCTCCGCATCCGGAGCAGGGCCCCGCGCTTTCCGGTCGATATTAACCACCCAGCCAGCCAGTTTCCGGCTTTTCCCACCGGACAGCCAGCCAGGTCAGAACCTCACCGCCATGCCGGAGGCCTGTCCATGACTGAGCAGAATCCAATCCGTAAAAACTTCACCCATTCCGTGGCGCCGCGCATCGAACGCTCGGCGCTTGGATTGATGTCGCTGTCTCGTGCCGCCGTGCTTGGCGCCGCTGCTGCCAGTATCGGCCTGCCGGCCCTGGCCCAGGAAGCGCCGACCCGGGCGCCGACCGTGTCGGTGGAAGGCGAGGCGGAGAAGCGCCCGCCGAAACAGGAAGACACGCCCGGAGACTATAAGGTGGACCGGGCCAGCTCGCCGAAATTCACCGAGCCGCTGACCGACACGCCGAAGACCGTGACGGTGATTCCGCGCGAGGTGATCGAGGAGCAGGGCATCACCAGCTTCAAGGATGCGATGCGCACCCAGCCGGGCATCACGCTCGGCACCGGCGAGGGCGGCAATTCCTATGGCGACCGCATCATCATCCGTGGCTTCGAAGCACGTGGCGACGTGTTCCTGGATGGCCAGCGCGATCCGGGTGCGGGCGTGCGTGAAATCTTCAACACCGAGCGGGTTGAGATCAGCAAGGGGCCGGGTTCGTCCTATACCGGCCGCGGTTCCACCGGCGGCACGGTCAACATCGTGTCGAAGGAGCCGAAGGCACAGGATTTCATTGCCGGCGATGTCAGCTATGGCAACGGCAATACCAAGCGCCTGACCGCCGATGTGAATCAGAATATCGACGACATGGCTTTGCGCGTGAATGCCATGTGGCATGAGGGCGAAATAGCGGGCCGTGGTCCGGTGTATAGCGACCGCTGGGGTTTCGCGCCGTCGCTGACGCTCGGCATGAACCGCGAAACCTCGATGACCTTCAGCTATTACCACATCACCATCGACCAGTTGCCGGATTACGGTGTGCCGTGGGATGCGCGCAATCGCCAGCCCTTTGGCGGCGGCTTCTACGGTCTGGTGAATCGCGATTTCCAGCATGTGGAAGCCGATATTTTCACCGCGCGCATCGATCATGAGATCAACTATGCGATGAAGCTGCGGCACCAGATGCGGCTTGGCCTCACCACCAACGATTACATTGTGTCGGCGCCCGAAAGTCCGAATTTCACTGCCGGTACGGTGAATGCCTCGGCCAAGACGCGCAACCAGGACAACACGTCCTATGCCAGCCAGACCGACCTGACTTGGGATTTCGCTACCGGCGAGTACGACCACACGCTGGTTACCGGCATCGAAGTGAGCCGCGACCGTGCCAAGAATCGCGGTTACGCGGTGACGCCAACCAACGTGTCGCAGAATATCTATAGTCCAAACCCTTATCAGCCCTGGACCGGCTTGGTCATGCCAAGCCCGAACTATACCGATATCGTGGCGGTGAATGCTGCTGCCTATGTGTTCGATACGGTCAAGCTGAACAAGCAATGGCAGGTGATGGGCGGTCTGCGCTTCGACGACTACGATGCCAAGATCGACACCAACAACAACGCCACGAATAATCTTGGCGTTCATAACCGCTTCTTCTCCTGGCAGGGCGGCGTCGTCTACAAGCCGGCGCCGAATGGCAGCGTCTACCTGTCCTATGGCACCTCGGCCAATCCATCGGGCGAGAACCTCGATGCTGCGACGGATGCCGCCTATGGCGGCTTCTCGGCCGCCACCACCGGCCTGGATCCGGAGCGCAGCGTCAGCTACGAACTCGGCACCAAATGGGATCTGTTCGATGGCGGCCTGGCCGTGACCTCGGCATTGTTCCGCACCGACAAGACCAACATGCGTGTCGCCAATCCTGGCGGCGGCCAGAATGTGCTGGATGGCGAGGCCCGGGTGCAGGGCCTGGAAGTCGAACTGGCCGGCAAGATTACCGACAAGTGGAAGGTGTTTGGCGGCTATGCCCTGCTGGACCATGAGATCCTCAAGTCGACCGTCCGCACTGATATCGGCAAGCGGCTCGCCAATGTCGCCGATCATCAGCTAAGTCTTTGGACAACTTATGATCTGACCCCGGACTGGACCTTCGGCCTGGGCGCCTTCTATGTCAGCTCGCGCAAGGGCGGCACGCTGGCCTCCAACGACACCGAGGCGCCGGAATACTGGCGTTTCGATGCCATGGCGAGCTACAAGGTGAACCAGAACGTGTCCCTGCGACTGAATGTCCAGAACCTGTTCGATGAACTCTATTATGATGCGACCTATCGTAGTGCCACGCCGTTCACCCATGTGGCGCCTGGTCGTACCATCTTGCTGACATCGGCTTTCAAGTTCTGAGCTGAAGCATAAGGATCTCGCCCACGATGATGCTGCATATCCCCGCCGTGCTGACAAAGCAGCAGGTCGCCTATTGCCGGCAGGCAATGGCGCAGGCGGAATGGATTGATGGCGCCGTCACCGCGGGCGAGCAATCCAGCCAGGTGAAGCGGAACCGGCAATTGCCCGAGGAAAGCCCGCTGGCGGTGGAACTCGGCAACCTGATCCTGGATGCGCTGGCCGATGCGCCGCTGTTCATTTCAGCGGCCTTGCCGCTGAAAACCTTCCCGCCGCTGTTCAACCGGTATGAAGGCGGCGAGACCTTCGGTTTCCATATCGACAATGCGATCCGTGGCGTGCGCGGCACGCCGCATCGGGTGCGCACCGATCTGTCGGCAACGCTGTTCCTGGCCGAGCCTGAAGAATATGACGGCGGCGAGCTGGTGGTCGAGGATACCTATGGCAGCCATGAAGCCAAGTTGCCGGCAGGCGACATGGTGCTTTATCCGGCTTCCAGCCTGCACAAGGTGCGGCCGGTCACGCGCGGGGCCCGCATCGCTTCTTTTTTCTGGATGCAAAGCATGATCCGGGATGACGGCCAGCGCCAGATGCTGTTCGAACTCGACAGCACCATCCAGGAGCTTGGTGCGCGCCACGGCCTGAACGACCCGGCGGTGGTGCGGCTCACCGGCATCTATCATAACCTGTTGCGCCGCTGGGCTGATGCCTGAGGCTGTGAGAATGAGGAAAGTGTAATGACCGAGTTGTCGCCGGCTCTGACCGACCATTCCATGTTCGGCCTGTTCTTGCAGGCGGATATCATCGTCAAGGCGGTGATGTGCCTGCTGCTGCTGGCGTCCATCGCCTGCTGGGCGATCATGATCGACAAGGCGGTGTCTTTGCGCCGCCTGAAGCGCGAGGCGGAGGCTTTCGAGGCCGCCGTGCAGCAGGGCAATGGTGTGCCGGCGGAAGCGGCCCTCGGCCCGGTGGCACGTGCTGCCTACCAGGCGGCGGTGGCGGAATGGCATGACCGCGAAGGCGAGGAAAGCCGCAAGGAGCGCCGCGAGCGGATTGAGCGCGCGATGCGTGCGAGCTTCGCCGCCGAACTGCGCCGCATCGAGCCGGGCCTGCCGTTTCTCGCCACGCTTGGTTCGGCAGCGCCGTTCATTGGCCTGTTTGGTACCGTGTGGGGCATCATGAACAGCTTCACGGCGATTGCGCGCTCGAACGACACCTCGCTGGCGGTGGTGGCGCCCGGCATCGCGGAAGCCCTGCTCGCTACCGCGCTCGGCCTTGTCGCGGCGATCCCTGCCGTGGTTGCCTACAACAAGTTCGCTACCGATTTGGGCCGCGTCGGCCAGCGCTTCAACGCCGGCATTGGCAAGGTCGGCAATGCCCTGGCCCGTGACACTCTGCTGGCACGGGATGGCAAGCCCCGCGCCACCCGGGCGGCCGAGTAAGCGCCATGGCGATGGGCTCCATGGGCGCCGGCCCGGCCGGCGACAGCGAAGACGAACTCGGCGATGGCGGCTACCGCCCGCTCGCCGAGATCAATGTGACGCCGCTGGTCGATGTCATGCTGGTGCTGCTGATCGTGTTCATGGTCGCGGCGCCGCTGATGATGGTCGGCGTGCCGCTGAAACTGCCCAAGACCAGTGCCGAGCGGGTGACACCGACGCCGGATCCGCTGGTGCTCTCCGTTGACCGCGACGGCAAGCTGTTCATCCGCAAGGAGCCGGTGGAAGAGGCGGCGCTGGTGCAGACGCTCAGCGCGCTCCGCGGCGGCGATCCCAACAAGGTGATCTATGTGCGCGGCGACAAGCAGATCGACTATGGCCGCATCATGCAGGTGATGGGTTTGGTCGGCGAGGCGGGGTATTCGCGTATTTCACTGGTCGCTGAAGGCCAGGAGAAAAGTGAGGCGCGCTAAGCATGTCGTGGCGTAGCTGGGGCATTTCCGTGGTGTTGCACGGCGCTGCGCTCGGCGGCTTGCTGGTGGTGCTGGATGGCCCCAAGCCGCTGGATGCCCGTGGCGAGGAATTGCCCAGCATCGCCATCCAGCTTGCCAGCCTGCCGCCACCGCCGCCTCCACCCGCGCCACCACCGCCACCGCCGCCAGTGGTGGAGCAGCCTATGCCGGTGATCGAGTCCAAGGCGCCGGAGCCGCTGCCCGAGCCCGAGCCGCCGCCCCCGCCGCCGAAACCGAAGCTGAGGCCGCCGCCGCCGCAAAAGGTGGAAACCCCGCCGCCGCCCAAGCCGGTGGAAGCGCCGCCGCAGCCGGTGCAGCAGGCCATGGTGGCGCCGGCTCCCGTGCCGGCATCGCCGAGCACACAGACGGCAGCCGTTGCCGCTCCGCCTGCTGCCGTGGCCACCGGCAATCCCAATGCCGAGCAGGATTATCTGGCGCGGCTATCCATCGCGCTGGAGAAGTACAAGGATTATCCGCGCCGCGCCGTGCTGCGGAATCTCGAAGGCGTGCCGCAATTGCGCTTCACGCTAGACCGCGAGGGTCGTGTCATTGCCTTCGCGCTGCATCGCAGCTCGGGCAGCGAAATCCTGGATGAAGCCGCGCTGGACATGATCAAGCGCGCCAAGACGCTGCCGGCTTTTCCGGAGGAGATCACCCGCGACCGCTGGGAGATCGTCGTTCCCGTGCGTTTCAGTTTGAAGCGCTAGAACAAATGCTTCACCGCCACGCCGATAATTGCCGCCAGGCTTAAGAGCCAGCCAAGGCCGAGATTGAAGCGCAAAGCCGCTACCAGGGCGATGACACTCATGATCGCGGCGGTGATGTCGAGATGCCCCCAGTCCAGAATGCCATCCTTGAACACCACATGCAGGCCGAACCAGACCGCCAGATTCAGGATCACGCCGACCACGGCGGCGGTGATCGCGGTGAGGGCATGGTTCAGTGCCGCGACATGGCGTAGGCGCTCGACATAAGGCGCACCGAGAAAGATCCAGAGGAAGCAGGGCACGAAAGTGACCCAGGTGGCGAGCGTGCCGCCGATCAGCCCGCCGAGCCATTGCGGCTCGATGCCGCTGAGGCGGAAGCTGGCGAGATAACCGACGAAGGTAAGCACCAGGATCAGCGGACCTGGCGTGGTTTCAGCCAGCCCCAGCCCGTCCACCATTTCCGCCGGGCTGAGCCAGCCGAAGGCCTGCACCGCCTGTTGCCCGACATAGGCCAGCACGGCATAGGCGCCGCCGAACGTGACCACCGCCATCTCGCTGAAGAACACCGCGATGCGGCTCAGCACATGGCTTTCGCCATAGAGCAGATGCAGGCCCAGCACCGGCAGGCCCCAGAGCAAGGCGAATACCATCAGGATGATCAAGTTGCGCTGGAGTGTTGGCGGTACGCTCGGCAGCACATCGGCATCCGCCTTGATGCCGCCCGGCAGGATGCTTTCCGGCTTGCTGCGCCCGATCAGCCAGCCGGCCAGCGCCGCTGCCAGGATGATCAGCGGGAAGGGCAGCTTGATCGCGAAAATGGCGATGAAGCTGAGGGCAGCGATGCCGAGCAGCAGCCGCGTCTTGATCGCACGCTTCGCCACCCGCACCACGGCTTGCGCGACGATGGCCAGCACCGCCGCCTGCAGGCCATAGAAGATGCCGCCGATCAGCGGCACTTCGCGCCATAATGCATAGACCGTTGCCAGGCCGAGGATCAGCAGGAAACCCGGCAGGATGAACAGCAGGCCGGCAACAACGCCGCCCCAGGCGCGATGCAGCAGCCAGCCGATATAGGTGGCGAGCTGCTGGGCTTCCGGCCCCGGCAGCAACATGCAGAAATTCAGCGCATGCAGGAATTGCGGCTCACTGACCCATTTCTTTTCGTCGACCACCACGCGGTGCATCAGGGCAATCTGACCGGCGGGGCCGCCGAAGCTCAGGAACCCGATTTTCGCCCAGACGCGGAATGCTTCCCAGAAACTCGGCTTGGTATCGCGCATCATACTGTTCCTCACGCGCCCGGCTGCCAGGCATGGCGTTCACGGCTGGCGCTGGCGCACCACGCATAGAGAGCATCGTATATCGGCATGGCCGCTGCCAACATCTCGTCATCATCCTGCAACATCGCCGAGAGGCCGAGCGACATTGCCAGCAGCCCGGCCGATTGCGGCGCCAGGTCCAGGCGGTCGGTATCGGCCCCGCGCACGATCAGTGCCAGACGGGCGAGGGCAGGATCGCCGCCCAGGCCATGGCGGGCGATGAAGGCATCGAAGCTGCACAAGTCGCCGGCATGGCTGTAGGCGGTATCCGGTATGTCGAAAGGTTCGGCGCCAAGCCGCTGGCCCTCTGCGCGCACGCTTTCCGCCGGCACATAGTGGATCACGGCATCGGGGTCAATAAAACGGCGCACCAGCCAGGGACAGGCAATCCGGTCGATCTTTGGCCGTGCCCGCGTGATCCATTGGCTTGGCCTGGCCGGTGGCTTCTTGCCCAGCGGCAGCCCTGCCTCGCGCCAGGCTTCGATGCCGCCGGCGAGATAGACCGCGTCGCGGCCGTGATTGCGCAACGCCTGGGCCGCATTCTGGCTCACTTCATGGCCATGCACGCAATAGACCACGATGCGGCTGCCGGCCGGAATGGCGCCATGCCATTCCGCGAGCTTCTCGGGATCTCGCCGGCAGGCACCGCGGATGACCTCGCCGGCTTCGGCATAGCGCGCCTCGCGGCGCACATCGATCAGAACAGGAAAACGCCCCAGGGCAATATCCTGGGCCAGTTCGGCGGGGGGTATAGCGGGAAGTGTTGTTTCCATGGCACACCTTCTTTCCGCCCTGGTCGCAGGGCGGGAGTTGAAGGCGGTGCTTGGAAACCCTGAGCCGGGTTGGGTTGAGGCCGGCTGCGAGCATCTGACGGGGAGACCGCGTTGCCCCCGTGGCTGACAGCATAGCAGTTTTTCAGACCAAGGAAACCTTGTTGCCGCGATGCCGCTGCAGGCGGCCAGCCAGCTCGCGCTCCAGCAGCACCATCTGCACGATGGCCGGGCTGTAGCCGCTCAGGCGGATCAGTTCGTCGACATCCACCGGGCTCGGCGACAGCAATTCCTCGATGCGGGCATGGGCGGCGGCGACTTCGTGATCGGCGGGCGGCTCTGGCGGCGCGGCGCGGAAGGGGCGGGATGGCGCGAACAGGTCCGCCTGCAGCAGCGGCTGGATCACCGCCAGCACGTCGTCGATGCGCTCGACCAGGGCGGCGCCCTGGCGGATCAGGTCGTTGCTGCCATGGCAGCGCGGATCGAGCGGCGACCCCGGCACCGCCATCACCTCGCGGCCTTGGCTGGCGGCGAAGCGGGCGGTGATCAGCGAGCCGGATTTCATCGCTGCTTCCACCACCAGCACCCCCAGGCTGGCGCCCGAGATCAGCCGGTTGCGGCGCGGGAAATGCTGTGGCTTCACGCCGGTGCCGAACGGCATTTCGGCATAGATCGCGCCGGTGGTGCTGAGCCGTCCGTGCAGGTCGGCATTCTCTGGCGGAAACACCACATCGATACCGGCACCGATGAAGGCATAGGTGGCACCATTCACGGCGAGCGCGCCTTCATGGGCGGCGCGGTCGATGCCGCGCGCCAGGCCGGAAATCACCGCCAGGTCCTGGCGTGCGATCTCGGCGGCGAGGTCGCGGGTGAAACGCTGCCCGATGGCGGAAGCATTGCGTGCACCGACAATGGCGACGCCGGGCTTTTGCGCCGGGGTCGCCTGGCCGTGCAGGGTGAGGATCGGCGGCGCATCGTCGATGCTGGCCAGTCTGGCGGGATAGGCCGGTTCGCCCCAGGCGACCAGCCGCGCACCGTGGCGGCGCACGGCTTCCGCTTCGGCCTCGGCTTCTGCCTGGCTGGCAATCGTGAGGCTGCGCTTGCCGCCGCGCCGCGCCAGGTCGGGCAGGGCCTTCAGTGCCGCCGCAGCAGAGCCGAAGCGGTCGAGCAACTGGTGGAAGGTGATGGGGCCGACATTCTCGCTGCGGATCAGACGCAGCCAGTCGAGCCTTTCGGCATCCGGCAGCTCACGCGCCGCCATCTGCTTTCTTCTTGCCGATCTTCGGTTCCTCGCCCTTGAGCAGGCGGGCGATATTCTGGTGATGCCGGATGAAGACCAGCACCGCCATCACGGCGCAGAGCAAGGCGACGCCCAAGGCTTGTGAGGGGGGCGACACCAGAAACCAGGCAAACAGCGGACTGAGCGCGGCGGCGAGCAGGGCCGAGAGTGAGGAGAGGCGGCTGACGGCGGCGACCAGCAGCCAGGTGCCGCAGCAGAGCAGGCCGAGCGGCCAGTAGAGGCCGAGGGTGACACCCAGGAAGGTGGCGACGCCCTTGCCGCCGTTGAATTTCAGCCAGACAGGAAACAGATGCCCGACGAAGGCTGCGAAGGCAGCGACAATCATCAGGTCCGGGCCGCCGAAATACTGGCCCAGGACCGCCGCCAGCGTGCCTTTGCCGCCATCGAGGATCAGGGTGGCCAGTGCCAGGTCCTTGCGGCCGGTGCGCAGCACATTGGTGGCGCCGATATTGCCCGAGCCGATGGCGCGGATATCGCCCAGGCCCGCCAGCTTGGTCAGCACCAGGCCGAACGGGATCGAGCCGAGCGCATAGCCGCAGGAAAGAGCCAGCAGGATGTAAGCTGTATCGAGGCTCATTGGCCGTCCCGCTTGCGCTGGAACACGGTGTTGCCACCAACCACGGTACGCAGCACATGGCCTTGCACGCGGCGGCCGTCATAGGGCGAATTCTTGGCCTTCGAGCGCAGCTTCTTGGCGTCGATCTTCCACGGCGCGTCGAGATCGAACAGCAGCAGATCGGCCGGTGCGCCCGGTGCCAGGCGGCCGCTCTCAAGCTTCAGCAGCTTGGCCGGCTTGTAGGTGAGGCAGGCCAGCAGCGGCAGCAACGGCATGTCGCCCGCGTGATAGAGCCCGAGCGTCAGCGGCAGCAGCGTTTCCAGGCCGATGGCACCGAAAGCTGCCTGGGCGAAGGGCAGGCGCTTGCTTTCCGGATCCTGCGGCGCATGGGCCGAGGAAATCACGTCGATGGTGCCGTCCTGCAGGGCTTCCACCACGGCGCGGCGGTCATCCTCGTGGCGCAGCGGCGGCTTCACCTTGGCGAAGGTGCGGTAATCGCCGATATCGAATTCGTTGAGCGCGAAATTATGCACGGCGGCGCCGGCGGTGAGGCGCAGACCGCGCGCCTTGGCCTGGCGGGCCGTTTCCAGCGCATCCCGGGTCGAGAGATGCGCCGCATGCAGGCGGCCACGGGTGATTTCCAGCAGCCGGATATCGCGTTCCAGCATGATCACCTCGGCAGCGGCCGGTATGCCGGGCAGGCCGAGGCGGGCGGAAACCTCGCCCTCGTTCATGGCGCCATCGGTGCTGAGCTTCGGCTCCTCGCAGGGCTGGATCAGCAGCAGGTCGAACACCGTGGCATAGGACAGCGCACGGCGCATCACGCGGGCATCCGAAATGGCATGCTCGCCATCGGTGAAGGCAACGGCGCCGGCCTCGGCGAGCAGGCCGAACTCGGTCATTTCCTTGCCATGCGTGCCCTTGGTGGCGGCGGCTGCCGGCAGCACGCGCACCACGGCGCTGGCTTCGGCGCGGCGGGAAATGAATTCCACCAGCGCCACCTCGTCGATCACCGGATCGGTATTCGGCATCGCCACCACCGTGGTGATGCCCCCGGCGGCAGCCGCACGCGCGCCTGTCGCCAGTGTTTCCTGGTGTTCGGCGCCCGGCTCGCGCAGCCAGACATGCATGTCGATCAGGCCGGGGCTGAGGCAATGCCCCTGGCAGTCGATGGTCTCGGTTTCGCTGCCCAGGCTGGTGACGGCCAGGCGCGGTCCGAGATCGAGGATGCGGTCGCCCTCGGTGAGCAGCGCCCCCTTCACATCGAGCCCGGTAGCGGGGTCGAGCAGGCGCGCGTTGGTATACAGCGTCCGGCGGCGCGGCATGGTGCGTTATTCCCCGTGCCAGTTGGGCAGGTGGCGGGAGAGCATCTCCAGGCAGGCCATGCGCACCGCCACGCCCATTTCCACCTGTTCGTGGATGACGCTGCGGTGGATGTCGTCGGCCACCTCGGTGTCGATCTCGATGCCGCGGTTCATCGGTCCCGGATGCATGATCAGCGCGTCCGGCTTGGCGAAGCTGAGCTTTTCGGCATCCAGGCCGTAGAGATGGAAATATTCGCGCGTGGAGGGCACGAACGACCCCTGCATGCGTTCCATCTGCAGCCGCAGCATCATAACGATATCCACGTCCGCCAGGCCCTTGCGCATGTCGTGGAATACCTCGACGCCGAAGCGGTCGGCATGGGCGGGCAGCAGGGTGGGGGGCGCGATCAGGCGCACATGGGCGCCCATGGTGTTCAGCAGATGGATGTTCGAGCGCGCCACGCGGCTATGCAGGATGTCGCCGCAGATGGCGACCCGCAGGCCCTGCAGCCGGCCCTTGCGGCGGCGGATGGTCAGGGCATCGAGCAAGGCCTGAGTCGGGTGTTCATGGGTGCCGTCGCCGCCATTGATCACCGAGCAGCCGACCTTCTGCGCCAGCAGGGCCACGGCGCCCGAATCCGGGTGGCGCACTACCAGCAGGTCCGGATGCATGGCATTGAGCGTGATCGCCGTGTCGATCAGCGTCTCGCCCTTCTTGATCGAGGAGGTGGCGACCGACATGTTGATGACATCGGCGCCCAGCCGCTTGCCCGCCAGCTCGAAGGAAGTGCGGGTGCGGGTCGAATTCTCGAAAAACAGGTTGATGACGGTGCGGCCGCGCAGGCTGCCCTGCTTCTTGTCGATGGCCCGATTCTGCAGCACGTAGCGGTCCGACTGGTCCAGGATACTCTCGATATCCTGGGCGGAAAGCCCTTCGATTCCAAGGAGATGGCGGTGGGGAAAAGCTGGCCCGAGGGTGGCTCCTGCGGAGCCGGGCGGCGGGGCGGAGGGAGGGCTTGCGGACATTGGGCCGGGATCATACACATCCACTTGGGCGGCGGCAACGAACCCGTAAGATTTGTCCCGCTAAAGTGGATTTCATGGCGCAGCAACCGACGCACCAGTATTTCGACCCGCGCAAGTCGGCCGATCCGGTCGGCGAAGCCCTGCGTTTGCTCCAGGTGCTTGAAATGCGTGGCCGTCAGGCCGCCGAGGCCTCGCAGGAGACGTTCGAGCGGGCGCAGCTACTTTCCTTTGCCGAATACACCGACAGTTTCCGCCAGATGCAGGAATTTCTTTCCTTCTGCGAGGTGCTGGAAGGCCGCCTGGAGCATATCGATGCCGCGACACGGCAGATGGTGCTCTCGGAAGTGAATGGCGTGAAGATGCGCTGCTATGCCGCCATGCTGCGCGCCATGGGCGCCTATCTCACCTGGATGGACCGGCGCGGCATGGTGAACTTCTTCGCCCAGGCGGTGTTGCTGAACCAGATCGATTCCCTGGAATTCTTCCGCACCAACTCCCTGCCGGAAATCCCCGCCCAGTTGGTGCCCGATTACCTGCCCGGGTTGCAGGCGGAGGTGGAGGCCAAGCTGCGCAAAATGCTCGACCGCTGCGTCGACATCCCGGATTTCCGCTTCGAAAATTAAGCCCAAGCGGTTTCTAAGCTGCTGGCAATGCACTATTTTGTGCCCATGACGCGCAACAGCTACTATATCACCACGCCGATCTACTACGTGAACGACAAGCCCCATATCGGGCATGCCTACACGACCCTGGCCTGCGACTTGATCGCCCGCTTCAAGCGGCTGGACGGATTCGATGTGCTGTTCCTTACCGGCACCGATGAGCATGGCCAGAAGGTCGAGAAGGCGGCGCAGGCGGCCGGCATGGACCCCAAGGCATTCTGCGACCAGGTGAGTACCAATTTCCGCGAGCTGGCCAAGCGGCTGAATATTTCCAACGACGACTTTATCCGCACCACTGAGGAGCGCCACATCAAGTCGGTGCAGGCGTTGTGGAACAAGCTGGTCGAAGCTGGCGATATCTACCTCGGCTATTACGAGGGCTGGTATGCGGTGCGCGACGAGGCCTTCTACCAGGAGGAAGAACTCCAGGACGGCCCGCAGGGCAAGACCGTGATCGCGTCCGGTGCGCCGGTGGAGTGGGTGAAGGAGCCGTCCTATTTCTTCCGCCTCTCGGCCTGGGAGGAGCGGCTGCTCAAGTTCTACGACGAGCATCCCGATTTCATCCTGCCGAACAGTCGCCGCAACGAGGTGGTGAGCTTCGTGAAGGGCGGGCTGAAAGACCTTTCGGTCTCGCGTACCACCTTCAAGTGGGGCGTTCCGGTGCCGAACGATCCGGCGCATATCATGTATGTGTGGCTGGACGCGCTGACCAACTACATCACTGCCGCCGGCTATCCCGATACCAATGCGGAGAAGTACAAGCGCTACTGGCCCGCCGACATCCATATGGTCGGCAAGGACATCCTGCGCTTTCACGCGGTCTACTGGCCTGCCTTCCTGCTCGCCGCCGGGCTGGAGACGCATAAGCGCGTCTTTGCCCATGGTTGGTGGACCAACGAGGGCCAGAAGATTTCCAAGTCGCTCGGCAACGTGATCGACCCGCTGGCGCTGATCGACACTTTCGGCCTCGACCAGACGCGCTATTTCCTGATGCGCGAAGTGCCGTTCGGCAATGACGGTGATTTCCGCCGCGAGTCGATGATCAACCGTATCAACAACGAACTGGCCAACGGCATGGGCAACCTGGCGCAGCGCACGCTGAGCTTCGTTGCCAAGAATGCCAATGCCGCCGTGCCCGAGCCGGGTCCGTTAAGCGAATTGGACGAGGGGTTGCTGGCCCAGGCCGGCAGCCTGCTGGTGCAGATGCGCGCCGCCTTCGACCGCCAGGAACTACATGTCGCGTTGCAGAGCTGGTACGATCTGGTGGATGCCGCGAACAAGTATATCGACGTCGCGGCACCCTGGACTCTGCGCAAGACCGATCCGGCGCGGATGAACACGGTGCTATGGGTATTGCTGGAAACCATCCGTCACCTCGCCATCCTGGCGCAGCCGGTGACGCCGGATGCGGCGGCGAAGCTGCTCGACCAGCTTGGCGTCTCGGAAGCGGCGCGCAGCTTCGCGCATCTCGGCGAACTCGGTCGCCTGCGTGCCGGCACACCGCTGCCCGCACCCCAGGGCGTGTTCCCGCGTTTCGTCGAGGCGAAGGACTAAGGCGATGCTCATTGATAGCCCCCATGCTTATTGACAGTCACTGCCATCTCGACTTTCCGGATTTCAGCACCGAGCTGGATGCCGTGGTGGCACGTGCGCGCGAGGCCCGTGTCGGCCTGATGCTGACGATTTCGACGCGGCTGGACAAGTTCGCACAGGTACTGGCGGTGGCCGAGCGTTTTCCAGATGTGTATTGCACCGTCGGCATTCATCCGCATGAAGCCGACGACCATGTGGATGTGGCGGCGGCGAAGCTGATCGAGCTGTCGAAGCACCCGAAGGTGGTCGGCATCGGCGAGACCGGGCTGGATTACTTCTACGAACACGGCAGCCGTGCGGCGCAGAAAAGCTGCTTCCTGGCGCATATCCAGGCGGCGCGCGAAACCGGCCTGCCGATCATCATTCACACCCGCGATGCCGATGACGACACGGCGGAGATTCTCGATCAGGAAATGGCCAAGGGTGCTTTCAAGGGCCTGCTGCATTGCTTCTCGTCCGGCCATGCATTGGCCGAGCGCGCCGTCGCCCATGGCATGATGGTGTCGTTCTCCGGCATCCTTACGTTCAAGAACGCGAAAGCCGTGCAGGCCAGCGCGGCATCCCTGCCGCTGGAAAGCCTGCTGGTGGAGACGGACGCGCCCTATCTGGCGCCGATCCCGATGCGCGGCAAGCGCAACGAGCCCGCCTATGTGGCCCATACCGCCGCCTATCTGGCGCAGTTGCGCGGCATCGGCGTGGCTGATCTGCAGCGCCTGACCACGGCGAATTTCCTGCGCCTGTTCGACAAGGTGCCGCCGCAGGCGGTCGGCGCCGCACTCGCTGCCTGACGATAATTAAGCAATGAAAAGCATCATCCTTGGCTGTGGCGCATCAACCGGCACGCCGCGTATCGACGGCGCCTGGGGCGCCTGCGATCCGAACGAACCGCGCAACCGCCGCAGCCGCTGCTCCATTGTAGTGGAAGAGGGCGATACCCGCGTGCTGGTGGACACCAGCCCGGACCTGCGCCAGCAATTCCTGAGCAACGGCCTCACCTGGGTTTCGGCGGTGGTCTGGACTCATGACCATGCCGACCAGACCCATGGCATCGACGATATCCGCATCCTGGCCTATGCGGCGCAGAAGCGGGTACCTGCCTGGGGCGACCAGTTCACGCTCGACCGTCTGACCAAGAAATTCAGCTACTGCTTCCACACTGTCGGCGGCTATCCGGCGATCCTGGAGCAGAAGTTGATCGACGGTCCGTTCCAGGTCGGTGCGCTGAACATCACGCCGATCCACCAGGATCATGGCTCGATGCATTCGCTCGGCTTCCGCTTCAACGATACGCTGGCCTATTCCAACGATGTGGTGAATCTGGACGACGAAGCCTTCGAGAAGCTGCGTGGCGTCAAGGTCTGGATCGTCGATGCGCTGCGTCACAAGCCGCATCCGACCCATGCCCATGTTGCCCGCACGCTGGAATGGATCGAACACGTGAAGCCGGAACGCGCCATTCTCACCAACATGAATTTCGAGGTTGATTATGCCTCGCTCAAGGCTGAACTGCCGCCGCATGTCGAGCCAGCCTATGACGGCATGGTGATCGAATGCTGAAGACCATCTGGGCTGTTTCCGAACGTGGTGCCGTCGGCATGCAGAGCCAGGCGCTGGGCCTCGGCGAAGCCCTGTTCGCCGGCGGCGGCTTCGAGGCGCCCAAGGTGTATGAAGTGGCTTTCCGCTGGCCCTATACCTGGGCGCCGATGACGCCGGCCTTTGCCAGCATCAAGGCCCTGACCGCGGATACCGCTGCGCCGTTCGAGGAAGCCGCGAAGAACGGCCAATGGCCCGACCTGCTGATCACCTGCGGCCGCAAGTCGGCCTTGCTGGCGCTGGCGGTGAAGCGGATGAGCGGTGGCCGCACGATCTGCATTCATGTGCAGGATCCGAAATCCGATCCGCGCCATTGGGACCTGCTGATCGTGCCCGAGCATGACCGTGCCCGGGCGCCGAATGTGCTGGTGTCGAAAGGCGCGCTGCACCGTGTTACCCGTGCCAAGCTGACCGCCTCGGCCGAAGCGCTGGCGCCACAGCTTGAACAGATTCCGTCGCCGCGCCTGGCGGTACTGGTCGGCGGCAACAACCGCTACTACACGCTGGATACGGAATGGATGGCCGGCTTCGTGGCGCAGCTTCGCCAGGCGACACAGCAAGGGCAGGGTGCCTCCTGGGGCATCCTCGCCACCATTTCGCGCCGCACCGGCGAAGCCGAGACCAATATCCTGCGCGGCGGCCTGGCCAGCATGCCCGGCACGTATCTATGGGATGGCACGGGACCGAACCCGTATTTCGGCTTCCTCGGCCTGGCCGATGCCATTCTTGTTACCTGCGATTCCGTGTCGATGATTTCCGAGGCCTGCGCCACCGGCAAGCCGGTCTACGTCGTCCGGCTGCCTGGGAATTCCAAGCGTTTCGACGCTTTTTTCGAGAATCTGCGCCGCCGCGGCCTGATCCAGTGGTTTGATGGCCATATCGCGCAATGGGAAAATACCCGGCTCGACGATATGGACCATATTGCGGACGAAGTGCGGGAGCGTCTAGGTTGGCGCTGATGCGCGCCCTATTGCTGCTCCCGCTGCTGCTTGCAGCCCTGTTCATTGGGGCCGGGCCGGTATTGGCCCAGGCACCGCAGCCATCGCTGACCCGGGTATCCGACCCGCCGCTACTGCAATACCGCTATGTGCCGAGCTTCGTGCCGGAACTGCCGCGCAAGCGCGAGATGAACGGTCTCTACCGCAACGACCTGACGGCGTTGCGCGATCAGATCCTGGCCGAGAATCAGCGCGGCCATGAGTTGCCGTGTTCCTCGCAGATCCTCGAGGAAGCGCGCTGGCTGATGAACTACACCGGCGACAAGGCCGGCCTCGAGCGCCGTCTGGCCGATTTGCGCGAGAGCCTGAAACAGGCCGACCAGCGCTTTGCCTTCGAGCAGCAATCGGGCGAGGGCGGCTGGGGCGCCTGTTTCAAGGCCTGGTATCTGCGGCTGCATGCCAGCGTCGATCCGCTGAAAGAACTGATCCATGCCGGCAAGACGCCGCAATATCCCTTCCGGCTGCTGACGCCGGTGAACACGCCGGAAAAGCTGCGCGCCAAGATGCAGGAGCTGTTGATTTCCGATCTGGGCGCCGGCACCAACGACAACCGCAAGGAACTGAACCTGGTGGTGACGGCTTTGGCGCAATTGCTGTTCCTGCCGGGTATGGAAAAAGTGCTGCCGGCGGACCTGCCGCGCAATGAGCTGGCTGCCGCCTTGCGCGATTTCATCGACAATCACTGGCAGGACCCGGAAACCGGCTTCTGGGGCGCCTGGTACCGGGTGAATGGCGAGATCAAGCGTACCAACGACCTGTCCATTACCTTCCATGTCATCAGCTACCGCGATGACCGGCCGCCGCGCATGCGGCTGCTGGCGGATACGCTGTTTGGCATCCGCACCCAGCGCTATCCCTATGGCTGGCGCGACCAGGGTACCCAGAACAACCACCATGCCTATGACGTGGTGCGGCTGCTGCGCCGGGCCTGGCCAGACATGACCGAGGAACAGCGTCGGCGCTCCGAGGCCGAACTGGCGATCATGCTGTCGCGCTCGCTCGGCGTCTCGATCGACGACAATGGCCGTTTTTCCGACGATCCCTATAACAGCGTCGCGGAAGCCTATTATTTCGGGGTGTCGTTCCTCGACGAGATCGGCTTTTTCCGCAAGAGCCGGCGCTTCTGGACGCCGCTGGCGGTCACCGACGCGGAATCGCTGCGGGTGGCGTTGATGGCGAGCCTGAACAAGCTGGACCCGACCAATCCCATGGCGGCGGCGGCCAAGCGCAAGCTGGAAGCCAGGGATTAACCCATGCGGCTCAACGCCGCTGGCGCATGACCTCGACGCGGTCCATGCGGTTGCGCAACTCGGCGACATCGGCCGCCGTGATTTCGCTGTCGACCGCCAGGGAGGTCAGGCCGCTGATCAGGGTCATGCTGCGCCGGGCCAGCTCGTTCATATGGGTTTCGTGCTGCATGAAGCGGGCTTCCTGTTCGCGCTCGATCTCATGCTTGGCGAATTGCGCGCCGGCATAGCCGCCGCCAAGGCCGAAGATCAGAGCAAGCAAAGCAGGAGCAAACAGGCGGAGCATGGCGGAGTCTCACGGATTGACGCTGGCTGGCTGACAGGTCCGAGTCTTGTAGCGCAAGCCAGGGCGGCATGGTATCGCGTGCTTTGGCCGCGCCGGAGAGTGTGATCTTGCTTCAGGGCGGTCGTGAGCCGTATTTGGCTGTATTTATCTGAAAACCAACATATTATATTTTCCATAATATACACTGGTCCGGCGCATATGTCCGGCCAGCCGCCTCGGCAGGGGAGGCGAGAAAAGCCGCGAAAACAAAGGCCAAAATCAACGCGGCGGCAGTGCGCTTGAATGCGTGGGCCAATTCGAGCCACGCCGCTTTTGTTACCTGATCCTTGGCCTTCCACGCCTGCAATTGAAGCAGGGCAAGCTGTGGGTTTTCCCGCGCCATTTCAGCAAGCTTCAACATCAGCGCATCGCCGGGCATGAGAATGCCGGCGCGGATTTGGCTTAGTGACTGGCGGGTGATCCCGAGGGCAGAGGCCAGGGCATTGTCGCTGGGCAGCGCCGATTTGGTGCGCGCCGCAGCGAGATAATCCTCAATGGATTTGGGTAAGTGTTCCATGGCCTGCCGTCTGTCAGTCTATTGCATGACAATTTCCTTGCCAACCCACCCTATTTTGTGTCAGTAGAGCAACTGACGGACGAGATATGGTTCGTTAAGGGGTGGCGGCGCCCCGATGTTCTCCTCCAAGGGGTATCGGTTCCAGCCGCCAGGCGCTGCCACCCCGCTCTAAAACGGCGGCAGGGAGCATTTCCGATGGCTAAGCGCAAGAAAACCACCCGCCGCAAGACCGCCAAGAAGCGCCGCCCGGCGCGCAAGGCGAACGGCCAATTCAAGAAGCGGGGGCGGTAATCATGCGCCTCCGCAGCGTCATCATCACATCAGAACAAGCCGGTTCGGTCGCTGTCGCGATGGAGCCGGGCGGCACCGTGACCACGCTGCCGGTGAAGAATGGCACGGTGAATGTCCTGGACGTGATCGCCCCGGCCATCGCCGCCGACCTGGAAGCCGCTGGCCTGAAGCTGGCGCCGTTCAAGTGGCCCGTCCCGGCCAAGCCGGCGAAGAAGGGCTAGGCCGATGGATGGTAGCTACCTTCGCGACCTTCTGATCACGGTGGCGATTTTCATCGTCATTATCGGCCTCGGCATCGCCGGCCTCGTTCACTTCGTTTTCTGGGTGTTAGGCGGCCCCGCGCCGCTCTGGCGCGACTTCCTGGCCCTGCTAGGGCTGCTGTGGGGCGGCATCATCATCATCGGCGCGGTTCGCAACGTCTGGATCGTTTTCTGGCCTCGCTGACAACGAGCTTTGCCCGTCAGAGCTTGACCGGCGCTGGCGGGATTTCGGGGGCGGGGCGGCGGTGCGCCGTGAGCCGTGATGGCAGGCCCCGCCGCTTCCGTTCCCGCCCCCGAAACTCATGCCGGTCCCGGCGCGGAGCGCGCCTAGCAACCTCGAAAGGAAACGGTCATGTCAAACAATGTTGGTTCCCTCACTCTGCGCCAGTTCGAGCAGAACGGCGTTTCGTTCCTCGGGTATGGGCATCTTTCGATGCTCGGCACCTCGTTTAAGTTCGCGGTGACGGAATTTGTCTCGAACAATCCCGACGCGCCGACCATGGTGGCGCACGCAAAGACCGGCGACGGCCGGTTGGTCGAGATCGGCAAGGCGTGGCGGAAGATCATCAAGAAGGGCGATATGGAGGGGAAGGACTTTTTCTCGTTCACCTTCGATGACCCGACATTCTCGCAGCCGCTGAATGTCACCTCGTTCCCGACGCGCGAGGCCGGTGTTTATGACATCGTCTGGCAGCGCCCGAAGCAGGCGAAGCCGCTGCAAATGCAGACCGAGGCTCCGCTGATTGACGACGAAATCCCGTTCTGATCGGCGCCGCCATGGATTTCTCACAGTACAGCGTCGCGGAGCTTCAATCGCTCGCCAGCATGTCGGCAGCGCTGGCGCGGCTGTGTGTGGTGCCGCTGCAATATCGCTTCCTGATGGATGCGGAGAAGGCGCTTAAGGCCGAATTGCAGCGACGCGGCGCGGTGGTGAAGTGAAGTCAACGGCGCGGATCATGTCGGAGCAGGGCCGGGCCAAGGAATTGGCCCGGCCCTTCATTATGGATCCGCTAGAGCGGAAGCGGCGCGGCCTGCCGCTGCTCTGGGGCAGTGAGTGGCGGGTGGGATGGAGCGACGAGCAACTTGCTGCCTGGGCTGATCGCGAAATGGAGCGCATCGCATTTAAGGCGTCGTTGACCCCCAGAAATATCGACGATGATCGCGAGCTATTTTTGAACCGCAAATTTGAGCGGTATTTTTCGGCGCCAGATTTTGAGCCGAAAAAATCGACTGCACGCGCGGCCCGATTTGCCGACGCATCGGAAGGCTGGGATTTGCCATGAGTGAGGCGCCGCGCCTTGATAACAGCGCAAGCAGTGTTTCGGCTGGCAGCGAAGCCCAGCCGAAACACCCGGTGCAGGAATGGCGCTATCGCCTCCGCCGCGTCTCCGGCAGGCTGCTTAAGCAAGAGCGGGTGAACCGCTGTGGCTATCGCCCGTTCGGTCAGAACGTGAGCATCATGGCGTCAACGGTCCACAGCGGGATGCATTATGCCGGCATTGAGACTTGCGGCAGCGTGTGGGTTTGCCCGGTCTGCGCTGGCCGCGTTGCAGAGCGGCGGCGCATCGAAGCGGAAGAAATCATCCAAGCGCATCGCAGCACAGGTGGGGCGGTCTACATGGCGACGTTCACTGTTCGCCATCATCCGTTTCAGCGTTGTGCCGACTTGCGCGAGGCAGTCTCGGCAGGATGGCGCAAGGTCCAACAGGGCAGCGTCTGGCGCGGCATGAAGCAGCGGCTAGGCGTCGTCGGCACGGTGCGCGCCTTAGAGGTAACGCATGGCGAAAACGGCTGGCATCCACACTTGCACGTCCTGGTCTGCACGCGCGGCCCGCTGACCGAGCTAGAGACGGCACAGCTTCGCCGCGACCTATTCAAACGCTGGGATTGGGCGGTGCAGCAGATCGGCTTAAAGCCGTGTTCCCCCGACGCCTTCAAATTCGATCTATGCGAAAGCCCGGAAGATGCTGGCGCCTATGTGGCGAAGTGGGGCGCATCGTCCGAGCTTGTGAAGGGGCATAGTAAGATGGCGCGCGGTAGCGGTATGTCACCATGGCAGCTATTGGCAGAGGCGGGGAAGGGCAGCGCGAAAGCTGCGGCGCTGTTCCGCGAGTATGCCGACGCCTTCAAAGGCGCGCGCCAGCTCACATGGTCCCTCGGCTTTCGGCAGGCATATGGTTTCGGCCCCGAGGCAGAGGACAGCGTGCTGGCGGCGGATGATCGTTTCAGTGCCGTGGCTGTGTGTTCGTTGCCATGGGCGACGTTCCGTCAAATCGTTGAACGCGAAATCGAGGTCGCTGTGCTGTGTGCAGCGAAGGAAGGCGGTTGGCCAGCAGTGCTGGCGCGGATACGCGAGGCCGGCATAGCGGTGGATCAATTGCGGCAGCATTTAGAGCGCGAGGCGCGGTTTAAGGAAGGGAAAGCATGACGACGATTGGCACCGGGCGCTGCCCGATCTGTGGCCTTGACGGTGTTCCGATCAAGGTGAGCAAGAAAAACCATCTGTACCTGGTTTGCCTGCCGGCAGCCGATGGCGGTTGCGATAGTCAGGCATTTGCGCGCGGCCCGCATTCCGACCAGCGGCTTGCCGAGTGCGTCACCAAGTGGTCGGGGAAGGAAGCTAAACAGCAATGGCTAAACAACGCACCGCAGCCCGAGCCGGAGCCGGACGACCTGACCGAGGACGAGCCGCCGCCACCGCCGCCGCCAGCCCCGAGGCCGCGCGCCAGGGCGGCGCCGCCGCGTCCCGCGCCGAAGAAACCAGCGGCGAAGCCCGCACCGCAACCGGCCAAGAAAAAAGGCGGGTGGCTGAAATGGGAGTAGCGGCTGCCGAAGAAGTGGCGGCGCTACATGCCGAGGCGGTGAAGGAAGAAGCATCGCCCTTCAACGCGCGGCGGCAAGAGCGCGCCGCCCAGGCGGAAGCCAGTGAGCCGGACCTTAAGCCGGTGCTGTATGGCTTTGTCGCGGTTGGTGGCAAATACGCCTGTCGTCGCTATCGCGTGCCGCCGCTGGAAAAATCCGAAATCGAGTTGCTGGCGGAAGCCATCAACAATCTGGTCGAGGCTTACGACTGGTCGATTAAAGACCCCAAGGTTGCGGCATGGCTCGGCTTGGGTGCGGCGGCGATGGCTGTGGTGATGCCACGGCTTGCACACCTTGAGGTGAAGCAGCCCGAGCCGGAGCCACAGGCGGATGCTGCTTAAGCCAACAGTTGAATTGTATCTGGGGCGGAGCGGGATGGGCAAAACCCATCTCGCTCTTTCCCGTATCGGCCCGGCGCCGGTGATCATCTTTGACGCCACTGGTCAACCAGCCCTGGCACGCAACGCCATCATCGCTACAGATCAACAGCAGCTACTCGCTGCGCTCGACAAGCGGGCGCGGCGGATATGCTGGCGTGGGTTCGAGACGATGGGCGATGACGCCTTTGATTGGGGTAATCGCTGCGCACTGGGTTATGGCGGCTATGCGGTGTTCTGGGATGAGGTGGACGTGATGATGGAGGCGCGGCGCACTGTGCCGCCTGGGGCTTATCGGATTATCAATATGGGGCGGCACCGCGACGTGACGGTGTATGCCACGGCGCGGCGCCCGTCCGCGATGCCGCGCCACCTCACTGCGGCCGCCACCGCCGTTTATAGCTATGCGGTGATCAGCGACCCGGATGTGGTTTATCTGCGGCAATTTTTTGGCCGGGACCATGCGTCCGCATTGCCAACCCTGCCTAAAGGCGAGGCCCTGGTGTGGACCGAGGCCGGGGTGTCCCGGAAAATAATTTTCAAACCCTAAAATAGATGATTTCCCTCGTTACGTTAACGTAACGGGTTTGCGGCCCCAGGCCGGGCTTTGTTAGAGCCTCTCTCACAGGTGATCAAACCTGCCTCAACCAAAGGAGAGAGCAATGCCCATCAAAACCATGCTGACGACCGCTGTTGCGGTGGTGATCGGCCTCGTTGCCTACAACAAGTTCCTCGCCGGCAAGATTTAAGCCCAGCGACCGAACCCCCCAATAGCAGAGGAGGGCGCGATGCCCGTTAAACAGCTTATCCATTGCGGCGACATTACGTTCGCCCCGGGCGCCCGCGTCGCCTTCCCGATCCCCACCTATGGCCCGTTGTTGATGCTGATGCTGCGTCTGCAGTACACCATCACCAACGGCGGCTCGAACGCTGTCGGCCCGAAGGATGAGACGCTGGCGCGGATCATCCGCCGCCTGGAAATCCAGCTTCAGGGGCGCGACAACATCTGGAATGTGAGCGGCGCCACTCTGGCGGCTCAGGCTTTCCAGGATACCGGCCTTGTTGCGGAAGGCATGGACGCATCCGTTGTGCTGACCAGTTCCGCCGCGACCACCTACACGGTGACGCTGCCGGTCTATCTCTGTCAGTCGCCGCGCTATGCGCAGCGCGCCGATGACACGGGTATCGATTTCCGCACCGGCATCACCGGCACGCTGTTCCTGGAGTTCGCCAGCGCCGATTGCAGCGACTTCTACACCACGCCGAACGGCGCGGCGCTGTCGGCTGTGACCGTCGAGGTGAGCGGCATCTACGAGCGCGAGGCCGATGCAACGCGGACCTACTTCCTCCGCACGATGGATGAAATCCTGACCGAGCTTCCGGCCAGCAACACGGCGCTGTCCATCGGCCTGGATCGCGGCTCGGGCATCATGTTCCGGTCGTTCCTGCTCAAGACGCTGGCTGATGATGCCTATGTCTCCACGATCCTGGGGAACAAGTATATCGAGCTGGCAGTCGGCCCGACGCCGATTGACAAAATCCGCGCGGGCCATCTGCTGACGCTCAATCGCATGGATATGGGCGTGGCGCAGCGCACCGGCCTGTATCGGCTGGACAAGTCGTGGTTTGGCTCCGGCCTGACCATGGTGCCGACCAAGGGCTTGCCGACCGAGCTTGTCCTGAAACTCGACGCCACCAAGGTTAGCGGCGTGAACAAGATCGTCACGGTGCGCGAGGGCTTCATTCCGCAGATCGTGCGCTAGGGCAGAGGTGCCTCATGGATTTCGGAACCCTGCTCGGCGGCGTTGCCGATAGCCTTGGCCGATACCTCGGCAGTCAGTCGGCTGCCGAGTTGCAGGCGCAGCGAGATTTTGCCGCGCAGAACGCGCAAGCACGAGCCGCCGAACTGCAAGCCCAGACCAGTCAGACCGCGTTTAAGTATGGCGCGCTGGCGATTGGCCTGATCGTCGTGGTGGTGCTGCTCTCGCGGAACAAGGTGCTGTGATGCTCCCTGGTCTGGAGTCGATCTTGCCCGCACTGCCGAGCCTTGCCGGGATGTTCGGGAAAAGCGGCGGCAGCACGCGCACCAGTGTATCGCAATCGACTAACGTCTCGCTCGCGGTTAACCCTGTCATTGCCAACCAGTATGGCGATGGCGGGTTTACCGCCAGCCCGAGCGGCAATGCAACCGGCTACCCGACCAGCAATGCCAACGCCAGCGGCAACGATGGTCTGCCATCTGGTTATGGCGGCCTGGGGAGTGGCAGTTATCCGACTGGCTACGGCAGCGGGTACAGCAACAGTGTCACGCCTCCGATTGCAACGCAGTCGGATGGCGCGGGCATGGTTCTGCTGGCTGGCGGTGCTGCGTTGTTGCTGCTGCTTTTCAATGACTGAAATCGCGCTCGATAAGCATTGGCCCCAGGCCATTGTTGTATCGAGAGAAACGCATCGCATCGCGTATGAGTGTTTTCGAGGTGTGATTTTCGTTCATTGCGAAGTGTCGATCTGGGGCGCCGGAGTGCTTAAGGCTGTGAGGTCTGACATGGATGCATTGATG